>Ga0172379_10004375_pt1 | contig 20995 bp, 23 predicted proteins | sample GrowelOW334metaG_FD_119756 | JGI IMG/M metagenome (GOLD analysis project Ga0172379, IMG submission 119756) | Groundwater microbial communities from an aquifer near a municipal landfill in Southern Ontario, Canada - Groundwater well OW334 metaG | ecosystem: Environmental > Aquatic > Deep...
GTATTTTTGTTTGCAAAAAACAAGCCCGCACCGAATGAAGCAATCATCAAAATCAGCGTCAATAAGCCATAAACGGCCGTTCTGAGGCCGCGTTTATTCGATTCATTTTTTCGGCTGAATAGCATTTGGATCTCTTTTTAAATTACCATAGAATATTATCATGTCTGCGGATAATTTTCAAACCTTGATTACTTGATCGTTTTATCATAAGATATATAAAAGCGTGTTATCGCTTATTTTTATATCTTATGGCAAAATATCTGATTGAGGGCGGCTCTCGCTTGCATGGCGAAATCAGGGTAAAAGGCGCGAAAAATCTTGCCTTAAAAATAATTCCGGCTGCTCTTTTGTCGACCGAAACCATAACTATAACGAATCTGCCGGATATCGAGGATGTCCGCCAAACGCTGGCAATACTTGCGGATCTGGGCGCCAGTATAGAACGCGATGGTGAAACCTGCCGGATCCGCATAGAAAAGATCAAGAAAAGCCATCTGGCAGAGCAGGCTCATAAATTGCGCGCTTCTATCGTTTTTACCGGCCCGCTCTTAGCGCGTACCGGCGAGGCTTATTTCCCACACCCCGGCGGCTGCGTCATCGGCGCCGGTACGCGTCCGATCGATCTGTTTCTCGAAGGCTTTCGTACGCTCGGGATAGAAGTGAATGAGGAATCAGGCCTGTATCATCTGAAGGCAGATAAGGTCAGGGGCGGCGAATACTTTTTTACTACCATCAGCGTGACCGGTACTGAAACGCTCATGATGACCGCCGTTCTGGCTTCCGGCAGGACGACGCTTAAGAACTGCGCAGTCGAGCCGGAAATCAAGGCGCTGGCCGACTATCTCAATTCACAGGGCGCCAAGATCAAGGGCGCCGGCACTCCAACGATTGAGATTGACGGTGTTGAAAAAATTTCCGGCGGAAAATTTGAAATCATTCCCGATCGCATCGAAACCGGAACCTTCGCCATCATGGCCGCCGCAACGGGCTCAGAACTGACCATCAGCGGATGCAATCCGTCCCATATCGAGATTTTATTGTGCATTTTTAAAAAAATCGGCGTCAAATTCGAGCGCGGCGATGACTGGTTAAAAATATTCGCGGGAGGCAAAGTCAGACCGTATAACATCAAAACTCATGAATATCCGGGCTTTCCGACCGACCTTCAATCGCCATTCACCGTGCTTGCCACGCAAGCTGACGGCATTTCGATCATACACGAAACGATCTACGACCGACGGCTTCTCTTCACAGACATGTTGGCACAGATGGGCGCTGATATCATCATGTGCGATCCGCATCGCGTCGTCGTCAACGGGCCGACGAAGCTCGCGGGCAAACGCCTGACCAGTCCGGATCTGCGCGCCGGCATCGCCATGATTATCGCCGGCCTCATCGCCGAAGGCACGACGGAAATTGACAATATTTACCAGATCGACAGAGGTTACGAAAAGATAGACGAAAGATTAAGAGCGATCGGCGCAAAGATCCAGCGAGTCGACGGTTAAAACACATACATCATCTTTAACTCTCTAACATAAATTCATTAAACTTTTTCATTTTTCTAATTTATTAAATTTGATTCTATTTGGAAATTGCCACCGCCTTGGCGGGGTCCCGCTTCGGCGGGAGAAATTGCCACCGCCTTGGCGGGGTCCCGCTTCGGCGGGAGAAATCGGAAATTTTTAATATTATGCCTCCACTTCTCCGCCGCATCCTTTTTTTTACATTCCTGGCGTTATTTTTAATCATCACACCCCTCCTGATCCTGTACGCGAACGGCTATCAGTTCAGCTTGATGAAAAAAAACTTCGTAAAGACCGGAATGCTCATCCTCGATACTCGCCCGCGCGGCGCGTCCATCTATATCGATTCTATGCAACAGAATGAATCCGCGATTTTCGGTTCGCGGAATCCGATCGTCACCCCGGCGAAGATCAAGGGCTTGCTGCCCGGAGATTATTCGGTCAGGCTCGTGCTCGAGGGTTATTGGCCATGGGAGAAAAAATTATCCGTCCAGCCGGGCGCGTCGACCTATGCTGAGGACGTTCTCTTGTTCAAAAGAAGCATCCCGGTGCTCGTAAACCCCGCGGAAAAAAATACGATCATCTATTCCCCGGATACGTCCCGAGCCATTTTCAAACAAGCCGATTCTTACGCGCTCGTGGAACTGTCTCAAACATTAAGCACTGCTATCAAGCTTGATCTGAGGGCAACATCGAGTCTTAATGCCGCCTGGTCGCCGACCGGCGCTCATCTGCTGATCGGCCGGTCATTATTTGATATGACCCAGGATCCGCCGCGGATCAATCCGGATTTCAGCCTACCGGTCGGCACCGCGTTCATGAAATGGGATGAAAAAGACGATAATGCTATCTATTACTTTGATGAAAAAAATCAGCTGATAGCCTACGATCTATCGACCGATGAACTTACTGCCACTGCCGTTACCCTTGACCCGAAACTGGCCAAAAATGATTATGACTTTGAAGTGAGAAATGACAATCTATATTTCGTCAAATCCGGCGACGACAAAGCCGTTTTCAACGTCATAGCGATTCCGACCGGCAAGATGATCAAATCCCTGGAATTACCGGCCTCCGGCCGGTTCAGGCTCATAAATCCGGGACACAATTACGTAAATCTGTTCGACGATAAGAATAAGGCATTGATCATCATCGACCCCCTGTCAAATGTAGCCGATCTGGTCGATCATCTCGAAAATATCACTGTGGCCAAGTGGATCAACGACGACAAACTGTTATACGCCAATGATTATGAAATCTGGATCTATGATCTCAGGGCGAGACAAAAGAGGCTGCTGACCCGCATCAGCGATAAGATCAACGATGTTTTCTGGCATCCGAGCAATAACTATGTGATATATTCGACTGACGGTTCAATCGTCGTCATAGAGCTTGATGAACGGGAAAAAAATATCCGGACAGAACTGTTTTCTGGTCCCGTCAGTTCGATCGAACTTGAGGAAGCCGGAAAAACCCTGTATTTTTATACGGCTATCGGTAATATCGGCGGTCTGTACGAACTCGATATCTGATATTGCGGCCGCATTCGAAAAATCCCCGCTTACTAGCGGGGATTTTTTTTGAGTTCATCTCTGATGAATCTTTTGAGATCTTTGCCTATATCGCCCCTCTCCAGGGCGTATTTGAGAGTCGCCTTCAGATAGTTCAACGGGTCGCCGGTCGTAAGCCATTCGCCGTCTTTGACCTCCTTAGCTAGGAAGACGCCACCTCGCCGGACATAAGTTTTTATCGCGTCAACCAGCCAGAGTTCATTGCCTTTCCCGAGCGGCGTACCGCGCAATATGTCGATTATATCCTGATTAAGGATATATCGGCCGAACGTGGCCAATTGCGACGGCGCGCTCTCTTTGCTCGGCTTTTCCACGATATCTTCGAGCTGGCTCGTCCGCTTCTTAAGTTTGGCGATGCCGTAACGGACCACTTCTTCGAGTGTCACTTTCTGCGCTCCGATCATAAGATGGCCGTGCCGATCATAATCATCCACCATCTGTTTGGAGAATGACACTCTGGATTTTACCAGATCGTCGCCGAATGCGAATATGAACGGTTCATTCTTCACCAGGCTGGCGGCTGATAACACCGGCGTACCGTTGCCATAAGGTCCTTTTTGGCGGATATAGATGAAATTTGCCAGGTCGCCGATCTTTTTTATCTCTTCCATCAGTCTCTCCTTGCCAGCCTTTTTAAGATCGTTGATGAGCGCCCAGTTATAATCAAAATGATCTTCCAGCGGTTTCTTGTCCCACTTGGTCACCAAAATGATATCTTCTATGCCGGCCGCCACCAGTTCCTCGACCACCAGCTGGATGATCGGCTTATCTACGATCGGCAGCATTTCCTTAGGCATCGCCTTGGTCGCCGGCAAAAGTCTGGTACCGGCGCCGGCAACAGCGACGACGGCTTTCCGTATTTTTTTATTTCCGTTCTTTTTTTTCATATCAATTGAATTTCCATTTTAATGAATATTTGATCCATGAAGCGATATGGACGCGCGACAGTTTGTTGGTGAACGGCGCTAAGTACCAGAGATTTTCCGCGCTGCCACGGCCATGGTCATGGGTTACGACCGCTTGCGGCAGATAGGCTACCTTTTGGCCCGAGTGCCAGACCCGCCGACATAAATCAGTATCCTCAAAATACATGAAAAATCTTTCATCAAACCCTTTCAGTTTAACAAATAGATCTCTTCTAATCAACATGCATGAGCCCATCAGCCAATCGACCTCTTTGGTCGAGCCATGGTCATAATCAAGCATCATAAATTTATCGAGCTGTTTTTTAGCTAATTTTCCTATAAAAGTACGCCGGTAAAATGGCATCAGCAAACTGGGAAAACGCAAACATGAGTATTGGAGCTGGCCATCGGGGTAAATAAGCTTCGGCCCGACAAGACCGACATCGGTCCGGTTTTTTAGGAATTCAAGCATCAATCTTATCGAGTCAGTGCGCAGGAGCGTATCCGGATTAAGGATCAGGAGGAACTCGCCGCTTGCGGCATCTGCACCGAGATTATTACCGCCACCCATTCCCAGATTTCTATCGCTTACCAGGTACTTTAAATCGGGAAATTCTTTTGCCAGCGCTTCCCCGCTGCCATCACCTGAAGCGTTATCGACCAGAATTATTTCATAGCTAAAACCGACCAGGTCAGTCGACCGGACTGATCGGACGCAGTCCGCCGTTTTTTTCCGGCTCTTATAGTTGACGATGACGACGCTTAAATCCATACCAGGCAGTAGAAATTCGACTATTGCTTATCTTATAAAATATTTTTGACAGCTGAAAGTCGTTTCTTAGGTGATTAAAAGATATAATAAATATTTCAATTAGAATGTTCACTGCCCGGCATACCAGGTAGTAGAAATTCGACTATCTCCCTATCGACCCGGACAAATAATTAATTTCCCAAAAATAAATTTAATTGCAAAATCTCTAACAATATTGTTAATAGTCGGATGAGTCGAATTTTCACTGCCCGGCATATTTACCAAAATATTATCATTCTAATGACGGACCAATATGCTCCCAGAAAAATGTTCGCCAGTCGCATCGCCAGGCTATCGAATTCCTGAAATAGTATCTTTCCGGTTATGATTTTGGACAACCGTCGATCGCTGACCTTGCGCGATTTTTGCGCCGCACGCCTGCTTCTGATCAGCTTTGACCAAGTACCGGGAAGAAAAAAGTAGCTATAGACCCTTAGTTTTTCCATGAACCAGCCGCCGCGAAGTGAAAATCCGAGCAGGCCGATTTCCATGACCAGGAAAGCCGGTATTATCAGGACAAGGGTCGGCCAGGCATAGCATTTCATGATTGAGAGGATCCGATTCCGGTCCATCCAATAAAATTTTTTCAGGCTTCGTGAAAATTCGTATTTATGGTAAACCACGGCGTCATAAGCGAGAACGCAGCGCCAGCCGGCCAGCCGCAGACGCCAGCCGTGTTCCTGGTCTTCATTATACATCCAATAATTTTCGTCGTACAATCCGACTTCACGTAGAGCATCAGCCTTGAACAACACGGCCGCGCCCGACGGATAAAAAATATCACTAACATCTGGCATCCGGCTTCTGATATCTGACAGCTTCTGCTTATAACCGACCGTATAGCCAAAACCGAGAAAATGCGTCGCGTTTCCCAGGCTGTTTACGCGATCGGTTTCGGGATGGAGCATCAGGCGAGCTTGTACAGCCGCAATCCTGTCATCGGTTTCCACCGCTCTGATCATTTCCTTCACCGCGTCCGGTTCCAGCTCCGTGTCAATGTTAAAAAGCAAGATATAGCCATAGCCTTGGGCAAGCGCTTGCCGCATGGCGTCATTATTACTCTTGCAGAAACCTTCGTTGTTCTGTTCCCGGATGATTTGGGCTTCAGGCGCGCTTGCTTTCAAGAAAGCAAAACTCTCATCTGATGTCTCGTTGTCGATCAAAAAAATCTTGGACTCGCCGGTCCAATTTTGCTTTTTCACGCTATCGAGGCAATCCGACAGATATTTTTTCCCATAGTCCCGCCAGTTCGGACTGATGATGATAGCTATTTTATGGTTTTTCCCCATTTACAATATTTGGCTAATATTATATAATTAACATATATATATTTTAGGTTATTTTAAAGAAAAAATCAATCGCTTCAATCATTCATCGTATGAAAACCAACGGACCATGGAAAATCAAAAATAGCATCGAAAAATACAAAAATCCGTGGATTCGCGTCCGCGAGGATCAGGTCGTCCGACCGGACGGCAAGGATGGCATTTTCGGCGTAGTTGAGATGGTTCCGGGTATATCAGTATTACCGATCGATGACAAAGGCTACGTCTATCTGACCAAGGAATTCCATTATGGTATCGAGCGAGTCAGTGTCGAGGCTGCGAGCGGCGCGATCGAAGAAGGCGAATCCGACCTAGCGGCAGCCAAACGAGAATTAAAAGAAGAGCTTGGCATCGTGGCTGATGTTTGGATCAATCTGGGCAAGGTCGATCCGTTTACGACAATCATCAATTCGTCAGCCAGTCTTTATCTCGCTAAAGGTTTGAGTTTCACGGAGACTGCCCCCGAAGGCACCGAGAAAATCGAAAAGCTGAAAGTCAGATTCACCGATGCATTGAAGATGGTCATGCTCAGCGAAATAACTCATGGCCCGACTTGCGTACTCATCCTGAAAACGGTTGAATATCTCAAGCGGCAAAAAACGCGTAATTGAATGAGAAATAATTTTTTAATCATCATTTCCGGGCCTCCCTGTACCGGCAAGACGACGCTCGGTGAAAAGATCGCCAAAGAATTCAAGCTCCCTTTGATCTCTAAAGATGAGATTAAAGAATCTCTATTCGATAGCCTGGGATATAGCGATCGTGCTTGGTCGATGAAAATGGGTCTTGCCGCTTACGTCATCCTCTATCGGCTGATCGATCATCTGTTGGCTGCACGCATCTCATTTATCGTTGAAAGTAATTTCAAGCCGGAGTTCCAGAATGAACGTTTCCGCGCCTGGAAAGAAAAATATCATTTCAAACCGCTGCAGATACAGTGCAAGACGGACGAAGACATCCTATTGCCGAGGTTTAAGACGCGAGCCGGATCCAGCATGCGCCATCCGGGACATGTCGACCGGTCAAATTTTGATGAATTTAAGACTTCATTGCTCGAGGGCGTTTACAAAAATTTAGATATTGGCGGTAAAGTTATCGAACTCGACACGACGGATTTTAGCACAATCGACTACGATCAGCTGTTCGAGTCCATACGATCTGCCATGGACTGAACGCCAATTATAACTTATTACGGTTCGTGACCCGCTCTGTATTACTGATTCTATGCACTCTTAATGAAATACCGCCTCAACTTTTCAGTTTATGGCGGCAGGTTTGTCGGTTGAATCAACCCTTGGATTGTTTCCTCAATTTCTCCTTTTGATCTTGACTAACCGGCGTACATGGTACGCGTAGATTACGTCCCAAAAACGCCGCCTGGCATGACGGATATTCTTGCCTGTCACGCAAGCAACCTCCGTAGTCTTATCTCTGCAAATGTACGTGACCAGATACTCGTTCATCGCCGACCTCCTTTTGGTATGCCGCGAAGATAACGACACGGTTTGCTGAACCGTAAAAATGGATCATTTTATGTTCGCGCCCTCTTTTGATACCCGATTATTTCCGAAATTAACGCAATCAGCCATCCGAACGGCCAAGCCAACCATAAAAGACGATACTGCCAGGCTGGGTGCCATTTCTTGAAATATTTCAACATTGAATCACGGAAATAGCTTTGCGCCGTTCCCCGCCTGACCTGCTTGAAGCTTTGTCCGACATGGTCGACGCATCGGGCGTCTGGCGTGTACCAGACTTCGCCGCCAGCCGCTTTTACTCTTTTGCAATAATCCACTTCCTCGAACCAGAGGAAAAACCGCTCATCGAGCAAGCCGATATTTTCAAGCGTTTCCCGTCTTAACATGAAGAAGCCGCCGCGGATCGAATCCACCTTGGCGGCTTTTTCATAATCAAAATCAGCAATGATATATTTATCCAGTAAGCTAGGTAAAAGATGCGGCAGTTTTAGCACGATCGCCAACTGGTCCCAGACGGTCGGAAAGCGTCGGACATGTTTGATGGTCTCTCCCTGTTCGTTCAGCAGATGACAGCCGGCGACACTAGCTTGCGGATTAGCACGCATCCATTCGATCATCTTTTGCAAAGTATCTGGCTCTACCCGCATGTCAGGATTTAGTAGGAGGATAAATTCGGCCCGCCCTGAGCAAAGCCGAAGGGCCTGATTATTGGCCTTAGCAAAACCCAAATTCTCCTGATTGGCAATGACGCGTACATCGGCAAACTCCTGCCGTACCATCTCGACCGTTCCGTCCGCCGAATTATTATCAACAACAAATACCTCGAAACTGACTTCGCGCGAACTCGAAAAAAGCGCTGCCAGATTCTCGCGCAACCTCTCCCTGACATTCCAAGATACTATGACAATCGATAGATCCATAACTGTTATTAAATTATAATATTATTCAGTATACTAGTATACTGAATAATATTATTTGTGAGATTTCTTATCCATTAACGAATTCAGCAACAAAAAATGAGCGGGATATTTTTTCCTCATCCAGTCAAGAGAAAATGGGGCGCTCTCTTTCAGCCTCCGGTTAGCGGCTAAGATATTCTCATGTTTATTGAATTTTCTGATGATGGTTTTGTATCCGCCGAATCCATTATTCAACCATCTGGAAACTTGGCTGACAGTTGCGTTGCCAACTTTTAACTTTTTTATGATTTTTTCAATCGAATCACCGTTCAACAGCATCTTCGCGATCTGGATCCTTCTGGATATCATTACAACCTCGCTCAAGGTGAGAAGATCTTTGAAAAAATTCTTTACTTCCTCCCTGCTTTCAAGCATCGATACCATCGAATAAAAATCGCCTAAATATTTTTTCCTTTCTTCTTCCGATAGATTGTGATATTTTACTTTTCCCGCCATATGTTTTTTAAATTATTCAGTATACTAGTATACTGAATAATTATCGTATGTGCTTATTTTTTGTAGATAGTTATTTTGTTTTTTATCCGGTAAAGACTAATGAATTCCTGAAGCAGATACTGTTCAAAAAATAGAGCGTAAGCGATCATCTTGAATCCGTACCAGATGATGGAAAGTTTATTATGCCAATCCTGCAACCGCCAGTACTTGATGAAGATGATCTGCTGGTTCAGAAATGACCAGCGTTTTACCTGCCGGCTCTTATTTTTCCGGTTCGAGGCCACCGCCAGATCGCTTTTCCCGCCACCGGCCGCTGTCCGGTCGTGATAGATCAGGGCATCCGGCACGAGCCGCGACTTGAATCCGGCGATACTTAACCGGTAAGCCAGATCACAGTCTTCCTTATACATGAACATCAATTCATCAAAATATCTTCCGCTTTCACTTACCTTCTCCAGGGCGCTGATGCGATAGAGGGCGGCAGCACCTGAAGGCCCCAATATCTTCGCCCGATCAAATTGCCCGCGATCCGCGCTTCCCTGGCCCACGTCGATGAAACGCAAGCCCGATAAAAGTTTGATGCCGCAGGTATCAACCACTTCGGTTTTTTCATTGGTTTCAAAATTCCAGCGCCTGACCTTGGGGCTGGCGGAGCCAAGCGACTGATCATTTTCCATCGCTCTAACCATCGAATCAATCGCCCCCGGCTCAAGTATCATGTCTGGATTCAAAGCCAAAAAATATTCCGCTCCCGCTTCCACCGCTCTTACTAAGAGCAAATTATAAGTCCGGGCGAAACCCAGATTCTCACCTTTTGCCACAAGCTCAATATCAGGATAATTCGTGCTGATGAATTCTCTGTTTGCAGGATTTTCGTCCTCGGTGTTATCGATATATAGTAGCTTCAGGTTTCGCGACTGGAGAGCCAGAGACGGTAAAAAAAACGGCAAATACTTCAAAGTCAATTCGCCGTAGGTGATGAAACCGACCGTCACATTCAAGTTTTGTCCATCCATCTTCATTTCTTGAATTCTCTTTGGCACTTGATCGCCTCGTTGATGCATTCTTCCGGATCATATCCCAGATCATCGCACCAGCGGATGCCCGACAAAATCATATTACCCATTTCTTTTTTCAGTTCCTGATCAGTATGGATCGACCGGTCCTTGATCGCGTTGCGTTCCCAGCGGCAGATATCGCCGAATATCTTGCCCAGGCGGACGATAATCTGTGCTAGAGTCGGTTTGGCACCGCCCCACGTCTCGCGAGACTCGTCCAATAGTTCCTTGATTTCCATATTAAATAAATATTAGATCATCAATTTATCCTGCAGTTTTTCCTTCGACAAGACCTGTGCCCGATAAAGGCTGTCGAAGGTGCCGGCGTCCAGCCATTCTCCGTCAACCATCGCTACCTCTAATTCGCCTTTTTCCAGATACCAATTATGAAGATCGGTAATTTCCAGTTCGCCGCGCGCGCTCGGCTTAAGACCTTTGGTCGCTTCGACCACGCGATGGTCATATATGTACAAACCGGTCAAAGCATGATCAGATATCCAGGTTTGCGGTTTTTCTATGATAACTTCCGCCTTCATATCCTTATCAAACTTGACAACGCCGAAACGCTCCGGATCGGGTACTTTTTTGGCGAACACTTTGCCGCCTGACACGAAGTTTTTGATCTCCTCGGCAAAATCATCCTCGAAAATGTTATCTCCAAGTATCATGGTCACGCTTTCGTTATCGATGAAATTTTCACCGATGATGAAGGCCTCAGGCAGGCCGGCCGGTTTATCCTGGATCTCGTAGGTAAATTTGACGCCGAATTCCTTGCCGCTGCCCAGGAGTCGCAGATAATCGCCGGCGTGGTCCGGCGCCACGATGATCAAAATCTCTTTGATCCCAGCCTTGATGAGCGTGTTCAAGGGGTAATAGATCATCGGCCGGTTATAGACAGGCAAGAGTTGTTTGGACGTCATTTTAGTGAGCGGCATCAGCCGCGTTCCGGCGCCGCCGGACAAGATTATTCCACGCATCGATTTGAATTATGAATTATGAATTATGAATCATGAATTACGACATTCATACTTCATAATTCACGATTCACTATTCGCGGCTTCTTAAATATTCCGCTAACGCATCTTTCCATGGCCGCAAGGCTTCAAACTTGGTATTGAGCAAAGTCGAAAATTTTGGTCGCTTGGCCGGTCTGGGAAACTTGTCGGCCTTTACCGGCGCGACCTTTGCTGTAACGCCTGCGAGTCTGAACAGCTCGACCGCGGCCTGATACCAGGTCGCGGGACCAGGATTTATCAGATGGTAGATGCCGAAACCTTTGTCGCTTTCGACCAGCTTTTTTGTGGCCATTGCCAAGTCGGGGGTATACGTAAAGCAGCTGACTTCCTCATTGACTATTTCAAGGCCTGCCTTTCCTTGCGCGGCTTTCAACATCAGATCGAAGAAACTCTGCTTCGCCGCCTCGCTTTCCCCCTTAGGGCCGAACAATTTTTGCGTCCGGATAAGATACCATTTGAGACCTCGCCCGGATAGGCGTATCACTTCTTCCTCGCCGGCGCGCTTAGTTTCGCCGTATTTATTTATCGGCTTCGGTTCATCATCTTCTTTGTAGCCCGCTCTTTTTTTGCCGTCAAAGACATAATCGGTCGAATAATGTACCAGGACAGCGCCGACCGCCAGAGCCGCTCGCGCCAGATAACCTGGAGCCAGGCTGTTGAGTTTTTTTGCCAGCTCATAGCCAGCCTCTTCCTCGCATCTGTCGACCGCGTTGTAAGCCACAGCATTGATGATTAGACCGGGCTTCAAATCCTTGATCTTTTTGGTGATCAGAGTCTCATCGGTCACATCGATCTCTTCCTTATCCCAGGCGATCACCTCGCCGGATCGTGCAAATACCTTTACCAGCTGAGTCCCCAGATTTCCTTTCGCACCCAGGATCAATACTTTCTTTGCCATCGATTTGTTATGTTCTTTTGTCATCGAAACAAAATTTATAAGCTCTTTCTGAGGGAATATTGCTCTTCGTAATATTTAAGATATTCGCCGCTCTTTATCTTCCGCCACCAATCGCTATTATTCCGGTACCAATCTACCGTTTTGCCAAGGCCGGTTTTGAAATCTGTTTTCGGATACCAATCCAGTTCGCCCTTCGCTTTGTCGATCGCCATGGCATAACGCAGATCATGTCCCTTGCGATCTTCGACGTATTCGATCATCTCATCACCGGCACCGAGCAGAGCAAGGATACTCCTGGTGATTTCCAGGTTTGATAATTCGTTCTCGCCGCCGAGGCAGTAGGTCTCGCCGATGTGTCCTTTCTTGATTATCGCCTCGACGCCTGAATTGTGATCATCTACGTAGATCCAATCCCGGATATTGGCACCGCGTCCATAGACCGGCACTTTTTTCCCTTCCATCAGATTGGTAATGAATAACGGAATCAATTTCTCGGGAAATTGGTAAGGTCCGTAGTTGTTGGTACAATTGGAAATCGTAATCGGTAATTTATGGGTATGAAAATAGGCGCGTACCAGATGATCCGAGGCTGCCTTTGAAGCACTATACGGACTGCGCGGATCATAAGCCGTCGCTTCGTTAAATTTTGCGCCCCCCGCATCGAGCGAGCCGAACACCTCATCGGTAGAAACGTGGTGGAACCGGATCGAGCCGTTATTTTTCGCGGCTTCAAGCAAAGTGTGAGTTCCGATGATATTGGTCCGAAGAAACGCTGACGCATCCATGATCGACCGGTCGACATGTGACTCGGCCGCAAAATGCACGATCAGATCGACTTGTTTGACCTGTTCATCGACGACCCGAGCATCGCATATATCGCCCTTGACGTACCGATAGTTTGCGTTATTCTCCACATCTTTCAAGTTTTCCAGGTTGCCGGCATAGGTCAGGAGATCAAGATTTAATATTTCATCGGCGGGGTTTTCCCCCAGCCAATAACGGATAAAATTGCTGCCGATGAAGCCGGCACCGCCAGTCACTAATATTTTCATAAGGATTGCTTTATCTTATCGGCGATCCGACTCATCTCATCGCCGTTGTATTTCTTGGTCGGCCAAAAGCCGGCCAGACCGTCATCCGCCCGGCGCGGGATCAGATGGATATGAAAATGCGGAACCTCGGTACCGGCGACCGAAACAGCGACATAATCAGCGGCCATCGCTTTTTTGAGCACCGCCATCAGCTCCTTGGTCTTGATGAAAAGTTTTGCCAGGAGTTCATCCGGCATGTCATTCATCATCTGATGATGGGCTTTAGGAATCAACAGGACGTGACCGTCCGTCACCGGATTTATATCCAAAAATGCGAGCGATGTCTCATCTTCGTAGATTATCGCCGCCGGTATCGCCTTGCTGATTATTTTACAAAATACGCAATTTTCCATCGATTTAATTGATCTTATACGGCGAATCGGGAAGCTTCTCCCACCGTATCTCGTCAATCTCTTCTTTTTTCCCTTCGCCCCGATAGAGCTTATCCGGCAAGTTGATCGAGCAAGCCGGCGCATCGCTCACACACTTGTAACCATGAACCACGCCAGCCGGTACGACCACTAGACGAGGGTTCGCCTCGCCGACCAGTTCTTTCAAATATTCTCCCTTGGTAGCGCTCGTTTCGCGCCGATCCCAAAGATGCAATTCAAAATTACCGGGGCCGACGAAGATGAAACAATCGGTCTGATTTTCATGTTCATGCGGTCCGCGGATGACGCCCGGCTTGGTAAGACTCACATAGCCCATTGCCGGTCCATGATCCATCTCATCCTGCCTGAACATCTCGGCTAACCAACCGCGCTCATCCTCATACTTATCTATTTTTTTTATGATTACTCCCTCGATCATCCGGATTAGCTATATATATTTAAACGAGCCTGGATCAAGCCAGTCTCGATATTCCTGTTTCTGAATTATTTTTTTTCATCTGTTTCGGCTGTAATTATCCTAACTATACCAATTATAAGCCAAAAAATCAAGATTAGGTTTAGATTGAGATAAGCTAAAACCAGGTTCGGCCAAACGGCTTCCATAACAAATAAAACAGCGACCGCAGCCGAAACGACGAAAAATGCTTCTCTGATGATCAGGCGGTATAAGGTCATAAGCGGATGATTTTTTTTAGTTTGCTCATCAGGTCTGTGCCATAGAGGTCGGCTCTGATCGATGAAATTTCCAGATAATCGCTCTGGTCATCCGAATCCCGGAGCCCGGGTATCGATAGCATCAAGGAATACTTACCGTTTTCCCGATAAGCATTTTTCAGGTCAAAGGTGGCGGAGGCGACAGACCAGCTGTCGGGCGTTACTGCCGGCGGTCTATAATCCGCAAGCACATATCTTAGGCCGCCACCGGCCGAAGCCGGATCATCCGGCAGTTTCCTCGGCACCGGACGGAAAAAAGTGTCACAGGTGAAGCTGAAAAGTCCGTCTCCAGAGATGACTACGTCGCCGAGCGACCGATGGATTTTCTTCAACTTGCCATCCAAGGCCAAACTGTATTGTTTGTAAGTTTCGTCCAGCTTCAACCGCCGGAACGAAGCATTGCCGCCGGCTTCCTGATCGCTTACCAGGATCGTCTGTAGAGCGGCGGGGTTCGCGGTCTGCGCGGTCAACCGGTAACTGTCGCAGCATAAGTCATCGGTCGGCTTATCACCCATCAGCCATAATTTATTCAAAAAAACTATTTTTTTCTGGACGGTCGTGATCTGATCGGTGATGATATCGCTGCCGGCGCGAAATTCTATCTTATACGCTCCTTCCGAAAGATCGGGAATTATGACATCGAGTTCTCTTGCGACGCTTGCCCTGCCGTTATCTTCCCTATTTCCGTCGTCAGCCAGAGTCACTCGTTTGATCTCATTGTCTTTGCTCGAAACGATAACCTCTATTCCGTCTTCGTCCTTGTTCAGATTCAGATCGTGAATCTTAAAACTGAAATACAGGCCTTCGTTCCTTGTATAAGCATAAAATTGATAATCCCCGCGCAACGGGCCGCTACCGAGCGTTTCCAATGCATCGCTTTGAACATAGTCGCTCATGCGGAAATCCGGATAGAAGGCTGCGTTATAGACCGCGACCGTCGACAGATCAGGCGGTGCTGCCATAAACTCCGCGACCGAGGCATACTTCTTTTCCTTCTGGTACAAGCTCAGATTCCCGGTCACTGATACATCCCATTTCGCGGACATTTCATCGAGCGTCTTATTCTCGATCGGCGACATACGATAGCGCCATATCTTTTTGTCTGAGAGGATGCCAGCCTCGATCAGCGGGAAAGAAGTCTTATTTCTAAATTTGAATGTCATCACGGCAGAATCAAAGGTGCGCGGCGTATAAAGGGAAAAATAAACCGGCTGGCCGACGATTTTCTGGATCCCATCCGCCGGTTTTTGGACGCGTTCAGCGGGCGTCAGCTTCCTGATGAAAAAATTTTCATCGTCGAATGTATTTTCGTAGGTGATCCTGCCGGTCGGCACGACACCCATATAAACAAAATATCCGCAAACAATAGCTAATATAAGCGTAAAAAAATATCTAATTTTTTTTATCGATTTTTCCATAGCCATACAATTATACTATGAAAACCGGGCGAAATAAAGTATAGAATCCAGCCACTTGCAATTTAGCCTTTTTAATATTAGAATCAATTCGTCCGACAAACTTATCATTAATCAAAATATTATGACTTACACCGCAAAAAGCTTCGATCATTTAGTCGGTCTAGAGGGCTTGAGTGATCGGCTGTTGAAAAACCATATTACCCTATATCAAGGTTACGTTACTAATGTTAATAAATTGGCGGAAATAGGCGAAGCGACCGAGCTCGGTTCTCCCCAATACGCGGAACTGAAGCGGCGATTCGGCTGGGAATATAACGGTATGGTTCTGCATGAATTATATTTCAGCAATCTGGCAAAACAATCATCCTCACTCCCTGATGACAGCGATCTGAGAAAAAAGATTTCCGAACGATTCGGCTCGTTTGAGGCGTGGGAAAAGGATTTTCGCGCTACCGGCGCGATGCGCGGGATAGGCTGGGTGGTACTGTATTTTGACCAAACAGGCGGACGATTATTCAATGCTTGGATCAATGAACATGATACCGGTCACTTTGCCGGCGCGGTGCCGCTTCTGGTGATGGATGTCTTTGAGCATGCCTATATGGTCGATTATGACCTTAAAAAAGCTGACTACATAAACGCGTTCATGAAACTTATCGATTGGCCGGCTGTTGAAAAACGTTTCCGGATAGGTTAAAATGCAAAGGAACATATGATCGAAGAATTCGGGGATTAAAAACCCCGGATTTTTTGAAAAATTGATCATAACACGCGTCATATCAAAAGGAGGGTCGAGATGAAAGAGCCGCAAGACGTTTATCTGGTTTTCGAGTTTCACGGCTTCGCGGAGTATATGGTCCGATTAGCCGGGGCCATTCTCGGAAGCGGCACATGCGAAATGATCAATGAAAAAGCGCTGCGCGTCAGGCAAAAAAGCCGGCGGGCGGAACCGCGCTGACGGTTCGCCTGGGGAGCTCCTCGCTCCCCTTTCAAAAAAATTATTTTTTAACTGAATAAATTACTAAGAATAAAAAATGGCAGCAAAGATGTCCGCCAAAGGCGGAAAAAAGGAACTGATTGTCATTTCTCTGGGCGGATCACTCATCGTTCCCGATGGGATCGATGTGGCATTCCTGAAAAAATTAAGACGGCTTATCGTCTCACGGATCAAAAACGGCAAAAGATTCATCATCATCTGCGGCGGCGGCCGGACCTGCCGGAATTACCAGGCGGCGGCAAAAAAAATCGTCAGCTTGACCGAGCAGGATGTCGACTGGTTGGGCATCCACAGCACCAAACTGAACGCACACCTCTTACGGACCATTTTTTTCAAGGAAGCAAACGCCAAAATCATCTATGATCCGACTGAAAAAATCAAGCTTTCGAAAAATATCCTGATAGCGGCCGGCTGGAAGCCGGGTTGGTCGACGGATTATGACGCGGTAATGCTGGCAAAGACCTATGGCGCGAAAAAGATCATAAATCTCAGCAATATCGATTATGTTTATGATCGGGACCCACGAAAGTATCCGGATGCCCGCCCGATCAAAAAGATCTCTTGGACGCGATTCATCGCTATGTTGCCCAGCAAATGGTCGCCGGGCCTCAATTCCCCGTTCGATCCGGTAGCGAGCCGCCTGGCGCGAAAGCATGGTTTTGAAGTGGTAATCATGAACGGAAAAAAAATCAACAACCTAAATAACTGTCTCGGTGGCAAGCCATATATCGGCACTAATATCAGTTGATAAAAATATCAGAACAAAGCACCCCCGCCGTGGCGGGGGTGCTTTGTTTACGGATCAAGAAGCGATCGATCTGAAAAGTGAAATATAGCGGGCGGCCGCAGCCTGCCAGCTGAAGTCTGCGGCTCTGGCCATGCCTCGATCAGCCAGATCGACCGATAAAACGCCGTCGCTCAAGATCAAACTCATGGCGCGGGCGATATCCGACTCGTCATACGGGTCAAAAAGCATCGCGGCTGAACCGCAAATTTCCGGTAAGCTGGAGCTTGAGGAAACGGCGGTCGGAATGCCGCAGGCCATCGCCTCTAAAGGCGGAAAACCGAAGCCTTCATAGAAAGACGGATAGACGAACAGGCTGGCAAGATTATAGAGATGCCTCTTATCCGCCGTATCGACGTAGCCTAAAAAGGTGATTCTATCTTTCAGGGGCGATCTTTCCCATTTATCGAATATCGATTCCGTTTTCCAACCGCGCGCGCCTGCTATGACCAGCTCGAAATCAGCGAGCGATGGCGAAGCAGCGATCATTTTTTCGTAAGCGCCGATCAGTCCGACGAGATTTTTCCGCGGCTCGACCGTACCTAAAAAAAGGATAAATTTTGCGGGCAAGCCGTATTTGACTCTGACAGCGTCGAGCCCGGCATCGCCTTGATCCGCCGGCGAGAAACCAGGAGAGAGGCCGGAATGGATGACGGAGATCTTACTTTGATCGATTTGGAATAATTCAACGATATCGCGCTTGGTGTTTTCACTGATGGCCACGATCCGACCGCAGCTTCGAGCCAGTCTTTTCACGGCCAGTAGCTTGTGCCAGCAGTTTTTTCGCAGGCTGAAATGGTGCGGGTAGCGCAAAAATGACAAGTCATGGATCGTTAAGACGGCGCGTTCGGGCCGCTCTAAAGCCGCAAAGTTTATATGAGGTAAAAAAAACAGATCAGTCCCGAGCAGATGATCCAGTTTAGGATAGCATAAGGTTTTTTGCAGAAGGTAATTGAAAATTTTGTTCGGAAATCCGAGTTTTGCGATCCTGGCGCCGGTTTCATCTATGCGTGGCAACTCGATCTTTTTCCAGGAATTATAGAATAGGATGAATTGGTCTGATCTGTCCTGCCGCAAAATCTCTTTAACCAGATTGAAGGTATACTCAGATACGCCGCTGAAACGCCGGTCCATCAAAGTTCTTACGTCGATACCGATCTTCATTTTTCTTCTTTAAATTTTTTGTACTCTATTTCGATAAAATTGCTTATTTTCTCTTTGAATTTACCGGTCGAGAATTTGAGTGCGTGTTCCCTGATTGCGACCGGATCAAATCTGGTCGGATCGAAGGAAGCCAGGGCTTCAGTGAGGTCTTCGCTTTGTTGTTTGTAAAAAAATGCACCGGTGACGCCATCGATTATTATCTCTTTCGCGCCACCAGAGGCATAGGCGATGACCGGCCGGCCGGAGGCCATCGCTTCGACCGCTGTGATGCCGAAATCTTCCTCCTGCGGATTTAAATAAGCGATGCACTTGGCATACAGATCGGCCTTCTCCTGGTCGCTGACCCGCCCGAGGAATTCAATGTTCTCATCCTTGCCTGCCAACTTCTTCAGACGATCAAAATCAACTCCGTTGCCGAATATTTTCAGCTTCTTACCGCTTTGTTTCATCGCTTCAATCACGATATCGATGCGCTTATATGGCGCCAGTCGTCCCCCGACCAGAAAGTAATCGCCGATCGATGGTGCGATTTTGAAAATGTCGATGTTTACCGGCGGGTAGATGACGACTGAATCCCGGCGATAGTATTTCATTATCCGCTTTGCGATAAAATTCGAATTGGCGATATAAAGATCGACGCGATCGGCGGCCACCCGGTCCCAGATCCTTATTTTCCGGAGCATCAAGGCGATGATCTTCTTGAAATATTTGTTATAAGACAGCTCCTGTATGTATTGATGAGTGTCGCTCCAGAGATACCGCGTCGGCGTATGGCAGTAGCAGATATGGAGCGTATTGGTCGAAGTGATCACGCCTTTGGCAAAGGCGCTGGCATCGGAAATGACCAGATCGAAACCGCGCAGATCGAAAAATTCCACCGCCATAGACATGAACGGCAGATACCATTTATAATACCTGACCCCGCCTGGCAGACGCTGGATGATGGAGGTCTCGATGTGCCTGTTCTTGAAATATTTATCCGCGTTCTTCTTTTCGTAAAGCAAGGTATAGATCGGCGCCTCGGGAAACATATCGGCGAAAACTTTAAGCACCTTTTCCGCCCCTCCGTCCTGCGCCAGATGATCGTGTATCAATGCAACTTTCATATTTAAATTAACATTAGTTTGGAAAAGGCAGAACTGTATATCGGTTGGTTCTGCCTTGCGGGTTCAGGCGGGTGGTTTTCCAGGCTGAAAAATCCGTTCGATAGCTTGCGCTCGCATCGCCCCCAAATCGATGGGCGGCAAGTCACCGCACCACTGGCCACAGGCGATACAGGTTCGCCTCATGAAGTCTATCCCGGAATCCGGATCGGTTACAATTTCGTCTTTGGTTTCCGAATGACGACACGCTTCAAGTCCGGTTTGGATCGGCTTCTTTACTTTGTTTTTCAAGGCCACCTCCTCCGATTATTTATTCCGCCTTTCTGCTTCTAAGCACTGCTAACGGCGTCCTTAAGACGATCGAAAGATCGAGAATCAATGACCAATTTTCTATATAATATGTATCGAGTTTCACCTCGTCCTCGAAGGTCAGATCGCTCCGACCGGAGACCTGGGCCAGCCCGGTTATGCCCGGTTTGATAGTCAGTACCTTCTTGTGCGACTGCTCATATTTAGCGACCTCTTCCGGCAGATGCGGGCGCGGGCCGACCAGGCTCATATCACCCTTGAATACCAGAAACATCTCCGCAAGCTCATCTATCGAAAAACGACGGATAAACCTGCCGACACGCGTGATGCGCGGATCGTTCTGAAATTTCATCATCGGCGTACCGGCTCGGAGATTGACGTTTTCGGCCAGGAATTTCGGGTCGTTGCGATAACGATGCGCGCCATCGATCATCGAACGGAATTTGAAGTATTTGAACAGCTTGCCGCTCTGACCGACCCGGTAGACCGGTTTGCCGCCTTCTAGTTCGGAAAAAAAGACCGGGCCTTTAGAATCGAGCTTTATGGCTATAGCCGTCAGAATCGTGACCGGACTCGTGAGCAAGATCAAAAAGCCCGATGCAAATATGTCGAAGATACGTTTTATGATCCTGCCCCAGCCGTCAAGCGGCGTCTTCTTTACCTCGACTACGGGCAGACCGGCAATTTCCGATACTTCGGTCTTCAGCACTTTGGCGTCTAAAAGGTCGGCCACATATTTGAAGGTCAGGTGATGTTCATCCGTAAAATCGTAAAGCCTCAATACTTCCGGTTTGGAGAGATTCGGGTCTGTCTGGATGACCTCGTCCACTTCTTTGATCTTCAGAAATTCTTCCAGTTCCTGCGCGGTTTCGATGGTAAAATCGCGCAAGCGCTTTACGATCTCCACGCCGTAGCTCCTTTGGCTTGAAAACAGATTCAAGAGCACATCAGTCGTCTTGCTGGAACCGATGATGACGACCTTATGCGTGCCGATGCTATAGCGGAACAACTGTCGCTGTA
>Ga0172379_10004376_pt1 | contig 20991 bp, 20 predicted proteins | sample GrowelOW334metaG_FD_119756 | JGI IMG/M metagenome (GOLD analysis project Ga0172379, IMG submission 119756) | Groundwater microbial communities from an aquifer near a municipal landfill in Southern Ontario, Canada - Groundwater well OW334 metaG | ecosystem: Environmental > Aquatic > Deep...
CCATATAATGAGCGGCAATATGGAGCGAATTATCATTTACTGAATACCATTGCGCTCTACGATACATTTACTCCAAATGGGAAAACAGGTTTACGAACGTATTACCGCTCACCATACTGCCAAAAAGATAAGGTCGCTAGTGTATTTGAAGATCTTATTCGAAATGCAAAGTTTAAATATATTTTTTTGAGTTACAACAACGAAGGATTGTTGAGCGAAAAAATGATCCAAAAGATTATGAGCAAATATGGCGAGTATTCCTTGCGGAAGAAAAAATATCAGCGGTTCAAAGCGGATAAGACGGAAAAAAGAAACCATAAAGCAACTTCCACGTACGAATATCTTCATATCCTTATCAAAGAAAAATAATGGATCTTGTTGCAATTGAAAATGAATTAAAGAAGCGTTTTCGATTCCCCTACCGCTGGGGACAGAAACAAAATGATGAGATGGATCGTCAGACCAACTTCATCTATCATATCCAAGATTTTTCATCAATCATCGAACGCATACAATCCGACTTCTCCGTAAAGCCAAACCATCAGGAATATTTTGATTACATATTAAACCGCTGGTATAACTTTTGGTCTGCTCACGCTGTCGAGCATATTTTCTGCTCGCACAAAAACGTAACTCCTCATACAGCCAAGGATAAAACAAGGGATTTTTCAATCAATGGAATAACGTTCGACCATAAAACTTCGGTTTTTCCTAAAGGATTCGGGAAATCTCTTGAATATGCAACGGTGCATAAACGTGAGTTGATCCAATGGCTCTATAATAACCAATCGCAACAACAGAGGCTTCATTTCAAGAACCGTTTATTCATTGTTCTATATAAATCAGATGGAAATCATTGGCAGCTAAAAGCGGAGATTGGATTATTGAAGAAAATAATAGATCAATATCTTGCGTCGTTTAATATTGAGCAATTAGAAAAATTTAACTTTGAGGATAATTCCGAAACTCTGTCTGATATTATTTGGGGAATAGAATGAAAAAGATCAATTACAGTCCGGCATTCTTTCTGTGATTCATTAGTTTCCAAAGTACTGCAGGATGTTTCCTAAGCAGTTCAGATTGAACAGTATCAGAGAAGAGTAATTCTGGTTCATATTCTCCATCATCGTAGAATCGATTAAGAAATTTCTTTTCATCTACATCATAACTCATTAGCGGAGTCAGAAAATAAATAACTTTCTTCTTCATCTCTGGTAAGTTAATTCGTTCGCTTGTTCGTAATAACGGAGTCAATTGTTCATGAATCATTTTCTGATCAATCCCATCAATTGTATCAAATGTTTTCTTCCGCCAATCAGATTTTACAGTTAAACCAAATAGAATTAAATTCTTTTTAAGTTTCTGAACATCATAGTGAATAACCAATTCTGAGAGTTTAGCAACATCATAAAGATCACGTGCAGCAGATCGATCAAGCAATGCTTTTATTTTTCCGGCAAAGAGTTCTTCAAATGAAACCGTATAACAATCAAATATCAAGTCTTCATCTAAAGGAAATGGCCGCTTCTTCATCAGCCCCCAAATGGGGGTTCTCATGAGATAGTTTAAATCTAACTCAAGAGTAAAATCACCTCCAAAAGCAGACCGTGTCCGTAACCGCCATTTTCCACCGGCATGTTCTGACGGTAAATATTGAACGGTGATACTTTTTGCAACAAGCAATTTAGCTATCTCTTTTTCAAGTTTTTCCCGATCATTCTTCATCACCTCGATATCTGCGCTGTCAATATAATTCAGATCAATATCAACGGATAACCGTGGAAGCGGAAACCATAATAAATTTATTGCTGTACCACCTCGCAAAATATATTTTGTCTTTAGTAATGGATGCTGATTGATCTCTTTCAAAATTGTTAACAGAGTCATCTGTTTCTGCAAACCTTCTCTTTGAAATCCTGTCTTTTGTGAAAGAGCATCCAGATATTGAACCGAGAACATTATATCTCCTCCCAATTCATTTTATCTACATCACTCGGCACAATCAAGTTCCATCGTTTTTTAATTATTCCGCTTTTACGAGAACGATCCCAATACAATGGCTGAGATGGTACGTTTTTTTCCAATTGTAGTAATACCTTTTCTTCAACATTAAAATCTTTTCGGTGCTGTTCCAAAAAGTATCCGACTCGAGAGAAAAGATTTTTTTGTTCTCGCAGATCAAGATATTGTAGCAAGATGTCGAAATCAATGTATGGCATCTTTTCCAGCGAACGGTACATCTCTTCAAATCCACCGCAATACTGCGGGCGCTCCAATGATTCAACCAGTGTACGTTCTTTACCTGTTACCGTTACTTTTATTCCGAGCCGTTCAACTTTCTCGGTTCCAAAAAACTCTTTAGATTTTTTCAGAAGGATTTCTGAAACCATAATGTATTGAATTGTCTGGTCACGGAATTTCAACGACGAACGATACCGGTTTGATAATGAATAGGTGATATTGAAAATACTATGTGAATATCCTAACAGTTCCATTGCGGAATGAAATGCTACTATTGAATTATTTACATTTTTTAATGATAGGAGATACGGATCTACTTGCACACTTTCCGGATTGTTTCCTGGTTGTACTACAAAGTATAATCCTGATTTAATAACACCAATCCGGTTATATTTTTTTTGTTCATGGATTAAATCTAACGCTTTTCGACTTCCTTCGGGGAATGCAAAATACTTGCGTAATTCATCAAGCGTGAATATAGAATTATTATTCAAAAAGACTTTGATATTTTTATTTGCGCTTGCCATTTTCTTTTGAATCTCGTATAAAAACACGTAAAATGTGTGAGTTTAACAATTTTGACTTGCCGATTTCTGCTGTATCACGTGTTATAATACGTTATTTAGAAGTTTATAGCAAGTTTATTGTGAAGGGGAGGTAATTATTGTCCAAATGTGGCAATTGGGGTAATCATTTTAATCTAATGATTTGTAGTTAGTATTTTTTGTATGAACAATTTCAAATCGGAGGGATATGGCTCATTCCACCGATCAAAAAAAAGATTGTTTTTATAAAGCCATCTTTATCCCGTTCATTCTTAACCAATTTGTGTGTTCTCTATAAGTTCGGCATTTTTTTGTTTGTTGTGATTGTGCCATAAATAGATTGTAGTTTTAAGTTTACTTTCCTTCAAACGCTTCTTTCAATACCGCTTGCAACAACAACTCTGAGTGCATTGCATTCTCATCGATTTGTTTTTCAAGTTGCTCGGATGAAGAAAACAGAGATTGTATTTTATCAACAATTCGTTTTTGTTCTTTTAATGGCGGCAGAGGTATCAATAAAGAATTTAATATCTTATGATTTAGATTATTCATTGTAGAGCCAACAGAAGAACCAAGTAAATACTTTACTGAATAAGATGAGCCAAAATATTTTATAAAGAAATCCCGATCAATCAACCTCCCAAACCTAACATAAAAACTACCTGTGCCACAGAGCCATCCATCTTCATTTGAAGTTACAATTGCACATCTACCCAAATCACCTCGACGTGCTAAAATGACATCACCGTTATGTAGTTCATAGCTTGATAACTTTTTTTTGGTAGTAAGGCTTACCGTTTTAATTCCAGATGGAATAATTTTCCCATCAATCATATTTGTTGGATTGACCAACGGAACGCCACCAATAACATAATCTGACTTATGCACCATTGTGCCAAATGGTCCCGTTGATATAGATTGCGTTATCTCTCCCAACCTGCACCACACCCAACCCTTTGGCAATTCAAACGGTATCTCTTCTTCTTTGATCGGCAGGAGCGGTTTTTCTTTTCGGAGTTTTCCTTCGGCGATAAGTTTCTGTTTTTCGGCTTTTATGCGTTTGAGCAACTCGCTCGCAGGTTCATCGTTCTTGTCTTGCTTAACGAGTTTACCTTGCACTGCTTCATGCAATATCGCCTGTCGTAATTTTTTGAGAAGGGATTGTTGGTGAACTATTCCATATTCAAGCTCAGAATATTCTTTTTCTGTATTTGAGAATTGTTTTACAATCTTTTTTTGTTCTTTTAGATGAGGCAAGTCAATTTCTAAAGGCAGTAAGTGTTTCGGTTTTATTTCAGTCTTGATTCCTCCTGGAACTTTTTCCTTTACAAGTTTAATAAATGCCTGACTCCTTAAAAACCATTTAAGATAATCTATATCAATTTTGTTAACATCAAATGAATATGATGAATAGTGAATTGTTGCAGTTATGTCTTCATCACCTTCATAAACAGCTAAAGCGCCTTTCTCAACATTGATTCCAGAGATTACTAAATCGCCCTTTTTCACAAGAATCATATCAGTATTAGAAACTTTATCTGACAGATATATTTTACCTGAAAAATCAATTTTATGAATGCGTTGAAAAGACGAAATACGTTTGTCTTTTGGTTTGAACCGATCTTCTCTTGGGGTGAGAAATTCTCTAAAAGCAGTAAGCATTATTTTTGACTCTTTAAGTGTTTCAACAATTCCAGACTCTTAATAAAAGAGTCATTTAGCTTGGTAATAAGCTCATTACTTGTATAATCAATTTCATCTTCAATAACGGTTGGATTCTTAATATCCAGATCAAATTCTCGTTCTTTAATAGTGTTAATTTCAACCTTCCAACAAATTTCACTCTTTTCACGTTTCTTCCACCATTTTTTTATTGGATCGAATTCTTTTAACTGTATCGGTCGAGTTTTGTTGTATGCTTTTTGTCCTTCAGGCAATTTATGCTGGTAATACCACACATCTTTTGTCGGCTTCCCTTTTGTAAAGAAGAGTAAATTGGTCGCTACCGTAGCATACGGTTGAAAGACAGAGTTTGGTAACCGAATAATGGTGTGTAGATTGCAATCGGTCAATAATTTTTCCCGCACACGTTGTTTTATTCCATCACCAGTTAACGAACCATCCGGCAACACAATTGCTCCCCGTCCGCCATCTTTAAGCAAGTGAATAAAGAGAATAAGAAAAAGATCGGCACTTTCTTTGGTTCTATAGGTTAGAGGAAAATTTTTCTCGTTGTTATTGGAAACTGTTGCACCAAATGGTGGATTGGCAAGGATAATATCAACCCGATCTTTTTCCTTATAGCTCGAAAGTTCTTTTCCCAAACTATCCGTGTATGTCACTTCTGGTTCTTCTAAATCATGAAGAAGGAGATTGGTAATTGCCAAGAGATACGGAAGCGGTTTGTATTCGTTTCCACGAACTGTTGTTTGCAATGTGCGTCTATCGCTTACATTCTTTACCTGTTTTTTTAAATGTTCAATGGTGCAAGTTAAAAATCCGCCGGTGCCGCACGCCGGATCATATACCACTTCACCAAGTTTCGGGTTTACCATATCCGTCATAAACCGTGTTATTGCACGTGGCGTATAGAACTCACCATAATCACCGGCATTCTGCAATTCACGCAAGATCGTTTCATACATCTCACCAAACAAGTGTCTTTCGGAAGCGATGTTAAAATCAATCTCATTCAGTTTATTCAACACCTTACGGATGTTGATACCGCTTTTCATGTAATTGTTGTTTCCTTCAAACGCTTCACGCACCAAATATGCACGTCGTGTAGTAGGCTTCAATTCCCGCAGTGTTGGGAATAATTCCTGGTCGACAAACTTTGATAACCCTTCTCCTGTAATTCCTTCCGAATTTGAAGCCCAATTTCGCCATTGGAATTTTTTCGGGATAGGAGATTTATATTTATCGTATCGGAGTTCGAGGTCTTTGTCGTTATCATCAAATATTTTTAAGAAGAGCATCCACGCCAATTGTTCAATGCGCTGACCATCGCCGGAAACGCCACGATCTTCACGCATAATATCACGGATGGATTTGATAACACCTGAAATGTTGTGAGACATAGATTATGCTGCCGGGTTGTAGAGTTGTTGTTCTAATTCTTTTACTGCGGTGAGATACTTTTCTTTATCGCCGAAGAGATTGATTATTTGTGTTAACGATCCGATCTCATCAAACGGAGGAACCAAGAGCACATCCATTGATTCAAGATTTTCGAGACCTTCGTTTGCATACTTTTCTAAAAGTTTTTCCAATATCATTCGTGTCTGCTCACCGTACTTTGTAAAGTAGTTTCTCTTCTTCACGTTCTCTGCTCGTTCTCTTCGTGTCATTGGGGGCATATCAAACGCAACGTGACAGATTATATCAAAGAGATCAAGATCTTTACTTACAGCATCCTGCAATTCATCAACAAGAATTCCCTGCTGTTTCAGTTCTTCAATCAATACTTCTTTTCTATCGGCGCTATTCCATCGTTGCAGAAATTCATCAAGCGACTTGAAAGAGTACTTGATCTTTTGTTTTGTAAAATCTTTCAGACTTGTTGTAATCGGTTTGCCGTATTCATCAAAGTAGGTTTCACGGATAAGCAATACCGATACATCAACATTATTGACGTAGACTTTCTTTTGCTTCACGGGTGGTATTTCTGGATAACTGGTTGTGGCATTTTTAATTTTTGGTTTTTCAAAAACAATTTCTTCACCAGAAACCTCATCAATGATTGCGGTTTCAGAATCCGTTTCTGAATCAATCGTAGTAATGTCTTCATCTTGTTGTACTTCTTTGATCTTAACAGGTTCACCATCAAACTCTTTATCGGCAAAAAGATCCGTCACACTGCGAAAGTCTATAATGGTAAAATACCGTTTCCCAAAATCCTCATTGATGCGAGTTCCACGTCCTATAATCTGTTTGAATTCGGTCATTGATTGAATGTTGCTATCCAAAACAATCACCTTGCAGGTCTGTGCATCAATTCCGGTTGTCATCAGCTTAGATGTTGTTGCTATAACAGGATATTTTTCTTCGGGATTAGTGAAGTTATCTAACTGCATCTTCCCTTCGTTGTTATCTCCTGTAATTTGCATTACGTATCTGGAATCTTCCGCAACAAGATCGCTGTTAGCATTAGCTAACTCATTACGCATTCCTTGTGCGTGTTCAATATCAACACAGAATGCGATTGTCTTTTCGAAACGAGTTCCACCTTTTAAGAATTCAGTAATTTTCTTTGCAACAAGTTTTCTTCGTTCATCGATAACAATAGTACGGTCAAAATCTTTTCGATTATAGATTCTATCTTCAACAGGATTACCATCTTTATCTTTGAATCCTTTCGGAGGTCTCCATCCGTCAAGATCAACATTCAATCCAACACGGATAACCTTATACGGAGCAAGAAAACCGTCGTCAATTCCTTGTTTCAATGAGTACGTGTACAATGGATCGCCGAAGTATTCGCTATTGGAAGTAACATTTGTTTCTTTGGGTGTTGCCGTTAAGCCAATATGAGTTGCTTTTGAAAAGTATGTGAGAATCTCTCTCCAAGCACTATCCTCTTTTGCGCTTCCACGATGACACTCATCAATGATAACGAGATCAAAGAACTCTGGAGAAAAATCTTTATATGCATCTGTAATGTTAACATCGGTACTGGAAAGTCCTTGATACAATCCAAGAAATACTTCGTATGCTTTGTCTGCGCTATCAATGCCACGCTTATGAGTTGAGACAAGAGTTTCTTTTCCTTGAGTTTCCACAACCTTCTTTTTTATGACGGTCATCTTATCACGAAAGTATCGGAAATCGCCTCTTCGTGTTTGATCAATCAGTGCGGTTCGGTCGGCTAAGAATAAAATCCGTTTCTTCGCACCAGACTTCCACAATCGATATGCAATCTGAAACGCTGTATACGTTTTACCTGTTCCCGTTGCCATTACAAGCAAGATGCGCTGTTCATTCTTTGCAATTGCTTCTATGGTTCTATTGATTGCAATCTGTTGATAGTAACGTGGCTTCCGATCTAAGCTGTCTGGAAAATAATCTTGTTCAACAATCTTTTCTGCAGAAGAAGTTTGGAGTCCTTTGAATGATTTATACTTCGTCCACAGTTCATCCGGTGAAGGAAATGAATCAAGAGAGAGATTCTTTTCAACTTCTCCCCCACTCACAGTCTTATCGTGAAAGTAAAAACCTGTTCCGTTACTGCTGAACACAAATGGGATATCGAGAATCTTGGAATAGTCTAATGCTTGTTGAATGCCGTCTGAAACGGAATGATTGGCGTCCTTCGCTTCAACGATTGCAATCGGAATATTTGATTTGTAGTAAAGAATATAATCAGCACGCTTCCTCTCGCCACGAGAAGTGAGTTTTCCTTTTACATAGATCTTCCCATCTGTGAAGAATACTTCCTCCATCAATTGGGTCTGAATATCCCATCCCGCTCTTACAATTGCCGGAGTGATATATTTCGTGCGTATATCTTGCTCAGAAAGATTGGTCATATACAATAAACCCGCAGACATATTCCTATCCTCGCCCACGGGTTCTATCTACTATTGGAAAAATTGATATGCTAATGTAGGGTAAACACGGTGTAAAATCAATGAACGTTTTATACTCGCAAGGAAGATGATATTTATTTTTTGAGAATAAATCTTTTCTTGTTCCTATTGCAAAAAAATCGCATTTTTAGACAACAGAAAGGACGTTTAGCTCAGTTGGTTCAGAGCGTTCGCCTCACACGCGAAAGGTCGTAGGGAATTTCCTCAATAAAACTTCAAATTTTCTCTCACTCGTTAGTAAACACGTTAGTATCTGCCTCAGAAAAGCGAGGCTTCCGATGTTCCTTTCCAAAGATACAAACGGTATATGGTATGTGTATTTTGTCGGAGAAGATGGTAAGACAAAACGCAACTCTACACGGTGCAGACTTAAAACCGATGCACTAAAATTTCTTCAAACGTTCAAAGCCGGACAATCGCAACGAACGAAACAAGTTTTCCTTTCTACGTTCATCACCAATTTTCTTTCCTATGCAAAAGGTAACTTTTCAGAAAGAACGGTGCAATTCTATTCCTATTCACTCAATAAACTTCTTTCCATTATCAGCAATGTTCCAATTGCTTCAATCACTCCCCTACATTTTGATATTTTCAAAACCGAACGACTAAAAACGATGTCTCCCATTACTGTAAACATAGACCTCAGAACAATTAGGGCTTCATTCAATACGGCTTTACGGTGGGGATTATTACAAAGCAATCCATTCTCTAAACAAAAACTTGTTTCCATACCTGAAGCATCCCCATTATTTTTCAGTAAGACAGATTTTCAAAAACTAATCAATGCAATCAAAGAAGGATGGCTAAAAGAAATAGTAATATTTGCTACTCTCACAGGATTAAGACGAGGTGAAATTGTGAATTTGCATTGGAGTGATGTAGACCTAAACCGTAAGACAATTACCGTGCAATCTTCACCTACTTTCAAAACCAAAAATGGCAAAAAAAGAATTGTTCCATTGAACGATACAGCGTTTTATATCCTTCAATCAAAGGCAAATAAAAGCCTTTCTGAACTTGTTTTCACGTTGAATGAAAAGCCGATATTTGCTGAATGGCTTTCTCATAAATTTAAATGGTATGTTTATGATTGCAAATTCCGTGAAGATAGATTGCACTTTCATTCATTAAGGCATACATTTGCAAGTTGGTTAGTGCAAGACGGGGTTTCTTTGTATGAGGTGCAGAAACTTCTCGGACATAGTAACATAATGGTTACTCAGGTTTACAGCCATTTACAGCCGGAACAATTGCACAATACGGTAAATAGATTGCAGATTTCTTTGAATTAATACTACCTTTATGAACAAGGGCATTGAATGCCTTTATTGTTGCAACGAGGGCATTTATTTGCTATTTTTGCCCTTGTAAATATTATAAGGTTTTTTGAAAGCCCTATCCTAAAATACTCTATGACCTTTAATAAAAATACCCCATACAACAATTTACCGCTTCTACCGCCAAAAGAAGAAATTGAGAGCAAAGAAATTCTTAAAAAAGCAATCTCTGCAAATAAAGCATTGGCAAAACTTGTCGGTTCAGGAAAGCAATTACCAAACCAAGCAATATTGATTAACTCCATAGGGTTACAAGAAGCAAAGCTAAGTTCTGAAATTGAAAATATTTTAACTACCAACGACAAACTGTATCAAGCCTTTGCCTCAGAAAAAATAATTACGGACTCAAACACAAAAGAGGTATTACATTATCAAGAAGCATTGTGGGAAGGATTTCAATTTGTAAAAAAACAAGAATTGATTACAACAAATTTGATAATTCATCTTTGCAAAATTATTAAAGAGACCGATGCCGGCATTAGAAAAACCACCGGCACAAAAATTGCAAATAGTACTACCGGCGAAATTATTTATACCCCGCCGGAAGGTGAAGACATTATTAGAGCAAAGCTAAAAAATCTTGAAGAGTATATTAATATTAATGATGAAAATGTTGACCCCTTGATAAAAATGGCAGTGATACATTATCAATTTGAATCTATTCACCCATTCCACGATGGGAATGGTAGAACTGGGCGCATACTAAATATTTTGTATTTATTGAATAACCATCTTTTAGAAATTCCAATTTTGTATTTAAGCAAATACATTATTGACAACAAAACAAATTACTATAAAGGTTTGCGTACAGTTACCGAAAAAGGAGAATGGAAAGATTGGATATTATATATTCTCGATGCCGTAGAACAAACATCGCTCTACACTCAAAAGAAAATAGATGGTATTATTGCTTTGATGCAGGAGACCGATTTATTTCTAAAAGAAAAAGCATCGGATATTTACTCGAAAGAGTTGCTTGAAATTATTTTTAGACAGCCGTATTGCAAACGTAAATTTTTAGAGGATGTGCATCTTGTAAAGAAAAAAACCGCCGGAGTGTATCTTGCTGAATTAGAAACAATAGGGATATTGAGAAGCATTAAATACGGGAAAGAAAAACTCTACATTAATAAAAAATTATACGAACTCCTCAAAAAATAATCTTTATAAAAAAACACATTTACAGCCGGAACAACTACACAACACGGTAAACAAAATACATATAGCCTTAAATTAGAAACGTAGGGAAACATTATGAAAAATATTTGTTTTGCTCTGCTCATTTCAATTTCCCTTCCTCTTTTTGCAGGAACTAAAACATTTATCCGTGAATATACCTACACAGCCGGAGAAGTGGACAGCAAAATTACTTCCCGCACCATTGCCCTCGAACAAGTGAAAAGAATTTTGCTTGAAGAAATTGGCATTTATCTTCATAGCGAAATGACAACAACAAAAGAAGAAAAAAATGAAGTTTATAACGAACTTACCAAACAACAAATACAAAGTATAACTGCCGGAATTACCGAAACAAAAATTGTTGTGGAGAAATGGAATGGTGAAACATATTATATTAAAGCCTCAATCTCTGTTGACCCCGATGAAGTAAATAAAAATATTGCCCGCATTGGTGCAGACCAAAACAAACTAAAAGAGCTTGTTGAAGTACAGCGTAAAGCCGATGATGCTTTTGCTGAAATTGAGCGATTACGGAAAGAACTTGCTGTAACAAAATCTGAGAATGAAAAATTAGCAAAACAAAAAGAATATAATATCGCTTTATCAAGTTCTAAAAACGACCGAATATCAAAAGAGAAAGAATATAATAAAGTTGTAAATTTCCTTACAGCTTCAAATTGGTTTCAAAGAGGATATAATGCACAGCGATTAAAAGATTTGGATAATGCAATTCAATATTATGAAAAGGCGATTGAATTTAATCCAAATATGGCCGAAGCCTATTACAATTTAGGATTGGTTTACGGTGATAAAGGCAATATTGATAAAGCAATTCAGTTTTATAAAAAAGTTGTTGAACTTAAACCACAAGATTCCGATGCCTACACCAATTTGGGTGTAACATATGGAAAAAATGGAAATCTCGATAAGGCTATTCAATTCTGTCAAAAAGCGGTGGAACTCAGTCCTCAAGATTTCGAAGCTTATACCAATTTGGGGACTGCTTACCAAAATAAGGGCGATTTTGAGAAGGCCGTTCAATCTTACGAAAAAGCTATTAAACTCAATCCGAAATTTTCAGGTACATACTACAATTTGGGATTGGTTTTCTCCCGTAAAGGTAATCTTGATAAGGCAATTCAATCTTACGACAAAGCGACTAAACTCAATCCAAAAGATTTAGATGCATTCTTCATGTTGGGAACTGCTTATGCCCAAAAAGGGAAAATGGATGATGCACTTTTAAACATTAGGAAAGCCGCTCAACTTGGACATAAAGCTGCTCAACAATCACTAAAACAAAGCGGTTACACATGGTAGTATATTGTATATGTATTACACGGTAAACAAAATACAGATTGCATTGAACTGATACGATTTCAATCAACCTAATCATAGGTTAGGCACTACAAAAAGAGGCATTGATGAAAACTCTATTAAGCATTATAAATATTTTATCGATACCGCTTCTGATTCTAAATTTTGGTAGTGGTATTGTGGCAGGAATCTGGTTGATAATTTTGAGAGAGTGGACATTGCTAATTTATGGGATTTTGTCACTGTTTGTGGCAAGTTTTATACTGAGTATCGCTTTGATGCCGAGTCTAATCTTTGTCCCTTTGATTGCAAAATTTACTGAAACGCAAAATAAAATAGGGTTGTACTTTTTTAGTTTGTTAAGTTTGTTATACACGTTTTCTGTTTTGGCAGCATGGTGTTTAGTAGTTCTATATTTCTTTTTAATAAGGACAAAAGGCGATTCAATTATTCCTGTTTTGTTATGGGCTTACGCAGTTGCCACTGGAGCAATTGCTTATTTAGCGAGTAAAGAAACCCAAAACGATAATCCATCAGCCATGTTCCCAACATTTTTTGCAAAATTTAGTTTTGCATTGCTAATCTTGATAGTACTGTTTTTTCAAATTACGTTCTACGACGTTATTATGTTGTTCGCTTCTATAATGCTAATTGGGGCATTGTTCCAATTCAAATTAGCTATGGACATTAACAAAGAATAATCATTTTCTTTGTAGTGCCTATCCACTCTAAAAAGGAAATAGTTAAGATAAATTGAACAAGATACAGATAGCATTGAATTGATACGATTTCAATCAACCTAATCATTGGTTAGAAGCTCGCAAAACTATATCCAAAGGAATCATATGGATACAACCAATATCAAATCATTACCCTTAAAAATATTTATTGTAGTAATAATTTTAGTTGTAATATTTTTTGGTTTAAAAGGTTTTCTTGTAACAGTTTGGTTATCCAATGCTTCTCCAACAACATACGCAGTGTACGGTGAGGACAGTAGAATAATGAAAATCATTTTCCTCGAAAAAAATAACACCGTTATCTGGTATAATGACCCAAATACAGAATTTAATGAGATTATTCTTACACATATGCGAGGCACTTACGGTACTCATTACTTTTGGAGATTCTGGCACATAGATGGTCCTGGAATTTCATTTGGATACCGAATGTATCCTGATGGAGTTAAACCTGTTGTGATGGAAATGGAGGTAATTCAAAAATTTATATTTGGTAAACGTGAATCAACCTTTCCAAAAATCGGAGAGAAAACTTATTCTGTCATACTTTTTCAAGATAGTACACTCGAATTTCAAGAAATGTATTTTAAAAAAGAACCAACAAGCACATTATTTCTCCAAGAACTTCTTTCTAAATTAGGTTCATAAGTTGCAACATAAATGTTCTACCGTACGGTGGCTGACCACCCAAGCTGTTGCGAATAGAAAAATTGCACAACACGATGAACAAAACACAAATTGCATTGAATTGAAAAAAAAATCTGTTTCACGTATTGCAAACAAAGGATAAAATAAATGCTATTTGTTAATTCAAACGTTGCAATACAGTCAATTGGACAACTACTCATACAAACAATAGAAAGACAACCAAATCTTTATCATATTTCGTATGAAATTGTCGTATGAAATTAATCTTAGAAAATATTTTTATAATCGCAATTGTAGCCACTCCTATTTTAATATTGGAGGTACTAAAATCACGTTCGGCTTGGATAGGAAAAAACCACGATTGGCTATCAGTTCTAACGTGGATAGTTGTTTTATTTGCGGTCTATATTTGGGTGTTGCCAAATCTCGGACTTGAACCAAATCCACAAATTTTTAATTGATGATACCCAGAAAAAAATGAAAAATAACGTTAAACGAAATATTGAATAAGAAAACCGGTTACTATCTAATTTGGTGATTTAATATGAGTGTATTAATGTCAAAAGATGCTCAAGCCTTCCTTGCTGAAATACATGCTTCGGTAGCGAAAAAAGCATTCGGTAACAATTGGGATAAGAACCGCATTAGAACTGAAACTCGATTGTCTATAAATGAAGCACTAAATAGTGATGATGCAAAATCTTTTTCCACAAAAGATATTGAAGCAATTAAACAATCGGTATGGGACATAGAAATTTTAGAAAAGCAGGAGTATCCAAAAATAGCAATACCAAAATTAAATATTCTAAACAATGTTGAATCGAAAGCTCCCATTAATGAGACTAAAAACGAACCCCACTACTCCCTCATATCGGAACTTGATGAAAATGATGGATTAACTTTTAAAAAGGTCAAAGAATATATAACGTTTTCACGCTTGCTGCGGTACACTATTTCAATCTCTCTGGCATTTATTTTTTTAGCAAAAAACTACTATGTATCATTAGTTTACAATAGCTGGAGTGGGACTTACTCTAAATATTCATGGTTAACAGATGATACCTTTGAGTTATATTCCTTAATTATTTTTATTTCTGCAATATTTTGCGCCCTAAACCTTTACATGTTTCGTAAATATCCGATGGAACGGAAAAACAAGATATTTTTACTAAACACAATCGCTTGGTTAATTATTCTCTCAATTATTTATAATCCACTTTACAGCTTTATTCGCGGAAGTCACGGAACACAATTATTTTTTTCTTTAAGAATAAATTTTTCAATTGTGGCATCTCTCATCACTCTTTACACGACATTTTATATATCCGAAAATAATTTCCCAAAAGAATAAACAACAATGCTTTATGATTACAGTCATTTGCAATATTTCTGAATTGCGGAAAGCTATAAAAGGATTGAAGCCTGCTCTCCCATCCTCAATTCGAGAACAGAGAAAACTTATTTTGGAATTAGATATAAGACCAAAATTGCTAATCATTTCAATTCCGGGTGTTTCAATGAAATGTCCTTTAGAAAATGAAACGTTTGCAAAAGCCTTTCTCCCTTTTTCATTATTTAAGGAAGTTGTCGGAAGTTGCAAAGAAGATTTTTTAACACTACATATCGAAAACGGAACTTTAACAATTGGCAAAACAAGTATCTCATCAGATAAAATAGCTCTTACACATTTTGAGAACCAAACAAAGATTGACCTTTCTGTAAATTATACACCACTTGAAATCTTATCTTTGCGGTACACTCATTCTTTCGATGAAATTAAAAGAAGAAACTTGCATACCCTTCTTGGTGAAGCCGAAGAAAAACTAATGAAGGATTTGCAACGTGCTACAAATGCTTTGTCGGATTATAAAGTGTCATTTATTGAAATAAATGCACTCGTCCAATCGAAAATAGAACGATTTAAAACCTAAATATTGCACATTCCCTTCACCTTTTGTATGTTTCCCCTGAGTAATCTTCCAAATACTACTCAAGACATTTTTTAATCCTTCACCTTGTTCCGCCTCTGGCGGAAAACCGTTTGAGTACGGTTTGGAAGCAAGGGAGAAGGATTTTTTTATTTTATGCCTAAAACAGACGATGAATTATTTAATGAAGCATATACTGTTTTCCAAAAGTTTTTCCAAATATGTGTTGAAAATAGACAAGAAGAATTTCACGCTAAGATTGGAACTGCTGCAAGACAAATGAGAGCTTCTGATTTTCTTTTTGCACGGTTAACATTAGATAAAGAACACGCAAAAAATATTGGAGAAGATTTTCTTGTAATGTATGATACTCACATTAATCCGAAATGTGGTCTTATTTCAAAAAATGCTGAAGGTATTTTATACGGACGTCTTTCTTTGCTTTATCGAGGTTTAGGTAAAAATGCAGAAAACAGTATCCAATCAAAATATGCAAGCCAAGGTTGGGATATTAAGGGAAGTAAATCTTCCACAGATGTTTCCATAGGGTATTATAATAATGCAAATTCCAAGTATTTAAAACGTCTTGATGCAAAAATTGAAGAACATAATTTTGAGTTAAGGAGAAACAAAGAAAATAGAAATAGTGAAAAAAATATTGATGTGCTTGCAAACGAAAAAATAATTAAAACGGAGGAAGAATTATTTTCAGAAAGAGCGAGAGAGCTTGAAAATGAGTCAAAAAATATTTACCAAAAAATATGGACAAATATCAGATGAACAATTAAAGGAAGATTTAAAAAGTCTTCCTGAGTTTAGACCTATTATTGCCAATGAAATGAAAATGACTTACATAGAGCGAGAAGATGCGATTAAACGTCTAATGGAAAAAGTACACGATATAGAAAGGGAAATCAAGAATCGACGTTGGCTTATGTTACATCTTTTGACAATAGGTGAACAAAACAAAGATACTCATAAAAAAATGAACCCTGAGAATAGTTTACATACAGATACACAAGAAACACCAAAGGTGAAATCTAATGCCTTGATTAGCAAAACAAAAGGTTTTGAAGAACAAAATTATGATTTCGTGCAAGGATATATTGAGTCTATCAAATCGTTAAAAATGTCTTCACCTACACTTGAAGATTTGGAGAAAGTAAGTAAACAATCAAAAGCATCATGGTCGAGACGATTTACCGACCCCTTATTCTTAGGACACCTAAAAAAAGAATTGGGGAAAATGCAATCCAATACATTTTCAAAAAAAACAGAAACGAAAAAACAATGGCGACTTGCTGAACAAGCTATTGACGAAAAAATTATTTCTCTACCTCAATTGAAGGATGCATTGAACAAAAAAACAACCCAATTTAACGACAACATAAAACAAAGTCCCCATGATGATTTGGGTGATGCATATAATGAATCAATACAGTAGCAATAACGAAATGCAGATTTACATAAAAATAGCGTTTTTAAGAAATCTTTGGCGGTTCTAAGAACAATAATGGAGCAATAATAGGGCAATAGTGAAAATTCAATCCTTTAGTATAGGAAAGAATTTTTACTGTGTCCAACTATCAAATTAAAATACATTTTGAAAATAGAACCAACTGCAAGGGTGCGGACACAGCCTTGTGGTTGGTTTTTTATTTTTAAAAGGAGATTTCCAAATGGAAGCATCTAATATTCGAGTAACACAATCCGGCGAAATACGCCTTGCTTTACCCAACCAAAAACCTCGTAACATCGGCTGGTTTAATGAAAACGGTGATACGTTTCACTGCCAACGCAATCCGGCAAAACATCTGCACCTCAGTAGCCATTCTTATGGTTTTAATTATGAGTTGTTAAGAGACGGGAATTTTTCTCGTGTTATCGTTCACCTTCCCTTTGGTGAACAACTTGAAACTACTCGAAAACATATTTTAGAGAAGGGATTCTTTCTTTATTTCAAACAACAGGGTTTTGAAAAACAAAGGTTTCTTTCCTTATCCGATTTTGGCAAAGAGAAAGCCGAACAAACAACAAAAGAATTGATGCAAAAATATGTAAAAGACACACAACAAAACCTTTTCAGTGAGGTGGCATAATGACTCCAATTGAAGCAGAGAAACTACTGATTGCCTATTCCCTTCAAGGCAGAGATGCAACTCGAATGATTGCAGACGTTCACGGACTTGCTGAAGACGATATTTCAGACAACCAATTGAGAATGATTTTCGGTTGTTGCATTGCCTTATATTCTCAAAGAAAAGAAGTTGATGTACTTTCAGTACAGAACTATCTACGGGAGAACGTTCACGAATTACACTTTACCGGAAAGGATAAGAAACAGGAAATTGAAAGACTTGAAACGCTATGCACAGATATTGCAAGCGATTTCCCATTCCTAAAACAACTCGCCTGCGAGTATAGCGCAATACAATTTGTGAAGAAAGAAGCACAACGAAGAAAAGTGATGGAGAAAATATTTTATATCGGCGATAAAGTGCAAAACGGTGGAGACGTTGAAACAATATTGAATGTTGGTATTTCTGAATTGCTTTCCCTCTCCCATTCCATTCAGAACGTAACACAAAAGAACTACGTTTCGCTTTCCAATGCAATCAAAGAAGCAGAGGAAGAAATAAAAGCGGAATTGTCCGGTAAGGTGAATTGGCTTTCAACGGGACTGCCTGAAGTTGATAGAATGATACACGGATTGCACAATGAACGATTATACATCATTGCTGCCGATGCAAAAGTAGGTAAAAGCCTATTGAGCAATCAAATTGCACTCCACAACGCAAAGAAAGGTATTGCTACCGGAATTGTGAGCATGGAAATGTCTGCCCGTGAAATTGTAAAACGGTTTGCCGGTATTTCTCAATGGTCTAATCCTGAAGAGAAGCAACGAACACTTGAAACATTCAAACAGGAAGCAAAAGGAAAACCGATATACTTCCGGCAAGGTGGAACTTCAACAAAGACTCTTTTCTCCATTCTCCAAAATCTTGTCAGTGAGAAGAAATGCAAATTGATTGTGCTGGATTACTTGCAGTTGATACAGCTCTCCGAAAAAAGCAGAAACGCCGTTGATGAAATCAATACGGTTCTTTCTGAATTGAAATCGTTTGCCGTTGAAAATCAAATTCCGATAATCCTTGTAAGTGCCGTTTTGACTAAACAGGTGTCCGGTAAAGCTATTAAAAAACCTTCACGGGCAGACATTGCCGGAACAGGCAGAGCAATCAACGATTGTGATTGTATGCTTCTTATGTGGAATCCTGAAGAGGAAGAGAGAAAGAATATTGAAATCTTTGTGGAACACGGTAGGAATGGTGAGAACGGAAAAACAGGTCTACTTCTTACTGATAAACTGCAATTAGTAGCTACAACATTAAGAGAAGCAACGCCGTTGAAGGAATATAAGCCGAAGACCTCTTATGGTAAGAATTGGTAGGTTTTAATGGCAAATCCACAAACAGAAAACGGATATACTCAGTTAGCAAATGAACTTCTTGAAAAAATTGTTGAAGCAAAATTCAACGGGACTCAATACAGTATTATCCTTGCAACGATACGTTCAACCTATGGCTATCATAAAAAAAGTAGGACTCTCGGACTGGCTTTTTTTGCAAAAGTAACCGGAAGACACAAACGGCAAATTGCAATCGAACTTAATACTCTGATTGCAAGAAATATTTTGACTGTAAAATGTGAACATACATTCGGCAAAAGCAGAGAGTTACAGTTGAATAAAGATTATGAAACGTGGGTAAACAGTAGTTAGGTATGAGTGAATTTACTCACAGGTGGTATGAGTGAAAACAGTCACTTACCTATGAGTGAAAACACTCACTAAGTAAAGAAAGAAAGAAATATAAAGAAAGGTGCTTTTTATGAATGATATTGAAGATGAAATTCTCTTGTTGATGCAAAGACTTGATACAGAAATATATAATGCTGCCGATGCTGAATTGTCGGGATATTTTTTCCAGTGGTGTAAACTTTCAGATGTTCTTTTACATAAGCTAAAGTACGGCACGGCATCACTTGAAAAATCAATGTAATGCTTTTAAAAATCGTTCAGGTTCACGGATTAAACGAAATATGATGCATAGCATACTTAAATACTATGCTTGCCTATAACGCAATTTTAAAACGTTTTCGATTGGAAAAATAAAGGACGAATATTATCGCAAAGTGAGATATAGTGTGATACTAAGGTAGTAATAATTAGTAAACCGTTTAAAAACAACAAAGAATATCAAAGATTGATAAAGGTTGTGATTTGAGAAAATCATAAACTTCAACAAAATTCTACAAATCCTAACAAATCCTAACAGATGCTAACAAATGCTAACCATAAAAATTGCTAAGTAATACTAAGGTTTCCTAAGGTAGCAAATAATAGAAAATCGGATTTGAAACGGCTTAACATTTATTAACAGTATAAAGTATAACGAAGTATGAAACGGAGTTATCGGGGAATTTTAAACAAAAAAATACCTTAAATGGGATTTGATAAACAATCAATGAATATCAAACATTGTTATCGCAAAGTGAGAAATAATGCGATAAAAATATTTTTAATTTGATAAACGAACAATCGTTGATTATCTTTGTAGCGAACACAAAGAGAGACTTCCGAAAACAAAATAATTTTTAATCCGTATGGATTGCCCTTAGGTGTTCAAGGTCGGAAGCCTCTCGCCTGAGGGTTTTTATTTTGGTAGATACACGTTAGTTTACTCGTTAGTAAATCCGTTAGTGATACAAAATATTTCAGACGGTTTTTAATTACTAAAGAGAGAAATAACATTTTTTAGAGTAATTTTCCGGACGTTTAGCTCAGTTGGTTCAGAGCGTTCGCCTCACACGCGAAAGGTCGTAGGTTCAAGTCCTACAACGTCCACTTGGCGAGCAGGCGTGAAGAGTCGTATTTACCCGCCGGTTTTTTGGCGGGGGTTCCCTGTCCGCCTTCTGTTTGGCGGAAAGTTCTACAACGTCCACAAAAGATTATGCCTCCGTTCTACAGGAGGCAATTTTTTTTTGATATTCAATATTCACTATACTAAATCATTTAACGAAAGAACAATCACCATGAAACAAATTCTTTTCGCAGTAACATGTCTGTTTCTCATGTCCTGCGGCGGCGGAAAAAAAACAGAGCTCAAAACAGATAAAGACAGTGTCAGTTACAGCATCGGTTTGGATGTTGGAATGACGTTCCAACGGCAAGGAATCGAAGTGAATCCCGAAGCATTCCTGCAGGGATTCAAAGATGTTTCCGATACATCAGCAAAACGATTGATGACTGAGGAACAGGTGAGAACTTGTATGATAACCTATCAACAAAAGATGATGGCGAAAGCGCAGGAAAAAATGATGCAGCAAGCGGGTCCGGCGGCAGCTGAAGGGAAAAAATTTCTTGAAGAGAATCAAACAAAACCAGGTATTGTAACAACGGCAAGCGG
>Ga0172379_10004377_pt1 | contig 20991 bp, 24 predicted proteins | sample GrowelOW334metaG_FD_119756 | JGI IMG/M metagenome (GOLD analysis project Ga0172379, IMG submission 119756) | Groundwater microbial communities from an aquifer near a municipal landfill in Southern Ontario, Canada - Groundwater well OW334 metaG | ecosystem: Environmental > Aquatic > Deep...
AACGGAGCCGTGTCAGAGTGGTCTAACGTACCTCTTTGCTAAAGAGGCAGGGGCTTCAAAACCCCTCGGCGGTTCGAATCCGCCCGGCTCCGCCAGGATATGAAGCAGGAAACAATAGAACATCTCATTAAAAAGTTTCATTTGGAATATTCAATTTCCAGAGTTTTAACAATTGTTTCAATTTACTTTTGGGTTACTTCTCTAAATTATAATTTTTTAAAAATTGTTGGTATCGCAATCAATATCATTGGTCTCATTATGTGGTGGTCGGCAAGATTGACTCTTGCTAAAAATTGGGACACTGGTTTTGGAAAACCTAAAATAAAACAATTAGTGACACATGGCATATACTCAAAAATTTGCCACCCGATATATTGGGGAATTAATTTGGCATTGATTGGTTTAATTATACTCTTTCCAGAATTCTGGTTTGCTTTAATCAGTTTATTAATTATTGCTTATTTTTTCTACAGAATGAAAGAAGAGAGTAGATATTTGTCGGGAAAACTCGGGGAGGAATATCAAGATTACAGGAAAAATACATGGTTTTAATTGTGTCCAATACCTGAGCGTTATTTTTGTCCAAATTTGCTATAATCATCTTATGACTTCTTTTGATAAATTAAAGCAAAAAATCTGGGATCTTGTTTATGGTATCTTTTTACCGATTCGGCAATTTTTTTTCCGACTGGGAATCATTTGGCATAAGAAAGGCCGGCAGAAATATCACATTGGCTGGCTGGCGCCCGGAAAAACGCTAGAACAACTGAAAAAACATTTGCATGATAAATGGGGGTTCGGCAACCATTTCATCGCCTGGGTGGATGATGATCAAGTTTTAAGCTGGCGAAAATTGACCGATTTTCAGGACCAATATCATTTACGAGTTTATAAAGACGGAGAAATCTGCGGGCATTTTGAATACACGCCGGAAGCGCATCCGATTGAACACATGGAAGAAAAAGGAGAGAAAAGAAAAGAAAAAGATTTTTTAAAATTTCTGGGCGACTTTGTGGTTGAGAAAAAACATCTTTCCCATCTAAAATTCGATCCGGACGCTTTCGACCCGAAATCGGAAATCACCATTGAGAACGAAAATAAATTAGCTTAATTTTGATTCCGGCAATACCAAATCCCAGAGCTTGCCGGCGACATTATTTGGTTGCCCGAACATTACATAATGATGCAAATCAATAAAAGGCAAACTGTTGCATTCAATAATTCCGCAATGCTGTTCTTCCTTCCATGATTTGGTGATGTCTTCAATTATAAAATCCACGCCGACGAGCGGATCATTTAAAAACCGACCGACGTGTTCCAGCATTTCAATATTGTCCGGATGAATTATATCCGTTACTTCCGTAGTGGTTCCGCCAATACCTCGGCTGGTTTTTTGTGAAAAAGTGACGATTCGGCCTTTGGTTGGGACATCTTGCATGGAAATATTTTCTCGCTGGAGTTCTTTTTCTGCGTCCGGGTCGATGATGATTTTATGGAAAATCGGCCCTTTTCTCTCCGGCCGTTCATTTTCTTTATCAAAAAGTTCTTGCAGAGTATGTATGCCGTCGCCGACAACTTCCGGCTGGTCGCGGCGAACAACGCCGGCTAATTTTCCGCCGATCAAAGTTCCACGAAAAAGAAAACCGCGAAGTTCTTCTTCAACCACTACCAATGGAGAAAGTTTTTTTGCTTTGCGAAAACCGTATACTAATTTTTCCGGCGTATCAATGTGAATCAAAGTGTGTCTCGAGCGGGAACCCAGGTTCGGCTTAGTAATCACCGGTTTTTCTAGGCTGTTAAAAATTTTTAGGGCTTTTCTTTTAGTAAAAGCCGTCCCGCCCTTCGCCACCGGCAGGCCCTCTTTCAAAAATTTTTCTTTCATTATGCCCTTATTGTCCATCCACTTAAGCGCGGCGGATTCTTCCATGTCCGGGCGAGGCAAGCCGTCAAAAATTATTGTTTTATCTTTGTATTTGGCGATAAAAGCGTCTCGCACCGGGCCCAGATGGAATTCGCGCATTTTTATTCCACGCCTTTGGGCTTCTTCCCAAAAACATTTGGTTCGCCAAGTATCTTTTTCATCCGGCTGGTCGGAAAAATATCCCAACCTTAAAAAAACCATTGTCCTGAAAAAAGGAATAGTTATTTTGTTGGAAATTTTTTCCGCGGTGTTTTTGAAAAGCAATTCCATAAAATCAAAAAACGGCTGGTCCAGCCATCCCAAAACAACCGATAAATAGGCGATAAAATGTATCTCTTGAGCCGGCTCGCAATCTTTGCAATGTCGCATAATTCTATTATAACAGCTTCGCGGAAAAATGTTTAAAAACATTTTTCCGCGAAGCTAATGTGCGATAGTGAAGGCGATTATTTTTCTGGCTCCGGCTCGGCGCAGAACTTTTCTGGCTTCGCTCAAGGTCGCGCCGGTGGTCAGAATATCGTCGATTAAAATTATATTTTTGCCTTTTATTTTTTCTTCATTCTGGACGGTGAATGATCCAACAATATTTTTCAATCGTTCGCGCCGGTCCCGAATGCGCGCCTGATGTTCGGTTTCTCGCGGTTTCAGCAGAATTTTGTCTTCCAGCCACAAATTTATTTTTTTAGCCTGATTGTTTCCATGGGAACATCGTTCCATGTGTATTTTTATCAATTCTCGGCAAATCAATTCTGTTTGATTAAATCCGCGTTCCCGTCGCCGTTGGGGCGACAAGGGGATAGGAATCAGAATCGGGTCGGCAAAATTTTCCATAATACTCAATTCCGAAAGTTCCTCTATTATTTTTCCATAAAGAACCTCCGCAAAAACGCGGGCCAGCCTTTTCTTGCCGTTATATTTTAAAAGCCACAATGATTTTTTGATGCCGGGCGAGCGGTAGTCGCAAATAGGAAAAATCCATTCGGCGCTTTCGCGCTCGGCTGCCGGAGTCCGCTGGAGGCAGTTTTGGCACAAATCAGCCCCGCTTTTACCGCATAATACGCACCGGACCGGGAAAATTGTATCTAGGATGGTGTTTAAAAAACTCATATATGGTACAATTAGAGGGTATTTTAGCATAAAGCCAGATGAATAATTTATTAAAGAATCTTCTTTCCGGTTTTGGAAAATTTAAAGGTGGCAATGAAGACAGTGTTGTCGGTGTGGACATCGGTTCTTCGGCGATCAAAATAGTGGAAATCAAAAAAAAGGGAGGCAAGGCGGTTTTGGAAACTTATGGCGCGATCTCTCTTGGACCCTATGCTGAACTCGAGCCCGGACAAGTGACAAACTTACCCATTGAAAAAGTTGTGCTGGCGCTGCAAGAAGTGCTGAAACAGTCCGATGTGGTGAGTAAAGATTTAACCTTGGCTATTCCGGTTCAATCGAGTTTGATTTTTAATATTGAGCTTCCGCCACAGGTGCCCAGCGCAGAAATGACGACTGTGGTTGCCACTGAGGCCCGCAAATATATTCCCGTGCCGATTACGGAAGTTTCCCTCGACTATTTTATTTTACCGAAAAAAGAATCTTCTTTTGAAGAAATGAATAATCCCGATTTGTCCGCATCCAACACGGACCGGATAAATGTTCTGGTGGTAGCAACACAGAACGATGCCATTGCCCGTTATCGTTCCATTGTTTCGCAATGCAATCTCACCGCTTCCTTTTTTGAGATTGAAGTTTTTTCTTCTATTCGCTCGAATTTCGAACGCGAACTTTCGCCGGTTTTGTTGGTTGATTTCGGCGCTTCGCGCACAAAACTTTCCGTAGTGGAATACGGTATGATAAAAAATTATCACTCCATAGACCGGGGCGGAGCCGATATCACCAACTCCATTTCTAAATCTTTGAGTATTTCTTTTTCCGAAGCGGAAAAAATGAAAAGGGAATTCGGGCTTTTTGGCAACCCAGCCGATAAAACTTTAGCCGATATTATTAAAGTTCATATTGATTACATTCTAGCCGAGGCCAATAACGTATTATTGGGCTATGAAAAAAAGAACAATCGAACCATCAGCAAGGTTATTTTTACCGGCGGAGGATCCCTTTTAAAGGGGCTGAAAGAAGTGACGACAAACAACTTTCGAGCGGAGATAGAAATTGGCCATCCGTTCTCTAAAGTCGTTGCCCCGGCCTTTTTAGAGAAAGTTCTTTTGAATATGGGTCCGGAATTTGCGGTTGCGCTCGGTTTGGCATTGCGTAAATTGCAATAAGTGCGATAATATAGGTAGTAGAGAGAAAAGAAAATGGATCAAAATTTTCAAACATCGTTCATACCCAAAAAGCCCATCATTAAGGAAAGCGCTATTTCCGGTCGGCCGGTCGGCGTTCTGTTCATCGCTTCTCTTTTTATTTTATTAACTGTATTATTGGCAACAGGCGGACTGTATTTCTATAAAGGCGTGGTGCAGAAAAATATTGCGGAAAAAGAAAATACTTTAAACTTAGCGAAGAATCGCTTTGAGCCTTCGAAAATAGCCGAACTACAAGTTTTAGATAAACGCTTAAACTCCGCTTCCGAAATTTTATCCAAACACATTGCTATTACGCCGATTTTTAAAGCACTGGAAGAAATTACCATGAAGACTGTCCGGTTCACTGATTTCAGTTATGAGCTGGGGGGAGAAAGTAATGACCTGATAAATATCAAAATGTCCGGACAAGCTATCGGCTATCGTTCAGTGGCCTTGCAGGCGGATCTTTTTGCCAAGAATAAAAATTTGATTGAACCGATTTTTTCCAACTTAACGCTGGATAATAGCGGCAATGTTCTTTTTGACTTGGAGTTTTCGGTCGACCCGAGTTTTGTTAATTACAAGCGAACGCTTTTGACGGAAAGCTAAATTTTTATGATTAGATTTATTATGCCAATTGTTTTAACAGGGATCGCAATTTCCGTCTTTTTTGTGTTTGCTAATCCTATTTTTCAGAACATTTCCACAATGCAATCTTTAGGAACTTCTTATAATGAGGCGCTAAACAATGCCGAAGCGCTGGAAAAGGAGCGGGATAAATTGACCGCCAAATACAATGCGATGAGTCCGGAAAATTTGGCAAGAATCCAGAAACTATTGCCGGAAAATGTGGATAATATCCGACTGATTTTAGAAATCGAGCAAGTGGCTTCTCCTTACGGCATGGTTTTGAAAGATGTTAAATATAATGCCGCTACTTCTACTACCGCGACAACTAACGGAACAGCAGTTTTGCCGGGCGGCGGAGCCTCCAAGGCGGCCCCGAAAGATTATGGAATTTTTGATCTGGAATTTTCCACTTCAGGCAGTTACGACAATTTTGTCAATTTTACAAAGGACTTGGAAAAAAATCTCCGCATTGTGGATATTTCCTCCGTTTCTTTTTCTTCCGATGCGGGTGCAGGCTTGATTATAAAAACTTTGGGACCGGAAATTTACAAATATGATTTCAAGATTAAAACTTATTGGTTAAAGGATTAAAACAATGCCCAAATTCAGAAACATTATAATATTCGTAGCCGTCGCAGTGGTTTTCATCCTGATTTACATTTTTTTCATCAAATCATCTCCGAACGAAGAAAATTTAGTTTCGACCTCCAATGCCTCACTGCCGAGTTTGGACAATACTGGTGCGACCGGGGACGCCGACAATCCAACTTCTGTGGTAGCTAAAGATTTTTTGGCGCTTTTATTAAATGTTAAAAATATAAAACTAAATGACGCGGTTTTTTCCGACGTGGCCTTCAATAGTTTGCAAGATTCCAGTGTTCCCTTGATTCCAGACGGTAATGAAGGCCGGCCGAATCCCTTCGCGCAATTTGGCAGCGATGCTTTAGCTACTCCTCCTGCTCCCACTACTCCAGTTCCTCCAACCTGTACTTTGCCGAAAGTTTTGAATCCATCAACTAATACCTGCGTTACGCCATTAACCTGTACGGTTCCCAAAATTCTGGATGTCTTAACCAATACCTGCATAACGCCTCCCCCAGCACCATAATTAGCTATGAGTTTTTTAGAAGAACTGGTAAAAAAAGGTCTCTTAAACGAGAAAGAAATAAGCGATATTAAAAGCCGTGCTCAAAAAGATCACGACGGCAATATTGACGAGGCATTAATAGACTTTGGCATTCCAGAAGAGAAAATTTTAGAAGCTAAGGGGGAGTATTTAGGCATTCCGGTCAAAAAAGTAAACTTGCAGAACGCCTCTTTTGATTTTTTGAAATATATTTCCGAAGATTCGGCTGCCCACTATCATTTCGCCCCGCTTGAATTAAAAGACGGAGTTTTGGAAGTGGGGGTATTGGACCCGGAAAACATCCAAGCGATGGACGCGCTCCAATTTATTTCCAACAAAGTGGAAATTCCTTTCAAAATCTTTCTTATTTCCAAGAGCGATTATGACAATATTATGCAGGCCTATAAGGGCATTGGGGTTCAGGTGGGCGAAGCTCTGCAAGAACTGAGCCAAGAAGAAATGACCGAAGGTTTGAGCGAAGAAAGTTTAAGCAAGGAAATAAAAAATATTAAAGCCGGGGAAGAAACAAAAATCGTCGAAGATGCGCCGGTTATTAAAATTGTCGCGGTTATTTTGCGTAATGCTTTAGAAGGCAATGCTTCGGATATTCACATTGAATTTACCGGGGAGAAAGTCAAGGTACGTTTTCGAGTGGATGGGGTTCTGCACACCACCATTATTTTGCCGCCGAATGTTTACAGCGGAATTATTGCGCGCATAAAAATTTTAGCCAAATTAAGATTGGACGAAAAACGCAAACCGCAAGACGGATCTTTCAGCGCGAACATTGACGGGCGAAAAATCGATTTTCGTGTTTCCACGATGCCGGCTTATTACGGCGAGAAAGTTGTAATGCGTATTTTGGATTCCGAAAAAGGAGTGAAGCCATTAAACCAGCTCGGCTTGTCGGAAGTGAATTTGAATATAATTCGAGAAGCCATAAAAAGGCCGTATGGACTTATTTTAATAACCGGCCCGACCGGTTCCGGGAAAACCACAACTCTTTATTCGATGATGAATGAATTAGACAGGGAGCGAAGCAACATTGTGTCCTTAGAAGATCCGGTGGAATATCATATGCCGGATGTAAACCAATCTCAAACTATGCCGGAAATCGGCTACACTTTTGCCTCGGGCCTCCGCTCAATTCTCCGCCAAGATCCGGACATCATCATGGTGGGGGAAATCCGCGACAAAGAAACGGCCCAATTGGCCATTCAGGCGGCTCTGACAGGGCACTTAGTGCTTTCCACTTTGCACACCAACGACGCCATTGGAGCGATTCCTCGTTTGGTAGATATGGGAGTGGACCCGTATTTAATCGCGCCAACTCTTATCGTTTCCATCGCTCAGCGCTTGGCGCGCATGACTTGTCCTTCTTCTAAAAAATTAATGCCGATGGATCCCAGCATTAAAATGCAGATTGAAGAGCAGTTTAAGGATTTGCCGGATGAATTTAAAAAAGGCCTGATGCCGAAAAACGAAATGTATGATACCGTGCCGTCTTCCGAATGTCCTTCCGGCACGCGGGGCCGCATTGCGGTTTTTGAAATGTTTAAAGTGGATAAGGAAATGCAAGCGGTTATCTTGAAAAGCCCAACCAATGCGGCAATCTATAAATTGGCGCGCAGCAAAGGTATGTTGATGATGCGGGAAGACGCCATGCTGAAGTCAGTCCAAGGGATGATTCCTTTCACGGAAGTTTACAATTTTAGCAACCAGAGCGAATAGACCCTAGTGTTGGTTTATAGTATAATTAACTGGACCCATGGAAGGACAAAAGAAAAAAATTTTAATAGTTGATGACGACAGCTTTCTTTTGGATATGTATGCGCTGAAATTCAGCCAGAATAATTTCGAAGTTTATACGGCTTCCAGTGGCGTGCACGTTTTGGAAAAAATAAAAGCCGGCTTGTGCCCGGATATTATGCTGATGGATATTATCATGCCGGAAATGGATGGTTTTGAAGTTCTATCGCAGATGCAAGAAAAAAATCTTTGCCCGAATTGCATCAAGGTAGTTTTATCCAATAAAAGCGAACAAAAAGATATTGATGAAGGCCGGCGCTTGGGGGCGGTGGGATACATTGTGAAAGCCAGCTCTACTCCGAAAGAAGTTATTGATCAAGTAGAAGAAATTTTAGAAAAAATGGAGGCGCAAAAAATTAAAAATTAAATTTACAAATTGCCATGGATTATAAAAAGGAACTGAAAGAACTTATTTTGACCGTCATTCACGAGAACGGTTCGGATTTGCATTTGGGCGCCGGGCGTATTCCAGCTATCCGGGTAGCGGGGGAGCTTATTTTTTTGGCCAAGCATCCGGTTTTGACCCAGGAAGATATGTACGGATTTTTGGGCGAAATTTTAGACAAGGCGCGGGTGGAAAAATTCAAAGAAAACCAAGAAGCGGATTTTTCCTACGATTTTCAAGGGGAAGCTCGATTGCGTGGCAATGCTTTTTTTCAAAAAAGTTTAGTAAATATAGTTTTTCGTCTAGTACCGAAAGTTCAGACTATGGCGGACTTGCGTTTGCCTCCGATTTTGGCGGACTTAGCGCGCAGGAAACAAGGATTCTTTTTGGTGGTGGGTCCGGTGGGGCAGGGAAAGTCTACGACTTTGTCGGCGATGTTGAATGTCATCAATAACGAACAAAAACGGCACATTATCACCATTGAAGATCCGATCGAGCATGTATATGTAGCTAATAAATCCATTGTTAATCAGCGCGAAGTCGGCATTGATACTAAAGATTTTCATGTGGCGCTGAAAGAAGCTTTCCGTGAAGATGTGAATGTAATCATGGTCGGCGAAATGCGCACCCCGGAAACGATTGCCACCGCTGTCACTGCGGCGGAAACGGGGCACTTAGTACTTTCCACTCTACATACCAATAACGCTTCCCAGACGATTGATCGTATTATTGATTCTTTCCCGGGCAACCAGCAAGACCAAATCCGCGCCCAATTGGCCGCTTCTTTATTGGGCATCTTTTCTCAGCGATTGGTTCCGCGCGTGGCTGGCGGATTGATTCCGGCCTATGAATTGCTTTTGAACAACAACGCGGTAGCGAACCTGATCCGCGAAAAACGCACGCACGAAATAGATGTAGTCATAGAAACGGGGTCAGAGTCCGGAATGGTGGATTTAAACCACTCTCTTTTGGAATTAGTGCGAGCTGGAGAAATTTCCATCGAAAACGCTTATCAGTATTCTTTGAATCCAAAAGGACTGGAGCGTCTGATTTAAATAAAATTTTATGTTATTTAAATACAAAGCCATTGACGATAAAGGAGCCAGCAAAGAAGGCGAGATCGACGCGCCGAATCGCGATATGGCGATCAGCGGTTTACAGCGCCGAGGATTAATCGTCATTTCTATTCTGGAAGAAGGGAAAAACCGTTCGATTTTTCAGCTTTCGTTTTTTGAAAGAGTCAAACCAAAAGATGTAGTGATTCTTTCGCGCCAGATCGCGACGCTTTTCGATGCGCAAGTTTCCGCGCTAAAAGCCTTTACGATGTTGTCGGTCAATACCGAAAATCGGCTTTTGGGCAATAAACTTACTCAAATTTGCGACGATATTCAAGCCGGAGTTTCCATTTCCGGCGCCTTAGCTCGACATCCGGATGTGTTTTCTGATTTTTATGTGAATATGGTTAAAGTCGGAGAAGAAACAGGAAAATTAAACCAGACCTTTCTGCACTTGGCGGAATATTTAGATCGCCAATATTCTCTTACCTCAAAAACTCGCAATGCGCTCATCTACCCGGCTTTCGTTATTGTCACTTTCTTCGTCGTTATGACCCTGATGTTCACGGTAGTTATTCCGAAACTTTCGGCGATTATTCTGGATTCCGGGCAAGCGGTGCCATTTTTTACTCAGATAGTTATTTTTGTTTCCAATTTATTCGTTAATTATGGATTTTTCCTTCTGATTTTTCTTGTTTTGTTGGGAATTTGGATTTGGCGATTGGCTTCTACCCAAAAAGGGAAAATTTATTTAGATAATTTGAAAATTTCTACTCCAGCCGTGGGCGATCTGTATCGGAAACTCTATCTTTCCCGCATTACCGACAACTTGGATACCATGCTTTCTTCCGGCGTGCCGATTATTCGGGCTTTAGACATTACTGCGGAAGTGGTAGGCAGTATCGCATATAAAAATATGCTTTCGGAAGTGGCGGACGGAGTCAAATCCGGCTTGGCTCTCTCGGCAGCCCTGGAAAAACATACCCAACAGGTTCCCGGAATCATGGTGCAGATGATTATGGTGGGCGAGGAAACCGGTTCGCTCGGCACGGTTTTGAAAACGATGACTACTTTTTATCGCCGGGAAGTGGATGATGCGGTGGATACCCTGGTGGGTTTGATTGAACCGGTAATGATCGTGGTTTTAGGTCTGGGGGTGGGAATACTCTTGGTTTCTGTGTTGATGCCGATCTACAACATGGCCGGAGGAATTAGTTAAGCTCTGTGGATAACCCCCTTGCGTCCTTATTTTTCCCTTTATGCTATAATTTAAGTATTAAAAAATAAGTCGAAAAATTATAAGTTAACATTAATTATTAGATTTTTTATGAAGAATCTTAAAAAAGGTTTTACATTGATTGAGCTTTTGGTGGTTGTGGCCATCATCGGCATCTTGGCGTCGGTTGTCTTGGCGTCATTAAACAGCGCGCGAGATAAAGGGAAGGATGCTTCCGCCAAAGCGTCAATGAGCTCAATTCGCGCTTCCGCAGAAATTTTTTATAGTCGCCCAGGTGGCAACAATTACACCGGAGTATGTGCCGATGCTGATGTGCTCAAGTTAATAGGTGCTGCAGGAGACCAAATTGGAACTGATCCGACTTGTGTAGCAGCTACCGACGGTGGATCTTATATTGTTTATGGTACACTACTTGGACAAACAGCTCCTGCTAATTTCTGTATAGATAGTGTTGGTTTTGCAGGTGAGCTCGCTGCTGCTCCAGCCGCCGTTGCTCCTGCTGCTGATGTTAGTTGTCAATAAAACCTAGACAAGTATATTGGTTTTAACAAAAGCCACCCAAAAGGTGGTTTTTGTGTTTTTTATATATGATATAATATATTTACATGTTTATTATTAACTTTTTATAAAAAAATGAAATTTAAAAAAGGTTTTACGTTACTTGAACTCATCGTGGTTATAGCCATTATCGGAATTCTAGTAGTGGCGATATCAGCTTTTCTTGGTTCAGCTCGAAATCAAGGTAAAGATTCAGCAATCCAAAGCGAAATGAAATCACTAGTCAATCAAATAAATATAGTTGTAGGAGGGGGGAGTTATGCAACCGTGTTTGATGGTGCTTCTTGGTCTTCTTCAGATCCAAAAATTCAACAGCTTTTAACTAGTATTAACAGGTATTCAAGTGTTCATACTGCTAATGCTGATGTTAATGCTTGGGCGGTACAAGTACAACTCACGAGCGATACCAGTAAATATTTCTGTGTTGACACTTCTGGCAAGGGGACTACTTCAGAAACAGCACTAGGAACCGCAACGGTTTGTCCTTAATTTATTTATGCTCACCTTGCTCACAATCATCTTCTTCGTTCTCGGCCTGATTATCGGCAGTTTTTTGAATGTCGTAATTTTTCGGCTTAACACTGAACGTTCTTTTGGCGGAAGAAGCGGATGCATGACTTGCCAGAATACTCTCTCTTGGTACGAACTCATTCCGGTTTTCAGTTTTGTCGGCTTGCTGGGTCGCTGTCGGAATTGCCGATCAAAAATTTCCTGGCAATATCCGTTGGTTGAAATTATCACCGGGCTTATATTTCTGGGAGTATTCCTGAAATTTCAGAATCTCTTTTTTCTCGACACCTTATCTTTTGCTTTCACTTACGCTTTTTACACCGTCACTCTGTCGTTATTGCTGGTCATCGCCGTCTATGATATTCGGCACAAAATAATTCCTGACCCGTTATCTTTTATGCTAGGTTTGCTCGCTTTTATCGGCCTGTTTTTCTTCAATGAATTCGGTCTTTTCCCGCACTGGCCGTCAGTAATGGAATTTCTTTCCGGCCCGATTTTGGCTCTTCCTTTTGCTTTATTTTGGCTGGTTTCTCGCGGGAAATGGATGGGGCTGGGAGATGCCAAATTGGTTATCGGATTGGGCTGGCTTTTGGGTCTTTCTCGGGCACTCTCCGGCATTGTGGCGGGTTTTTGGATTGGAGCGGCTGTAGGTCTTTTTCTGGTAGTTTTTCGAAGAAAAAAATATGGAATGAAAAGCGAACTGCCTTTCGCTCCGTATTTGGTTCTGGGCGCGGCTCTGGCGTTTTTGCTTGAGTTGCATCTTTTTGGAATTTAGAAAATGTTTAAATTAAATAGAAAAATTAAACAGGCAGGCATGAGTTATGTGGAGCTGATTGTCGTTCTTTCTATTTTTGCCGCGATGTCCGGAATCGCGATTTTTAATTACGGCGGTTTTCAGGATAAAGTGGATATCAAAAATATGGCCGCCGACATCGCTTCTAAAATTGTAGAAGCCCAAAGATCTGCCCTCGCTGGCCAATGGCCTCCAGTTGACCCAACTTTAATTTCTTCCGGATGGAAACCATCTTATGGAGTTCATTTTTTTGAACCAAATATTGATAATAAGAATTTTATTTATTTTGTTGATTTGGATAATAATAATAATCAATACACTGGTGACCCGGATTGTTCTGACGAATGTTTAAATATAATTAAAATTAGTAAAAATAATAAAATATCAGCTTTGGAAAGGTGTTCCAATGAAGACCCTGGAAGTTGTGTTTCTATTTCAGATAGTCTTTCTATTACTTTTCAAAGACCGGATTCGGGCGCGACTTTTGTGCCAGATTTACCCGCAACAGATAATTATGTAAAAATTACAATTTCCAATGACTCAGAATCTGTATCGTCTTATATAAAAATATATCCTTCTGGAAGAATGCAAGTAGATTAAATATGAAAAAAGAAAATTTTAAAATTCAAGGGGGGTACACCATCATTGAAACAATGATCGCCATTTCTCTTTTCATTGTGATTATTATGGCGGGCATGGGCGCGCTTTTAAATGCTAATAGTGTGCATAATAAATCGCAGGACACTATGTCTATTTTAGACAGTTTGAATTTTGTTATGGACGAAATGTCCACAAATTTAAGGACTGGTTACAATTATAACTGTGTTAAAAGAGGTCCTGGACTTCCTGCCAATATTAGTGCAACACAAGACTGTTCTTCGTCAGAAGGAATTGGCGTAGCTTTTGAGGAAGAAAATGGAGATTTATATCGAGGAAGTCCTCCTACTTTATACAACGACGATCAATGGATTTATTATATAAGAAATACAGAAGAAGAAGATTCGTCGGGAAATGCTATATATGGTATTTTTAAATCTATTAATGGGACAGATTCTGGTGCTTTTCAATTAACTCCAAGTGAAGTTCACATTAATCCTGATGAATCATATTTTGTCGTGTCCGGGGCAGGTTCTTCTGATACCGATCAGCCATTTGTCACAGTTAAACTTGTTGGAGAAATAGTTTATAAAGATACGACTACGCCGTTTTCTTTACGAACTTCCGTTTCTCAAAGGAATATAGATATATAACATGGCACAAAAATTTAAACAAAAAAATAAAGGCCAAACAGTCCTGAGCCCGTCGAAGGGATTCACTCTCGTAGAAACACTTGTGGCTATCGCTATTTTTACTATGTCTATTTTGGGTTTGATGTCGGTGATGGCACAGGGAATTTCTGATACCACTTACGCCAAGCAAAAAATCATTGCCACTTATTTAGCGCAAGAGGGGATTGAGTATGTCCGCAATATGCGAGATACAGAAGTTTTTTTGCAAAATAGTGAGGAATGGGGGGGTTTTATAGCCAATAATTCATTAGTGCCTTATGACATAGATTCAATAGATTTTCCGGGCTTCACTCGTGTTATTTCAGTCACAGATTCAATTCTTGCTGGTGGTGCTGAAGTTTCCTCGACTGTTACTTGGGGCCAAAGTTCCGGACTGCATAGTGTTATTTTTAAGGAAATTTTATTTGATTGGTGGTAAAAATATGATAATAAAAAATTTACAAAAAAATAGGGGGTTTGTAATACTTTTTGCCGTTACAATTTCGGCTATCCTTCTTTCTATTGCTTTAGGCGTTTCTAATATTGCTTTCAACGAAGCAAAATTCAGCACTTCCGCCAAAAATACCAACGACGCCTTTTTTGCCGCTGACACCGGAGCTGAAGATGCTCTTTTAAAAGAAAGAAATGGTGAATTTATACCACTACCAACATTACCGAACGGGGCTGATACAACAAACTTTTATAGTATTCCTGGTTTAGGAGAAAATGGTTTAGGTTGTGCTTTTGTAAATTGGTATAAAACAATAGAACCGGATGCTCTTGGTAATCCATATATTAAAACCACCATTATTTCCAAGGGATATAATGTAGGTGGAGATCCAAATTGTGCTTCTTCTGAAACTAATCGCGTTGAGCGCGAGCTCAGGGTAACTCTTTAATTCAGTATGTGTCCCGTTAGAAATAACGTAAATATTAAAGATAGGTTATACTATTGTTGTATTACTAATTAGCATTAATTTCTAACGGGATGGGCTTGATGGATGACCAAAAAAGAATACAAAAATTGCGGAAAGAAATCGCGCGGTTGCGTGATTTGTATCACACAAAAGATTCTCCGGAGGTAACCGACGAAATTTATGATTCTCTGAATCGCGAGTTGAGAGAGCTTATAAAAAAGCATCCGGAATTTGAAGATTTAAACGCGCCGGAAAATAGGATAGGGGGGAAGCCGTTGGATAAATTTGTGAAAGTAAAACACAAAATCCGGATGCTCTCTTTAAATGATGTTTTTTCTTATGAAGAACTCTCTGAATGGGAGCAAAGAGTAAAAAAACTTTTATCCCAAAATACAGAGTTCAGTTATTTTTGCGAAGTAAAATTCGACGGTTTGGCCGTATCTCTTATTTACGAAGATGGAAAATTCGTTCGCGGAGCTACGCGGGGAGATGGTTTTGTTGGTGAGGATATTACCCAAAATTTAAAAACTATCCACTCTATTCCGTTGGTTTTAAAAGCACCGTATCCGAAATATCTGGAAGTCCGGGGCGAGGTGCTGATGTCCAAGAAAACTCTGCAAAAATTGAATTTGCAAAACGAGAAAGAAGGGAAAATTCCTTTTGCCAATACTCGCAACGCAGCAGCCGGCAGTATGCGCCAGCTGGATCCGAAACTGGCGGCGGAAAGGGAGCTTGATTTTTTTGCTTACGATATTGCGGATCAGTCGCTGGAAAATAATTTGCTGGCTTCGCAAAAACATTCCGATGAGCACGCGAAATTGCGGAAATTCGGCTTCAATATGGACTCGCACGAAATGGTTTGTAAAAATTTAGAAGAAGTAATTGATTTTATAAAAAAATTCGAAAAAATCCGGCCGGATTTTCCGTATGGCACGGACGGCGTGGTCATTTCGGTGGATGATTTACAATTGCAAAAAATTTTAGGAGTGATCGGCAAAGCCCCGCGCTACATGGCGGCCTTCAAATATCCCGCCGAACGGGTGACTACGGTGGTGCAAGATGTGAAAATCAATGTCGGGCGCACGGGCGTTCTGACTCCCTTGGCGATTTTCAGGCCGACAGTGGTGGCTGGTTCCCTGGTTTCTAAGGCAACCTTGCACAATATGGATCAAATAGAACGCTTGGACTTGCGAATTGGGGATACGGTGGTAATTGAAAAAGCCGGCGATGTTATTCCGAAGGTGGTGGAAGTTTTGCCGAATTTGCGCACCGGCAAGGAAAAAAAGGTAAAAATTCCGGAATTTTGTCCGGCCTGCAAAAGCAAGGTGATGAAAAAACAAACGGCCTCGCCTGATGTTTTTGCTCAGTCGCTCGGTCCCTCGCTTCGCTCAGACACTCCTTCACAAAAACATACAGGCTTGACCTCATTTTCTGTGGCGTATTATTGCGGAAATTCAAAATGTCCGGCTAAGAACGAAAGATATTTGGAACATTTTGTTTCGGTTTTTGAAATATATGAATTAGGACCGAAGATTTTGAGACGCTTTAAAGACGAGGGGCTAATAACCGATGCGGCGGATATTTTTACTTTGGAAAAAGAAGACATCGCGCCCTTGGAGAGATTTGGAGATAAAAGCGCGGAAAATATTATTAATGAAATAAAAAACAAGAAAAAAATTCCGCTGGGGCGCTTTTTGTGGGCCTTGGGAATACTGCATGTGGGGGAGGAGACAGCGCGAGATTTAGCTTTGCATTTTGGAACGCTGAAAAATCTGGAGAAAGCCGAAATAGAAGAAATAAACGGCATAGAAAATATCGGTCCGGCGGTTTCCCAAAGCGTTTATGCTTTTTTTCGCGATAAAACTAATTTGAATTTTATAAAAAAACTGGAAGATAACGGCGTAGTTATTGAAAAAATGGAAAAGAAAAAAATGGGAAAGTTTACCGGGCTGCATTTTGTTCTGACCGGCACTTTGGAGACAATGTCCCGCGAAATCGCCAAGGAAAAAATAATTTCTCTCGGCGGAAAAGTTTCTGGTTCGGTTTCAAAAAATACTTCTTATGTCGTGGCGGGCGCTGATCCGGGTTCAAAACTAAAAACTGCTGAAAAGTTGGGAGTTAAAATACTGGACGAAAAAGAATTTCTAAAACTTCTCGGCTGATGTAAGTAAAGTATTACGTATCTGATTTTCAATTTTGGCGGAGGCGGAGAGATTCGAACTCTCGAGACCCTTTCAGGCCTGCCACCTTTCCAAGATGGTGCACTAGACCGCTATGCGACGCCTCCATAATCCTTAATCTACACTATTTAAAATAAAAATAAAGCTTGCTTGCAGTTATTTATAAAAGTTATAGAGTAATAATGGAAACAGAGCACCCAGGGGACAGCCTAGCGTAAGCGTGGCTGATCCACCCCTTGGATCGGGAGCCCAAGGTTTCCCTTTTATCGCCCCCTCTCTAAGAGACCTCCTCGCTATCGGCTGATGTGCAGGACGAAAAAGGGCATAAAGGGACCGCTATAGGCTCCGGGCATCACGGCTGTCGGCGAATTCTTCATTCCCCGGCGGCCATCCCTTTTTTATGTTACAATTCTTCTATGCAGAAAAAATCGATCAACAAAATACTTTCAATTTTTGTAATTTTACTACTGGGCATTATTGTTTATCTGGTTTTTTCCAGCAGAGGACCGAAGCCATATGAAGGCCAAGCGCCGAGTGTCACTTCTGATTCAGAAAAACCCATCGATTGGGAAAATAAAATTTCGGATATAAGAAAAGTTATTGGGTCGGAATTTTTAGGAACCAAAATCGAAGAATCTTATTCTCTCGGTATTTTTCAAAAAGGGGATATAACCGGCGACGGGGCGGAAGAAGCGCTGGTGGATTTGGGAAGCGGCGGCGCATATGTTTCTTCTTTAGTTTTAATGCAAATGGAAAATAGTAAACCGACCATTGCGCGATTCAAGCAAAAAGACGGAGAAATTTCCCCGTTGATGTTTTTGGCCGGAGCTTCCGTGATGAACGGAGAAAGCGCTGTTTTGCTTTCTGAACAGCAAGCAATTTACGCGGGACACTGGGAAAGGGACAACAGCAGTTCCTCGGGCGCGTTGGCAATTTGCACAGTTGAGGTATATCAATGGAACAAAAAAACAAAAACTTTTGATTTTAACGAGAATTTGAATAAAGAAGTTCAGACTGAATTTTGTCGGAAAGCAGAGCAGCTGCCGGAATAATTTTGTGCTATACTTTTAATTGTTTATGTTAAATATCGATAAAATAAGGGCTGATTTTGACGTCTTGAATGCGGAAAACCCTGCCAAAGCGGTGGTTTATTTGGACAGCGCCTGTATGAGTTTGAAGCCGAAGCAGGTGGTGGAAGCGATGAACGATTATTATGCCAATTATCCCGCTTGCGGAGTCAGGAGTCTCCATAAGTTAAGCAATAAAGTGACAAAGAAAGTAAAAGAAGCAAGAGGACTCGTAGCTAAATTCATAAATGCAAAAAGCGAAAATGAAATAATTTTTACCCGCAACACGACGGAGGGAATGAATTTATTGGCAAATTCTTTGGGTTTGCAAAAAGGGGATATAGTTTTGATTTCCGACAAAGAGCATAATTCCAATTTGGTGCCCTGGCTGCGGTTAAGAGACAAAATTGGTATTGTGGTGAAAATAATTCCTGGCAACGAGGACGGAACTTTTAATTTGGATAATTTTTCAAAATTAGTCGTTGGGGCGAAATTGGTTTCAGTAGTTCATGTTTCAAATTTAGACGGCGCAACCAATCCGGCGAAAGAAATCATAAAAATCGCGCATCAGGCTGGCGCCTTGGTGGCTCTGGACGCGGCGCAGAGTATTCCGCACAGAAAAATCGACGTAGAAGATTTAGATGTGGATTTTCTGGCTTTTTCCGGCCACAAGATGCTTGGCCCGACCGGTACCGGAGTTTTTTACGGGAAACAAAAATTATTGGAAAAATTGGAACCCTTTCTGGTGGGCGGGGACACGGTAGAATTTACCACTTATGACGATTATAAAATGCTTCCAGTACCGGAAAAGTTTGAGGCCGGTTTGCAGGATTATGCTGGCATCATCGGTTTAGGCGAAGCGGTAAAATATCTGAGCCAATTTGATTTCAAAGACATTGCCGAGCACGAGTTGAAATTAAATTCTTACATTACCAAAGAATTACAAAAAATTCCGCAGATAAAAATTATTGGTCCAGCTGAACCGCAATTGAGATCCGGGATAATAAATTTTTATATTGAAGGAACAGATATGCATAAATTCGCGATTATGCTGGATGAAATGGCGAATGTTGAAATTCGTTCCGGACAACACTGCGTGCATTCGTGGTTTACCGGCAAAAAAATTTACAATTCCGCGCGCGTTTCCTTGTATATTTACAATACCATGGCGGACGCGGAAGCTTTTATTAACAATCTTAAAAAAATAACGCAGATAATATAAATTTATGCCTTGTATAATCGCCTTGATTGTTTTCGGAATAATGGGAATCTTTAGTGCTTCGCATCGCGCGCTTGCCAAAGAAGCTTTTGATTGTGTTTTTAGAAGAATTACCTTTCGTCCTTGCAATACTGGCTTTGCGGAGAAAGTAAAAGGGAAAATTCTATCCAAATTATTGGTTCGTTCCGCTTTTCTCGCCAAAATGGTTAACAAGCATTACGAAATTCTTTCTTGGATATTTTTTATTTTAATGGTAGGTAGCACTGTTTGGGTGGGACGAGGTGTTTATAATTTTTATGTTTTCGGCAGTTGCAATGGGCTCAATGCGAGCGGTTTCTGCGCTTTTGATCCGAGCGGAGAAAATAATAAAACAACTGCGATCGGAGATAGTTCTTCCTGTGGCATTACCCAGCAATCGGAACAGAACATAACTCTGGAAGATGTGGATCTTTCTGGTTTCCCGACAAAAAATGTTGGCTCAAAAGACACAGTGGTTTTCATCGGCTGTTATGCTTGCGATTACAGCCGGAAAGCCTATCCGGATATCCAAAAATTAATTGAAAATAAAAAATCGAATTATGTTTTTGCCCATTATCCCGCCAAAGGAGATACAATGTTCTTGGGCGAAGCGGGTTATTGCATTCAGCAAGAATTCCCGGATAAGTTTTGGGAATTTAATGATTATCTTTTTAGCGCTGAAAAAGATTATGTCTTAAATAAGGCAAATCTAAATGAAATTCTGGGTACCGTAGGCTTGGATGCTAAGGCGATAAATAAATGCATAGAGAAAAAAGAAACCAAAGAAGCAGTGGAAAATCAGATTCAAGAACTAAAAAAAACCGGGCTCTATGGCACGCCTACAATATTTATCAACGGCAAGGCATTTGTCGGGCCGAAACCGTACCGGGTTTACCGGAGTGCGATTAATAAATTTATTTTCTTTTAATTTATGAAAGGATTTAACACAAATATAGAAAGACAAACTTTAGAGAATACGAATTTTCGAAAAGTTTTATATACCGGCAAGCATAGTCAATTGGTTTTGATGAGTTTGAAACCGAACGAAGAAATTGGCATGGAGGTGCATCCAAACAACGATCAATTTTTTCGTTTCGAAAAAGGGGAAGGGAAATGTATAATCGACGGCAATGTCTATGCGATTGGCGACGGTTCAGTTATTGTGGTACCAGCTGGCGCGGAACACAACATCATCAACATGTCCGGGGTAGAGGACCTAAAGCTCTATACCATCTATTCTCCGGCACATCATAAGGATGGTATCGTTCGGGTTACTAAAGAAGAAGCGGAAAAAAACGAAGAAGAATTTGACGGAATAACGACAGAATAAGGGTAAAAGACAAAAAAGTCCAAATAGGGTAAAATAAAAGCATGATATTTTCGGCTTTGCTGACAGTTTTGGGTCTTTCGCTTTTTGAGACCATTTCGTCTGTTGATAACGCGATAATTAACGCGGAAGTTCTTTCTACGATGAGCGCTCGGGCGCGCAAATGGTTTCTGACTTGGGGTATTTTAATTGCCGTTTTTCTGGTTCGCGGATTTTTGCCGTTTTTAATAATTTGGGGATTTAATCCGACTCTTTCAATTTTACAGGTTTTATCGGCAGCCTGGTCCAGCGATCCGATGGTGCAAGAATCTATCAGCCAGTCGGCTCCGATTTTATTGGTGGCCGGTGGAGTATTTTTGCTTTTTTTGTTTTTGCACTGGCTTTTTCTGGAAGACAAGCATTTGGGTTTGCCGAGAACGGAAAAGTTTTTTATGACGCAAGGGGTTTGGTTTTATGCGGTGGTTTCTGTTTTGCTGGCGGTTATTTCTTGGTTTGCTTTGCAAGAGAATAATTTAATGGCCTTCGGCGCAGTTGTCGGTTCTAGTTTGTTTTTTATTACGCACGGTTTCAAGCAAAATGCGGAAGCCATGGAACGAAAATTAGTACATAACTCGGCAGATGCTTTTACTCAGTCGCTCGGTCCCTCGCTTCACTCAGCCACTCCTTCGCAAAAGCAT
>Ga0172379_10004378_pt1 | contig 20984 bp, 17 predicted proteins | sample GrowelOW334metaG_FD_119756 | JGI IMG/M metagenome (GOLD analysis project Ga0172379, IMG submission 119756) | Groundwater microbial communities from an aquifer near a municipal landfill in Southern Ontario, Canada - Groundwater well OW334 metaG | ecosystem: Environmental > Aquatic > Deep...
ATTAGGTTTTACTGACAAACAGGCTGCTATATTAATAAAATATCGTAAAGCCGGAGGAAAATTTTATTCCAACGATGACCTTAAAAAAGTTTATGGTATTACCGATGAATTGTATAAATCTATAAAACCTTATATTCAAATTCCAGAGGAACAACAAAAATCAGATTTCAATAAAAACAAGGATACCAGTTACAGTGAAAAAAAAAGAGAACAAAAATCACACATTACTTACAATGAACCAATTCTTAATATTTCAGTCGAGCTAAATTCAGCCGATTCCATTGAGCTAATTAAAATACCAGGTATTGGTACTTCCTTTGCTAAACGTATTATTGCTTTTCGATTATTTGTAGGAGGTTTTTATGAAAAGGAACAACTACTTGAGGTTTTTGGATTTACCCCTGAAATGATAAATAAAATTGAGCCGTATATTACCATTGACACCTTACTCATAAAAAAAATAGATATAAATCAAGCCGATTTTAAAACACTGAATAAGCATCCCTACATTGAATATGCCCAAACAAAAAACCTTATGAAATATAAAGAATTGATGGGTAAGTTCAACTCCTCCGATGATATCATAAAAAACCATCTTATGGATACCAATTCCTATAGTAAGATTAAACCCTACCTTTTAGTACAATAAACTCTAGGCAATTCTCTGCTCCACTTGAATCTGATGGTTAAGTAGTTTTACTTCTTTGTGTAAGAAATAAACTACAATTAGGGCCGATAAAGAATCACAAATAGGAGCAGAGACCCAAACTCCGGTCAATCCCCAATAGTTGGGTATAATCAAAATAGCTGGAATCAAAAATAATACTTGTCGCATTAATGAAAGCACGGCTGATATTTTGGCTTTACTAACCGATTGAAAATAGTTTCCTACCACAATTTGGAATCCTACTATGGGAAGTGCAGCTAATAAGATTCGTAACCCGGGTGTTCCAATCGCCAGCAATTCACTGTTATTGTTATTAAATACCTTTATGATAGCTTGCGGAAAAATTTGAATCACTATCCAACCAAAAATTGATAAAATAGTAGCCGCCTTAATACTTACAAATAATGTCTCTTTTACTCTATGATAATTCTTTGCTCCATAATTGAATCCTAATATGGGCTGAGCTGCCATATTTATTGCTATTACTGTCATTACCATAAACATGGCAACACTATTAATAATACCCATTGCAGCAACGGCAATATCGCCGCCATACTTAATAAGTTGTGAATTTAAAGTTCCTTGAACAAAACTCGAAGCAAGTTGCATGGCAAAAGGTGCAAATCCAATGGCTAAGATGGAACCAACAATTTCAGGTTTAATTTTGAAATTCTCTGTTTTAAGCTTTATTATTGACCGATTGCTCCTGAAATGCCAAATAACCCAAACACATAAAATAATCATGGAGATTACTGTTGCATAAGCGGCACCTTTCACTCCCATATCAAATACGAAGATAAATAAGGGGTCAAGTATAATATTTGCTCCGGCGCTTATCAGCATTGAATACATGGCTATTTTTGCGTTTCCTTCTGAACGTATCAAATTATTTAAGCTGAATCCAATCATATTGAATACCGTTCCGGCCAAAATAATGTTTAAATATTCATTGGCATATTTTATGGTATCATCGCTTGCCCCAAAAAGCCGCAACATTGAATTTTTTAACGTAAAACCTATAACCATTACTACAATAGACGCGAGAATAATTAGTACAAAAGCATTACCCAGCACCAATTCTGCTCTTTTATAATCTTTCTTACCTAAGTTGATTGATATTCTTACTCCCGCTCCAATACCAATCAACATGCCAAAAGCCATAATCATTATCATAATAGGAAAAACTACGCTTAATCCAGCAAGTGCATAAGCTCCAACACCTTGCCCAATAAAAATCCTATCTACTACATTGTACAATGAATTGACAATTACTCCGGTAAATGCAGGAATAAAGAATTGCCAAAGTAACTTAGGGATGCTTTTATTCTCAAGTGAATAAATATTTTTTGTGATTTGCATTAATGATTATTCAAATTGTGGTTATTTTACAGCCTACAAATATAATTGTAAACTAATGAAATAAACTAACCATGAGTTTCTTTAACAAGTACCTCATTTTTATTGGAATTATTGGATTAGTAGGAATACCTATTTTTGTACTCAATTTTTCCGATTTATCTTGGAAACATAATAAAGAAAGCTACTGGGGCATGATAGCAATGGTTGCACTTATAATAACTCAGGTTGCACTTTATTTGGCTTCAAAAAAGGAGAATTCCAAAAAATAAGACAATTTTATTTGTATTACATGGAACATTTAAGGTTAGTGTTTCCTCGTTAAAATTGCATAATTCTGATTTTTTTAGTAATTTAGTTGAAAATAGGTGATATTTTAATTAAAAATAAACCAATAAAATTTTGCTAATGAATATCAATGTTCTAAATTTGCAGCCTTGTTTATTTGGAAGTTAAATTTATGTAACTATGATTATTATACCAGTAAAAGAAGGCGAAAATATTGATAGGGCTTTAAAAAAGTTCAAAAGGAAGTTTGAAAAAACCGGCGTTATTAAAGAGTTAAGAGCACGTCAGGTTTTTAGAAAACCATCAGTTGAAAAGAGAGAAGAAATAATTAAAGCCGTATATATTCAGCAATTGCAGATGGACGAACAATCGATGTAATTCCATTGGTTGTCGTGAGTAGTTTCTCATTGATATTCGCATTTAATTAATTATGAGTATAAGTGCTTTTATTAATTACTTATCAAACGAGAAACGATATTCAAAACATACGGTTCGCTCTTACAAGAGTGATCTTGATCAGTTTGTTGAATTTGCCTTAACAATTGATCCAAAATTTAATCCAATTGCAAGTGATCATCACATCATTCGCAAGTGGATTATTTTTTTAATGGAAAATAAGGTCTCATCACGTTCTGTAAACAGAAAAATAACAACCTTAAAATCATTTTTTAAATTTCTTTATCGGCAAGGTACCATTGAAAAGTTGCCTACTGATAAAGTTGTTTTGCCAAAAATGAAAAAACCGTTGCCTTATTTTGTTGACAAAGCTCCGATGAACTTATTGTTTGATCAAGTTCATTTTACAGCCACATTTGAAGGGCTTAGGGATCGCACCATTCTTTTAGCTTTTTATTGCACCGGGATGCGGTTAAGTGAGCTGGTGCATCTTACCATTCCGAACATTGACTTTTATAATGGACAATTAAAGGTTTTAGGTAAAAGAAATAAGGAAAGGTTAATTCCATTTGCTATAGAACTTAAGAATGAATTACAAACCTATTTAAAGGCAAGGAGCTCTATCGAGTGCAATCACAATTATGTGTTCATTACCAGTGATGGAAACCCAATTTACGATCGCATAGTTTATAAAATTGTTAATGAAAATCTCAGCAGTGTGACTACCCTAGAGAAGAAAAGTCCACATATATTGCGTCATACATTTGCTACTCAAATGTTAAATAATGGTGCTGATATTAATGCAATTAAAGAATTATTGGGTCATGCTAACTTATCAGCAACTCAAATTTATACACATACCAATTTCGAAAAACTTAAAGTAATTTATAAACAAGCTCATCCAAGAGCATAAAATAGGAGGAACTATGAAAATTAAGATTCAATCGGTTCACTTTGATGCAGATGTGAAATTACTAGATTTCATAGAAAGTAAAATGAACAAACTGGAACAATTCTACGACAGTATTATTGGTGCAGAAGTGATTTTAAAAATTGATAAAGCAGAGAACTCTGAGAATAAAGTAGCTGATATTAAGTTATTAGTTCCAGGAATCGATCTTTTTTCAAAACGTCAAGCTAAATCATTTGAAGAAGCTATTGATCAAGCAAGCGAAGCTTTAGAGCGGCAATTGAAAAAAAGGCTGGGTAAAGAAAAAAAATAAGAGAAAGCATTATCACAATGCTAGGATTAAATATTAAATAAGATTGGTAAGTTTTTTAGTGAATATAACCTAAGTATATAATAATATATGTAGGTTAATGCTAAATTATTGTTTACAAAAAGGGTTAAAAAAAATATTTAAATACTTGAAAAAAAAAGATGTTGAATTTTGCGATTTAAAAAAATAAATTCATACATTTGCCAACCATTTTGAAAGGTAAAATTGTTCTTAAAATATCGCCGGTGTAGCTCAGTTAGTCAGAGCAGCTGATTTGTAATCAGCAGGCCGGGGGTTCGAATCCCTCTACCGGCTCAATATTATTGCGTTCTAAAATTTCATGTTTTATTTGGGGAGATACCAAAGTGGCCAACTGGGGCAGACTGTAACTCTGCTGACGTACGTCTTCGTAGGTTCGAATCCTGCTCTCCCCACCAAACATTTGACATTAATAAGCGGGAGTAGCTCAGTCGATAGAGCATTAGCCTTCCAAGCTAAGGGTCGCGGGTTTGAATCACGTCTCCCGCTCAATTAATGCCGGAGTAGCTCAGGGGTAGAGCGCTTCCTTGGTAAGGAAGAGGTCATGGGTTCAATTCCCATCTTTGGCTCTAAGACTGGGATAACTTTTGTTTAATTAGTAATAATTAGGAATTATGGCTAAAGAAACGTATAAGAGGGATAAACCTCACGTTAATATTGGAACCATTGGTCACGTAGATCATGGAAAAACAACTTTGACCGCTGCTATCACTAAAGTGTTGGCTGAAAAAGGTCTTTCTGACTTCCGTAGCTTCGATTCTATCGACAATGCTCCTGAAGAAAAAGAACGTGGTATTACAATTAATACCGCACACGTAGAGTATTCAACTGCAGCACGTCATTATGCTCACGTTGATTGCCCGGGTCACGCTGACTATGTTAAAAACATGGTAACAGGTGCTGCTCAAATGGATGGTGCTATTCTGGTAGTTGCTGCTACTGATGGCCCAATGCCTCAAACCCGCGAACACATTCTGTTAGCTCGTCAAGTAAACGTACCTAAAGTTCTAGTTTTCATGAACAAAGTAGATATGGTTGATGATGAAGAGCTTTTGGAATTAGTAGAAATGGAAATCCGTGATTTATTGGATTTTTATGAATTCGATGGTGCTAATGCTCCTGTTATCAGAGGCTCAGCTTTAGGTGGTCTTAATGGCGAACCTAAATGGGTTGAAAAAATTATGGAATTAATGGATGCCGTGGATAGTTGGATTCCAATTCCTACAAGAGAAATTGATAAGCCTTTCTTAATGCCAGTTGAAGACGTGTTCTCAATTACCGGTCGTGGAACCGTTGCTACAGGTCGTATTGAGACTGGAGTTATCAAAACGGGAGAAGAAATTCAAATTATTGGTTTAGGAGCAGCTGCAATGAAATCAGTAGTAACTGGAGTTGAAATGTTCCGTAAAATCCTTGATAGAGGAGAAGCAGGTGACAACGTAGGTCTGTTACTTCGTGGTGTTGACAAAGACAAAATCAAGCGTGGTATGGTTATCAGCCACCCTGGAAAAGTTACTCCTCATACCAAAGTGAAAGCTGAGATCTATGTATTGAAGAAAGAAGAAGGTGGACGTCATACTCCATTTCACAACAACTACCGCCCTCAATTCTACTTGCGTACTTTGGACGTAACTGGTGAAATTATGTTACCAGAAGGAACTGAGATGGTAATGCCTGGTGATAATGTTAGTATTCAAATTAACTTAATCACCCCTGTGGCTTGTAGCGTTGGTTTGCGTTTTGCTATCCGTGAAGGTGTTAGAACCGTAGGTGCAGGTCAGATCACTGAAATTATTGAATAAGTGAATAATTGATTAAAAGAATCCGCTCTGGCGGATTCTTTTACTATTCACGGGTGTAGCTCAGTTGGTAGAGCACTGGTCTCCAAAACCAGGTGTCGGGCGTTCGAGTCGCTCCTCCCGTGCTAATTTTATTTTAAGATGCGTAAAATAAGAGAATATTTTAAAGATGTTTACAACGAACTAATACATAAAGTGACCTGGCCTACTTGGCCGGAGTTGCAGAACAGTATGGTTGTTGTAATGATTGCTTCCTTAATTATTGCCCTCGTCATCTATGTTATGGATGTTTCATTTACAAAAGTAATGGAACTAGTTTACAGAATGTTTTATTAATCATCCTTACGTGAGATGGAAAAGAAGTGGTATGTAGTGCGCGCAATAAGCGGTAAAGAAAAAAAGGTAAAAGAACAAATCGAAAGCGAAATTTCCCATTTAAAATTAGAGGAATACGTTTCCCAAGTCTTAATTCCTACTGAGAAGATTTATCAAATCAGAAATGGAAAAAAATTAGCAAAGATAGAAGCTTCTTTCCAGGTTACGTGCTTATTGAGGCCGCTCTTGTTGGGGAAATCCCACATATACTTCGAAACATACCAAATGTATTAGGCTTCCTTGGTACAGGCGGTGAGGCTACTCCTTTAAGGATTGCAGAAGTGAACAGGATATTAGGTAAAGTAGATGAACTTGCTGAAAGCGAAGAAGAACTCAACATTCCTTATATCGTGGGAGAAACTGTCAAAGTAGTTGATGGACCTTTTAATAGTTTTAGTGGGATAATTGAAGAAGTAAATGAGGAGAAGAAAAAGCTGAAAGTTTCAGTGAAAATCTTTGGACGAAAAACTCCCGTAGAGCTAAGTTTTATGCAGGTTGTTAAAGAATAATTTTATTTATTATGGCAAAAGTTGTTAGTGCAATGATTAAATTGCAAATTAAAGGAGGGGCTGCCAATCCTTCTCCGCCTGTTGGTCCTGCCCTTGGTTCTAAGGGTGTGAACATTATGGAGTTTTGCAAACAATTTAATGCAAGGACTCAAAATAGTGCCGGCAAAATTCTTCCGGTAATTATCACAGTTTATTCCGATAAGACATTTGATTTTATCGTAAAAAACCCCCCTGTTGCAATACAGATTTTAGAAGCGGCAAAACTTAAGGGTGGCTCAGCTGAGCCAAATCGTAATAAAGTAGCTTCTATTACCTGGGACCAAGTTAATGAGATTGCTAAAGATAAAATGCCTGATTTAAATGCATTTACTTTAGAGTCGGCAGCTAGCATGGTAGCAGGAACTGCACGTAGCATGGGCGTTACAATTTCAGGCGAAGTTCCCGGAAAAAATTAATTAAAAAACCTCGAGTTTAAATGGCTAAACTAACGAAAAACAGAAAAAAAGTTGCAGATAAAATTGAAACAGGTAAACTGTATAAGTTGTCTGAAGCTTCGAAGTTGGTTAAAGAGGTGACTACCACAAAGTTTGATGCTTCTGTAGATATTGATGTCCGTTTGGGTGTTGATCCTAGAAAAGCAAATCAAATGGTTCGTGGTGTTGTTTCATTACCTCATGGAACAGGAAAAGAAACGCGTGTTTTAGTGCTATGTACCCCAGAAAAGGTAGAGGAAGCTAAAGCCGCAGGTGCTGATTTTGTTGGCCTCGATGATTATATCGAAAAAATTAAAGGTGGTTGGACTGATGTAGATGTTATCATCACAATGCCTCCAGTAATGGCTAAAGTTGGCGCCCTTGGTAGAGTTCTTGGACCCCGTGGCTTAATGCCTAACCCTAAAAGTGGCACCGTTACAATGGATGTAGGTGCAGCTGTTAAAGAGGTTAAGCAAGGTAAAATTGACTTTAAAGTGGATAAGTATGGAATCATTCATGCAGGTATTGGAAAAGTATCTTTTGATGAACAAAAGATTAAAGAAAATGCCAAAGAGATGATTGATACCATATTGAAACTTAAACCCGCTGCAGCTAAAGGTACCTATGTAAAAAGTATTTACATATCGAGTACCATGAGCCCTGGTATTCCAGTGGATGTTAAAACAATTGATGAGTAAAAATTATAAGTTATGAAGCGCGAAGATAAGGCTGTTGTTATCAACGAACTTGCTCAAAAACTCAAAGAAGCATCACATTTCTACCTTACTGATATCTCAGATTTAAATGCTGAGCAAAGCAGTTTGTTGCGTAGAAAATGCTTCGAAAAGGAAATAGAGTTGGTAGTTGTAAAGAATACCTTGCTCAGGAAAGCTATGGAGCAAACTGGGACAGACTATTCAGAGATGTTTGAAGTTTTGAAAGGCGCTACTTCTGTCATGTTTACCGAAATGGCCAACGTGCCCGGTAAAATGATTCAAGAGTTAAGAAAGAAGAGCGATAAACCTATCGTAAAAGCTGCATACGTTGAAGAAACAGTTTATATTGGTGATAACCAGCTGAATGCATTAGCTAACGTCAAAACCAAAAATGAACTTATTGGTGATGTTATCGGCTTGTTACAATCGCCTGCAAAAAATGTTATTTCAGCTCTCCAGTCTGGAGGCTCAACATTGTCAGGTGTTCTTAAAACATTATCAGAGAAATAAAGTAAATTTTTTAGTAAACATTTAATTTTAAAATAGAGGAAAATGGCAGATTTAAAAAAATTTGCAGAAGAGTTGGTTAACTTGACTGTAAAAGAGGTTAACGAATTGGCTGCAATCCTTAAGGAAGAGTACGGTATTGTTCCTGCAGCTGCTGCTGTGGCAATTGCTGGTCCAGTTAGTGGTGGCGAAGTAGCTGCTGCTGAAGAAAAAACTGAGTTTGATGTAATCCTTAAATCAGCCGGTGGTCAAAAACTACAAGTAGTGAAATTAGTAAAAGAGCTTACTGGTCTTGGACTAAAAGAAGCGAAAGAATTGGTTGACGGAGCACCAAAAGAAGTTAAAACCGGAGTAGCTAAAGACGAAGCTGAAGCATTAAAAGCTAAATTAGAAGAAGCTGGAGCTGAAGTTGAACTTAAATAAGATACTCCAATAATATAGACTTACAAGGTTTAATCCCGAGTCACTCGGGATTAAGCCTTTTTGTTGTTATTTTTAAGTTCAATTTATATTTGTAATTATGGCTTCAAATACCTATCAAGAAAGGATTAGTTTTGCATCGATAAAAAATCAGCTTGAATACCCAGATTTTCTGGAAATTCAATTAAAATCCTTTACTGATTTTTTTCAAATAAATACAACTCCCGAGAAGAGAAGAGAAGAAGGGTTATATAAAGTTTTTACCGAAAATTTTCCAATAACAGATACTCGTAATAACTTTGTACTGGAATTTCTTGATTATTCAATTGATCCTCCGAGATATACCATCGAGGAAAGCATTGAACGGGGACTTACTTACAGTATTCCTTTAAAGGCTAAGTTAAAGTTATATTGTACCGATCCAGAACACGAAGATTTCGATACCGTGGTTCAGGACGTTTACTTAGGTACAGTGCCATATATGACTCCTAAAGGAACTTTTGTCATTAATGGTGCTGAACGGGTAATTGTATCTCAGTTGCATCGTTCACCCGGGGTATTCTTTGGGCAAAGTATGCATGCCAATGGTACTAATTTGTATTCGGCCCGTGTTATTCCTTTTAAAGGTTCATGGATTGAATTTGCAACCGATATAAACAGTGTAATGTATGCTTATATCGATCGTAAGAAAAAATTGCCGGTTACTACTTTGCTCCGAGCTATTGGTTATGAGGGCGATAAAGACATTTTAGAAATTTTTGGTCTTGCTGATGAAATTAAGGTTTCTAAATCGGGATTGAAAAAATTTGTTGGTCGAAAATTAGCTGCACGTGTTTTAAAAACATGGATTGAAGATTTCGTAGATGAAGATACCGGTGAAGTAGTTTCAATTGAAAGAAATGAAATTATTATTGATCGGGAAACTGTACTTGATAATGATCACATTGATGAAATTATTGATTCAGGGGCTAAAACTATATTGCTGCATAAGGAATTATCGACTATTTCTGATTTTGGGATTATTTACAATACGTTGCAAAAAGATCCTTGTAACTCAGAAAAAGAAGCCGTATTGCATATTTACCGTCAATTAAGGAATTCAGAACCACCTGATGAGGCAACGGCTCGTGACGTAATTGATAAATTATTCTTCTCCGATAAAAGATATGATTTAGGGGAAGTTGGTCGGTATCGGTTGAATAAAAAACTAAAACTGAATACTGAAATTGGGGTTAAAGTCCTCACTAAAGAAGACATTATTGAAATAATAAAATACCTGATTGAGCTTATCAACAGCAAAACCGATGTTGATGATATTGATCACCTTAGTAATCGTAGGGTTCGCACTGTTGGTGAGCAGTTAATGAATCAGTTTGGAGTTGGTTTGGCCCGTATGGCCCGTACAATTCGTGAGCGTATGAATGTGCGTGATAACGAAGTGTTTACTCCCGTTGATTTAATTAACTCTAAAACCTTATCAAGTGTTATAAACTCTTTCTTTGGAACCAATGCCTTATCACAATTTATGGATCAAACCAATCCATTGGCTGAAATGACACATAAACGTCGTATGTCAGCACTAGGGCCTGGTGGATTATCCCGCGAAAGAGCAGGTTTTGAAGTACGCGACGTACATTATACCCATTATGGTAGGTTATGTCCAATTGAGACTCCTGAAGGACCAAACATTGGTTTGATTTCTTCGTTATGCGTTTATGCTAAGATTAATGGCCTTGGATTTATTGAAACACCTTACCGAAAGGTAACTGAAGGAGTAGTTGATTTATCCAATGAAGGAATAGGTTACTTAAGCGCAGAGGAAGAAGAACATCAAATTATTGCCCAGGCAAATGCACCTTTACAAGAAGATGGCCGGTTTGTTAAGTCAAAAGTAAAATCAAGACTTGAGGCTGATTATCCGGTGGTTGAACCTACTGAAATTAATTTGATGGATGTAGCTCCAAACCAAATTGCCTCGATTGCAGCATCTTTAATTCCCTTTTTGGAACATGATGATGCCAACCGTGCATTGATGGGTTCAAATATGATGCGTCAGGCAGTGCCTTTATTGCAGCCTGAAGCACCAATTGTTGGAACTGGAATTGAAAAAAAGGTAGCTGAAGATTCACGGAACCTTATTAGAGCTGAAGGCAATGGGGTTGTTGAATATGTAGATGCAGAAGAAATCATTGTACGATATAACCGAAACGAAGAAGAGCGTTTTGTTAGTTTTGAAGATGATACTGTGCGCTATATATTGACAAAATTCCAAAAAACTAATCAAAATACTTCTATAAATCAACGACCCATTGTATCAAAAGGGGAGAAGGTTAAAAAAGGTACTGTTTTGACTGAAGGTTATGGAACCCAAGGTGGGGAATTAGCTTTAGGAAGGAATTTAAAAGTAGCTTTCATGCCTTGGAAAGGGTATAACTTTGAAGATGCAATTGTACTTTCTGAAAGAGTTGTGCGTGAAGACATATTCACTTCGTTGCATATTGATGAGTATATGTTGGAAGTACGCGATACAAAAAGGGGATTGGAAGAATTGACCTCTGATATACCTAATGTTAGCGAGGAAGCTACTAAAAATCTGGACGAAAATGGACTAATTCGGATAGGGGCACATGTTAAACCTGGCGATATCCTAATAGGTAAGATTACTCCAAAAGGAGAGTCGGATCCTTCACCCGAAGAAAAATTGCTTCGTGCTATATTTGGTGACAAAGCCGGTGATGTAAAAGATGCCTCACTTAAAGCGTCTCCTTCATTAACAGGTGTTGTGATTAACAAAAAGCTTTTTTCCCGTTCATTAAAAGATAAGAAAGTTAAAACAGCTGAAAAACCATTGCTTCAAAAATTGGATGATGAAATGGAACGTAAGCATACTGACTTAAATGCAAAACTGATTGACAAACTCTTTGTGTTGGTTAATGGTAAAGTATCTCAAGGCATAAAAGATTACTATGGAGTGGATATTATTGCTAAGGGTACCAAATTTACACAGAAAGTACTTCAGGATGTAGATTATATCAATATTAATCCTACTAAATGGACCACGGATAAAGATAAAAATTCTATTATCAGTGAACTTTTGCATAATTATTTGATAAAATATAGGGACATTGAAGGTGAAGTAAAACGTAAAAAGTTTAATGTTACCGTAGGTGATGAACTCCCTAATGGAATTATACAGTTAGCAAAAGTTTATATTGCCCAAAAACGTAAAGTAAAGGTTGGTGATAAAATGGCTGGACGACATGGTAACAAAGGAATTGTTGCTAAAGTTGTTCGCGATGAAGATATGCCATTCCTTGGAGACGGAACACCGGTTGATATTGTACTTAACCCACTTGGGGTGCCTTCGCGTATGAACTTTGGGCAGATATATGAAACGGTGTTAGGTTGGGCAGGAAAAGAATTAGGGTTAAAGTTTGCCACTCCTATTTTTGATGGGGCAACTTTAGACCAAATTACTGAATATACTACAAAAGCTGGCGTTCCTGAATTCGGGCGAACCTATTTGTATGATGGCGGAACGGGTGAACGGTTTCATCAGCCAGCAACGGTTGGAATCATATACATGCTTAAATTGGGTCACATGGTTGACGATAAAATGCATGCTCGTTCCATCGGTCCTTATTCTTTAATTACGCAGCAACCATTGGGCGGTAAAGCTCAGTTCGGAGGTCAACGTTTTGGTGAGATGGAGGTATGGGCATTAGAAGCATTCGGTGCGGCTAATATCTTGCAAGAAATCTTAACAATTAAGTCTGACGATGTGATGGGTAGAGCTAAGGCTTATGAAGCAATTGTTAAAGGTGAACCAATGCCAAATCCTGGTATTCCGGAATCATTAAATGTATTGCTACATGAATTACGTGGTCTTGGACTTAGCATCAATTTAGAGTAAATAATTTAGGGTATCGCAAAGGCGATACCCCTTTCATAATCATTTAAATCTTTCTATTTATGGCCTTTAGAAAGGATAATAAAGTAAAGAGTGATTTTTCAAGAATAACAATCGGCTTAGCATCGCCAGAGGAGATACTTGAACAATCGAGTGGAGAAGTGTTAAAACCAGAAACCATTAACTATCGTACCTACAAACCTGAAAGAGATGGTTTGTTTTGTGAGCGTATTTTTGGTCCGGTTAAAGATTATGAATGTCATTGCGGAAAGTACAAGAGAATCCGTTATAAAGGAATCGTTTGTGACCGTTGTGGTGTTGAGGTAACAGAAAAAAAAGTACGGCGTGAACGTACAGGACACATCCAACTGGTTGTTCCTGTTGCTCACATTTGGTATTTTAAATCGTTGCCCAATAAAATTGGTTACCTGTTAGGGTTACCTACCAAAAAGTTGGATTCTATTATCTATTATGAAAGATATGTGGTAATAAATCCTGGTGTTATGTCGGATGAAGGGGTTCAATATCTTGACTTCCTTACTGAGGAAGAGTACTTAGATCATTTAGATAAGCTTCCTAAAGAAAACCAATATCTGGAAGATACGGATCCAAACAAATATATTGCCCGTATGGGTGCTGATGCACTCTATTCCTTATTAGAGCGTCTTGATTTGGATGAATTATCATATTCTTTGCGCCATAAAGCCAACACAGAAACTTCGCAGCAGCGTAAGAATGAAGCATTAAAACGCTTGCAAGTAGTAGAATCATTCAGATCGTCAGTGGGTAGAAATAAACCTGAATGGATGATTGTTAAAGTAGTTCCGGTAATACCACCCGAATTGCGTCCATTGGTTCCTTTAGATGGGGGTCGTTTTGCTACTTCCGATTTAAATGATTTATATCGTAGGGTAATCATTCGCAACAATCGTCTAAAACGACTTATTGAAATAAAAGCTCCTGAGGTAATCCTTAGAAATGAAAAGCGGATGCTTCAAGAAGCGGTTGACTCATTGTTCGACAATTCAAGAAAAGCCAATGCTGTTAAAACGGAAAGTAACCGTGCTTTGAAATCGTTAAGCGATAGCTTAAAAGGTAAACAAGGACGTTTCCGTCAAAACTTACTTGGTAAACGGGTTGATTACAGTGCCCGTTCTGTAATTGTGGTTGGTCCTGAATTAAAGATGCATGAGTGCGGGTTACCAAAAAATATGGCAGCTGAATTATACAAACCATTTATAATCAGGAAACTGATTGAACGGGGAATTGTAAAAACAGTTAAATCAGCCAAAAAGATTGTTGATCGTAAAGATCCAGTTGTATGGGATATTCTTGAAAATGTATTGAAAGGACATCCAGTATTACTGAACCGTGCTCCTACACTTCACCGTTTAGGTATTCAGGCATTTCAGCCGAAACTAATTGAAGGTAAAGCCATTCAGTTGCATCCATTGGCATGTACGGCATTCAACGCTGACTTTGACGGTGACCAAATGGCTGTGCATTTACCACTGGGTAATGCAGCTATTCTGGAGGCTCAAATGCTCATGCTTGGATCGCATAACATCCTAAATCCAGCAAACGGTGCACCTATAACGGTTCCTTCTCAGGACATGGTTCTTGGTCTTTACTATGTAACTAAAGGCCGTACCGGAGTTAAAGGTGAAGGGGTAACTTTCTATTCACCCGAAGAAGTGACCATTGCTTACAACGAGAAAAAAGTTGCACTCCATGCAAACATCAAAGTTAAAACCAAAGATTTAGTTGATGGGGAACTTAAAGATGTAATTATTGAGACAACTGTTGGACGGGTTATTGTAAACCAATTTGTTCCAGTCGAAGTTGGATTTATTAATGAAATATTAACCAAAAAGTCATTACGTGACATTATTGGTAAAATATATAAGAGATGTGGTACCGCAGTTACTGCAAAATTCCTTGATGATATTAAGGATTTAGGTTACCGTATTGCGTTTGAGGGTGGTTTGTCGTTCAATTTAGGTGATGTGCTTATTCCGGTTGAAAAAGCTGGATTGGTAGAAGACGGATACGTTCAAGTTGACGAAGTAATGAACAATTACAACATGGGTTTCATTACCAACAACGAACGCTACAACCAGATCATTGACATTTGGACACATACCAACGCCAAACTTACTCAAATCTTGATGAAGCAGTTAAGTACAGATAACCAGGGTTTCAACTCTGTTTATATGATGCTTGATTCTGGAGCCCGGGGTTCGAAAGAACAGATACGTCAGCTTTCAGGAATGCGGGGTTTGATGGCTAAACCTCAAAAATCAGGTGCCGAAGGGGGTCAGATTATTGAAAACCCAATTCTTTCCAATTTTAAGGAGGGTTTATCGGTATTGGAGTATTTTATTTCAACTCACGGTGCGCGTAAAGGTTTGGCCGATACCGCTCTTAAAACTGCAGATGCTGGTTATTTGACACGTCGTTTAGTTGATGTTTCGCAAGATGTAATCATTAACGAAGATGATTGTGGAACGTTGCGTGGATTAATAGCTACTTCATTGAAGAAGAATGAAGAAATTGTTGAAACATTATACGATAGAATCCTGGGTAGAACTTCAGTACATGATATTTACCATCCAATGACTGGTAAAATAATTATTGAGGCAGGTGAGGAATTTACTGAAGAAAAAGCTCAGGTCATTGAGAGTTCGCCTATTGAAGCAGTTGAGATGAGATCAGTGCTTACCTGTGAATCTAAAAATGGAGTATGCGCTAAGTGCTATGGTCGTAATTTGGCAAACAGCCGGATGGTTCAAAATGGAGAAGCTGTGGGTGTTATTGCAGCACAGTCAATTGGTGAACCAGGTACTCAGCTTACCCTTCGGACATTCCACGTGGGTGGTACTGCAGGTAACATTGCTGCCGATTCAAATGTAATAGCCAATTATGATGGACGGATTGAATTTGAAGAATTACGTACCATTGAATATCAAGATCAAGATGGACTCTCCGGTACTATTGTAGTGGGTCGATTGGGTGAAGTAAAATTATACGACATAAATACCAATCTGGTGCTTTCAATACATGCTGTTCCTTATAGTTCTAAGCTTTTTGTAAGTGAGGGTGCTATTGTTAAAAAAGGAGACATTATTTGTGAATGGGATCCTTACAATGCGGTAATAGTTTCAGAAGCCGCTGGAAAAGTTGCCTTTGTAAATGTTGAAGAAGGTATCACATTTAGGGAAGAATCAGATGAGCAAACTGGTTTCCGTGAGAAAGTGATTATTGAAACCAGAGATAAAACCAAAAACCCGACTATTAAAGTTGTAAATGATGCTGGGGAAGCACTTAAGACATATAGTTTACCAGTAGGAGCTCACGTTGTTATTGAAGAGGGTTCCAAGGCAACTATGGGTCAGGTTATTGTAAAAATTCCCCGTTCGGTTGGTAAAGCAGGTGACATTACTGGTGGTTTGCCCCGGGTAACGGAATTGTTTGAAGCCCGTAACCCTTCAAACCCTGCTGTGGTAGCTGAAATTGATGGAGAAGTAAGTTTTGGAAAAATAAAGAGAGGTAATCGTGAAATCATTGTCACTTCAAGAACGGGTGAGGTAGTGAAGTACTTAGTACAACTCTCAAAACAAATCTTAGTACAGGAAAATGACTATGTGAAAGCAGGCACACCGCTCTCCGATGGTGCAATTACTCCTTCTGATATCCTTGCTATTAAAGGCCCAACCAAGGTTCAAGAATATATTGTAAACGAAGTTCAGGAAGTATATCGATTACAAGGTGTTAAGATTAACGATAAACACTTTGAAGTGATAGTTCGCCAAATGATGCGTAAAGTTGAAATTGTGGATCCGGGAGATACAATTTTCCTTGAGAAACAAATTGTAGATAAGAATGAATTCATGCGGGAAAATGACTGGATTTGGGATAAGAAAATAGTTGTTGATGCCGGAGATTCAAGTCTTCGTCCAGGACAGATTATCGCTGCGAGAAAATTGCGTGATGAAAATTCAATCTTAAAGCGGAAAGACTTGAAACTGGTTGAAGGAAGGGATGCTGTAGCTGCAACTTCCAGTCAGGTGCTTCAAGGAATTACCCGTTCTGCTCTGCAAACGCGAAGCTTTATATCAGCAGCCTCATTCCAGGAAACAACTAAAGTACTGAACGAAGCGGCAATTAATGGTAAAATTGATGGGTTGGAAGGATTGAAAGAAAATGTTATTGTAGGTCATCTTATTCCAGCTGGTACCGGTTCACGAAGATATACTAATATGATTGTAGGCTCAAAAGAAGACTATGATGCATTGGTAGCTTCAAAACGACAAGCTATTAAGCAAGATTAATTGCTGTTAACAATATTAAAAGGCTGTTCTCCCAAGGAACAGCCTTTTTTGTTACCACATTTAATCGAGTAACGCATTTATTTTTTACTTTTGTTAGGTAACTTTTAATTAATAAATCAATTCAAATGGAAGAGCAATTAAAAAAAAATAATCAGCTAAATATTGAACTTAGCGAAGATGTAGCACAAGGAGTTTATTCAAATCTTGCCATTATTACCCATTCCAGCGCCGAATTTGTGCTTGATTTTGTTCGGATTATGCCTGGTGTTCCCAAAGCAAAAGTAAAATCAAGGATTATTCTTACCCCAGAGCATGCTAAAAGACTGTTAGGTGCTTTAAAAGATAATTTAGCCAAGTATGAAGCCGTTTATGGTAAAGTAAAAAACTCCGAAGGAGGAGGAGCATCAAATTTACCAATGAATTTTGGAGGTACCACGGCTCAAGCATAAATTGCTACACAGTGTTACTCAATTTTTTTCGAATTATCAATTAGTCAATTTGTTTTGATAGTTAATGTAAATGTTCAATTAAAGTTTTGGTTATTGGCTTATTTAGATTAATTTTAAACTGAAGAATTTTTAATTAATTAACTAAAAAAAATCACATGAAAAAGACATTACTTAAAATTGGTTTTTCATTGGGTGTAATAGCATTAATAAGTAGCTGTGAATTAGATCAAGTATCACCTACCGATTTAGCAAATGCTGGAACCACACTCAAAGAAAACACAAATGCTGAAATGGGAGTCATTGAAGTATTTGAAAATGTAAATAATTTTGGGTTTAGAGACGGTACTGAAAAATCTGGTAACTTATTAGGTACTAAACCTACTATTACATGGAGTGGATTGACTATGACATTAGATTTTACTTCTGTACCGGGAGCTTCAGGTAAAATTATTGTTACATTTTCAGGTGTTCCTGGTTACACTCCAGGAGTTGTTGCAACTATTTCCTTTGATAATTATGTGAATACCGACGGAATAGGTATGGCTGGAGTTATGAAATTGGCCATTGAACAATTTGTTCCAGCTACATCGGCAAAATTTTCAATGATAACTGAGGGTGATATTACTATAACTGAAGATGAAGCATCCTATTTTTGGGCTTGCGACCAAGATTTTGATTGGACAGAAGGTTTGGCAACGCTAGATAATGGTGATGACGATGTCTTTATCATGAACGGAACCTCAACTCAAACAATGGATACTTTAGTAAATAATATGACCTTAACCGACCTTAAATACGCTGCCCAATGTAAATATCTGATGGATGGAGAATTGGTTATTGTTAAGGATGTAGGTTCATCCGATGAATTGAAAGTTACCTGCGATTTTGGTGTTGATGCAAATGGGATTGATAATGGTGCTTGTGATGGATTTGTAAAAATGACTGCTGGAAGCTTAACCCTGACTATTAATTTAGATTCCAAATAAATCTTTATTTGAAACTTTAAAAACCTCTGCTTTTTAGTGGAGGTTTTTTTTGCAATCGACATACGGTTTTATTCCAAATTTAACATAGAATTAAGGAAAATACACCAATTTGTTAATAATAAAAATACCTAAAGATTATTATTATAGCAAAAAATAGAATATATTTGCAATAAATTAAACTTTTATTATGATGAAAAAACTACTATTATTAATTTTTGCCTTTGTTGCTTTTGGAGCACATAGCGCTTTCAGTCAGGCAACGGATCTTTTCTTCTCAGAATACATTGAGGGAAGCAGTAACAACAAAGCTCTTGAAATATTTAATGGCACCGGAGCAGATATGGATTTATCTATCTATTCAGTAAAATTAGCACCTAATGGCGGAGCTTGGGGAAATACAATTGTATTGACAGGAATTCTTGCTAATGGAGATGTTTATGTTATTTATAATTCAAGTGCAGTTGCAGGTATCAAGGATGTTGGAGATACGGCAAGTAATGTTACTTATTACAACGGTGACGATGCATTAGGATTATTTAAAAATGATGTACTCATTGACGGTATTGGAGTTCAGGGGACTGATCCTGGAACAGCTTGGGATGTAGCTGGAGTAACTACAGCTATGCTTGACCATACTATGATTAGAAAATCCACTGTCTTATCTGGTAATACCGATTGGACAGTTGCCGCAGGAACAGATTCTATTAGTTCCGAATGGTTAGTTTATGCAAAAGATGATTTTACAAAAATTGGTTCGCACACTTATATAAATTGGGAAACCGAAATTTTAACCTTTACCCTAGCTGAGCAAACAGGTGATGCAATTATCAATACCGCTGATTCTACTATTACTATTGAAACAGCCATAGGTACTTCAGTTACGGCATTAATTCCTACAATTACCGTTTCAGCGGGTGCAACCATTAGTCCAGTATCGGGTGTTGCTCATGATTTTACAAATCCAGTTACTTATACCGTAACAGCCGAAGATGGAACTACAACTCAAGATTGGGTTGTTACAGTAACTGTTGCTGTTGCTCCTAGTACCGAAGCCAAAATACTTACTTTTTCTTTTGTAGAAGAGGTGTCTGCAGCGGTTATTGATACTGTAAATGCAACGGTAACTTCTGTAGTAGAGTGGAATGCTGATTTAACAAAATTGGAACCCACTATTACTGTTTCTGCTGGTGCTCAGGTGACAGCAACCGTTTTGCCTGTTGATTTTACTAATGCAGTTATTTATCGAGTGACAGCACAGGATACCACCGTTCACAAAGATTGGACAGTAACAGTTACAAAAGATGCTGAACCAAACCATGCTGCCGAAATTACGGCTTTTGAACTAACACAATTATCAACCGTTGCAGTTATTAATGCTGAAGCTGCTACCATTACTGGTGTTTTAGTAGCTGGTACCGATGTTACTGGTTTAACCCCAACATTGACTCTTTCTGATGGTGCTTCCTACACACCAAGCGGCGCACAGGATTTTACCAATGCCCTAGTATATACTGTTACAGCTCAAGATGGTGAGACTACCAAAGATTGGACCGTTACCCTTACCGTTCTTGGAATTGAAATGGTTTCTATTCACGATATTCAATATACCTTAGATGCTTCTGGAGATAGCCCTTACAAAGATCAGGTTGTTAAAACCAAAGGGGTTGTATTTGCAGTTGATGCAAACGGTATTTTTGTGCAGGATGGCCTAGGAGCATGGAGTGGTCTTTATGTTTATGGAACTATTGTTCCCGTTGTTGGAGACTCTGTTTTGGTTGAAGGTCAAATACAGGAATACAACAATCTGACTGAAATGGGCACACCAATAGTTAGTATTTTAAACAGCGGACATGCCACTGCTGAAGCTACATCAGTAACTATTGCTGATTACAAGCAAGAGCAATATGAAGGAACCTTGGTTAAATTTACCGATGTTGTTTGTGTAGCTGAAGTTGCTAGTAAAAATTGGAAAGTAAAACAATCCACTTCAACCGATACACTTATGGTAAGGAATCAGATTTTTGCTTATACTCCTGTTTTAGGTGAAGTATATCAAACATTAATCGGAATTGGAAGTCAATACAAAACAGACTACCAATTATTACCGCGCAGCGCTGATGATATTATTGTAACTTCAATTTCGAGCGAGCAATTGGGATTAGTTACTATGTATCCAAATCCTGTTTCAAATCTGTTGACTTTTGAAAATACAGATGGTGTAACTTCCATTACAATAAGTAATATTTTAGGTCAAAACATGAATACTCATTCAGTAAATAATTCTACAATTAGTATTGATATGAGTAAACTAAGTAATGGAATCTATATTGTTACTTTGAAATCGGCTGATGGAACCATGCGTTCTGAGCGGATTGTAAAAAAATAGTAAGTTTAAATTATTAAAAGGAGGGTCTCTAGTTAGGAGGGCACTGAAAAAGTCCCTTTAGAAATCTAGAGAGAAAAAAACGCTTAAAATTGGCAATTTAACGGGCTGAGAAAGGCTTATTTGCAACAAAGAGAGAATGTTTTTTTAAATATGGCAA
>Ga0172379_10004379_pt1 | contig 20973 bp, 12 predicted proteins | sample GrowelOW334metaG_FD_119756 | JGI IMG/M metagenome (GOLD analysis project Ga0172379, IMG submission 119756) | Groundwater microbial communities from an aquifer near a municipal landfill in Southern Ontario, Canada - Groundwater well OW334 metaG | ecosystem: Environmental > Aquatic > Deep...
ACCGGTGTCGCAGGTGAGGGCGCTGCCAAGAAGGATCGAGGCGACGCCGCCAGTGAAAGTAGCGTTGACCTTGGTCGGGGTGCCGGTGGCTGAGCCGTCCAGCGAACAGGCTGTGAACTTCTGATTGCCAGCCGTGGGATCGTCGTAGATGGTGAGTTTGAGTTTCTTCACGCCATCGGCAACAGCCACACCGGCGGCATCGGTCAAACGAAGCTGATAATTCAGGATACGGTTCGAGGAGGGGCCGGACGCGTCAGCGATAAATCCGATCGGCGATACGATAGCCGTGATCGCCAAGAGCAACGCCAAAAACTTCCTCATCGGATCATCTCCAATGTGGTTTTTCAACTTAAACCAGATAAATTTTGGCCACGCAGACACTCGCATGTCTTTGTTGGGTTTTTCGTTTTTGCCCAAATAAGGCAATGACACCTTACCTGAGTGATGGCCCCCTTTTATTAAACAGGGACCGGAATGCGGTCAGGCTTACATATATATAGCCCCTGACCGCACAGCCGTTCGCTGCTTACCGAAATGGTTGTAATGAACTCACTTACTCTTCGGATCCTCCGGCTTCAGAACATCGCGTTTCTCGCCTGGATGCGCCTTATTCGTATCCTCGATCGGTTTTACCTCCGGGTGTGCGTGCGCCGAGTCCTCGAGCAGTTTCGTTTCCGGATGTGCGTGCTCAGCGTCTTGGACAAGCTTGGTTCGCGGGACGGCCATGCCGATGGCAGGCGGAGTTGCGGGGCGTATCGGGACCGGAGGAGTTGTTGCTGGCGTTACGACCGGTGCGGCCGCTGGCTTGTTCTTCGCCAGATTCTGCAGCATCTGCAACTCCCAGGGAATCTTTTTGGCTGGAGCGGGTGGCGTTACGACCGGCGACACTGGCGGAGCGGCTGGCACAACCACGGAAGCGATGGGACTAACCGGACCTGGCGGCTTCGACGGACCCTCCGGAGGTTTCACCTCTGACTGAGCGCCAGGTTTCGTATCACCAGGCTTCCCAGCAGCGCCGCCGGCAGCTTTGCCGAGTCGGACATTCATGCCGACGATTCCCTCTTTGACCTTCTGTTCATCATGCAGGTCGACCGGACCCTTCTGTTCCTTCTGATAACCAGGCTTCTCGAAAGTCACGTAGTAGACGTTGCGGCCGACCAAGAAAGCGTAGCGGCCGCGATTGTCGGTGATCTGCGTCTCGAGCAGTTTGTTGAACTTGGATTCGAAGATGCGGGCGAGCGCGTTCCGGATCGGTTTGCCGGTCTCCTTGTCGTAGACGATGCCCCAGTTCTTTGGTTTCACCACCAACGAGAGACGACGGAAGACGATATAAATGACTATATTCAGAGCGAGCAGTACGAGCACGATGATCGACGGATTGATGATCGCCGCGGCAGCCATGGCCAGAATGCTCAGGATACTGATTGCGCCGGTGGCGCGGCGGCCAATGCCGGTCCAAACGATGTGGCGCTGAGTCTTCTCGACCGTTACCGGATCGACCGGAATATTGACGGTGATCGCGGCATTGCCGCTGGCTCGAATGACCTCGCCATGATAAAGATCAACATATTGCGCATCCTCTTTGGCCATCTTCAGGTACTCGGTCGGGAATACGCAGCCGATCTTGCTCACCGCGAGTTTGTATTCGCCGGCCGCGACGATGAAGAAGTAACGACCATCCTTGTCAGTCACAGCCGAGCGCAGAATGCGACCAGTCTTCGCATCGAGCAGGCGGACGATAGCGAGGTCGACCGGAAGTTTCGTGAGCGCGTTGAAGACAATACCCCACTTCCGGCGGCGGCGGCCGAAAAGCAGCGCTGGATGAGTGATGAAACTCAGAAGATACATGAGGTACGGGATGCCAGTGGCGGTCGCGGAACCGACGGCGGCGGCGTTCATGACGGCCACGGCCGCGGCGGTTGGCGCGGCCACGCTCTGGACCTGCTGATCGACGATCGGATTCCTGATGACTTCAGCGGCGTCTTCGATGACGCCCTTGGCGACATAGACAGCTTGATCAGTAATGACCTGGGCAACATCAGCGGCCTTCTCAGCGGCCGTACCCGGTCCGGCCAAAACATCCTGGATCTCCTTGGCTGGCGGCGGCGGCAATTTGATCATGTTCAACCTGGGAGCCACAACGTTCTCTTGGTTGATAGGCAAACCCAACGTCTCCTTGTCGCGATAGCCTTCCTTTTCAGCCTTAAGTTTGTAGATTCCCGGTTCAACAATGAAGCTAAAACGGCCGCCATCACCGGTGATCTGCGGATTGGCCTGGCCCGAAGCGGCGCCATTCCAAAGACCGAAGTTGCCGCCGCCCATATCCTGAAGCAGGGTCACGCGGGCGCCCGAAATCCCGACATCGCCGATGTCATCAACCGTCTCATAGACCTGGCCGAACGGCACGATATTGAAGAACCCGATCACCGTATCGCTCGTGTCATCTTCATAATTAACGATGACCGAGAATTGATGACGACCGAGGGCGCTGGAGGTCGTGACCTGACCCTCGTAGCTCCGCGTCGGCTGCATCATGTATGCCGAATTCTGATAATTCACGTAAGCGGTTCTGATCGGTTTGATGATGGCCGCGCTCGGCAGATAAACCGCGACAGTCATTGATGGGAAGACGGTCAAAGTCGCGCTGGCCGCATCCGCGCGCAGCCGAATGCGGGACGAGGTGGCGTAGAACTGCAGATCATCAAAGTTCAGTTTCTCGGCTTCTGTTACGCTCGGCTGTTCCTGGACGACTGGCGGCTGGACCGGAGCGACCGGACAATCTACGGCGCAATTCAGGCTGTTCTCCGTACCCTCGCAGATGCCGTTGCCACAGATGGTCGTTGACGGCTGGAAAGTATCCACGACGCATTTGCCGGCGGAACACTTCTTGCCGGCGCCGCAAACGTAGACCTCATTCGCCACGGCGCTGGAGGCGCAGAAATATTCGGCTACTGCGCCCGGACCAGCACAAGCATCGTTGTAGGTGCCCGTACCATCCACGGCAGTGCCTTGAACCTCATAGATCTTGCCGCCGTCGGAATCAGTACAACTTGGCGGCGGTGGCGGCGGAGCGGACGCGGTCGGCGTGGCGCTCGCGAAAGTTCCGGAGGCGAAATTGCCCCGCGCGTCATAAGCGAAGACGCCGTAATGATAGGTCGTATTATTACTGAGCCCCGCGTCGAGACGATTATCGGTCATGCCGTCATAAACGATATTGCCGTCAGCCGGCCCGATCGGCGCGCTGCCGACTTTGCGCATGACGCGCACGCCAGCGAAATCAGCATCCCCTGGATTGGTCCAGATCAGCTGCACCACCGCGTCACCGGCGACAGCGGTGAATCCAGCGACATTGGCTGGCGGCGTGGTATCGGCCGGAGCAAGCGGCGTCGCCGCGACTTCAACGCCCGCGGACATATTCGGAACCGCATCGTAGGTGTAGGCCTTGTAGCAATAAAGAGTGCCGTTCGCGAGACCAAGATCTATCCTACTGGTCGCAATGCCATCATAAACCACCGTGCCGTCACTCGACGTCGCCGGGCAGGTCAACGACTTACGGACGATCTTCACGCCCTGGAAGTCGGCGTCAACCGGATTGGTCCAGGCTAATGTGATCTGACCATCGCCGGACACAGCCGTGAAACCAGTCACTTCGCCGGGAGCGGTGGTATCCGGCGGTCCCATGGGCGTCCCGTTCGCCACGGCTCCGGAAGCGTAATTCGGCACGTCATCGTACGGGAAGATCGCATAATAATATGAAACCCCGTTCGTGAGCCCGAGATCGACGTGGGAAGTACCCGCACCCGTATAGACGACCGTGCCGTCATTCTGATTGATCGGGAATCCGGAGGTCTTCCTGAGCACCTTCACGCCCTGGAAGTCGGCGTCAACCGGATTGGTCCATTCGAGCGTCAACCGCGATTCGCCCACCGTGACCGTGAATCCCGTAACGTTGGCCGGCGACGCAGTGTCCGGCAATGTCGCAAACGAGTTATTGCCAGAGAATGTCTCCTGGGCCAGCACGTCGGTCGAGCGGACGCGGAAATTGTAGGTCGCGCCCTTGGTGAGACCGGTCAGGACGACGAGATGATTCGTGACATTCGCCGCATCCGTGACGGTCGAACCGTACGCCGTGGTTGGTCCGTAATTAACCGTTGAGTTCGCGGCCGTATCAGTCGTCCAAAGGATGCGCGCGCCAGTCTGGGTGATGTTCGTGACCTGGATGGACGAGATCGTCGGCGGCGGCGGTTTCAGCGTCTTGAAAGTGAAGTTGCCCGAAGTCGCCAGATTGTTTGCAGCGTCTTTGGACTTCACGCGATAATTATAAGTCGCATCCGGAGCCAGGCCGGTGAGATCGACCTGGTGCGAAGTCGTCGCGATCGCATCGCTCTTCGTCGAACCATACGCGACGGTCGGACCGTATTCAACGAGCGAATCGGCGGCTTCGTTGGTGGTCCAGGTGATGCGCGCACCCGAGGTCGTGATATTAGTTGTCGCCACCAATGTAATGAGCGGCGCGGTCGCGTCCAGAGTTTTGAAAGTCGAGTTTGCGCTGATGGCTTCGTTCGCGGCGACATCAGCGGAACGGACGCGGAAATTATAGGTCGTATTTTCGCTCAGACCGGTCAGACTCACCGAGTGCGAGGTGGCAAGCACCGCATCGCCGGCGGTCGAACCATATGCGACGGTCGGACCATAATCAACATAGGAAGTCGCGGCTTCGTTGGTGGTCCAGGTGATGATCGAGCCGCTCACCGTGATCGAGGTCGCGGCGACGGCAGTGATCGTCGGCGGCGCAGAGTCTGGCGGAGCCACAGTCGCGAATGTGGCGTTCGCGACAAAAGATTCATTCGCGGCGGCGTCGCCAGAACGAACGCGGTAATTATAGGTCGTGCTGGGCGTAAGTCCGGAAAGCGTCACGCTATGGCTCGTGACCGAGTCAACCTGGCCGGCGCTCGAGGTATAAGGCGGCGGCGCAGCCGAACCATAATCAACATAGGAGGTCGCGTTCTCGTCAGTGGTCCAGGTCACCACGGCGCCGGTCGAAGTGATGTTCGAAACGACGACATTCGAAATGACCGGCGGCGTCTCATCAAGAGTGGTGAAAGTGGCATCCGTCGAACAGGCTTGGTTATTGTTGCCGTCGGAAGAACAGACCTGGTAGTGATACAGTACGCCCTCGCTCAATCCGGAAATTGCGAAGCTGTGCGTGAGGATCAGCGCGGCGTCGTTAAACGTGCTGCCGTACCCAGAGGTCAAGCCGTAACGGATGAGCGAGTTGGCGCCCTCGTTCGTATACCAGCCGATGGTAGCCGCAGATTTAGTGATGCTGGTGACGGAAATTCCCGAAATAGCCGGCGGCGTGGTATCTGGCGGCGTAATCGGTCCGCCGCCTTCAATGGCACATTCGGCCGAACAGCCGTCACCAGGCAGGATATTGCCATCGTCGCAACCCTCGCCCCATTCCAGAACCCCATTACCGCAAGCACCGACAATCGCGGCCGTGACCGAAACGGTAGCAGCATCAATGATCGAGACGGTCAGAGCGCAAGTCTCACCCACGCCGCCGCAATCACCTGCCGCATTCATTATTATAATGGCGTATGGACCGGAGACGCCCGGATTGGCCAGCGTGCCGCCTGGAGTTTCACCTTCAATAACAAGAGTAATGAACGCCCCGACCGCGCTGGCGGTGAAAGAAGCGCCGCAGGGAATGAACCGGAAAGCTCCGGCGGCAGTATCAACAGCAACGCCGATATTATTGACGCCATCGGCACAAGCCACGGTCGTGACGCCCGCCCCCTGATTAACCGCGTCAACAACACGCACCGTACCGTCTGTGAAACTGAAGTCGGCCTGGGCCCAGGTCCCAGCCAGCGCGAACTCCGGCGGCAGGTCCACAACGACTTCCTCGCCGGAGGCAAAAGTATTGCCAGCCGAAAGATTAAAGCTGATCTGGTGGCGCGAAGTCTCGGAGATCTGCTGATTGCTCAACATATCCCGGCGGTTCGAGATGCTCGTGGCCGAGACGAACCAAACAGCCGCCGTGAGCGCGGCGATGGCAAAGAGCGCCAAACCCATCACGACATTCAGTCGTTTGAGCTTGGCGTCGATCGCCCTCGGTTGGTTGTCAGACTTCTCGATCATGATCTTTTTGGCTCCCTATTATCTGACTCCGTCTCTCCCTGACTCCCGCACTCCTGCACTCTCAAACTCCCTGACTCCGTCTCTCCCCAACTCCGTCACTTCTTATTATTATCTTTCTGATACTTCTTAATGATCGACCGTTTGTATAATTTCATCGCTCCGATGAACAGCAGGATCAACAGCAGGATGATGCCGCCCGCGATACACAAGATGCGCCACGGCCAAACATAGAATTCGCGGGTATCGGTCACGATCTTGTTCTGCTTGCCGTAATTCAGGACCAGCATCGCTTCGTATTTGCCGAAAGCGAAATTGTTCCACTCTTTGAGCAGCTCCGAGCTGCCGCTATCGCCAGCCGCGCGCCGCCAGCCGAACTCGAACTTCCGGATACTGGATGGCAGGACGCTCCGAAAATCAGAATTGACCGGGATGCTGGCCACTTGGCGGCCGAACATGTCCTTGATGAACAGATTGCCAGTCGGGCGCAAATGAGTGTTGCCGGAGTTTTCGAATCGCAGGAAAAAATTCACCGGCAGGTAGTTGTACCAGACCCGCGGATTCTTGAAACCGAACTCTGCGATACTGGCGGTCTCTTTCGCTTCGCCGCTCACATCCACAAAAATGAGCATGCCGATCTGCGCAGCGACGCCGACGCCCTCGCCGCTGATCTCCGGCGGCTGAGTCGAAAGGATGATGGCTCCGAAATGGCCGCCCGGCTGAGCGTTGACCGGCACGTTGATCGAGAACGGCAGATTGACCCGGTCGCCAGGCTGCAGAGTGAACGGCTCGGTGGAATCCATTTTCACCCAGGTCGCGAGCGCGGTGCCGTACGGGTCCTCATCAGCGTCATAGAATACCGGCGAACCCTCTTCATCGCCGCTCGTGAAATTATCCACCACCGGATAAAGCGTGATCGGAAAAGGATTCTCGTTGTAGGCTTTCAGAACATCCATGACCGTGTCGCCTGGATCCAGCGAATAATCGACGAAGATCGGCGAAATGGTGATAGCGCTGGCGCCGCTCGGCCACAGCATCGCGGCGATGGCCAGGGCGAATAACGAACCGAGAATTTTTTTCATAAGCTGATCGCTTATTAATTTGATAGTCGTTCTTGATTCTCCGACTCGACTCAAGAAACATTCATGAATCTTCCCTGAGTCGCATCGAAGGTTTTCCTGTTCTCACTCCAGCACTCCAGCACTCTCCCAACCCCCTACCTCAACAACCTCCGACCGCGGACGACGTCCAGGTAATAGTCCCTGGACGCCGCCCGTAGTGCCTGGCTCACCGCGAAGCGGTGTGCCTGGCACTGGCACAGGCTCACCGCGAAGCGGGGTGCCTGGCACTGGCACTAGAACGTGCCGGTCGCGCGGAAGGTCAGAACCGACTGATAGGTGTCGGCCATCGTCGTGGTCGCAGAAGCGGCTTTGATGAGAATGTCGATAGCCTGGTTGGCAGTGCCATAAACCGGATTGCCACCCGAGTTAGCGATTGGCTTGAAGGAATCGGCAACGCCGCCGACCGCGTGAGTACCACAGGCGCCGTTATACGGCTGAACGGCCGTAATGGTGCCTTCGCCCACATCGAGGGTGCCATTGACGCACAAACCGTAACCCTCCGTGCCAGGTGCAAGCGTGGTCGCCGCGGCATCAGCCCAGGTGGTCAACATGTAGTCAGGCGTGGCTTGGCCATCCAAACCGAAAGCCGTGTTGTTTTTGACCTCGACGACCGCGCCGCCATCGGCATTGGTCTGGAGATCAAGACAAACGTGATTCGCGCCCGTGGCGACTTCGGTTGGCACGACATTTCCCAGGCTCACAGAGTAAGGACCAGCAGACTCACCGGCGCAGACGCCGCCCGGCACATCAATGTCGAATACCATGACAGACTGGATAGTCGCGGTCACCGTGACGTAATCGTAGTCAACGATGGCTACCTTGGCGGTAGCACCAATATCGGTGATACCGCTAAGCGTGATCGAGTATGAACCTGTGCCTATAGCAGGATTTGTGACCTTGGAGGCACTAAGAATATTCACCCCGATCGTCGTGACACCAGCCGTGACAGCTGTGCTGTCCGTGCAGAACTGGATGAGGAGTACGCCATCGGTGGAGAGGTCATACCTGACCTGGTTGGCAGTGGCGGTGCAGGCTACACCGTATGTGTTAGCGCCATCTTGAGCCGCCACAGTCTGCGGCGTGCCAGCAACAGTCACCTGAAGTTCGGTAGCATCACCGACAGACAGTGTGTTTGTCCCTGTGAAACTTGGCGCTCCCATGGTAATCGTCAGGGCCGGCGGCGCGGCATCTAAACCGGCAATGCTGGCGCCAGACACGAACGACATGGTATGCGTAGAAAGCGCCGAGGCTTGCACGCGCGACATCGTATCCGAGAAGACGGTCGACGCCGCCTTCACGGGCACTACCGGCGCCCAAAGCGAGAGCACCATGGAGAGCGCGGTCACTTTAGCGGCCAGTTTAACGAATTTATTTTTCATGTTCTTGTCCTTTCCTTGAGGCGATAGCACACCGGCTTCGTCGTTCTTCCACTCTCGAGCTATGGAAGATAGCTAACTAAGAGACGGAGACGGTTCGGCGCTTTAACGCGCCAGACGGGATATCGCCCTGGAATTAAGTTTTTAAGACCTATTTATTTTTGGTCCTGAGCCTGCTTCGCGATCGTCAACCGCCAAGCATTCTGTTAGTTTCGTTCCTGGCCGGACCGACCAAGAATATATCGACCTTTAGGGGAAAACCCCTCGACTCAGGCTAATGCCTTCGCTCGAAAGATGTTTCCCGGATAAACCCTGCGAAAAAGCGGCATACGCGTTCCCAGCGACCCTCAGGTTGTAGAGTGCTGGGTTGGACCCTCCCGCGCGAGAAGGATCCTGCCGGCATTTTTCATTCGCGACTTACACCAGTCGCGATGTCCGTCTTCCAGCCTGATTTTCGGCTGAACCCCGGGCATCGCGGTTCGTATCATCGCTGGTTGTAATGACCACTCCCTGACTCCGTCTCTCCCTCAATATGTACTCGTCATAATGAACGTCAAGGTGTCGGTATAATCCGTCGCCCCTGGCACAGTGTGGCTAATTGCCGCTTTCACCAGAATTTCCGCCGCGCCATCATCGAAGTAGTCGCTCGCGCTCAGGATCGTTCGGTTCGTCGAGTCCAGAATGCCGACATCGTGCCCGGTGGTCTTGGTGCAGGAGCCGTTATAAGGCGCTGTTTTTGTCAGGTTGTTGCTCGAGAAAACACAGATACCGTAGCCAGGCGTTCCTGCCTCCAACGATGCGGTGGCCGAAGCCATAGTGTAGGGCAGGCTCGGGCTATGGAGGCCGCTACTAGCGTCGCGCACCGCGATGACAGTGCCGTTACGCGACGGGGAGCTGGCAGTGATAAAGACCGACTTCACCGTCGAACCATCCGAAGTTTTCACCGCTGCGGGCGACAAATTACCGAGAGCAACCGGATCCCCAGGCGTACCTGGCGACGCGTACCCGACTCCGATACTCAAAGTCAGTGATGGCATTCCAGAAAAACACTGATAGCCGACGCAGGCGCCATAGCTAGCGCTGGTAAGCCCCTCGCCCGTAGCCAATTCACCGAACGTATCCTCGACGATGTAGTTGCTTGAAGTGGAGCGGGCGCCGCCGATGTTCAAAGAATCGGACTGGACCCGATAGTTCGTCGACGTCATGTAGTCCGCGGAGGCAATTGGGGAAATAAAAAACGCGGCAAACATAACAAAAGCCGCGCCGACAGCTTTAAATATTATTGAGGTTTTATTTTGGTGTGTTGGCCCAAGCATGGCAGGCTTTTTTTTGCCGTGTTCAGAGTAATCGCTCTGATGTATATATTGTATCAATTTTGAGAATGAGGGTCAATGAGTCTATATATGCCAAATCTTCTCTAAAACAAGCCAAATAATCGAGGCCTGTTCATAAGTTTTTCAATCATTTTTTGACTACTGAACAATTACGTTGTTCATGGCCGGACTTATCCACAAAATACCATGTTTTCCCCCGTTTTTGACCGACTTATCACCAACTTATTAACTTTTCAGCCCTTTTCCACCCAAAACCACCAGACAAAAATCAACCCAAAACCGTCTGACGACTTTTTTGGGGGGCGTCCGGCTAGAGCCCAGATCGTTCGACTGCTTGATCGCCGCCTTCACCAGCCTGTCCTGAGGAGCTCAGATTCCGCCCTCGCTCGAAGAATATTTAGCCTGAGCGTTGATCAAAAAATCCAGGCACAACGTCCTAATTATTTTGAGAGTTGTGAAGAGGCGGGGTCAGGAAACTCCGCGACTCCGGTTCTCCATGACTTCGTATCTCAAAAAAACCAACAACAGACTATGTGTCGTAAAATATTTAATTATCATCAAATGACCTTAATCTTAAGAGATTTAATTTTGCTTGATTAGTGAGCCTGTCGACTCAATTTCTGTCCTTACTCGAAGAATATTAAATACTAACGAAAACAACCCGCGGTTTACCCCGGACTCACCACAAAATGTTTCACGTGAAACAAAAAAGCCCTGAAATAGGGCTTGTTGATTCCCAGACGAGAATCAACGATCGACGACCGCGCGACATCATGGGTAATAGTTGATGCTGTTACCCTACTCTAGCGGCGGCAACCTTTGCAGGCTCTGAACTATCGCTTCACCAAAGCGCTGGGAAATAATCTGCAAAAGGTAGACTAGGCCCCAGCAAACAAATATTACTGCCAGCAGCAAGAATAAAACCCAGTGATATAATTTGGCGGCCAAACTACCCTCTTTATCAAAATCGTTCTGACCCACGATTGCCTCCTGTGGTTTGAAAAGAACTGTTCTGAGCCTATTATTTTACACCTCAAATGTCAAGGCTTATTTAAGCTCAATGTTTCACGTGGAACATCGCGGATCGAATTGGCACAAACAAACAAAAAACCCATAAAATCGTCCTTGCCGATCAATTCCGGAGATTAAGATTGTTTCACGTGGAACAATCATGATTAGCTCTATCAGAGGCGTCTTTACAGCCTCTAAAAAGCCTGCCATAATCTCCTGGCCTGACTCCCCTGCCCTCATAGTTCAATGGATAGAACAAGTCCGTCCTAAGGACAAGATGGAGGTTCGATTCCTTCTGGGGGCACCACATCAACCTGCAGGCAGCACGAACACAGGCGCGAATGAAAAAGAACCTCCACCTGTGCAAAACATGTTGATGCCGGACGATTTCAAGCTTGAGCATGGCCCGAGGGCTGTGGACAGGTCAGGGACTCGACAGAACTTTGAGCATCAAATATACTGACGCCTGGTGGGCTTAGATCGCGGTCACCGCAAGTCCAGTTGACCAGTATTTGGTCGCCCACGGATGACAACCAGCCCTTCGACAACATCCAAAGCCCCAAGCGGGCCCGTAGCTCATTTGGTAGAGCGCTGCATTCGCATTGCAGAGGTAGCGAGTTCGAGCCTCGCCGGGTCCACCAACCAACAAGATCCAGTCGCACCAGCGGCTGGATTTTTGATTCTGCAGCGCTGCAAAATTACGGGATTAACAAATGCGAGTGGTCGTTAAAATTTATGTTTCGTGATTCACGGATCAGCAAACAACATCAGCAACAAAATCAGAGCTGGGCGATCACCGGAACAACCAGACCACTGCCGATAAAAGTGTAATTAACACGCATATTTTTTCAATAATAATACTGGTAATCCAAATAAGCAGATTGTGCTGTATTAATATGATATCTTGCGTCGTAAAATAACCATACTGCTGATTTGCTAGCGACTGGCGCACACTGCTATACTTAGCCTGTTATGCAAAATATTCTTCTCGCGATCATCCTGGTTGTTTCTTTGGCAGCGGCCGCGGCCGTCTATGCTCTCGCCCGCAAGGTGCAGGATCTGAAAGACTCCCAAACCAACGACAAAGGCCTGGTCATGTTGAACCAGAATATTCAGGGCATGCGCGAGAGTCTCGACCGGACGAACGAGTCTCTGGGCAACCGACTCGACAAGGCGGCCCAGGTCGTCGGCGCGGTACAAAAAGAACTGGGCGTCGTCCAGGAGCGGTTCAAGGGGTTCGAGGCTTTCAATGACCTCTTGCACCCGAAACTGCGCGGTAACATCGGCGAGCAGATCCTGTCGGACATGTTGGCCCAGGTCTTCTCGACCGAACATTATGCGACACAATACAAATTCCGTGACGGGCAGACCGTGGACGCGGTCGTGAAGACCAACGCCGGTATCATCCCAATCGACTCGAAGTTCCCGTACGAGAACTTCCACCAGCTGACGAAGGCTACGAACGACGAGGAGCGCCGCGTCGCGGCCAAGGAGTTCGGCAAAGCCGTGAAGAAGCATGCGGACGACATCGGCAAGAAGTACATCCTGCCGGACGAGGGAACGGTCAATTTCGCCGTCATGTATGTGCCGTCCGAGAACATCTATTACCACATGCTGACCGACGAGGAGAACGACCTGATGGGTTACGCCAAGAGCAAGAACGTGCTTGTGACCTCGCCGCACGGATTCTTCAACTTCCTGCGGGTCGTACTGACCGGGCTCGAACGGAGCAAGCTGCAGGAGCAGGCTCAGAAGATCTGGGACGTGCTAAAGGGGGTCCAAGTCGAAGCGGTCAAGTTCGAAGAGACGTTGGGTGTGCTTTCGGGCCACATCACGCGAACCAAGGGCGCCATGGACGCGGCTCAGTCCGGTTACGCCAAGCTGACCAGCCGGATCGACCAGGTGAAGCTGATTGAGTAGGGGACTGGCGGCGGGCCTCCGTATATTCAATCACGGCTAACGGCAGGAATAAGTATTGACGCCACGGGAGAAATGACGTAATCTGCGACTATTCCGTGAATAATCATCGTAAATAAGCTATGCCGATCAAGAAAGCCGCCGAGAAGGCTCTGCGCCAGACCAAAAAACGGACCGCGCGCAACCTGAAGATCAAGGAGACCATTGCGTTCCTGCGCCGGTCGATCCGTAAGGCCACCGAGACCAAGGACGTGAAAAAGGCTGAGCAGCTGGTGAAGTCGCTCATCCAAGTCCTCGACAAGGCCGTCCAGAACCGGGTCATCAAGCTGAACACCGGCAGCCGGACCAAGTCGCGCTTGGTGAAGGGGCTGAACAAGCTGAAGAAGCAGTAAATTTCCGACCGAAGAACGGGGCCGCCAAGGCCCCGTTTTTGTTTCCACACTTTATCCCCAAAAGGTGTCAGGTACTTTTGGGGTGCTAAAGGTGTCAGGTACCTTCTGGGGAATAAAGGAATAAATGATACTTACCCAATAAAAAGACCCGTCGCAGAGGACGGGTCTAGAGGAGCGAAAAGAACTATTGGCCGATAACCTTGCCGGCGAGCAGCCGCAGAATATCGGCGCGGAAGCAGAGATAGATCAGGCCGAGGAACAGCGGCAGCGTCAACCAGGTGTACGCGGCGACAAGCTGCTTGCCGTAACGTCCGCCGATCTTCTCCAGGATCAGGGCCAGGATGTGGCCGCCGTCCAGGATCGAGAGCGGCAACAGGTTACAACCAGCGAGTGCCGTATTGATGGCGTAGAAGAAGACGACATAACTCAGCGCCATTTCACCGAACGTCGGGGTCGTAACCGCCACGGATGCGCCGTACTGGATGATACCAATCGGTCCGGCAACGCCAGCGGCAAAATTGCTGAAGCCGTCGACTAGCGTCTGAACGATCACGTAAGGCGTGGTCAACCAAACCTTGAATGGTCCGATGATACCGACAGCCACCAGCGCCAGCCAGTCCGGCAAGAACCCGGATAACGCCTGCGCTAGCGGATGCAGATCAGCCGGCATCTTGCCGCCAGTGGCAAAAATAAGACCGATCAGGGTGACGCAGGCCGCGAGCGTGTTGAAGAACATGCCGGCCAGATACACCTTGATCTTGGACCAATGGCTGGCTTCGGCCAGCGAGCCTGGTCCTTCCGCCACAGGCCGAGTGTAGCCGCCGAACAAGATTGGCTTGATCTTGAACTCCGTACCGCTCTTGAGCCGCCAGCTCCAGATCGTCGGCCCGAACCCGATGGTGAATTCCGGAACTACAATGCCGTTGCGTTTCATGGCAACGTAGTGGCCGTACTCATGCACCAGGATGATCAGACTCAGGATCAGGATGGAAATGGCCGCGCCGGGGCTGTAGCAGGCGCAGAAAACGTAAGCAGGCAGGGTAATGGTCCGCCAAATGCCGACAGCATGCGCTTTATACCACTCAGACAAGGCTTTGAAATCCATGGCTACCTCCCTCGGATTCCTAAAATTGTCAGGGAACTGGAATGACCTTAACCCGCGCGACCGGGCGCGTCAAATCAAAAAGACCGGGGTCGGCCCCGGTCCGCCTGATGATCCAGCGGTTCCTATTACTAGCCAGCGGCGCAGGTTGAACTGAGCCGGACGGCGAAAATATCGAGCAGGGCGCGAGCTTTGCCGCCGCCGGTCTTGAGCGAGCGTTCGATCTCGACGAGATCGGCGTGGCGGTCGGCAAGCGTGCGCAGATCAAAACGACGCGCCGCGACCAGGGCCTTGCCGGCGACGAAAGGATGCGCGCCGCAAGCGGAAGCCAAAGCGCCGCTGTCATTCAGCCCGCGATCGAGTTGGTCGCGCGCGGCGATGAGCAGACGGAAATGTTTCTCGAGCAGCGTCACGATCTGCATCTCGGCCATGCCTGACAAGAACAGTTTCTCCAACGCGGCCAGCGCCAGGCGATCGCGGCCGGACACGCAAGCATCCAAAAAAACGAAGAACGCGTCCGCTTGCGCTTCGCTCACGAGTTCATGAACATCGGCCGGCGCGATCGAGGCCGCGCCGCGCGCCTGGACGTAAGCGGCCAGTTTGGCGATCTCCTGGCACAGGCTCCAGGAATCCACGCCGACGAGCGCGATCAGATCCTGCGCCGCGCGCGGCTCGATGCCGACGCCGGCGGCCTGACACTCCTCGCGGATCAGCTGGCCGGCCGCTCCGACATCAAGCGCCGGAAATTCCAGCGAAAATTTTTCTTTGGCCAGGTCGGCAAAGAGGGGAGAGCGGCGCAGTTTGGCGGCGCCAGCTTCTTCAAAAAAAACCGCGTTCGTGGTTTCGGGCAAACGAGTCAGAGCTTCGACCAGATTCGTTTGCAGCTCGGCCTTGGCGGCGGACAAAAAATGTTCCAGGATGACCAATTTTTTCTCAGCCAAAAACGGCGAGGCAAACAACGCTTCGCTGACCCGGGGCCAGGCGGCATCAGCGGCCCGCAACACCACGGAATTCAGGCCTGACGGGTCGCGCTGGGCGGCAAACTGGGAACGCACGGACGCCAGCCGGCGCCGCGACCGAAAATTGTCCTCGCCGTAGATAAGGAAACGCATGGCTAGATTATACCAAAAGCGCCCGCATCGCGGGCGCTGATCTTATGAACAGCTTGTTCACATGACGCCGAGCATGGCCAACAGGATCTCCACGGCGATCAGCACGATGATGATGACCTCCATGAACTCCGCGCGCTTCGTGCTGATGATGTTGATGAGCATCTCCGAACTGTCCTTGATGAACTCCAGTTTGAACCGCAGCGCTTCGAAGCGGTCGTCGAGTTCGAACATCGAACGCAGCTTCAGGAACAGCGCCTCGGCGTCCTTGTCCTCCCAGGCGATGTCCGGCTTGTCGAGCAAGGACAACCTCGTCACCATGAAATGCACCATGTTGCCGCTCATACCGACGGTCTTCAGGATACTGCGGGTGTTGGTGGCCACGAGCTTGCCGTGCGCCTCGAGCACGCCATGGATGCGCTCCAGGGCCTGCTGGGTCTCGGCGATGCGCCGCTCGACGAAATCGATCGCCACGGATTGCGCCATGACGTGGGAGATCAGCAGGAACCTTTCCAGGGTGAACTGTTTCAGCTGGACATGGCCGAATTCGACGCTCTCCGGCTGCTCGGGTTCGATCATGATGGCATAATCTTCCGGCAGCACCTTGGGATCCTTGCCCTCGGCCATCTCTTCGCCATAAGCAAAACGCTTCAGGAGTTTGGCGATCTCTTTCTTGTCCTCGATGCCGCAAACGGTCACGACGCCGAAGGCGTAGACGCAGACATAATGGCTGTCGCCCGACTGGTAGACGAGCAGATTGCGCTCTTTGCGCACCAGGGACAATAATGGCAGGTCAAGATTCTTCTGCTCGATCTTGGCTAGATCAAGCGAATTCCTGACGTAATAAGCGAGAACCTGATACTTGGTGGCCATATGGCTTCAGGATAGCCTACCGCCCGCCAAGGAGTCCAGTTGGCTGCTTGATTATGGCCGATGGCTCGATGGAATATAAAAGCACCGCTCACAGAGCGGCGCCTTCGGCTAGTGACTATCAACTACTCGGCCAACCGCACCAGATCGCCCCACCGTTCGCCAGCACTGAGATTGACCGCGATCGGCACGTCGAACTTCCTGACGCCGACCATGAGTTCGCGGATGACCGGCGCGACCTTGCTAGCGAGCGCTGCGGGAACTTCGAAAATGAGTTCGTCGTGAACCTGGATGATCAGCCGCGGCGCTTCCTCGCCCTCGCCGTAGTCGCGGCGGAGACGCTCGTCGATTTGCGTCATGGCCAGCTTGATGAGATCGGCTTGCGTGCCCTGCATCGGCATGTTGATGGCCTGGCGCTCGGCCGCAGCCTTCTCACGCTGATTCAACAGATGATAATTCGGGAAAAAACGGCGGCGGCCAAACAACGTCTCGACGTAACCATCCTTACTCAATTTCTCTTTCATCGCCTCGATGTAATCGGCGAGTTCGGGATTCACGGCGAAGTAGCGGTCGATGAATTCGCGCGCCTCCGGCATCGTGACGCCGGAACTTTCGGCGAGCCGCTGCGGGCCCATGCCGTAGAGGATGCCGAAATTGATCGCTTTGGCGATGCGCCGCTTCGACGCGGCCTCGGCCTCGCCCCACATCTCGACCGCGGTGCGCCAATGGATGTCCTCGCCGGCCAGGAACGCTTTGGTCATGGCTTTCGCTCCGGTGATGTGCGCGGCGATGCGCAACTCGATCTGCGAATAGTCGGCCGCGAGCAGGACACAGCCTGGACGCGCAATGAAAGCGTTCCGCACGCGGCGGCCGAGATCGGTCTCGGCGGTCGGGATATTCTGGAGGTTCGGATCAGACGAAGACAGCCGTCCGGTCGCGGTCACGGCCTGATTGAAACTGGCGTGGACGCGCCCGGTCTTCGCGTTGACGAGCGCCGGCAGCGCCTCCACGTAAGTCGAACGCATTTTCGCGACCTCGCGGTATTCCAGGAGGGCGTCAATGATCTCATGGCGGCCGCGCAATTTCTCGAGCTCCGCCGCGGCGGTCGATAAAGCCTTGTTTTTAGCGGTTTTTTTCAGGCCGGCGGAAGAAAGCTCCAGCTTTTCAAAAAGTATCCGGCTGACCTGTTTCGGGGAATTGATGTTGAACTCTTCGCCCGCCAATTTATGGATGCGCTTTTCCAGCTTGGCGATGTCGCCGCCGAGCTCACGCGACAATTTTTGGAGATAAGCCGCGTCAATGGCGACGCCGGTCCGTTCCATGCGGGCCAGGACCGGAACCAGCGGCAGCTCCAGGGTTTCGTTGAAGTTGGCGAGTTGCAGCGCTTCCAATTTATTGCGCAGCTCGTCAGCGAGCGGGAGCAGCTGCGGCAGTTCGACCTGCAGGCGCGCGAGCTTGGCTTCGACGCTGTCGTCCTTGGCATCCGCGGCCGGCAGTTGGCGGAAGTAGGCGAGCAGGGCCTCGAGCGAATTGCGGCGCTCGCCGGAGAAGATCAGGTAGGACGCGATCATCAGGTCGAAACACGGATGGGCGATGGTCCAACCCAAAGAATAAAAAACATTGATCTCGCGCTTCAGGTCGTGACAGACCAGCGTGGGCTTCTTGCCGCCATCCGCGAAAAATTCTTGCAGAGATTTTTTTCCGCCAGCAACAGCTTTCTTGGTCAGGATGTAATGATGCGATCCGTCGGTGAGCCCGAGACCGATAAGGCCGGGCGCGATCGGGTCGGCGCTCTCCGTGGACGAACGGAACGCGATGATCTTGGCGTGCGCGAATTCGGCGACGAGCGCGGCCACGGCTTGGCCGTCATCAATGATCGTGACCGGCTCGCTGATCGCGGCCGGACGCGCGGCGGCGTCTTCAATGGTCGGGGCTGACGGCTGTTTCGCAGCCTCGTCTTTCAGTTCCGAAGTTTTCGCCGGCGCCGGCTCCGAACCCTCGGGCAGCTGCTGCAGCAATCTGGCGAACTGGAATTCTTCAAAGATGTCGCGGACCTGCGCTTGCTGGGGCAATGAAAAAACGGCTCTATCAAGCTTAAAATCAACCGGCGCGTCGCGGCGGATGCGGCACAGGTCGCGGGCTTCGAAGGCTTCTTTTTTGCCGGCCAAAAGTTTTTCTTTGGCCGCGGGTCTGATCTTGGCCGCGCGCCGGTCGTCCTGCTCCAGCGCCGCGTAGAGCTCGTCCAGGGAACCGAATTCGGACAGCAGCGCGCTCGCCGTGACCTCGCCGATGCCTTTGACGCCGGGGATGTTGTCCGAGGGATCGCCGCGCAGTCCTTTGTAATCGACCATCTGGTCGGGACGCAGGTTGAAACGCGCGCGCACCGCCGCGTCGTCATAGACGACCATGTCGGTGATGCCGCGGCGCATGGTGTAGACGCGCGTGCGCTCGTCGACGAGCTGCAGCGTGTCGAGATCGCCGGTCACGATGAGAACGCCGACCGCGGCGTCGGCCGCCTTGGCCTGTTCGTTGATGGTGCCGATGACGTCGTCGGCTTCGAAACCCTGGGCCGTGAAGACCGGTACGTTCATCGCGGCGAGGATCCGCTCGATGAGCGGGATCTGCGCATAGAGTTCGTCCGGTTTCTTTTCGCGCTGTGCCTTGTAATCATGGAACTGTTCGTGGCGGAAAGTCTTGCCTTTGAGATCGAACGTGACCGCGAGATGCGTCGGTTTGAATTCGCGGACGGCGCCGAGCAGCGTCATCGTGAAACCGTAGGCGCCAGAAATCACGCGGCCATCCTTGGTCGCGAGCGGCGGCAAAGCATGCCAGGCGCGGTACAGGACCGCGTTGCCGTCGATGATCATCAGCAATTTTTTAGCTTCAGCTGGCATAAGTTGAGCAGATACAGGATAGCATATCGGCCCCGAAGCGTCCTTGCCCCGGCAACGGTCCCGGTGGTTGACGTTTGGCCTAATTATTGTCTAAATTGGCTTGTCCTTTGAAAATAAGATCCAGTCGAGGAGAAACCATGAAAAGAAACGGACGGATCACGAGTCAGATCGTCTTGATCATCCTGTCGCTCGCGATGACCGCGAGCGGCGCCAGTTACGCCCGGGTCGAACCAGCGATCGGCGGCCAGATCAGGCTGATCGAACGCGGGGCCAGATTATTCTATCGGTTCGAACGCGGCGCGGAGAAGATCTGTCTCGCGCTGCCCGGATCCTCATTCGAGATCATCGCGATCTACCGGAGCAGCCTCATCGGCGCCTCTGACCAGTATTTCCTACGCTACTCCGACGCGGACAGCGAGGAATTCTGCCGGCAATTTTCGCGCGAGACCCACAAATGCGGGTGGTGTCTGGAGCGCCGGCAGCAATACATCAACGGTCAGCGGCCGGGAAGCCGCCCACTCTGCCTCAACAGCGAGATCTTGTACGCGCGCTTCGATCAGTTGGAGGAGCTGCAACGGACGGAGATATTTTGCCTCAAGAGGAGCGCGGACATGAAAGCGGACGAGATGCGGGAAGCCAAAAGACTGGCCGACTTCATGGATAAACTCCGCGAGGAATTGGACAAGAAACCCTGACGACCGATCTTTCAGCCACTAGACCAGAAGCGCTCGCTTCTGGTTTTTTCTTTATTGCTTTCGCCTTATTGACAAATCTTCGATTCATGACAAGATGGCCACATTCTTTGACAACCAAACGGTCTGATGACCGAAAGGAGTTATTGCGATGACGTCGATGAATCCATATCGTTTCTGCCTTCTCTGCTTGGTTGCGGCATCCGCCGGCGGTTGCAATCAGAGCCCGATTGGCGACCAAGTCATGCTTGTCGGCGACTACAGCATACTGCGGATCAAGCCCGACTTCGGCCTGTGCAACGCCGAATCCGGAAGTGTACTGACCGTGATTGGGACCTATAAGTGGTCATACAATGAGCCCCACCCAGACGGCCAGCTCATGGCACAGGCGACAAGCTACTACGTCGCTTATACTGCACCCGCAACTCCGTCGCATCCCACCGATGCCTGCCGCGACGGCGATATGCTTGAAGTAGGCCAATACGACTTTGAAGAATATCGGGAGATCAACGCAAAAATAACGGCCAAACAGCACGAGATCCAGCACCGCAAGGATTTCGAGAAGAAAGTCTACGAAAAACAAACCGGACAACATCAGGCCGAATAACCGTAACGACCGATCTTTCAGCCACCCGACCAGAAGCGCTCGCTTCTGGTTTTTTTGTTGGACTATAAAAATCTTTCGACTATGCTCAAAAAAATTTGATATCCCCTGAATTTGGCCGACGCGGACCAATCCCCCTTCTCCCGCGTTTGTGACGCGGGATGCGGGGGATTCGCATTTTTTATCCAATCTCGGCTGACGCCGAGATTTTCTGATGGAGGAGAACAAAAGACGCCCGCTCGAGAGAGAAGGGCACCTTTCGCTGTTTTTGTCTTTGAGAGCGAAGCGGGCCAGCTCAGCTGGCCTCACCTCGCTCTTTTCGCCCGGTCATCTTATTAATGAAAGCAAAGCTGAGCTTTGCCCGCATTATTCTATGACCGAGCTGAGCTCGGTGGAGGCCCGGGCGGGAG
>Ga0172379_10004380_pt1 | contig 20970 bp, 15 predicted proteins | sample GrowelOW334metaG_FD_119756 | JGI IMG/M metagenome (GOLD analysis project Ga0172379, IMG submission 119756) | Groundwater microbial communities from an aquifer near a municipal landfill in Southern Ontario, Canada - Groundwater well OW334 metaG | ecosystem: Environmental > Aquatic > Deep...
AGACCGTGATGCAGTTGTCGGCGCCGTCGCGGACAACTTCATACTCCACTTCTTTCCAGCCGGTCAGATCTTCCTCGACTAAGACCTGCGGTGACTCAACAAACGCAATTTTCAGAATTTCATCGGCTCGTTCCGCTGTCGTCGCCCGGCCGCTGCCCTTGCCGCCCAGCGCGAAAGCGGCGCGGATCATTACCGGCAGGCCGATGGTTTTTACCGCCTTATGGGCATCGGCCAGATTGGAACAGGCGACGGAACGGGGAACCGGAACGCCGATTGACGAAAGCTCCTGATTGAACAGGGCCCGGTCCTCGGTTTTTCGGATGGCATCCACCGACGTCCCGAGCACCCGGATGCCGTATTTCTTCAATACTCCCTTGCTTTCGAGTTCAACTCCGCAGTTTAAGGCCGTTTGTCCGCCGAAACTCAGCGCGATCGCATCCGGTTTTTCGGCTTCGATTACCTGTTCGACGTACTCCGGCAGCACCGGGAGGAAATAAACCCGATCGGCAAGTCCCCAGCTGGTCTGGTTGGTGGCGATGTTCGGATTTATCAGCACGACCCGCTTGCCTTCTTCCTTAAATGCCTTGATCGCCTGGCTGCCGGAATAATCGAATTCTCCGGCCTCGCCGATTTTAAGTGCGCCGGAACCGAGGAGAAGTATGGTTTTGATCGATTCAAATGATCGGCCGGATTCATCACTGGCCGTTTTTGAAAAATTATCCCCTCTGCCCGTCTCGGGCACTGAGGCGCCGTGGCTAATGATGTCCGCCATGTCCGCCAAATGTTAGCGGGTGTTTCAGGTGACGGCAAATTATTCCGTTGATTCAAACATTGCAAAAAAGTCGAAAATTAAATGTAAAGTATACCATACGAGACAAAACGATTATCTGTTGTCCAGAAGCCTGAAAAAGGCATGCTTTTATGCTATAATGTTTGGAAAAAACCAACAAAAACATGTACATCGAAATAATAAAATTACGTATCTATCCGGCAGCGATAATCATCACTTCGATGATCGGATCGTTCATGTCGCCGGTTTATGCCGCTGAGAAACCGCACAAACAGGAATTCGTCGTGACGGCATATTATTCGCCGGAACCGGGTCAATGTTGCTATTTCCGGGGCAGTTACGAGGAGGAGGTCATGTTCAACGGTCAGGGGAAAGCCGGAGCCGACGGGACGCCGGTTTATCCCGGGATGATTGCTGCGCCGCAAACGTATGCCTTTGGGACGGTCATCGATCTTCCGGGGATCGGTGTCGGTACGGTCCACGACCGCGGGTCCAGGATAGTCGAGTGGGGTGAAGATATTCACCGTATCGATCTTTGGGTCGGATCCGGCGAGGAAGGTTTGGCCCGGGCGTTGGCCTGGGGAACGAGAAAAGTTACCGGGACGGTTTATCCGGCCGATGGCGGAGATGTCCCGGCGGAAAGTTTTTCCCTCGATTATTTTGCGGACAATCCGGCGGTTCTTGCCGGTTTGCCGAAGTCCGACCCCGTTATTATCCTGGCCCAGGCCCGGTTCGGAGACCAAAGTTATGCCAGCCGGCTGCTCCAGCAGATGCTTAAAAACAATGGTGTCCCGGATCAACCGGTCACCGGACAGTTCGGTCCGGTTACCCGGGATTCTCTGAAAAAATTCTTGGAGCAGTATGGTCTGCCGGGCGATGGTACCGGTGTGACTTCGGAGGCAGCTGCGGTTTTGGTTTCCGCGGCCGCCATCAAACCGAAAAATCTGCCGGACTTAATGGTCGGACTGGGGCCGGGAGCCCGCGGACAGGATGTTCGCCAGGTCCAGAAACTTCTGAGGTATCTGGGTTATTACCGTGGGCGGACCGACGGCGTATACGATCAGAATTTGAAAGAATCCGTAACGCAGTTCCAGTTGCAATCGTCGGTCATCCGGCAGGCACTGGAAAGCGGTGCCGGGCGTGTCGGACCGGCTACACAGGCGGCTATTTTGAAGGCTTGGAAGGTCAAACAGGTTGCTTCAAAATCCAGAAATCTGCTGGTCAAAACACAAGTGGCGTCAAAAGTTAAAACGACTTTGGTTCCGTCAAAAGTGCTGAGCATCGGTGATCATGGTACCCAGGTGAAGGTTCTGCAACAGCTTCTTCAAAAAATGGGTTATCTCGATGCTTCGGATCTTACCGCCAATTTCGGGAAAAAGACCGAACGGGCCATCATCGCGTACCAGAAAGACCGGAAAGTAATCACATCCGAACGCCAGCATGGTGCCGGTATTTTCGGCCCGGCGACCAGGAAAACGCTTCTCCAGGACGTGGTTGATGCGAAGCTCAGGGAAATGAAATACAAGGGGACCTGAGAAATAAAAAGTTAATTGTTAACAGTTGGCAGTTAACTTGGTAAAGTCCTCCCTGCCATGCGCGGTATCCGTTTCAGCTTCGCGTTGTTCTTCATCGGCTTTGTCTTTGTAACGGATGCGCTTCCGGTCTTCGCGGCCGGTGAAGCAGTCAGCCGTCGGGACGGGTTTCTGCTTATCTGGCAGAGCATCGACCGGCCTTCGGCAAAAACCAGCGAGAAGCCATTTATCGATGTTCAGCCGGGGGACCTGGGTTTTACCGAAATAACCTATGCCAAAGCCCGGGGAATTCTGGATGACGCCGAACGTTTTTCTCCTTCGGCCCCGCTTAAACCGTTGGATGCTCTTTTGTTGATTTTCAGGACGCGGAGCGTGGAACCGGTTAAGCTCGGTCAGTCCCGGGTTATGTCGAAGCTTCCGGAGGCGAAAGATGTAAGTTCGCTCGCCGAATTTTACGGTCTGGATTTTGACCCGGAAGGGACTTGGGTCAGTCAAAGTGATCTTCTGGCTCTGATGCGCGGGCTCGACTCGAAGCTGGATAACGAAATCCATGAAGTAAGTCTTTATTCGGAAAAATTCAACGGGCATGGCACGGCCTTCGGCGAGACCTTCGATATGAATGCCCTGACCGCGGCCCACCGCACTTTCCCGTACAACACGCTGGTCCGGGTAACAAACGTGGCAAACGGTCAGAGCGTGGTTGTCCGGATAAATGACCGCGGCCCTTTTGTCGCCGGCCGGGACATGGATTTGAGTCTTTACTCCTTTACCCGGATCGCCGACCGGTCGGCGGGCAAGATAACTGCCCGTTTCGAGCGGCTCGGTGATGCCAATCTGGTCCGGCGTTGCCAGGATGACCGGTACCAGCAGCGAATTGTCCGGGGAGTGGTTTTGGAGCCGGGGATTCCGCATACGTTCACCCTCGGGCAAACCCTGACGCTGTATTCGATTTCGCCGTTTGTAATTCGGGATGTCTTTTATCCGGACGGAACGGATCTGGGGATGCAGAAATGGGTGGTACGCGGTTCGACATATGAATTTATACCAAGCGAAGAGGGGACTTACCGTTTTCTGGTTGGATCCAGGGACGGACGGGTCCGGGAAATGACGATGGAAGTGGTGAAATGCAATTAAACAGTTTGTAGTTGGTAGTGAGTAGTGAGGAGAAAACATCTTACTAATGGCTTTTGGTAAAAGGTTAAATGGTTCGCATGCGGCAGCCAAGCATTGTGTTGTTAAATAAGCCCCCGCTTTGCGTGAGCGACTTCATCAGGTTATACCGTGCATTTATCTCGTCTTCCTCCCCTTTTAACCCCCTCACCCTCGCTCGCTTTATGCGGCTCGCTCCACCCTCTCCCCCTAAAGCGCTGCGCTTTAGGGGGAGAGGGAAGGGTGAGGGGGCGAGCATGGGGAAGCAGCTTCCAGCAATCGGGGTAGGGGGGTCAGGGAGCTCGCTTCGTCATTACTTACAATTGATCAAAAACACCACCTTCCTTTTTCTTAAGGAGAGGTGGTGTTTGAATTCCGATTCAGATACCTACTTCAATCTGGCTTTGATCAGCTTGTTAAGCCGGTCGAGACCGCGCTGCATAGAATTCTTCTGCATGCCGTTCTTCATTCCGTTGATCGTTTGCTGAAGGGTGGCGGCACGCTTCTGAAGGGATTTTGTAACGGGGTTGTTTGACTGCTTCGTTGCGTCCGGAGCGGGACCGGTCGGAGTGGTTGTAGTGGTCGTAGCCGGTGTCGTAGCAGTAAGTCTGGCACGACTGCCTCCTCCTCCGCCTCCGCTGGTCGACGTTGTAGTAGTGGTTGTGGCATTTATCGTCGGGGTAACCTCAAAGTCCCAATTTCGGTTGTTGCCGCTGTCGGTACAGTCGAGACAGACTTGGTTGGTAAGCCGTGTGTTGTAGCTGTCCTTCAGGACTAACCCCACAAGCGTCATTTTGACCGGCGGAGTGAGGGACCATTGTACGGTATCAATCGACGACTTCAGACTGAGTATCTTGGAGCCGCCGCTCAGATCTGCAGTTCCGGCAACGGTATAGGTATACCCCGGGTAGAAATAAAGCGCATCAGTGGCCGTGACGTTCTTTGTCAGATTATAGAAGGTCATGGAACCGGAGAGCGTTTTATTGGCGCCGTTTAGCGTAGTGGTTCCTCCGGTCATGGTGAAGTTGGCGGCCGGCTTTACGGTCAGGTTTCCGCTGACAGTTAAGTCGTCAACGCCTTTGACCTTTGCATTGGCGCTGTCGGCCAGATAAAGATTGGTACCGATGGTAACCGATCTCCCGGACCGGGTCAGATCCAGGGTTCCGCCGGTGATCGTCAGCTGGCCGTTAAGAACCAGTCCGGAACCAGAGACCTGGACCAGACGGGCGGCCGAGCCATAGGTCGGAGCTCGAAGCCCCAGATGTTGAAGCGAGAGAGTAGTCCGGTCGGCACTGCCGGCAATGAATTGCTGCTGGCACCCGTTCAGGATCAGCCAGCCTGTAGAAGTGAACGAAGGGTTAGCGTTTCCGCCGAAACGGATGGTTACGCTTCCCGACAGAACCATGTTTGTGCCAAACCCGCGGACTATACCTCCGGTCTGGGTGAAGCTACCACTGCTGGTCAGGGTAGAGGTGGTGGTCGCCGAGTTGAATCCTCCTATCAAAGATCCGCTGGCGATATTGATTCCGTTGTTACCGACATGCAGCGCGCCGGTTCCGAGTTTGAGCGCGCCGGTATAGCTTCGCGAGAAAAACAGACCTTTGATATTCACATCGCTCCGGATCTGGATAACGTTGCCTCCGGTATTGTCAAGAATGACCGTGTCGCCTGCTCCCGGGACGGCATGTGTGCCGTAGCCGCCCATCTTGTCTTTGCGTATCGTGGACCAGTTCTGTTTAGTTTCCCATCGGCCTGCTGCCCCGGAGACGGTTCCGCCGGTACCGACGAAATAATAAGTCGCGGCGTGGGCTTTCGTAGCAAGACTCCAGGCGAGTATCGCTGCTGCAAAAAAGAGAAAATACTTGAGCAGCGGAGATCTGAGAGCGCGTTCCATAACTTTTGAAAGGGAAAAGAGTAGGGGGGCAACTGGCAAGAAAAAAACCAGTCGATTACTTTTAATTAATAAGGAGTTTATCCCATGTTATAAAAGAAAATTCATTGCGCTTTTGTCAGTTCGTTATCTGATTGCATGTCCGTTTTATTTGTCAAATTTGATTTTAAAAATACCAAGTCCGGGGAAACGCCAATTGGCTGTATCAGAAGCGATTTATCTGATATAATAAACGGATTATTTGCGTATAGTACTTATCCACGTGATCACCATTCTCAGACTGCTCTTCTGGCCCCTGCTTCTGCTCTCGATCGAGCTGATCGCATTTGTTTTCCATCTGAATGTCTGGGGCGGGCTTTGGAGTTGGTTTATTTCAAACCCGCTGGAAAACGGACTCATACTGGTTACCGCGCTCTTTATCATCAATTACGCGGTCTATTGGATGCGGTTCGGTTATGCCTATTTCAAGGGCCGGTATCTGGTTTCGATGAAAGTCGTACTGCCGCGAAGCGACAGCAAGATCGATCAGGAGAAGCGCACGGAAAAGGATTTCAAAGAGAAGATCGCCGTCATGGAGCAGCTCTTCAGGGCGCTCTACGAAGTGAAAGATCTGACCATCTGGCAGGTGATCCATTTTTGGATCTTCCGGTATATCACCATCAGTTTCGAGTTGTTTGTGGAGAAGGGGCTGATTACTTTTTACGTTCTTTCGCCGAAGGGCCTGACTTCCGTTTTGGAAAAGCAGATCACGTCGTTTTATCCCAATGCCGAAGTGACTCTGGAGCCGACGCCCGAGATCTGGCACAAGGGCATGAAACTCGTGGGATACAACATGATCATGAAGAAAAACTACGCGTATCCGCTGCGGTTTTATGATCATATGCAGGATGATCCGTTCAACGATGTCGCGAACGTACTGAGCAAACTGCAGCCGGATGAAACCGCCACCGTGCAGGTGATCATCACTCCGGTATTCTCCGAGAGATGGGCCAGGAAGGCCAAACAGAAAGCTACTACAAGTTTCAAAGGCAAGAAGGAATCGGTCTTCGATCACATTCCCGGCCTGAAAATCATCGGCGTCATCCTCGGGATGATCGCCTCGACCGATGCCAAGTCCATGGCGCCCGGGGCATCCAGTGGCGATGCTTTCATCCGGATGATCCAGCCCGAGGAAGAGCTCTACAAGCGGATGGGCGAGAAAGCCGGCATGAGCGGTTTTCACACCAGCATCCGCATCATGGCTTCGGCCAAAACCTGGGCCCGGGCGATGGACATCACCAGCAACATGCAGGTCTCGTTCAACGTCTTCAAAGACATGTACGGCAACTACTTCAAGAACCGCCGGATGTTCACCGAGTTCATGCCGCTGTGGATCAACCAGCATCTGATCTATCCGCTTTGGAAGAAGCGCATAAACGGCTTTGCCCATCGCCGGAACATCCTGACCGAGAAGGAGCTGGCCACCGTTTATCATTTTCCGGACAGCCGGTACAACACCATCCCGAACATCCAGTGGATTCAATACAAAGTTCTCCCGCCGCCTCCCGGTGTGCCGACCGAAGGAATCATTCTCGGCATCAACCGCCACCGGGCGGTCGAAACTTATATCCGGTTCCTGGACAAGGACCGCACCCGCCACCAGTACGTCATCGGAAAATCCGGTTCGGGTAAATCCGCGCTTCTAAACTGGATGGCTCGCCAGGACGTTGCCCGCGGCGAGGGGCTCTGCGTCGTTGATCCGCACGGCGACCTGATCGAGGATGTGCTGGCTCACACGCCGAAGGAGCGGGCCAAGGACGTCGTTCTTTTTGACCCGGCCGACGGCGAACGGCCGATGGGACTGAATCTTCTGGAAGCCAAGACGCCCGAGGAAAAGGACCGGGCTTCGCTGGACGCGATGGAAATTTTCATCAAACTTTTCGGCAACGAGATCTTCGGTCCCCGGATCCAGCACTATTTCCGCAACGGCTGTCTGACGCTGATGGATGACGAGGAGGAAGGTGCCACACTCATCGACGTGCCGCGGCTTTTTGTCGACGATGAATTCCAGCGCTACAAGGTTTCAAAATGCAAAAACGCCGTCGTCCGGAGTTTCTGGGAAAACGAAATGGCGAAGACCGGTGCCCGCGAAAAGGAGGAAATGATCCCGTACTTCTCGGCCAAGTTCGGTCCGTTCGTGACCAACTCGACGATGCGCAACATCATCGGCCAGCCGAAGAGCGCCTTCAACATCCGTGAAATCATGGATACCGGCAAAGTGCTTCTGGTGAACCTGAGCAAAGGCAGGATCGGCGATGTGAATGCCCAGCTTTTGGGCCTGATCTTCGTGAACAAGGTAAATATGGCCGCACTGAGTCGTGCCGATGTGCCGCAGGACAAGCGCAAGCGGTTCTACCTTTATGTAGATGAATTCCAGAACTTCATCACCGACGCGTTCGCGACGATTCTTTCCGAAGCCCGCAAATACGAACTCGGACTGATCATGGCCCACCAGTACATCGGCCAGCTGGTCGGCAAGACCGAAGCCTACGGCCAGGCCTCGACCAAGATGCGCGATGCGGTCTTCGGCAACGTCGGAACGATCATGAGCTTCAAGATCGGCGCCGAGGATGCCGAGTACATGGCCAAGGAAATGGCGCCGGTACTTAGCGAGCAGGACGTCATCGGCATACCGAACTTCAACTGCTACGTGAAACTGAACATCAACAACACGACCTCGCGGCCCTTCTCGATGGCCACGATTTACGACGAATCACAGCGCAACGAAAAACTCGGCGCACTGGTTAAGGAATACAGCCGGATGAAATACGGCCGCAAGAAAGCGTTCGTCGATCAGGAGATCGAGGACCGGATCGGTATTACAAGGCAGCAGACCGATGCTGCGCCGGCACCAACACCAGCGGAGGCGCAGGCTCCGGTTTAATCGTCATCATCTGGGGTGTGGAATGCGCCGGCGGGGAAATCTCCCACCACGAATTCCGAGTGCATATTGGCAAGACCCGCACCAGCGAGCAACGCGTCGATCTGTTCTTTGGTACCTTCCACACCGGTATCCACGGTCAATTTGATCTGCCTATGATTGATCTTACCCGGATCCCGGTCCTCAAGTCTGGGAGGTTGATCCGGGCTTGGTGCGGAGCTGGATGCCCAGCTTAGAGCTGACATCATGGGGGAAGTATCAAGTGCCTCACCAATTACTGTGGGATTGCCGACCCCGGAAATTTCGAGATATGTCATAAGCATATAGTAATAAATATATTTAATATGTCAAGGTTAATGGTTTCATTACTACAAAGACCAAATTCGATCTTAACAAGTGGTCATCTGTTTCGATTATTGGTAACCTTGGTGCATGGTTTCCTTTTCCGAGCTCAGGAATTCGTTCAAGTTCCAGCGGCAGGCCAAGCAGGTCCAGAAACAGCTGAAAAATATTCATGTGGAAGCCGAGAGCCCGGGTATAAAAGTCGTCATTTCGGCGGCGATGGAAGTCGTGTCGATCGATGTCAGCCCGGAAGTTCCCGCGGAGAAAGTCGGCCCGCTTCTCACCGATGCGCTTAACCGCGCGCTGAAAAAGGCGCAGGTCGTTTCGGCCGAGCGGATGCAGGGAGTGATGGGGGATATAGGCATCAGTCCCAAACTGTAACCACCGGACATGCGTCGACTTCTTTTCATCTTCATCGCCGCGCTGGTCTTTTATGCCCTGTGGTTTTTGGTGTTCCAGCCGGTCAACGTCACGGATAACAAACCGGTAATAGTGAAGATCGAATCCGGCGAAACGGTCAAAACCATCGCCGAAGACCTGTATTCAAAAAATCTCATCCGGTCGCCGTTTGTCTTCAGGCAGATCGCGAAATTCGGCGGCATGGCCGGAGATCTGAAAGCCGGGGCGTTTATGATCCGCCCGTCGGAGTCGGTTTTCGAGATCTTGAAAATATTGTCCGAAGGAAAGTCGCAGGTGATCTCTGTTACGGTTCCCGAGGGTTATACCGTCGCGGACATCGACCGGCTGATGGCGAACAAGGGCTTGGGACAACCGGGCGATATCCTGGATTGCGCTTTCCGGTGCGATTTCAGCACGTTCGACTTTCTGCCGCAGAAAGCGGCGGGCGACCGGTCCAAAGGATACGGATCCCGGCTGGAAGGGTATCTGTTTCCGGAAACCTATTTCGTCACCGAAGCGGAATACAATCCGAAATTTTTCATCGAACGGATGCTTGGCACTTTCCGGAAAAGAATCATCGACCAATATTCAGCTGAGATTCAGGGAAGCAAGAATAAACTGAGTGACCTGGTCACTATGGCCTCTCTGGTCGAGACCGAATCGCGCCAGAAAGACGAGCGGCCGGTCGTGGCGGGCATCCTCTGGAAGCGGCTTTCAAACCGGATTCCCCTGGGAGTCGATGCGGTGACGAGATACGTTCTGGATAAATGGTCCGAACCGCTTACAGCGAAGGATCTGGAGATGGATTCTCCCTACAACACGCGAAAACATCTCGGGCTGCCGCCCTCCCCAATCGCCAATCCCGGTGAGTCGGCGTTTGTAGCGGCTCTTAAGCCAACTGACTCGACGTACTGGTATTACCTGCATGATTCAAAAGGAGTCGTCCATTATGCGGTGACCAACGATGAGCACAACCGGAACCGGGCGTTATATCTGAGGTGAGAAAGTTCGGAAAGAAACCGAAGAAACCGAGGAATCCGAAGAGTCCGAGGAAAGCAGCTTATCCTCGGTTTCGTCGGTTTCTTCGGACTCCTCGGCTTCCTTTCTTTGAGTACATCAATGCCTCCAAAAACCCTGGTTTTTGTGCTATAATATCCCGATGCGTTCTCTCTGGATTTTCGGCATTACTGCGGCCTTTATCGTCTGTGCGTTCGTGCCGCCATCCGAAGCCAATTTCCTGGCTTTGGCCGAGCGTGCGCGGACGACCATCGAGCAGCGGACCAGGGGGTCGCTGCTTGTCGGGAATCTTCCGAACATCACTGATCTGCAGAAGGCCGTGAAGCTGATGAAAAACCTGGCCAAAGATCCGAAAGTCAGTGTTTTGGTCGAAGACTTAAGTCAGGGCGCGAACGGGAAAGTCAGCCCGGATATTCTGAAGAAAGGTGCTGCGGCCATCGAGAGCGTGTTGCCGACGCCGAAACAGGTTGTGACCAAGGTGGTAAGTAAGTTGATTTCGACTCCGCAGCTTAAGCAGTCGGATAAATGGGTCGAGCTTCTCAAAACCGAGCCGGACCAGAAACTCCTCATTCAATTGGAACGGGTCGACTGGGCGGCGAAGAAAGGGGATCTGAGACTTTGCAAGGAAATCACAGTGGAAGATTCCGGAACCGGTCCGACGACCGGCGACCTGATCGCGCTCTGTGTCGCGAAAATCACGCGGCTGAGCGACCGGTGCAATCAGATCGGTGACGAAGCGGCCGGACTTAAATCGATCTGCATAGAAGAACTGGCCAGCGATGCCGAGCCGTTGTCCGGTCTTAAACTGCTTTGAGTACAATCATTCCCGTACTTTGAATATTTATGATCAAACATAACCGCAAACTGAAGATCGGCGTAATGGGTTCGGCCAGCGGCCCGCAGATCGAAAACCCCATAGCCCGCAAGAAAGCCCGGAAGCTGGGCGAGGAGATCGCCAAGCGCGGTTACATATTGATCAACGGCGCCTGCCCGGGTCTGCCGCATGACGCCATGCAGACGGCCAAGAAACGCGGCGGCCTGACCATCGGGATATCGCCGGCCTTTTCGGAATCGGAACACATCAATGATTATCATTCGCCGGCCGGACACGACATCATTATTTTCACCGGTCTCGGTTTCATGGAGCGGGACATCATCAACATCCGTTCCAGCGATGCCATAGTCATCATCAGCGGCGGGATCGGAACCCTGAACGAACTGACCATCGCCTACGACGAAGGCCGGCCGGTCGGCATCATCACCAATTCCGGAGGCATCTCGAACTCCGTGCCTTTTGTCATCGAGGGCCTCTGCAAGCGCAAGATCCCGCCAAACATGGTTTTCGATGATGATCCGGGACGGTTGCTGGATAAGCTGGAAGATGTAATCCGCGATTATCCGCTGCCGATCCATGAAGACGGACGCGTTATCGACGATCCGGGACACATCAGAGGATAGGTTGCGGCAGGAAATTGGTTTTTGAAATTCTAAGGAACCTTTTTAATATGCCATTATTGATAAGCAACATAACAGCAGCGCCTTTTCAAGGCGCGGTGATTGCGTGATGGGCAACGCAACCACTCTATTTTCGCCGCGGCCCGAAGGGCCGCTGCTGATGTCAAAATGCTATCGGTTTATCTTAATAGATTCCGTAAGAACCTGAGAAACCTAATTCTTCGCTCCGACGATTCCCTGCTGAACCAGTTCTTGGAGAATCGCTTTGGCTGTTTCGTTTTTGGGGTCCAGACGGAGAACTTCCTTGAGAGCTTGAAGTGCCTGGGAAGTTTGTCCGGTTTGCAGATAGAGGGGGATGAGTTCGATCCTCGCATCGATGGAACCCGGCTCAAGCTCGACCACCCGTTCAAACTGTATGATGGCTTCCGGTTGGCGTTTCTCGGTTTCCAGTAGCAGCGCCAGATTGTAGGTTCCTTCGACCAGAGTCGGGTTTATCGTTATTGCCTGCCGGAAGGCATCTTCGGCTTCCGCGGTTTTTCCCTGCTGAAGCTTGATTGAACCGATGTTGTTATAAACGGCCGCATACTGCGGATCTTTTAACAGCGCCGTTTCATATTCTTTGAGGGCTTCATCAAATTTTTTCATTCCGGCCAGCATGACGCCGCGGCTGAAGTGCGGCTCGGCATTGGTGGGATCGGCCTGCTCGGCCTGCGTGAATTGTTTCTCGGCATCAGGGATGTTGTTTTCCCGGACGGCGATGGCACCGAGTCCGGTGAAGAGCTTGGAGTTCGGTCCGAAAGCCAGTCCTTCTTCGAGAACGCGCTTCTCGTCTTCGAAACGCTCGGTATTACGGTAGATCACCGAGAGGTTGACCCTGGCGGTGGCGGAGACCGGATAATATTTGAGCGTGTTGGTGAAAAGAGTTTCGCTCGTCGCCCAAACCTGAGACTGCATTGCCGACATGATGCCGAAAACGAAGAGAATCATCGTGGCCAGACCGGCAGTCAAAACAGTTCGTTTCCATTGGACGTCCAGCCGCTTCGAAGAATAAATGAACCAGAGAATTCCTGCCCCGACGAGAAACAGAAGTCCCAGCGACGGCAGGTACATGTAATGGTCGGATGCGAATTGCAGGCCGATTCCGGGTCCGGAAGCGATACTTGCGTTCCGGTTGAAGTGTATGAAAGTGGGAGCGATGGCGATTAGAAAGAAGCCGAAACCGAAGGCGATCTCGCGGGTTTTTTTAAGCGTCAGTGAGACGCCGCCGATCAGGACCAGAAATAAAATCAACGAAACCAGAAATCCGGGCGACAAAAACGAAACGGTTTCATTGTTCGGATAAAGCACGGAGAGCCCCGTCGGGAAGATAAATTTCCAGAGATAAAAGACGGTACTCTTTGCCGCCATCAGTATTTTTTGGGCCATCGTCGTGGACGCCAATATCTGGCTTTTGGGAATGAGACCGATGATCCCAAACAGGATCGAAAGCGCGAAGAACGGACCGGTTTCCATGGCGGTCCGTTTGGTAACCGTGCGCCGTTCGCGCCAGTCGATGAGCAGCAGTAGCAAGGGCAGCGTGAATACCGTGACCTTCGAAAGGAGGCCGAGTGTAAACAGCCCAACGCTCAAGGCGAGAAAACGTACCCGGTTGTTTTCGCGGTAGTACAGAAAACCAAGGAGCGCTGAGAGGAAGAAAAAGGTAGAGAGCACTTCTTTCCGTGCCGTGGCCCAGGCCACGACTTCGGTATTTATGGGGTGCAGTGCGAAAAGCAGTCCGAGGAACAGTGCCAGTGTTCTGTTCCTTATCAGCCGCAGCATGACCCAGGCCACGAGCAGTGAGTTAAGCGTGTGGAGGATCAGGTTTGTCAGGTGATATTGAAACGGGTCGAGTCCGCCTCTTAAGTAATCGAACGCAAAGCTTAAGAATGTGAGCGGCGTATAGAGTTCCGGATCGTACATCGAGAACATCTGCTTCAGGTGCGCAAGCGAAAGACCGCGGATCGCCAGGTTGTGATAGATCACATACGGGTCATCAAGCGAGACGAAGCCGTTTGTAAGCGACCCGCCGTAGAAGATGAAAACCGCGAAAAAGAACAGTCCGCAGGCGGCGAGAATCCCTTTCCAGGAGGGGAGTGATATGTCGGATGTCTCGGTTTCCTGCATGGGGAGATTGTAGTACGGGCCGGCTGTTAACTGTTAACGCTTGTTCCCGACGCTTTCGTAATCCACCGAAGCGGTACTCCCTCGAATCCGAACGTTTCCCTCATCCGGTTTTCCAGAAAGCGCAGCTCGGAAACCTTTACGCGCTTGGGCTGTTTGACGAACAGTACGAAGGTCGGCGGGATGTCGCTGGCCTGTGTGATGTGCTTGCTGCGGGTGATTTCGCCGGTCGGCCGTCCGTGGATCGTTTGTTCGAACCAGTCCCGAAGTTCGCGGGTCGGTATCCGTCTCAGCCGGTTTCTTCCGATGAGCTCGATCAGATCGAAGATCTTAAGCAGTCCTTCGCGGGTTTTGGCCGAGCAGGGCACGATTCTGGTAAAGCGGCAGAATGAAAGAAGAATGGAAGTTTCGTCGAGTTTTTTCCGGCGGTCTTCACCGCGCAGTCCGTCGATTTTGTTGAGGAGGATCAGCAGGCCCTTTCCGCTTTGGATGGTAAGCGCCGCGATCCGTTTGTCCTGACGGGTCAGCGGTTCGAGCGCATCCAGAACCAGTATCACCAGATCGCTCTGTTCGATGGCGGTCAGGGTCCTGAGCATCGAATAAACCTCCAGCTCTTCCTTGGCTTGCGACCGCTTCTTTAGCCCGGCGGTATCCACCAGTATGTAAGGCTTATCATTGAACCGGACTTCGGTATCGACGGCGTCGCGGGTCGTACCGGCGATCGGGGAAACGATCAGCGGCGAAGCCTCGCGCTGGGTGTCGGACATCAGAGCGTTGACGATGGAACTTTTGCCGACGTTCGGCCGTCCGACGATGGCGATCTTTGGCGGGCCGGCCGCTGCCTGCTCACCGCTGGCTGCCGGGGCAAAACCGAGCTTTTTGAGTTCGCGGCCGATCACCTGTTCCAATTCCTCGATTCCCAGCCGGTGGACGGCGCTAACGGCGAGGAACTCTTCGCCGACATTCATTTCCTGAAAATCCGCTTTTACCTCATCTTCGGTCGCCGGATTATCGGCCTTGGTCAAAACGGTTATCACCGGAACGTGCCTGCACGCCGAAGTGCCGCCATGAGTATTGGGTGAGCGGCGTTCCGGCACGCAGGCGTGACGCTTTCTTTTTTTTCTGAGCAGATCCAAAAGCTTCCGGTCATCCAGGGTCAGCGGCTCCTTCGAGTTTACCGTGAGCAGTATCAGGTCCGCGTTTTCAAGCGCCAGTAGCGACTGCCGGGTCACGTCGGATTCAAATTCCTTGTCCCGGGTTGCGCCTATTCCCCCCGTATCGAGGAGCAGATAGCTCGCATCATCGGAATCGATCCGGTGGCTGACGTGATCGCGCGTCGTCCCGGCAACGGTACTGACGATCGCTTTTCTCTGTCCGATGAGCCGGTTAAACAGAGTGGATTTGCCGGTATTTGGGCGGCCGATTATCGCGACCACCGGGAGCTTGGCCATGACCCAAGTGTAACACGCGGAAGCAGTTCTCCTTCATCTTTCTTGCATGGAATAATCGCCGGTTCATCGCTATAGTTTGCGCATGCAGATGGAATATGATCCCAAATCCGTCGAGGCCAAATGGCAGCGTGCCTGGGACGAAAAAGAGGTTTTCAAGGTTGATCTCGAAAAGGCCAAAAACCCCTGTTACACCCATGTGATGTGGCCATACCCGAGCGGCGACAAGCTCCATGTCGGCCACTGGTACAACTTTGCTCCGGCCGACAGCTTCGCCCGGTTTATGCGGATGCAGGGCTTCGATGTGTTCTCGCCGATGGGTTTCGACGCGTTCGGACTGCCTGCCGAAAACTATGCGATCAAGACCGGCGTTCCGCCGGCCGAGTCGACTGAGAAAAACGTGAAGACGATGATTAAACAACTGAGGCGCATGGGTTGCATGTACGACTGGTCGAAGATGGCCAACAGCAGCGATCCCGAGTACTACAAGTGGACGCAGTGGCTGTTCCTTCAGATGTACAGGCACAAGCTGGCTTACAAGAAAGCGGGGAACGTAAACTACTGTCCCAGCTGCCAGACGGTGCTGGCCAACGAGCAGGTTTGGGAGGGCAAGTGCGAGCGGTGCGGCACCGAAGTGGTCCAGAAAGCTCTGGAGCAGTGGTACTGGAAAATTACCGATTACGCGCAGCAGCTCCTGGATGGCCTGAAGGACCTGGACTGGCCGGAGAAAACCAAGCTCATGCAGAAGAACTGGATCGACCGCAGCGAAGGGGCCAACCTGTTCATGAAGGTCAAAGACATGCCGCTATCTTTCGAGGTCTACGATTCGATTCCGCAGACATTCAAAGCCCAGACTTTCGTGATTGTCGCCCCCGAACATCCGTTGGTCCTTGAGTTGGTAAAAGGTACGAAGAATGAAAAAGACGTCCTGGCCTTCGTTGAAAAGATCCGGCGGAAGAAAGCGGCGAAGCGGTTTAACTTCGAGGAGGATGTCGAGGGCGTGGATACCGGGCGGGTGGTGGACAATCCTTTCGGGATGGGCGACCTGCCGATCTGGGTCGCGTCGTTCGTCGTGATGGAGTACGGGACCGGTATCGTCAGCTGCTCGGCGCATGACGAGCGGGATTTTGCCTTCGCCAAAAAGTACGGTATTCCGCTCCGGCCGGTGATGTTCCCGAAAGATCCGAAAGAAGCGAAGAAAGTGAAGGAGCTGGAATACTGCTATACCAAGGATCCGGAAGGAATACTTAAATACCCGGAGGAATTCAATGGCCGCAAGTGGGGCGAAGCCCGGGAAGACATCATCGAGTTCATCGTGAAGAAAGGCTACGGCCGGCGGCAGATCAACTATCGTCTCCGTGACTGGCTGGTGAGCCGCCAGCGCTACTGGGGCGCGCCGATTCCGATTGTCTACGACCCGGCTGGTAAGCCGCATGAAGTTCCCGAGAAACATCTGCCGTGGCTTCTTCCGACGGACATTGAGTTCAAGCCGACGGGGAAGTCACCGCTCTTCTACAGCAAGGAGCTACGGTCCAGGACGGAAAAGATATTCGGCAAAGGTTTTATTCCTGAGTTCGACACAATGGATACCTTCGTCTGCAGCAGTTACTACTCGTTCATGTATCTGGCTGCGGAAAACGATGGCAAGAATTATCGCCAGCGCGAGCTCTCGGCCGGTTCGCCCTGTGACCCGAAACTCGAAAAAAAGTGGATGCCGGTATCCATGTACATCGGCGGACCGGAGCACGCGACGATGCATTTGATCTATGCGAGATTCGTAACGATGGCACTAAAGGATTTTGGCTTTGTGACAAATAAAGAGCCGTTCAAAAAATTAGTACACCAAGGGTTGATCACCAACAAAGGAGCGAAGATGAGCAAGAGCAAAGGAAACGTGGTAAGCCCGGATACCTTCGTCGAAAAATACGGCTCCGATGTTTTCCGGATGTACCTGATGTTCATGGGTCCTTTCACCGATGGTGGCGACTGGAGCGATACCGGTATAAAAGGAATCGTCCGGTTTGTGCAAAGGGTTTGGCGGATATTGAATGATAAAGCGCTCGCCCCGCGTAGCCCGAAGGGCGAAGTGGGGAATAAAAAAGTTGTTCAGGAAAAACCTTATGTACAAGCCGCTCTTCACCGAACGATTAAGAAAGTAACAGCGGATATCAGGAATCTTCATTTCAATACGGCGATAAGTGCCTTGATGGAATTTCTGAATCTGGTGGAGAAGGAAGAGTCATTTTCGGCCGAAACCGGTAAAACCTTTGCTTTGCTGCTCGCCCCGCTCGCCCCGCACCTCGCCGAAGAGCTTTGGTCGGTTCTCGGCTGTAAGGATTTTGTCATCCAGCAATCTTGGCCGAAGTTCGATCCGAAGCTGATTGTCGAGGAAACGATGACGATCGTCGTACAGGTAAATGGCAAAGTCCGCGGCGACCTGGTGGTCGAGACCAAAGCATCAAAGGAGCAGATTATTTCTCAGGCCAAGGCGCTGCCGAACGTACAGAAGTTCCTGACCGGGGAGGTGAAAAAGGAGATCTACGTACCGGGCCGGCTCGTGAGTCTTGTGGTGTAGCAGCGAGGTTCCTGGGTGTGTAGTATGACCCTCCAATGAATGAAAAAAGGACATTATATTTTGGCCGGGAGCTTTCGGGATATACAGGATCGAAAATCGACATCGTCCGACTCGTACAGGCTCTCTCAAGCGTAAGAAAGTATTGTCTGCTTAACGGAATATTAAGTACCGGTTCCGACGATTACACCGTTTGGCCGGCATATTTCCGGCAGTCTTTTGTTGATAAGGAGGCTCGGCTGGTCAATGGGGACGGAACCTTAAGAATATTGTTATATCAGGACGATGTGCTTGCCCGCCTAAAGGCAACCATGTGCTGGCGTGACGCGGTAAGGAACTGCGGGCGGGGAGATACTGTGGTGCTTGCATCGGGGTTTCGGATTCCGCAGGAAGGAGCAGAAATATCACATATCGGTGAACTAGATTCTGTCTTCACACAAGCTGCACTGAAGGAGGAGATAACTTCCGGCCGCATCGAAGAAATCTTATCACCTAGATCCGGTTTGTCTCGGCGGAGATCTCAGGGTCATCGCAGGAAACGCACAAGTCGAACGCATGGAAAAGAGCCACCTCCCAAAAAACAAAAGGAAGGAAAGAAGCGTCCTTTCCGTATCAGGGGAGCTCATTATATTTTAGGTCAGGAAGGCGAAATTGATTTCTTCGATTAAAAAAAGAGATCTATGTACCGGGCCGGCTTGTGAGTCTTGTTGTTTGATGAAAGCCGTTAATCCTTGGCATATGTTTATTTTGATTGACGCCCATCTTTGTGGATTCTAATATCGGCGTCCTATGCAGAAACCTCCGGAAATCCCCGTCGACAATACCAGATTGGCCGATGGACAGGTTTTGGTTGGGAATGAAGCGGATTTGGAGTTGCCAGAGGCCGATGAAGCGGATTCGGGAATTGCGGTTACAAAAGGACAAATTGAGTTAGCCGTGCCGCCAGGTGTATTGAACCCCGCTGAAAAAATAACCGAGAAAGATATAATTGATGCACTGGTCACTGCAATCCGGGAATTTATAAGGGACGGTTATATAAATGGAATTGACCCTGGTAATGTAAAGGGAGATCTGCCACTTTCGGAAATTTATCTTGATTCTCTGAGTTTACCTGGCGTGCTTGGATCTCTCGATGAAGCTGTACAGAAGAGGACGGGAAGGAGGATGTCTGAAGATGCACTGGAAAAGGCAGGATTTTTGATGGATTCTGCAACAAAACAGAAAGACCAAACCATTGCTGATGTGTCGCTGGCAATAAGTAAGGTGATCAGGGGTGAGGTCGAGTAAGATGCAGACGTTATCGTGACCCATCCGTTCGATCGTTATGCGGCGTTTACCGATGTGAAGCTTCTGAAGGAAGCGAGCAGCCATCCTCTAAGGAAAAGCAAACGGGTCAATACTCTCAAGTGTTCCGTTGAGGAATTCAAGCATTGGGCCAAGGCGAAGAAGTGGACGATCGAGCCCGTACCGTGGTGCCCGGAAGGATTTTTTGTTGACCGGGATAATCGGGAGGAGGCTATCGGCAAAGATCTTCTGCACATTCTCGGTTATACCTACCTGCAGGAAGCCGCGAGCATGCTGCCCGTGGAACTGCTGGACCCCAAACCCGACGAGAAGATACTGGATATGAGTTCGGCGCCGGGAAGCAAAGCCACCCAGATCGTTGCCCGGATGAACAATACCGGGGCGCTGGTTACGAATGACGTTCAGGAGAAACGTATCTGGGCGCTATTAAGTAATCTCCAGCGTTGTGGTGCGATAAATACGCTGGTGACGCGAAAAGTCGGACAGTGGTTTGCCGGCAATATGACCGAAGCGTTCGACCGCGTTCTCTGCGATGCCCCCTGCACCGCGCAGGGAACGGTACGAAAAGACTCGGACGCGCTCACGTACTGTTCAACGGATAACACCGGCAAAATGGCGCGGCTCCAGCGCGAACTTTTGGAGTCGGCGATACATGCGACCAAGGTCGGCGGACGGATAGTTTATTCGACCTGCACTCTTACGCCGGAAGAAAATGAAGGCGTGATTCTTTCAATATTGAACAAATTTAGTGATCAGATTTTAGCGCTTGATCCACGGGAAATAGCGGCTAGTAGTCAGCGATCAGTGGGTAGCATTTATGACAAGGCAATCGAAGATTCAAAGATAATCCAGGATTGGCTGGATTCAGAAGAAAAAAAGAACGGCCATCCGCCAAACGCCAAACGCTATCCGCTACTCCGCTTCTGGCCCCAGACCGCCGACACCGAAGGTTTTTTCACTGCCGTTCTGGAGAAGAGAGCGCCGACCAGGGACCGGGGATGGAAAACAAAAGATTTTCACCGGTTTGACCCGATGCCGCCATCTAAAACAAAAGAGATGATCGGTAAGCTGGAGGATTGGTTCGGGACCGGTTTTTTGCGGGAAGACGAAATATTGATCGCTACGAGTGATCAATTATTCGCGATGCCGAAGGAGTTTCTTGCTCTTAAGCTCCCGATGAAGCCGTATCTGATGGGCCTGCCTTTCGGTAAGTCCACAACCTACGGGCTGGTCCGGCTTTCTCATGAGATGGCGACGCTTCGGGGCCATGAATCCACTCGTCAGATCTTGAGTCTTTCGGAAGATGATCTGAGGCAGGCTCTGAAAGGAAAAGATCTCGCAGCGGACCTGGGGAAATCGGAGGACGGGGATGTTTTACTCGGTATCAAAGATGACGCTTTCGACCGGCCGATAATCGTCGGGCGCGGTCTTCTGAAAGCGGGAAAGATTTTGAATCGTTTACCGCGGGATATCGTAAGGATGTTTACGTAAAATGAAGAAACGCATTATTGATTTCGGGTATACTCTGTTCCCATGGATGAAAAGGACGAGATCAAGGCCCGGCTGCCGATCGATCAGCTTGTGGCGCAGTACTGCCAGCTGAAAAAGAAAGGCCGGAACTTCGTGGCGCTTTGTCCGTTCCACAACGATTCGCATCCGAGTCTGCTGGTTTCACCGGACAAGGGGATCGCCTACTGTTTCGCCTGTCAGAGCGGCGGCGATATATTCAGTTTTGTCCAGAAAATCGAGGGTATCGACTTCCCGGAAGCGCTCAAGATGCTGGCCGAAAAGGCCGGGGTAAAGATCAAGACTTTCAAGCCTCAGTCGTCCGTGGTCACCAAAGACTTAAAACAGCGACTCCGGGAATGTCTGGAGGCAGCTCAGGAATTTTATATTTCCCGGCTGATGGCGACCCCGGCCGCGCGGGACTACGTCGAAAAACGCGGAGTCGGGCCGGATCTTATGAAACAATTCGGCATCGGTTATGTCC
>Ga0172379_10004381_pt1 | contig 20967 bp, 21 predicted proteins | sample GrowelOW334metaG_FD_119756 | JGI IMG/M metagenome (GOLD analysis project Ga0172379, IMG submission 119756) | Groundwater microbial communities from an aquifer near a municipal landfill in Southern Ontario, Canada - Groundwater well OW334 metaG | ecosystem: Environmental > Aquatic > Deep...
AATTTCTCTCTCTCTTCAGAGGTTAATGTAACCTTGTAAGTGTCCATAGCCGTTTTTTTTCGGCTAAGATACAAAAAACATAATACAATTTACGTCATATTATCGTTGACATGACACTAGGAAAAGAGATGAGTTAGCTGTCACCCTAAAAACGACCTGCAAACCTTGAAAAGATCAAAATATGACAATAAATTACTAAGAACATATAAATGGCAGTTTTACAAAAAGGCAAATCAATTTATCCGTTCTGGGGAGCATCCATTAATTTAATCACAGGACTGGACCCGTTAGGACTTCAAACAACATCAGAGGCGACTTACGCTACTATGTTGCCAGGCATTTCCAACTTGACTAACCGACTTCGCTATTATGGTTTTTATTGTTGGCTGTTGGACTTCTATTTCAAGACGGAAAAGAAAGGCAACTCAAAAGAACAGTATCGTTTTATCCGCAGATCTGAATTGATGATTGCGATAATTATGCAAAGCCAACGAAAAGAGGTTCAACAAATCACTGGAAGTAACTTTGCTTCCGCCCTAATCTATACGGTTACAGGAAATCATTTTGACTTAGCCGAAGGAGCCGACAAAGACGACACCGACAAAAATGTTTATTGGAAATATCCTTCAGGTGCATTTGGACAATATTATTACGGAGCAATGCAAGCTCTTTCGCTAATCATTTCAGCAGTCAATGAGGACGGTGATGTTGTTTACAATATCAGCCAACCACACCCAAGACAAAAAGTTTCAGGGAAACAATTAGCCGATGCTTTTGAAACTTCATTGACACCGCAGATAAAAGAATTGCTTTATAGCAATATCAAGAAAGGGAAACTTTATCTATCTGATATTCCTGAACTGATAAAATATTTTGCGATTGACATTATAGATACTCAAAGCAATGAATGGCAACTTTACGTTGAAATGCTTTTGGACAAAGATGAACCAAGCCAAGAAGTTGAAGAGCTTATTACTTTTCATCGAAGGGAAACAATTCTTTCACTGTTAAGTTTATCAGTTCAAAATAAAAAAGATTACGACTGGTATAAGTTTCTATTAGAGTGCTATCAAAACAAATTGGGCACTAGTTCACAACCCGAAACAGGAACCAAGATTGGTTGGTATTGCTATCAACTTAACGAATATTGGCAATATGCTTGCGGAACAATTTTTTGGGCAATGCTGCAACACCTTTATAACTTTCAGCAAGACCAATACTTACCTTCATTTGTCAAAACGTTTTCAATGAGTATCACAAAAGAGATTTGCATAGAGTTAAAGCAGGCAACACAACAGACAACTTTTGTTTCAGAAATTTTATCCCTGATTTCAGACACGACAGACGAAGAAGAAATCAAAAATGCAATTGATTTGAAAGGCAACATTGTTCTTGCAGCAAAAAATGGTTTTATGCTTTTGCTTCAACTATTCAAAAACAACAGGGAACAACTTCACCCATTGAAAGAGTTTATGAGTAGAAAGAGAAACGAGAGAGATGGAAATATGGTTGACGGCATCTTGACAGTTCACTCAGCAGAAAGCGAAACACTTCAAGAGTTCATTGAGCAATTCATTTTACGCAAAATCATTTACAGACATTCAATGGTTGCTCTTAGAAAAATGGGGAGCGGTTCGCAGGCGACACACAAATTTATTATTGAAGAACAATACATTCGTTTCATTGACACATTTCCGCCAAGAAACACATCGCCTAGAATGAATGCTTTGCAAAACATATTGTTTGACTTGCAAGTAATCAACGACAAAAATATTCTATCACCCTTGCACACAAAGCTTTTGGTTGACTAATGGCATTGGAAAGAGAAAACATATTGACCTTAATAGGAAGTAGAAGATACCATTCTTGTATTCTCACAACTTTCAGATTTGACTTTTATTTCTTTGAAATGAAAGCAATGAAATGGTTGCGTTCGTGTGGTGTGAGAAACATAAATGTTTTCATTGACGGACATTATTATTCAGAGTTAATGCAACAAACCACAGGAGAAGAAATGCAACTCACTGCTGGTTATTCGATTTATCCCGTTTTTCAGAAGTCAATCTTCCACCCAAAAATTTGGATGTTGTTTGGAGACAAAGAAGGATTGCTAATTATTGGGTCAGGAAACCTGACCCATTCTGGAAACGGAAACAACGATGAAATTTGGGGAGCATTTCATTTTGACATTCGTTCAACCGAAAACGCACCAATTTTTTCAGCAGCTTGGAATTATCTTTCAAAGCTTTCTTCAACAGTCAGAGGACAGATGAATGAAAAGACAACAAGATGGATAGTTGAATATTCAAAATGGCTGAATGAATTACCAAAAGCAAAACCATTTGAATTTTCCGACACTTCACAAAAAGAGAAAGTTGCTTTCTTATTCAATTCAGAAAGTTCTTCCATTTGGGAAGAACTTTTCAAACTTATAAGCAATGAGAAAGTAATTGAAATTACTTCCATCTCCCCTTTCTATGACAGCAAAGGAAAAGCACTGCAAGAACTTCAATCTCTTTTCCCTAAAGCAGAAATAAATGTTGTGTTAGATGAAAGCGGTTTAATTCCTTCTTTATTGGAAGGGAGCAAAGCATTTTCATTTTATGATTGGCGTGATGCAGGTGTAAGTAAAGTTCAGTATGCAAAATCTGAAAATGCAAAATCAAAACTCCATGGAAAAATTATTCATTTCAAAACAAAAAGCGGAAAAGAGTTTTGCTTATTTGGGAGTGCCAATGTCACGCCTGAAGGTTTGGGACTAGCAGGAAAAAATTCAAACGCAGAAGTTTCACTTCTTATCCAATCCGAAAAAGGAGGATTGCTAAATAAGTTAGGAATAAAATTGAAATCGAGTAATCGCAAAAAACTTTCTGACTTCACTGCAACAACAGCAAAATCAATTTATGAAACGGTAATCAAAAACAATCAATTCAAAGTTCAACTACTTTCAGCAGAATTGATTTACGATGAACTTACACTACATTCAAACGGCAATTATGCAGAGCAATTAAAAGTAATATTCTTTGACAAGCTAAACAGATTTTTGCATTCGCAAAAACTTTCAAAGTATGAACAAGAACTAAAAATAAAACTCAATACAGAGTTAGGCGGTTTTCAATATGTTCAGTTTGTCGATAGTGCAGACAACTCTATTTCAAACAAAATTTTGGTTTCTGATTATTTTCTTATTGCGAAAACTCATCCGAATCCAAAGACCGAAGACATTGAAAGAATTTACAGCGAAATTCAAAACGGTGAACTAAGCAAGGTTCTTGACTTGTTGCATTACGCAATCATTGATGAAACTGAAAAAGAAGAAGGCACGAGTGTTTTATTTAACAGAAATAACACTGATGCAAAACGAAAGGAAAAGAAAGAACCTGAAAAACTTTATGCCCTTTCATCTTACAAACCGATTGAACATTCTGTATTTGAAAAAAATCTTTTACTCTCTTCCCATTCGCTTCGTGTTTTATATGTTCTTAAGTTCATTCACTCCAAAGCACTTTTCACAAACAGACAAGATGATATTAGAGTTGACGAACAGGAAGAAAATTTAGGCAACATAAGCGGCAATGAAGAAAACGAATTGAAAACACCTCGCAATCTTTCTTTCGCTTTGCTCAAATTAGAAAGAAGAAAGTTGATAAACTACTTTGACAATCTTAACAAATACCAGCAAGGAATACTTTATGGAAACTACCGACCAAAAATATACAAGCCGACACTAACAGATTTAACCAGATATTTGATTGCTCTTGAATTAATGCTTGAGTATGGAGGCAAGTCAGAAAAGTATGACGAACAAGACACACAACATTTCTTTAGCTATCTCCCATTTGTTGACGAATATGAAAATGACAATGTGAAAGGGTGTTGCTTAAATTTAGTTGGCGGTTTTTTGATGTTGGCAAGAACAGGATTTGAGGAATATAAATTTGACTACACGAAAAAGAAAGTCGAAGAATTGAAAGGTGAGGCAGTTGTAAACACAATCGTTTGCTTGCTAAACAACCGATGGAAAGAAAATGAATTGCATTACTTTCTTTCAATGCTATTAAACACACTTCATTATTTAGGATGGAAAGATTTAACTGATTTCAACAACAACTTTGGCGAATTGAAAAATAAAATCAGTCATAGAATTTCCAATCTAAAACATAGAGCAAGCGGACTTGAACAAAATTTAGAAACATTTTACGCAAAGGTTTGTCCTGCATTTATTAAAGTGATAAAAGAGATTGCAGACAAAAATTTTGATGACAGTGCCGTTCAAGGACAAATTATTTACAAGTCACCTTGGGGGTACTGCTTTGTTCATTCAGTAACCAAGACAAACGACTTTACTTTAATTCGACCAGGCTTTATGTGGGACGATGATAAAGCTGACTATTTGAAACACAGCCCAGATAAAATCTATTTACCAATTAAATTACCCTCGTTCATCTGCACAGACCTATGACAATATCAATAATTTATAGACAAATGTTATATAAAGAAGAAGGGCGTACAGTTAACTCATAACTTATTCTACTTCATGCTAATAGCTTAAAATAAACTATATGAAACTAACTACCCGCAACCCATGGGCCTGGATCCCAACGCTTTATTTCGCTGAAGGGATTCCGTATGTGGTGGCCATGACGGTTGCTGTGATCATGTTCAAACGATTTGGCATCTCCAACACAGATATCGCGCTCTATACCAGCTGGCTCTACCTCCCATGGGTCATCAAGCCCTTGTGGAGTCCGGTGGTTGACCTGTTCAAAACGAAGCGCTGGTGGATCATCATCATGCAACTGATCATCGGGGCAGCACTGGGTGGTGTTGCACTGGCTATTCCCCTGCCGGGATACTTTCAAATCACCCTGATTTTCCTCTGGCTGCTTGCCTTCAGCTCAGCTACCCACGACATATCGGCGGATGGATTCTACATGCTTGGATTAAACGAGCACCAGCAGGCTTATTTTGTCGGAATTCGAAGCACCTTTTACCGCATTGCCATGATCACCGGACAAGGGTTACTCATCATTCTGGCCGGTTATTTTGAGACAGCTACAGGTTTGCCACCGGTAGAAATAACCGTACAGTCCAGTCCGGGAAACACCAAAACAATTGAACTTCCACTGCTAAACCAGGATGCAGCGTCACAATCCGGCAACTCCACTTTTTCTGTATTCCCTGGTGTGGTAAATCTTTCAACACAAAACATTCCATCGCGACAGATGGACTCTATCCGCAAAATAGTTTCAAACCACAACCTTTCACTGGGCTTCATTGGCAATGGTAAACAGCTGGCCTCTTCAACCAATACGGCCGAATCCTCTGTTTGGTCAGACTATATTTCCACTCCGCTAAAACATTTTCTGCAAAAACATTTCCAAAAATCTGAAGGAGTCCAATCAGGAGAGGCATTGGCTGGGAATGTCAAGGTAGTAGCCATCAAACTAAACGGGAAACCGGAAGCAGGGAAAGAGATGATTTTGAATTTCAAATTGATGGCTGGCGACAACAGCCTGAAACTTTTGGAAGGTGAACGGCTCGCCTTCAACCTGGAAAACTGGGAACAACCGGCCTACCTGCTCTTTCAGGCGGATCCCAAACTCAATTCACCGACAGAAGCCAGTTTCAAAGGAACCTCCGGTAATATTCACCTTGCATGGAGTATTACCTTTATCATCCTGGCCATCCTATTTATAATTTTCTCATTTTACCACCGCTTCATTTTACCATACCCGGTTACAGATGGGAAAGTATTGAAAGGTGAAGAGAGCATTTTAGGTGCTTTCTTCAAAACATTTGCCTCCTTTTTCAAGCGGAAAGAGATTTGGGTCATCCTCTCCTTTTTGATGTTCTACCGTTTGGGCGAGGCACAATTGATCAAAATGGCCTCCCCGTTCATGCTCGATTCCAGGCAACTGGGCGGCCTTGGGCTAACAACCGGAGAGGTGGGTCTCATCTATGGCACCTTCGGGATACTTGCCCTGACTGCCGGAGGGATTCTCGGCGGACTGGCCGCGTCCCGCAAGGGTTTCAGGTACTGGTTGTGGTGGATGGTACTCGCCATCAACATTCCGCACATGGCTTACGTTTACATGGCCTATGCGCAACCCTCCAACTATTTTGTCATAAGTTTATGCGCCGCCATTGAACAGTTCAGTTATGGATTTGGCTTTACCGCGTATATGCTGTACATGATCTATATCTCTGAAGGAGAGAACAAAACTGCACATTTCGCCATTGCTACCGGTTTCATGGCCCTTGGAATGATGTTACCCGGGATGTTCTCGGGCTGGTTGCAGGATATTATCGGATACAAATATTTCTTTGTTTGGGTGATGTTGTGCATGATTCCGGGCATGATTCCGGTTCTTTTTCTGAATGTTAAACCGGAATTCGGAAAGAAAGTGGAGAGTTGAGAATACTCGAATGAAACTGTGAAACGGAGAAACAATGAAGGGACGAGCTCTACTCCAGGGTTAAGCCGCGTAGTGGCGAAATATTGGTAGCCCGGGGTAAAGCGACGAAGGAGCGACACCCCGGGTTGGTGAATGGCAATCAATAACCGTCCGCGGAAAAATATTGAAAAGAGAGATTGGTTCGTGTCGGACGGAAGGTGGAAATATTTGCAAATGTGAAAATTGGAAAATATGAAAATTAAAAAATCATTAATATTCCTGGCGGTATTGCTGTGGGGGCATATTTCTTATGCCCAGGTGGACCTGGAAAAATTACTTCATCATCCCTGGGTTGATTCGGTATTCAATTCACTGACACCGGAGCAGCGGGTGGGACAATTGATATGGATCGATGTAACCGCAAAAAACAATCTTTCCAAACAGCTTGAAGATGCCGAATTGATTAAAAAATATGGCTTCGGCGGGATCATCTTTTTCGAAGGTGAACCGGTCACGCAGGCCAATCTCACTAACTTCTATCAATCCATTTCAACTACTCCGCTCGTAGCCGTGATGGATGCCGAATGGGGAATCGGAATGCGGTTGCCCGGAATTATGCCGCTCCCCTACAACATGGCCCTGGGTGCTACCGGCAATATAGCGCTGGTTCGGGAGGCATCAGTTGAGATGGCCAGGCAGATGAAAAGAATCGGTATCAACATTGCATTAGGTCCATCCTGCGACATCAACACAGAACCAATGAATCCGATTATCGGCATGCGTTCCTTTGGTGAATCGCGCAAAATGGTGACCGATTTCAGCATTGCCGCTATGCAAGCCCTGCAGGAAAACGGGGTCATGGCCACAGCAAAACATTATCCCGGGCATGGTGATACCCAAACCGACTCCCATTTGATGCTCCCGTTACTCCCCTATTCAAGGGAGCGGATCGACTCACTCGAATTGTATCCCTTCAGGCAGCTCTCCAAAGCCGGAATCGGCTGCATCATGACCGCCCATCTGAATGTTCCTGACATGGATAGTACCAGAGGGATACCTTCAAGCTTGTCACCGAAAATTATCGATCAGATTTTGCACAAAGAATGGCAATTCAAAGGACTGGTGATTACCGATGCCATGAACATGAGGGGTGTTAAAGATTATGAAAATCCCGGCAGGCTTGAAGTACTTGCCCTGAAAGCAGGGAACGATGTTGTGGAATATCCTGCCGATCCTGAGCTGGCGGTGAAATCCATTTTGTCCGCCCTGAAAACCAAAGAGCTGTCGCAGGAGGACCTCAACCTGAAATGCCGGAAAGTATTGGCGGCCAAGTTGTGGTGCGGATTGAACCGCAGGGAGAAAATAGAGACAGCCAATTTGATTCGCGACCTCAATACGCCAATGGCAGAGCTGACCAAACGAAAAATCATTGAGTCCTCGCTAACCCTGCTTACCAACAAAAATGAAATTATTCCTATCGGTCATCTGGAAGACACAAAAATTGCCGCTTTATCAATTGGAAGCGAGAAAGTGACGCCTTTCCAGAAAATGTTGGCAAAGTACACCAAAGTGGATTTGTTTCAGTTGAGGCACGATTTTTCGGACGCCGAAAGAGTTGAAATGCAAAAGAAACTGAGCGGGTATGACCTGGTTGTGGCCGGCATTCACTCCATGTACGAAAGCAAACTCCGCCAGTCGCTTCAGGTGGGCATCCTGCAAAAAGAAAAACCGGTGAGACCCTACGGTGTAACCGATCAACTCGATTCGCTCTTTACTTTTCTCGCGTCAAAACAGAAAACCATTGCGGTTCTGTTTGCCAGTCCTTATGGATTGGGTGAAATACGTACAACTTTGCAAGTCGACGGACTTTTGGTGGCCTATCAAAACGATACATTGGTGCAGGAACTTTCAGCTCAACTGATTTTTGGCGGAATTGCAGCCAAAGGGAAGCTTCCTGTCTCCGTGGCCGGGAAGTTCAAGGTTGGAGACGGCCTGGAAATTAAGAAACCCATCCGTTTGAAATACACCATCCCGGAGGAAGTAGGCATTCAATCGGCACTAATCAATCGCCAGATCGACTCCATCGTTTCACAGGCTATTGATAGAAAGGCCTTTCCGGGCTGCAATGTGCTGGTGGCAAAGGATAGTAAGATCATATTCCGAAAAGCCTACGGTTTCCATACCTACGATAAAATGATCCCCGAAAAGGAAGATGATTTTTACGATCTTGCCTCCGTAACCAAGATCACAGGCGGCTTGCCTGCATGGTTGAAACTGTACGATGACGGAAAGATCAATCCCGACGAATATGTATCCACCTATTATCCCGAATGGAAAAACCGGCTTTTCCACCGCTCCAACAAATCGGACATCACCGTTAGGGAACTGCTGTCGCATCAATCCGGACTAACACCTTTTTTCCCATTTTGGAAGAAAAGCCTGAAAGGGAGCAAACTCTCACCCAAATGGTATGCTTTTGAACCCGACCAGGCTCATGGCTTACAGGTTGCCAGAGGGATGTATCTCGACAATCGATTCCCTAAGACGGTTTTCAAAACAATCCGCAAATCCGCATTAAAAAACAGAGGCAAATATGTATACAGCGACCTCCCGTTCGTGCTGACGCCAAAAATCACCTCCGGTATTTCAGGTAAGTCATTTGTTGAAGAATTAAACAACAATTTTTACAAGCCGTTGGGAGCTTACCGGATCACCTACAATCCGATGTTAAAATTCAAGGACGATGAGATTATCCCTACCGAAAATGACAACTACTACCGAAATCAACAGTTGCTCGGAACGGTTCACGACGAATCTGCGGCCGTTTTGGGCGGGATTTCAGGCAATGCCGGACTATTTGCCACTGCCAACGACCTTGCCAAACTTTATCAGATGTACCTGCAAATGGGCAATTACGGTGGAAAACAATACCTGAAGGAGAGTACCATGAAGGAGTTTTCGAGGGTTCAATTTCCGCAAAACAAGAACCGTCGAGGGCTGGGATTTGATAAACCTTCGCTGAATAATGCCCAACTTAGCGAAAAAGAGGCATACCCGATTAAAGCCGCTTCTCCTGAAAGCTTTGGCCACTCAGGTTATACAGGTACGTTTGTCTGGATCGACCCCAAATATGGTCTGGTCTATATTTTCTTGTCGAACAGGGTATTTCCAACAAGGGATAACAACAAGATTAGTGAAATGAATGTACGTACCGAAATACAAAGGATTATTTACAACCAGATGTCCAAAAATTAATTGGTATTATATCTTACAGAAATACTTAAATAATGTAAAAATATGTTACATTAGTACCGGTAAAACCGATCAAGGTATTTCATTTTAGGAAGAATCACTTTTTTAAAAGTGTGTGTGTATCGATCAATTTTTTTAGCGTCAGGCTTTCTCACTTGTCGTTCACGCTTTTTGAAACCCTTGATTCTTTTAATCTGTATTACCAAAATAAATTTTTATGTTTCGAATTCTCATTTGTCTGGTAAGTGCTGCACTATTGGTCGCATGTCAATCTGTTGGCTCCAAATTGAAAGAAGCGGATCAGATTTCAAAGCGTGTGTCCGACCAATTTATTCCGGATACCCGGGAAGATTTATACCAAATTCATTTCAGTACCAGCGGGAAATTTTTGGTTGCCTTAGGAGAGACATCCAATGCAGAAGCAAAAAACGCACTTTCGTCCGGTCTGAAAAATTTAGCGATCCCAGTGCTGGACAGTATCAAATTATTGCCCGACATTACTTTGGGCGCAAATACATGGGGACTGGTTACCATCAGCGTTTGCAACATCCGCTCAAATCCCGGTCATAGTTCCGAGATGTCGACGCAGGCAATACTGGGAACTCCTGTAAGAGTCCTGAAAAAATCAGGCTCGTGGCTTTTCATCCAAACACCCGACCGCTACCTTGGCTGGGTGGATGACGATGCCGTGCAGCAGACCGATTCAGCAAGTATGTCGGCATGGAAAAAAGGGAAGCGATTCATCTATCTTCCCCTTGCTGGCACAGGAACTGATCCGGTAACAAAGGAGGCAGTCACCGACCTTGTAGCAGGAAGCATCCTGAAACTGGATACCATTTCCAAAGCCGAAGCGCTGCTCGAAATGCCGGATGGGCGTAAACTGTCCGTCCCTGCCAGTGATGGAATGGATTTTGACCTCTGGAAAAAGCAAACTGAAGCCAATCTGTTTTCCTTAAGCAGCACTGCCAGATCATTGACCGGTCGTCCCTATTTGTGGGGTGGGACTTCAAGCAAAGGTGTCGATTGCAGCGGATTCGTAAAGACCGTCTTTTTTCTGAACGGAATTATTTTGGCGCGCGATGCGTCGCTACAGTTCAGACATGGACAGTTTACCGATCCTAAAAACGGCTACAATGCCCTAACCCCGGGAGATCTTGTTTTCTTCGGCCGACAAGCAAAAGGCGACAAACCGGCCAAGGCTACCCACGTGGGAATGTATCTTGGGAACGGAGATTACATCAATTCATCAGGATATGTGAAGATCAACAATTTCTCTCCCGACCAAAAAACCTATGCCAAATACAGGGAAGGAATGTGGCTGGGAGGCCGGACTATCCTGGGTTCCGAGGGATCGAAGGGGATTGTTAGGGTTAAGGAGCATCCGTGGTATTGATAAAAAAGAAGGGGAGACAGGGAGACGAGGGGACTGGGAGACGAGGAGACGAAGGGGACGACTTGGAAGACTAGGACGAGACCGGTCCCTGTGCGAAGCCGAAGGGTCGAAGGGCTGACGGAATGACCAAGGATAAAGGATAAAGTAAAAAGGATAAAGTAAAAAGGATAAAGTTGGGGAATGACCAAGGAAAAAGTAGGGGTGGTACTTTGGGCCAACCTTTCACTACCAATCAAAATATTGAAGGCTAAATACACCACGCAAACGAATTTTAGCACTCCGTAGGAGTGAAATATTTGTAGAAATGAAGGCCAAAAGTGAAACCCGTCCGCGCATGAATTTAGAAAAGGGGGAAACTCTCAATTCGGACGGAATGAACAAAATAATTGAAAATCAACTACTGCATAGATAGAGAATAAATAGAATGAAAACCAACCGCAGAACATTTTTAGGGGCAACAACTATGGCAGCAGGAGCCGGTATCTTGTCATCGTTTTCGAAGGACGGAAAATCACTACCCCACTACAAACCAACCGGTAATGGATTGAAATTTACCTTAAGGCCCTTCGAGCTTCAGCTCAGGCATGTATTTACCATTGCCTCCAATTCCAGAACCACCACAGCGGTGATGTTGACAGAGCTTGAGTGGGAAGGGGTAACCGGCTATGGTGAAGCATCCATGCCGCCCTATCTGGGTGAGTCGCACCAGACAGCTACAAAATTTCTCTCCTCGCTGAATTTATCGCAGTTCAAAGATCCGTTCAAAATGGAAGAGATCCTCGACTATGTTGATGCTTCCCTACCGGGAAACTGTGCCGCAAAAGCAGCCGTCGACATTGCACTGCATGATTTGGTCGGGAAATTGCTGAACCAACCCTGGCACCGGATTTGGGGTTACTCCCCGGAAAATACACCCTTGACCACTTTTACCATTGGGATCGACAAAAGTGAAGAGGTCATTGCAAAAACCAAAGAGGCCTCTGCATTTAAAATACTGAAAATAAAAATTGGCGGCGGAAACGACGAAGAGATGATAAAAAGCGTTCGTTCTGTGACCAAAGTACCGCTATGCGTGGATGTCAACCAGGGCTGGAAAGACCGTCAGGAGGCATTGGACAAAATCTTCTGGTTGAAAGAACAGGGAGTCGTCTTCATCGAACAACCCATGGACAAACACAATTTTGATGACACGGCCTGGCTTACGCAGCACAGTCCGTTACCCATCATTGCAGATGAAGCGCTGCAAAGAGTTGGAGATTTAGAACGGCTTCATGGAGTCTACTCTGGTGTAAACTGCAAACTGATGAAATGCACCGGCATGCGCGAAGCCCACAAAATAATTGAGATGGCACGAAGCCTGAAAATGAAAACCCTGATTGGATGCATGACTGAGACCTCCTGTGGAATAAGCGCTGCAGCCCAGCTTTCCCCCATTGTCGATTGGGCTGATCTGGATGGAAACCTGTTGATCTCCAACGATCAGTTCGTGGGGATGAAGGTTGTGGAAGGGAAAGTGACACTGAGTGATCTGCCCGGTATCGGAATTCGAAAAGGATAGTTCATCGGATTCACTTATATATTAATTAATCCTTCCGAATGAAATACACATTACTTCTGGTCTCACTTTTCCTGCTTTGCTTCGGTTCTTCTGCTCAGATACTCCGCTTTGCACACGTTACAGACACCCATATCGGAAGTCAATCTGCTGCTGAAGATCTCTCTGCTACTGTGAACGATATTAACCAGCAAACTGATATTGATTTTGTACTATTTACGTGAGATATCACCGAGTTCGGGTCTGATGAGGAGCTGATGCAAGCCCGGAAGATCATTGAATGGCTCCATAAACCCTGGTACATAACACCCGGCAACCACGACTCCAAATGGTCGGAGAGCGGAAACAACAGCTTTGTCACCACCTTTGGATCGGAAAGATTTTCATTCGAAAAGAATGGTTACCTATTTATTGGTACTGCCTCGGGTCCCAATATGAGAATGGGGCCAGGACTCGTACCCCGGGAACAGATTGTTTTTCTGGATTCTGTGTTAAAATCCAGAAAGAATGCTGACCAATCTGTCATCTTTGTCAACCATTATCCCCTCAACGAATCGCTCTCAAATTGGTATGACATTACTGACCGGCTCCATTCGGTTAATATCAAAGCCACCCTTTTAGGTCATGGACATGCCAACCGCCTCTACAATTTTGAGGGGATTCCGGGTATCATGGGACGATCAAATCTGCAGACAAAAAAAGTGAAAGTGGGTTACAACCTTGTCACCATCCAACAAGACACCATATTTTATGCAGAACGGCTCTCCTCCGGTAAAACCCTTCCGGTTTGGTGCAAAGTGCCAATCGGGGTAAACCCTCGTGGTAACCATCCTTCTGGAAACATCAATGTTACAGTTCTCTCCACATCTTTCCCAAGACCCGATTATTCGATGAATCAAAAGTATCCAAACATCAGGACCATATGGAATATTCAGGAAATGAGCGACATCGGTGCAGGAATCTCCGCATATAAAAACAGAGCCGTTTATGCCAATACAGCTGGTGATATCGTTGCTGTAGACCTTCACTCCGGCGCAAAAATCTGGAACTATCATACTGGAGGAAAAATCTATGCCACCCCTGCGATAGAAGGGAACAGGGTTGTTTGCGCTTCGACCGACCACAATATCTATTGCCTGAACCTTAAATCGGGCAAACTGATCTGGATGCACCCTACCGTTAAGCCTATCGTTGCAAGCCCCGCCATCGAAGCAAACAGTGTTTACATCGGCTCCTCAGACGGATCGTTCCGATGCCTCAACCTTTCTGACGGGAAACTGGTCTGGAAATTCGACAGTGTAGAAAATTTCGTGGAATGTAAACCACTTATCCTGAAAAACAGCGTTAGTTTTGGTTCGTGGGGAAATACCTACTATTCTCTGGATAAAAAAACAGGAAAAGAGATCTGGGACTCAGGCAAATACTCCTGCCGCGAATCAATCTGGATCTCCGCCAACAGCAATCTTGTCTTCATAAAAAATATGACGGAAGGAAATATAGACGCATTTTTTACAACAACAGCAAACCAGGAATTGGCCTGGGAATGCAAAGCGGATCTGGGATACGAAATCGCCCCGTCTCCCCTCGTTGAATCCGGTAAGTTCCTGTATGTTCCGACTGCAACAGGTGTAGTCGTTGCCATCAACACGAAAACACATCAGGTTGCCTGGAAACATAAGATCTGCAATGCACTGATCAACTCGGTACTACCGATCGGAAAAGGAAGAATCCTGGTAAGTACGATGGATGGGCAGGTTGTGTGCCTTTCTGTAAATTAAGAAGGATAAAGGATAAAGTCAAAAGGATAAAGTAAGGAACTCCAATCAGTTGTACATTTATTACCGAAACCCTGAAAGGGTTGAATATTTAATCGTTAAGAAACAAATTCCCATTTACCTCAAATCCCACTTTATCCTTTTTACTTTATCCTTTATCCTTCTTTGGAAGACTTTATTTAATTTAGTGAAAAATATTAACTCATGCTTCCAAAGGATTGCCGGGCCTTTATCTTCGACATGGACGGGGTGCTGATCGACAGCGAGAACCTCTACAAAGTGATTGAGCAAAACCTTATAGAAAGATAAGAATGGTATTGGCCTCCTCCTCAACGATCGAAGTAATCGGCATCGTTCTGGCCAAAACCGGACTTGCCTCCTATTTCGATGCAGTGATCGATAGTATCGAAGCCGGCGCCGGGAAACCGGATCCTGTCATCTTTCTGTTGGCCCCAAAGAAACTGGGAGTTCCCAAAGTGAATTGTGTGATCGTTGAAGACTCAGCCAATGGAATCAAAGCTGCCAATGCTGCCGGCATATATTGCATCGCCTTCAACGGACCCGGTTCCGAACACCAGGATCAGTCTGCTGCAAATTGGCGTATCTCCCGTTTTCCTGAGATCACAGAAAAATTTGGACAAGAAATACCCATGAGAAAATTTTCCACCTACCGAGAATGATAATGTGGGTATTCCATCAGGCCATTAAAAAAACAAATTATTAACTGATGAAAAACTGTAAATTCAATCCTTCTGACATTGGAAAAACGATATACAGCGGATGAGGAGCGATGGAATGTACTGACCCATGGTTTTGGTCTGGCGATGTCATTAATAGGTATGGTTGTCTTGCTGAACAAGGCGCTTCAACTCCATTCAGCTAAAATTTTTATTGCCTTTTTAATTTATGGGATAGGAGTTACCACGATGTTTCTGGCCTCAACGCTATACCATTCTGCAACCGATCCAAAGATAAGGAAAGGACTGAATGTCTTCGATCACAGCGCCATCTACCTGACCATTGCCGGCAGTTATACACCTATTACAATGCTTGCGATGCCACCACTTTGGGGTATTCCGGTGCTGATAACTGTTTGGCTGATAGCTGCTACCGGAATCATTCTCAAATTTTTCTTTATCGGAAGCTTTCCAAAGCTTTCAACCGCAATGTATGTACTGATGGGGTGGGTCATTGTTATTGCCATCAAACCATTGATTAACAGCATGGCCACTGCAGGTTTGGTTTGGCTGCTTGCCGGAGGATTGTCATATACCTTTGGTGCAGTGCTTTATCAAATTCAAAGATTAAAATTCAATCATGCGATCTTTCATATTTTAGTCCTGATTGGAGCTGCCTGCCATTACATTGTCATCTATGGTTATTGTATAAACTAAATTTACTCCGTGATCCTTCGCGCCGCACTTCGTGACCTTTGTGGTTAAAAATTTCTCACCACAAAGGTCCCAAAGTACTACACGAAGGAAAACACAAAGGAACGCAACATAATGAAACTACTAGTTACTGTGTTTTTGATTCTGACAGCCTGCACTACCGCTGTCAACAAAGCCCAGCTGGAAACCGCAAAAAAGGAGATCGTTCAGACGGAGCAAGCATTTGCAGCGATGGCTAAAGAGAAGGGACTTTCGGAGGCATTCGCCTTTTTCGCCGATTCGGCTGCATCACTCAACCGCGGGAGCTATGTGGTGCATGGAAAGGATTCCATCCGCCTTTACTATCTTGCTCCAAGGTACAAGGGTGTAGAGCTATTGTGGAAACCTGATTTTGTGGAGGTTTCTGCCTCCGGAGATCTTGGCTATACGTACGGTAAATTTCTCTTTTCCACACACGATTCTACCGGACAAGTAATCCGCTCAAAAGGGATCTTTCATACCGTTTGGAAGAAGCAGGGGGATGGTCAGTGGCGGTTTGTTTGGGATTAAAATTGCTTAAGAAACTTATTGTAAACCTGCATGTTGCGATCGAGGTGCGCCTGCATCTTTTCGTAGGAGCGATCTGCATCCTTCTCCCGGATGGCATTGACAATCTCCTTGTGGTAGCCCAGCGTGATCTCCTTCTCCCCTTCAATGTTCGCGTAAATGAAGTTGCGCATTCGCGGCAGCAGGTTGTATACCGGTTCCATGGTAAGGATCACAAAAGGATTGGTTGTGGCGCGTGCCAGGCAGAGGTGAAATTTGTTATCGATGTCCGACTCCAGTTGAGTGTTGTCGGGATTGCACTTGCTAAAATCGAGCAGATTTGCCTCAAGATTCTTTAGGTCTTCATCTGTTCTGTTGATGGCCGCCATTTTGGCTATTTCAGGCTCAAATGCGAGGCGGAGTTCGATGATTTGCATGATCAGCTGGTCGTCGAACTTCAGGTCGTAATAGAGGTTCAGCGATTGAATGGCATCTTTGATGTCAATCTTGGTAACCACCATGCCACTACCTTTCCGTATTTCGATGAGTCCCCTGGCGCTCAATCGCCTGAGGGCTTCGCGCAAGGCCGTGCGGCTCACTGCAAACATCTCGCAGAGCTCACGCTCAGGAGGAAGTTTTGCGCCAATCGGCAATTTTTTCTCCCGGATGGCCCGTTCGATGTTCCTTTCAATCTTCTGACTGAGCGTCTGAGATGTTCCTATTTTTTGGAAAATATCCTCCATATCCATGGCATAACGATTATTTGAACAGTCACAAAATACGCAAAATTATGACGAAATTACTCGGTAATTTTTTTTATGGCTTTGCCAAGTCCAATCGGATTATCGATAGTAAAAGAGTAAGTTGCAGGAGAACTCTTTGAATCTGTTACCAGATAAAAGAAGAGAGAACCTCCCTTTTCGAATAATTCTACAATTTTTTGGGCATCCCCGCTTTTGATGAATAGGCGGTCAGAGACATTCCTGGCCGTAAAATCGGCGACCTCAATAGCGTTCGATATAATCTTGATTTTGTATTGGGTTTCGTCGCCTTTCTTGACCACCGTTGTACCATATTGCAGTAGTTTGATACAGAAGGTCTCTTTGTCGATCACGAACTTCGCCTTCAGTTCTGCCTTGTCGTTGCTGGCGTTGCTGAAGGTACCCCAGATGGCATAGCAATTGGTGATGTAGGAGGTATTCTTATTGTTTCCAAGATTACTGGCATAACTGGCAATTTTCCAAATTCCGTATTCACTGGCTGGAGCAGTTTTGACTGTATCCTTTTGAACCGGTTCAGACTGAACTGGCTTTTGCTGCTTCGTCCCACAAGCCATAATAACCACAGAAAAAATTAGGATGACGACAAATTTTTTCATTGATGTAAGGAGTTGGTAGTTTGTACTTGTAAATATAGCACTAACCAATCACAATTAAAAGAACAAATGGCGACTTTTGCAAGAATAAATTAACATCTTTTAACTATGAGCCATTTTCAAGATAGAATTGCCATACCATACCATCGCGATTTCCAATCAGCAACTATAGGTTTTGCCATTAATTATTTCTTATATGCCAATTCTCATTTTGTCGACAAAATTTAGTGATTATCGTTTCCGAAATAAGACGCGGGAATGCTAATTGAAAATCGTGGGGGATTGAGAGAACAAGCCATACAATAAAAAAAGAAGGGCAAGCCTGGTTTTTTTACAATGAAATTTTAACTTCCCGGAAAAATAGTGACATAAATCATGTTTTTGTTATGATTGGGCTGAATAAATCACTATTTTCGCCGGTCTATTTTGTGCAAATAGTGTTTGTATTAATACTCAATTTACAAAGAATTAGGGTTTATATGTCAACATCGAAGCAAGGTATTAACTTTCCGCATGAATGCACTTCGAAAGAAGAAATCAGGGCTGAAATTGACAGACTTGACAGACAGATCATTGATTTGTTTGCCGAAAGATTTCAATACGTGCTCGCTATTGTTAAATTCAAGCAAACAGCCGACGACATTGTTGCCCAGCCCAGGTACGACGAAGTTATTTCCTCCCGGGGACAATGGGCGGCAGAGAAGGGGCTTTCTGCAGAAGTATTCGAAAGCATCTATTGCAAATTGCTCAATTATAGCATTTGTGAAGAGCATAAACTGGCGGATGAAACGAGTAAATAAATTTGAAATATGTACAGCAAAGAGATTAAAATCATGGATTGCACCGTGCGTGACGGTGGGCTTATGAATAAATGGCAGTTTAGCGACGATTTTGTAAAATCTGTCTATAACGCATGTGTGGAGTCTGGTGTGGATTATATGGAAATAGGTTATAAAAGCAGCGAAACTGCCTATTCCCGCGTTGAAAACGGGGCTTGGAAGTTTTGCGAGGAGAATGACCTTCGACGCATTGTTGGCGATAATCCAAGCAATACTAAGATTTCTACCATGTTGGATATTGGACGCATTGAACTCAATCAGATTAAGCCGAAGAAAGAGAGTATCATTGATATGATGCGGGTGGCCTGTTATGTACATCAGATGGATAAAGCCATTTACCATGCCGAATATTGTTTGGACAAAGGCTACGAAGCCACCATTAACCTTATGTCGGTATCAACGGTCAACGAACGTGATTTGGACGAAGCACTGAACGATGTGTCCAAGTCGAATGTACCAATATTCTATCTGGTCGACAGCTTTGGGAACATGTATTGCGAACACATCGAAACACTTGCACGCAAATACAAAAATGCGTTACCGGGAAAAACCATCGGAATTCATGCCCACAACAATATGCAATTGGCATTTTCAAACACCATTACCTCGATAATCGAAGGGGTTACGATGCTGGATAGCACCTTTCTGGGTTTAGGACGTGGAGCTGGCAACTGTCCCACCGAGCTACTGATGGCTTTCCTTAAAAACCCAAAATACCGCATGCTACCTGTTTTGCAGTCCATACAGGATCATATTCTGCCGCTGCAAAAGCAGATAGACTGGGGATACCACATTCCGTACATGATTTCGGGGTCGCTGAACGAGCACCCGAAACGCGCTATGGAATGGATGGATTCAGATCTCAAAGACGATTTTGTAGGGTTCCTGAAAACCATGCACGACAAGGAGATTCTGGAATAACCACATTAAGGGAATACTTTGTAAATATCTTTTCGGTGTGCGACCATGATCATTCTTATCTATTTATCCTTTAGCCGGATAATGGAATTATTGAATGATTTGTCAAATTCGACTATCATATTGATTTGAAATTTTTCATGACGGTACGTTTGAAGACTGTTGTTCCGGTTTTTACAGAATCCATCATCGTACCCAACATTAAATCTTCAAATTGATCATCTTTCAGGTCATAAACCTTACCGCCTAATCTTTTAGCCAGTTAAGTAAGAATCTTACTACTCTGTTTATCTGCTTTTGTAACGATTGTACTACGGTTCAAATTTAATATTTTATGAGCGACTTTCTTTTAGTAACAAAAAAGTAATGCTTTTTTTCAAATTACTGATGAAAAGGGAAAAATTAATAAAAGCTTTTGAAGGAATAGACAAAATCGAAAAAAGCAAGTAATTTCGTGCATTATTGAAAAATAAGATCTGCTATGACAACAATTACAATTAACGATCGAACAAAAAAAGGCAAAAGCCTTATTGAATTTCTTTGCAAATTTGAGGGAGAGGGATTTGTAAAGATCGAGAAAGAGCCCACAGCATCATTATTGGAAGCAATAAATGAGGCCAAAGCCGGTAAGACAAAGGAATGCAAGAATACCGAAGATCTATTCAAGAAACTTCGTAAAAAAGCCAATGTTTAGGATAATTTATACAAATAGATTTGAAAAAGACGCTGTCAAATGTGCAAAAAGAGGATTGGATCTCTATTTGCTGGAAGAATTAGTTAATGATCTTATGGAAACCGGCATTGTTCCGCAAAAGCACCGGCCGCATATTTTATCAGGTAAATTTCAAGGATTTTGGGAATGTCATATCAAAGCTGACTGGCTCTTAATCTGGCTAAAAGACGAAGATCAAAAAACAATTACCCTGATCGATACAGGAACCCATTCCGATTTATTCAAATAAGGCACTTTCAGGCCTAAAGTTCAACGGCCAGAAGCTCTTCACCCAAACGATGCAATGCAGCTTCGATTCTCTCTTCCTGTTCCGGCCTTGGGCGACTGGACCCGGATGCATAGTGTTGAAGTTGATTTTGGTTGATGCCGGTTAGCCGCTGAAGGGTTGCATTTGTAAATATTCCACGATAATGTTGTAGTAAGCTTTGCGTATCAAAACGAAAAGACAATTCATATTCTCCGCTGAAGGGTTCAGGTATTTCGTCGCCAAATTCACGGGAGACCTCAAGATGACCGGCAACGGCCTCAGCAATATTTGATTTTAATTCACGAAATGTCTTACCTGTACTTATGCACCCTGGCAGGTTCTCAATGAATGCCGCATAATTATTGTCAGTTATTTCAACTGTTACTACTACTTTTTCCATCGCAATTTTAGACATCCTTTTTGGCTGGGAAGGGTGGGCATTTAAATGAAAAAATCCCCTACGATCTCTCGACTGTAAGGGATTTTAGGTCTGCAACCTGTACCCGGGGCGGGAATCGAACCCGCACGATATTGCTATCACTGGATTTTGAGTCCAGCGCGTCTAC
>Ga0172379_10004382_pt1 | contig 20957 bp, 11 predicted proteins | sample GrowelOW334metaG_FD_119756 | JGI IMG/M metagenome (GOLD analysis project Ga0172379, IMG submission 119756) | Groundwater microbial communities from an aquifer near a municipal landfill in Southern Ontario, Canada - Groundwater well OW334 metaG | ecosystem: Environmental > Aquatic > Deep...
ACGAAGAGCCGATGATGAATGTTGTCGGTTCATATCAAAACGAAAAATGGCGGATAATTGTTTTCTTAAGAAAAAAACACAGGCCTGATGCGTTCTTTGAAGAAGATGAAGAAAAGAAAATTTTGCTTAGTCCGGCAGCCGTTGATATTGGCGGAGTATGCATCACTCCACGCGAACAAGATTTTGCAACAATCACTAAAGAAAAATTGAAAAATATTTTTACAGAGGTTTTTATTGATGAAAGTCTGTTTCAGAAATTCAAAAACAAGTTGAGGAGTGATCTTGAAATTTATTTTTAGTCTTGACTCATAAGATCGGCGATAAATCGTAAGTTCTGATTTTTAGAATTAGAAATAATTATTTTGATGATCGCAGTGAGCGGAACGGCTAAGAGCATTCCAAGAATTCCCCAAACATAACCCCAAATCAAAACCGAAAGAAGAATAGCAATCGGGTTCAAGTTTAAACGCCTGCCGATTAGCTGCGGTTCTAATAAATTAAAAAAAGCAGTTTGAATAAATCCCATACCGCCGGCAATTAAAAGCGTATAGCTTAACGATTCAAATTGAATAATCGCCATCAACGTTGGCAGTACTAAAGCTATCGCAGAGCCTATTGACGGAATAAAATTTAGGAAGAACGTCAGCAGTCCCCACATAATCGGGAAATCAATTTTAAAAATGAATAGGAAAAAACCAACGAAAATTCCTGCCAAAAGATTAATTGAAATTTTCGAGATAATATATTTCTGAATTTGTTCTGTAATGGTTTTTAATGTTTTGGCAAGCTGCAATTCTGCCGGTTTTTCTCTTTTAGCGGACACAAAATCCGAAGGTTGATTTACTAATGGCGTGGAATCATCACCGTAATATCTTCTTCTGATAGCAGCTAAAATAGACTTATGCCCGCTTACAATAAAGATGAAAAATAAAAGAAGGAAAAGAATATTTCCCACCAAACTGAATGCTGAATTAAAAACGCCGCCGGCGAGGGCTTTATAATCAAGCTTTGTTAATATTTTTTGGATCGAAAAATATTTAAAATACGGGTCGGTAATTCCTAATCCGATTGCAGTTTCTCTAACGATTGAATTAAGTTTAGAAAAATAATTTGGTAAATCTTCAGACAACCGTAATACGGAATCAACAACAAACCTAATAACTCCAAATGAGATAAACGTTATGATAATTATATTAAAAACGATAACTATCCAGAGAGGAATTTTTTTCTCCGTTAAAAAGGAATTAACCGGTGAAAAAAGAATAAAGAGAAAAGAGGCGACAACAAAGGGAACGAGAATGCTCTGCAATTCGGAAAGGAGAATTCCAAGAGCTACGAGTCCGATGATGACAACGAAAAATATTAAAGTAGAATTGGATTCAAATTTTTCTTTCATACCTATACAATAAAATTGTTCACTACAAAAGTATTTATAATTTTTACTTTCCACAACGAAATGCGGAAAAAATCTTTTAATTTGAAGAAAACCGGCTTATTTGTATTTTTTTTTTGACTTTAATGAAATATCGATTATTTTTGATTTGCCATAAAAATTAAAAGTGAATGAACCACTCAACTTTTTCATTCTTTTATTTATTTAAACACAATTAACTTAGTTATCAAGTATGTGAGAGTAGGGAGGCTTACACATGAGAATTGATAGACAATTTATTTTAGTTTTATTTAGTTTCTTTCTCTTATCCTTTTCTGCGTTCTCTCAGACAGGAAAAATTGCCGGAAAAATTTCCGATGCTGCCAACAATGAAGGCATTCCTTTTGTGAATGTTATCGTTGTTGGAACCACACAAGGCGCCGCATCAAACTTAGATGGTGATTTCAGTATCATCAATCTTAAGCCCGGAGTTTACACTGTGCAAATAAGCGCAATAGGATATAACACCGTTACCTACCAAAACATTAATGTTTCAACAGGATTAACGACTGCATTAAATGCGAAATTAAGTTCCAACGCAGTTACTATTTCTCAAGACGTTGTTATTGTAGCGGAAAGACCTATGGTGCAAAAAGATTTAACAGCATCAACCTCAATTATGAGTGATCAACTTATTTCCGAACTTCCGGTAACTGAAGTTGGTGATTTACTGCAACTGCAAGCCGGTATTACCAAAAGCGGCAACGGAGACCTTCACTTACGCGGCGGAAGAAGCGGTCAGATTGCTTTTCAAATTGACGGCGTTCCTATTACTGATGCATATGACGGCAGTAATGTTATTGATGTTTCAACAAATTCTATCAAAGAATTGCAAGTTGTCTCCGGCGCTTTTAATGCAGAATTCGGTCAAGCAATGTCCGGCATTGTTAACATCGTAACTAAAGACGGTGATGATCATTTTAGCGGAAGTTTGCAATCTTATGTTGGAGATTATGTCTCTTCCAGAGAAGACAAATTTTGGGATATTAAAAACATTAAGCCAACCGCAATACGAAATATTGAAGGAAGTTTTAGCGGACCGATTATTCCGGACAATTTATTCTTCTTTATTAATGGAAGATATTTTTATAACACCGGTTACCTTTACGGTAAAAGAGATTTCTTAGTAACAGATTTTGCCCGCGAAAGAGATGCTTCCCAGGGTGGCGGATATTATGTTCAGAAAAGCGGTGATAGCGCATTCGTTCCTATGAATCATAATGACCGCGTTTTCGGTCAAGCGAAATTGACATATCGTTTAACCGGCGGAGTTAGATTAAGCTATAATTATATTCTAGATAGACAACAATACCAAGATTATGATGGTAATAACAGATTAACCCCGGATAATAATCTTCATCGATTTAAAACAGGGTATTCAAATACCTTAAGTTTAAATCATGCAATTTCAGCATCCACATTTTACACTTTAAACCTCTCTTATTTCTTTAAAGATTATCACCACTATTTATTTGAGAATGTCTATACCGGTGATCCACTTCAGCCGACGTTCTATATTGACAACAGTTTCCTTCAAACACCTCCATATAGTTTTGCTATCGGAGGAACAAATACAAACAGATTTACACGGAATACTTCTTCAATTTCTGCTAAGTTGGATATGACTTCTCAGTTGAATAAAGAAATTTCAATTCAATTCGGCGGAGAGTTTAAGAAACACCGTTTATACTATCAAAATATAACTTTGCAACCGTTGTTAGTTGACGGTTCAAAAACTTTTCCATACAACGTAACTGTCCCGGCTGCTACTTCAACAGACTTTGACCAGTATATTAAAGAACCGACTGAAGTTTCGGGTTATATTCAATCAAAGTTTGAAGCGTTCAATTTGATATTTAATGCAGGTATTCGGATGGATGTTTTCAATCCTAACAGCTTTATCCTTAGCGATCCGTCAGACCCGGATATAAACAATCCTATTCGTCCTGAAAATCAATATGTTGATGCTAACCAGAATGGGAAATTCGATGCCGGAGAAACAATTAAAACTTTAGCAGAGAGAAAAACCTATTGGTATAAAGATGCTAAGGTGAAATATCAATTAAGCCCGAGATTAGGAATCGCATTCCCCATTACCGATAAAGGCGTTATTCACTTTTCTTATGGACATTTTTTCCAACTTCCTTCTTATGAACTTCTTTATTCCAATCCTAATTTTAAACTTAGCGATGGTTCCGGTAATCAGGGGTTAGTTGGAAATGCTGATTTGAAACCTCAAAAAACGGTCAAAGGAGAAATCGGAATTCAACAGCAGCTTGGCGAAGATATGGCTATTGATGTTACGATGTTCTTCGAGGATTTCCGCGATCTTATCGGCACCCAGACGAATGACATTTTGGTTTTCGGCGGAGCTAAATCCTACAGTCAATATGCTAATTCCGATTTTGGATTTTCAAAAGGAATTATAGTAAAATTTGAAAAACGTTTCATGGATGGTTTAGCGGTAAATCTTGACTACACTTATGCAGTTACAAAAGGAAATGCCTCTAACCCTGCTGATGCAAGAAATGCCGTTTTAGGCGGCGCAGCCCCTGAAACTTTTATCACTCCGCTTGATTGGGATCAAACACATACGCTTAATTTAACGGCTGCTTATACGGTTCAAGATAATTACGGATTCTCGATAATTGCTAATTATTATTCGGGACAGCCATATACACGCCAACCAAACAAAAATACTTTGGTTACACAAAACGCGTTCCCAAAGAACAGCGATAACAAACCAAGCATTTTTAATGTTGATCTGCGGGCGTATAAAGATTTCAAAATTGATAGTTACAAAATTTCATTATTTGTTAAAGTTTTCAACTTGCTCGACCTCGATAACCCAAGAGGAGTTTACGGAGATACCGGCGATCCTCTCTTTACATTTGGAAAGTTGGATGCTAAGAAGATTAATCCTGCTATGTATTACAATACTTTGGATGAACTTTATACCAATCCGACATATTTTTCAGAACCGCGAAGAGTTGAGCTCGGCGCTTCATTTAACTTTTAATTCTAAGGTACAGTAGATATGAATAAAAAATATTATAAAAATTTAATACTCATCTTTTTTCTTGCGGTCGGCAGTCTTCTTGCCCAACGAAGTGACCCAAATTTAAGAAGAGTCGGTTTTCATAAAGGAAATAGAGTCGCTATTTCTTTTTATAACGATGGACAAATTTCCGGATTTAACCAGGGAGTTGATATTCGCGGAGAATGGCCCCGCGGTTCCGGTGAAAACTATATTGGCGACTGCATCCCGTTAATTGGAGTTGAGTTTATTAATAAGAAGGGAGATACGCTTCATTCCGTAACTATCTCACGTGGTCCGAGAAAAGGACAAGCAGCGGAAAAGAATCCTACGTATAATTATTTCTGGGGATTTAATCCTATGCCTGGTTTTAACAATCCGGCTTATGAAAGTAAAGTTGCTCAAGAAGGAATTGCGATGAGTCATTTGCCGGGAACCTGGCCTATTGGCGGCTGGCGCGATCATCCGGATTGGACTGATAAAAATGGAGTTTCTGAGTGGGATGGGTATTTTGGACGCGGACAAATTAATGCTGATCAGGAAAGTTATTACTGGGCTGACGACCAATGGGATGATGAATTTAACGGTACGCCGGACGAAACTTCTCCCGCAACACTTTTTCTGCCTGATTCTACAGATCCCTCGCGTCATGGAATGGGATTGCAATTAGCTGTTCGCGGTTTCCAATGGGCAAGTTTTTTAGCAGAAAATACTATCTTCTGGTTATATGATATTAAAAATGAAGGTAAGTATAATTTCAAAAAAGCTGATTTCGGAACCGTTGTTGGAACATTAGCAGGCGGAGACGGAGACAGCGGAGACGACCTTGGTTATTTTGATATTGATGCGTGGATTACTTATTCTTGGGATAATGATGGAATTGGCAACCACGGGCAAAAAGTTGGATATGTTGGATATGCATTCCTTGAATCTCCGGGAAATCCTTTTGATGGTATAGACAATGATGACGATGATCCTAATCCAAATGCAAAAACGTTTGTGAAAGCGGACTTCGATTCGGTAGTTTATAAAACCGGCGATGTTGTTGTTCTAATTGATCCGGTAACTTATGTAAGAAGTTTACATACGGTAAAAGCTACAAAAGATACTGTTTATTCAATGGGAGTACAGTTTATCATTAATCCAGGTGTTACAAAATTCCGCGAAGGAAATATTGCTTCCGTTGCAAACGGTGTTTCTTTGCCAGACCCTTCTGCCTACGATGGAATTGATAATGATCTTGATGGTTTAATTGATGAGAATGAAGCCATTCATTTCGAAACAAGAAGCAAAAAAGGTCTAAAAGGTTTACGTTATAAAGATTATAGAAATAATATTGCCGTTAATGATCCGTTGATTGATGAAAGACGGGACAACGCAGCAGGAAATATTATTTCAAGTTACGTTTTAGATGCCGATAAAAATGTTGTAATGAAATCTCATTTTGAGGGTGATGAAGACGGCGATTGGGACCCCGCAGTTGATGATGTAGGTTCCGATGGTGTTGGAAAAGAAGATGCAAATTATATTGGTCCAGATGCTGATGGAACTGAAGGAAACGGAATTCCGGATCAGGGTGAACCTAATTTCGGAAGAACAGATCCTGATGAATCAGATCAAATCGGTTTAACAAGTTTCAACTTTTTTAATCAACCGTCTTCTCCGGATTTAAGCGATGATAAACTTGTATGGACGAGAATGTTCCCGGGTAGATTTGACGTCGTTCCTCCAACCCCAATGGATGGAGACTTTATTTATGCGTCCGGTTACTTTCCATTAAAAGCGAATCAGACCGAAAGATTCTCGGTTGCTCTTCTTTTTGGAGTAGATTATAATGACATTACAAGAAGCAAAAAAATCGTTCAACAAATTTATAATGCTGGATATAAATTCCCTCAACCTCCTAGAAAACCGAAAATTACTATTACGCAGGAAGACGGTAATGTAGTTATTTATTGGGATGGAAATCCTGTTGAAAATTCTAAAGATTTTATTTCTAAGAAAAAAGATTTTCAAGGATATAAAATTTACCGGGCTACAGATGCAGGATTCATCGACTCCAGGCAAATTACCAGTGCACTCGGTACACTAGCTTTCGATAAGCCGATTGTACAATACGATCTAATTGATAGTATTAAAGGATTCTTTTATCCTTCAGCCGCTCTCCTTGAACAAGTCGGTGGAACGACCTTCTACCTCGGGAGTAATACCGGCATTGTTAATAAATTTATAGATTCAACGGTTACCAAAGGGCAGACCTATTACTATGCAGTTTGTTCCTACGATGCAGGCGAATCAAAATTAGATATTTTCCCTTCGGAAAATTCAAAGTTTATTGATAGAACATCTTCGGGACAAATTGTTACCGATGATAATACCGGTTATATAACCCCGGGATTCCGTCCCAGCGGATATAAACCTGCTAAAATCGGGTTGTTGCAAAAATCGGCTAACTTCAGAGGAACCGGTTCTATAGAAATTGAGATGGTTGACGATCATGCAGTTCGTCCGAATAATCAATACCAAATTGCTTTTCAAGATACTGCACTTCAAGGCTATACATCAAACTGGTCATTAATAGATTTAGTAACCCCGGACACTGTAAAAATTCCTTCACTTAATGCTCAATATCTTGTTAAACCCGGTGAAACCATCTCCGTACCAAAGGGAGTTGATATTATTGTTAACGGTGAAACAAGAAAAACGGATACAACTATCTTTGTTGGAACTGTTGATACCGTAGTTAATAAAAGCACAAAATTTAACGGAGAAACTAAAATTGTACAAGGATTTAGAGTTCAATTATATAATGATGATGTGATCAAAACCGATACAATGAGATCAAAGTTCGAGGGGATCTCTTCAACCAAAGAACCACCGTATATTTTTAGAGTATTTCCTTTCCCAACTAAACCTGAGATAGCGGGAATTGCGATGCCTTATGATTATCAATTAGTTTTTTCTGACGCTATTGCTGATACTTCAGTAGCAGATACTTTGGGCACTAATACTTCAACAAATAGAAAACCTGCTGTTCCGGTAACATTTAGAGTAAAAAATCTGACAACAGGTAGTTTTATCAAGTTTGTCTATTTCAAAACCGGTACTGTAAGTACAAGTCACAATATTATTTTTAAGGAAGATGTTCAAGGAAAAAATTATCGGACGTTTCAAGTTGTCATCCAGTATGATTCTGCGAATGCCCCGATAGAATCCAAAGGCACCTTAACAATATATAGTACTAAACCTTTCAATAGGAATGATCAACTTACTTTCTCAATAGATCAGGCAAGCATTGATAATAGTCTCGCTAAGAATGATTTAGATAAAATTAGAGTGGTTCCGAATCCTTATGTGGTAACACATGATGCTGAATCAAGATTATCGAGTACGCAGACAAGCGGAAGAGGTGAAAGAGAAATTCGCTTTACCAGGATCCCCCCGGGATCGAAAATTTCGATCTTTACGGTTCGCGGTGAATTGGTGAAAACATTAAATCACAACGATCTGTTTGTTGGAGATGTTTATTGGAATCTACGTACCGAGGAAAACCTCGACGTAGCTTTCGGCGTGTATGTATTTGTAGTGGATGCGCCGAATGTCGGAACGAAAATTGGCAAATTTGCTCTCATTAAATAACGGAGTTTGAGAGATGAGAAAACTTTTTATAATAAATTTATTGATCTTTATAACCGCTCTTTCTTTTGCACAAACGAAAGTCGGTTCAACTGCGGCGCCATTCTTAAACATTGGAGTTGGATCCCGTCCGGTATCTATGGGAGGCGCCTTTTCAGCAACAGCTAATGACATTACTTCTCTTTATTGGAATCCCGCAGGGGCTTCAAGAGTTGTAGGGAATGAAGCGTTCTTTGCACACACAAAGTGGTTTGCAGATATTACTTATAATTGGGCAGGAGCCTTGTTAAATTTAGGTGATCTCGGCTCTGTCGGTTTAAGCGTAACGTATCTTGACTACGGTAAAATGGAAGTTACAACGATGCGTGAACCTGATGGAACCGGCGAAATGTTTTCGGCAAAGGATTATTCGCTTGCCTTAACGTATGCCTATAATTTAACCGACCGCTTTTCTGTCGGCGGCAATCTTAAATATATTAATGAATCGATTTGGAACTCCTCCGCTTCTGCTGTTGCAGTTGATTTGGGAATTCTCTTTAATTCGGATATTTATGGTTTAAGAATGGCTGCAACTATTACCAACTTTGGAACTGATATGAAAATGGACGGAAAAGATTTATACGTTCTGCATGATATCAATCCGAATATTTATGGTAATAACCCGCTGATTCTGGCTACGTTAAATACAGATAATTTTCCGCTGCCTTTAACTTTTAGAGTTGGTGTTGCAATGGACTTGCTGAATTCGGAAGAACACCGGTTTACAGTTGGTGTTGATGCTTTACATCCGAATGACAATTCCGAATCAATTAATGTTGGGGCGGAATACGTCTTTGAGAATATGATTGCGATCCGCGGCGGATATAAATCGCTGTTTCTTACTAACACGGAAGAAGGATTAACACTCGGCGTTGGATTGATGTATGAGTTCTTCCCCGGTTTGGGAGTTTCGCTTGATTACGCTTACCAGGATTTTGGTATGTTAAAAAATACCCAGCATTTTTCAATGGGTATTAAGTTCTAACAACAGCTACTCTTTTAATTGAAAAAGGCATATCATATTTGGTATGCCTTTTTTGTTTATGGCTCAAAATTTTTTTATAAACCTACCCAGCATTTGGTGCAGCGAAATAGTTTTAAACTCACTTAGGATATAGCTATCCGAAAAGTAATTTGTCATAATTTCAAATTTAGTTTTACAATTCAACTGAAGTTTGCTTAATTTTACAAAAAACTATTTGTTTGGTATATGCAAACGATTAAATTTTATCTTGTCCCGTCTTTAAAAGCCATGCTCAATGGTAAAGCCGGACAATTAGAAATAAATTTAGTTATCAAGTTTGCCCACCAATTTGCAGTTACCAGGTTAGCCCAATTAGTAAAGAATAGAAAAGTTTACCTTGATATTTATCCACATAACCTAAACACCATAGCTTTAGATTGCATAGCAGAATTATTTGAGAGAGATGAGAAAAATAATTTTGTTGAATTGATTCACTTCTACGAAGGCAAAAGGATTAAAGATTTATCAGACGAAGAAATTATTTCATACTTCCGTAATTTAATCTTTTCTAAAATTCACGACAGTATTTACCGCATTTATAATGAACGCGATCCTGTTCTCGGGAAAATTCTCCGAAATGTTAAATTAATAGTGAAAAAAGAAGAGACTATCAATAAATTCCAGCGCTTCGGTATAACATTTTTATCTCTTTGTAATGAAGATGAAAGGAACTATCAATTTCCCGAATACCCAATAGAAGAATTGCAAAGTGAAGTCACTTTACTATTAAAGGGGAATGAAAATATTAAAAAAATATTTCTCTCTACGATGCAAGTAATAAACAATACAATTTCATATAGAAAATTCTTTTCGTTGTTGGATATTGCTATTGTTATAAAAAGAATACTCTTCAATCTAAGAATAAATGTTGACGAGTTTTTCCGTTTAGACGATGCTCTAATCGAAACAGATTTGGAAAAGATAGTGAGAAATGCTCTTATAGAAGTACGTTCAACTCTCAAAGATAAATATGGAGAGAAAGAAAAAACAACTACCAAGTATTTGGAAAGTTATATTTCTGCCGTGGAAGAATTGATGACTAATATTTTCATTAGAAATGACGGATTAGAAATGAGCAATTTCGATTGCCTCGCGAATCAAATCCCCAATTTAGAATATGAAGAATACCGGAGAACGCATAGAAATCAGTTTGAGTATATGGTAAGAGTGTCAAAAGACATTGTAATTGATAAACTAAAAGTATTGATGAATTGAATGCTTATTTAGTAACGTTAAAATGCAGTTTAAATTTGTAAGAATTTTTTTAAGATACCCAAGCTTAACAGCATGGTATCCTCAGTTAAATATTTGTTTTTTTTGTTAAGATATTTTTAATTGTATTCTCTGCCACTTTTTACGGACGGTTAATTAAGAATTACAGTTAAAAAAACATTGAATTCCTACGGAATTCTCTAGCGTGTTTTGTTTTCTTGTTACAAATATTAAATCCCTTCGGGATTTCTTCTGCAACACCGTAGGGGTTGAATCTTTGTAACCAAGTATCTCGTGGTAAACTAACATTCCCATCGGGAATGAATGTTTTTCTACTCTGAAGTAGTAATTACAGAATGTTGAAAAAGTTTTGGTTGATGGCTCCGCCGCGTTAAGAATGAGTGAGATTGATTGAATGAAACAAGTGATCTCCTTGCATACGAGTTTTAACGGAATGAGAACTATTTGATTATATCATGTCCATCTCCTTTTTCAGCAAGGCTTCATTTTTGTTAGGATAATAGTGTATGAAACATTATGATGAAAATATTATTGAACTCTTTATCCTTGGTGATAAAAAAGTTGAAGAAGAACGTAAGGAATTCGAGGAACATTTAAAAGAGTGCTTCAGCTGCCGGGAACTCTATTTAGAAATGCAGAGTTATTACGAAGCCATTAGCGCTAACAATAAATTCTTAGAAAAGAAATCTGAACTTGCACAAGGAAGTTCACTTCAAGTTAGTCCTTATTTCAGCAAGAAGAATGAAGTAATTCGACCTTCAATTCCCCGCACACTTCCACAAAGGGTATGGTTCTTTACAGCGAACCATCCGGTAAAAACAACTTTTGCACTTTTCGCTTCGTTTTGCGCGGTCGCATTGGTTATGAACTCTTACAATTTTTTTCAACCTAAGAATCCACAATTAGAAAGAATTAACGACAAGACCCATTCGTTAGAAGTTTTTAATAAAAACAACCAGCTGCTTTGGCAAATCCCCTGGAATGGTTCCATCGATTGGGAGAAGGATGAAGAAGAATTCAATATTAACTTATCAGTTGTTGATGATATTAACGACGATGGTAATAATGAATTACTGACGGTTATTCCAACAATCGCGGGCAGCAATGACCGCTCCGACCAATTAATAATTTTTAATAAAGACGGAAGTATCAATCAGAGAGTTAAAGTCGGTCACGCAATCTCTTTCAGGGACAAAAAATATATTGACGATTTTACTACTATTGGGTTAATTGTACTAAAAAATAACAAAGGAGAAAAAGAAATTTTTGTGGGTGCAAAGCATAGAAACTCTCCATTTGTTCTTAGCAGAATTGATAAGAACGGAAATATTCTGGGAGAATACTGGCATTATGGACATATTTGGGGAATGAACACGACTACAACTAATGGGACGGATCAAAAAATTATTCTTGCCGGGTGCAATGATATTACCGATAAAGCAGCTTTAATTGTACTTAATCCGGAAGAAATAAAAGGAAAGATTGAATCCCGTTATGGAGGAGGATTCGGGTGTGAAACGAACAAGGCAGAAGAAAATTATTTTACTTATACTAATGAGGAGTTAGGGAAAACCTATCAAGAGCCTCGATTTTACAAAATAAAAGTTGATAAAAACAATATTGTAGCATCATTTAGATTCGCGGAAGAATCTGCTACGATTATTGATATTCTTTTTAATAAAAAATTAGAACCTCTCGAAATAAAACCGACGGATGAAACGAGGGGGAATTTGGAAAGGTTAAACGTTCAACCAATTTAAAATATTCTCTCCTATTAGCAACATCGGCACACTCTTCTAAAAAATCTTTCATAAATATATATTTATTTTCAGCAAGTTAAGACCAATACAAGGAAATAAATATAGCAGAAGATTAATATTAAATTTAATTGAAAGGTAAAAAAATGAGGATTTACTTTACAATCTTTTTAGTACTATTTACAATTAAGAATTTCAGTCAATGGTCTAACGGGCAAAACGCAGAGTATGTTTTGGGAGAGGCAGATTTTACTACGGCTGTGGGCGGGTTATCAGATAAAGATTTTAATGGATTATTTGGAATAGCATTAGATATAGCTCACAATAAGTTGTTTATTTCTGAATATGGCAATAATAGAATTTTACGTTTCAACTATCCAATAACAGGTAATTATCCAACTGCTGATTTAGTCTTAGGGCAAGCTGACTTTACTACTGGGGCGGCAAATAGAGGCGTAAGCTGCGCTGCAAACACATTATTTAGCCCATACGGTCTTTACTTGTATGGTAATGATCTATGGGTGGCAGATTACGGTAACAGCCGTATTTTAAGATACAGCAATGCCTATAACATAAGCACAAATGGTGTAGATGCTGATTTTGTTTTAGGACAGAGTGATTTTATTACTAATACTCAAGCAACTGTACAAAACGGTTTTAATCAGCCGTTCGATTTATGTATAGATGAAAGTGGGAATTTATGGGTTGCCGATTGTAATAATAATAGAATAATGGTTTTCCAAAATGTGTATTCTAAAAGCAATGGAGCAAACGCTGATAAAGTGCTTGGGCAAACCGAGTTTACAACTGCTGCTAGCGGAACTACAGCTAATTCATTATTTAGTCCTTCAGGTATAATAGTAAAAAATGGTGCTCTTTTTGTGACGGATGTGTCAAATTGCCGAGTTTTAAGGTATGATAACGCGGTTGCTAAGAGTAATGGCGCTGCGGCTGATGGTGTTTTAGGGCAGCCAGATTTTAGTTCTAATTTGGTGGATCGAGGCGGTACTGCTGACAATAATACGCTGGACTGGCCAGCAGGAGTTCAGATGGATAATAGTGGAACCCTTTATGTTATTGATATGGGGAATAGCAGAATTTTGATTTTTAAGAATGCAGTTAGTAAAGGAAATGGTGCAGCAGCCGATAATGTTTTAGGACAGCCTAATTTTACTTCAGATGTAGCGGTTACGACGCAAAGTGGTTTGAATTGGCCATGGGGGAATATTGCAATCGACTATAGCAATAATAAAATATTGATCCCAGACGACACTAACTATCGTGTTTTGCAATTTGCCGCAAGTAGCGCATTACCAGTTGAGCTAAGAACTTTTTCAGCAAACATTGCTGATAAAAATGTGAAACTGAATTGGGAAACAGCAACGGAAGCAAATAACTATGGATTTGAAGTGGAGAGATTGCAAGATAACAAAATTACAAGATTGCAAAATTCGAATTGGGAGAAAATTGGTTTTGTAGCAGGACACGGAAATAGTAACTCAGCGAAAGAATATTCTTTTACTGATTACAAAATTAGTAACGGAAAATATGCGTATCGGCTGAAACAAATTGATAATGATGGGAAATATGAGTACAGCAAAGAAGTAGAAGTTGAAGTCTCGACTCCGCTCGACTTTAATTTAGAGCAGAATTATCCGAATCCGTTTAACCCGAGTACATCGATAAAATATAGTGTTCCTTATGAGAGCAGAGTAAAGTTGATTGTGTTTAATACGCTTGGAGAAATTGTTAAAGAGTTAGTAAGTGATGTAAAAGCAACCGGAAATTATGAAGTTACTTTCAACGCTTCACATCTTTCCAGCGGAATATATTTCTACACACTAACTGCACAACCATTAAACAGAGGAGAGAGTTTTCGCTCTGTAAAAAAACTAGTATTGGTAAAATAGTATCTAACGCCATGTTGCCTTCCTTTTGAAATTACTCAAAGGGAAGGTAAGGCGTGGGGAAAGGGATAAAACAAAAGGTTGATGAAAGTTGAAGGGTTGAACTGATGAAATGATACAAGAAAAATACTTTTATTTTTTTTCGGAGAGAAGATTTTTTAATTCTATAATGCTGTAAGGGGAGAACGTTAAAACTTAAATAGTTATTAACAAATAAAACCAAGGGGTCTTTCAATGCAAGAAATAAGTGCTGTTCAAGTTAAAGGTCAACCGGAAGAGTCCGTAAAAATTAAGTATAGGATACTTCTGGCTTACATTTTTTATCCGATACGCGCCGGGTTGTTTGGTTTCGCATTATTTTTTACAACAATATTTATCTCAAAGTACATAGGATATTTTGTAAACAACACAGAAGAGTTCTATGTTGATATGAATGATGTTATCTTATCGTTGTTAGGATTTGTGCTGCTTTGTTTAATAAAATTTTTAGAGAACTTGAAAACAGCATCACAAAAAAAATAATAGTGAGACAGCGATAATTAATTCTAGCTAATGTGGTGTTTATTTCTACCGGTTAAGTGCGGAATCAATTGACGAGAAACAAAAGTATTCGTCAATAAAGAAGATGCTGCTGCTCAAGTAAAAACAACCTCACCCTATTTCCCTCTCCTTACTAAGGAGAGGGACTAAGGGAGAGGTCTGTTATAGCCATTTACTATCTTGTGGGTAGTGGTAACCAAAAGGCGGGATAACTAACAATACCACAAAATCCAATTATTTGGAGGTTCTATGGTTCCTAACAAAGTAAGCGCTGTGCTGGATGAGAACACCGTACAAGTGTTATGGCGGCAATAGCGGATATTAAAACAAAACTCCCCTTCTTAATTGATCTTGCAAGCGACGAGTTGAAATCACTGCCAAGACTGGGAGGAAAAAATCTCATCTTTACAACCAAAGCCCTTGCGCTTGTAAAACAAGACAGCGGTTATATGCCAAGAGATTTTTCCGTTGAAGAAATGGAAAAGGATGTAAATCTTTTCAGCCGTCTTCAAGCAATCCGTACCGAGGTAGCCAAGCTTGCGGAAATGGTAGAAGATACCTACACGGAAGTAGGTAGCGAAGCATACGCCTCCGCCCTGGTAGTTTACGATAACGCCAAACGGAACGGAGCAAACACCGTTGGTATGGACGATTCCCTTGACGAAATGAGTAAACGGTTTTACAAGAAAAGTAAGCCGGAAGTGAAGCCTTAATCCTAAGCCGGATAAACCGAAAAACACAAAAACCAATTCGCCGTGGCGAACCAATTAACAAATTGAAATTTGGTTCTTGTTTGTCATTTGGTTCGCCACGGCGAATTGACTTTTGTTTCATGTAGAGACGGGGCATGCCCAGTCTTTACAATAAAAACCTCAAAAACAGCCTAAAAACGAAGTTATCCTCGGTTTCAACCGACATCCACCTCGGTTCAGACCGACAACCATCTCGTTCCAACCGACATCGACTTCGTTCCAATCTACATCGATCTCACTTCAACCGGCATTGATGTTGTTTCAACCGAAGCCCGCTTCGTTTGAACCGACATCCATTTCGTTTCAATCTACAATGGTGTGGTTTAAAACAGCATCCACTTCACTTCAAACGAAACCGATGAAGTTTAAAACAGGATAGATGTGGTTTGAAACAGCAGCAAAATTCTTTTTACTGCGCTCGTTCCAGTTGCATCTTTAGTTGTGCGGCTCCGGGAAAATTCTTTTCAACTTTTAAACATTTATTGATAAAGACTAATGCGTTCCGATAATCGTGCTTCTTAACATATACACCTGAAAGATTCCATAATAACTGCGCATCCATTGGATTAAAGGAAAGACTTTCATTGAAATATTTCAAAGCCAAATCCGGTTTATCGTTGTAAAGATTAATTGTTCCGAGCCATTTTGTACAAAACGCATCCGGTTGAAGGCGGTAATACTTTTCTAAAAAAGCATAAGCTTCAGAATATTTCTGCGCTTCTAATAAAGTTTGAATAAGCAATTCATAAAGTTCTAACGTGTAAGGAAATTGACCGATTAAAGCTGAATACTCACTGATAAAACCGTAATAGTTCTTTTGGTTTTTATAAGCAGTTGCAAGTTTTTTATGGGCTAATTCCCAGTAAAAATTTTCCGCAACAACTTTATAGGCAAGTGAGTCGTTATAATCTTTTAAACGGACTAAATCGAGTAACTTCTTTTTATTCCCATCTCGAACGAAAGGGAAATCTCCTTTTAATGAAGTAAGCCGGTAAAAACTAATGGTAGAATCTAACCGTGAGAAAGGAAAATTTTTTATAACAAGAGAGTCCTGCGCTGTGTCGGTAATGTTTTGCGGAGATGCATTTGGCAGAAAATTATTTTTCTCCATCGCTTCATAAAAGAGCTTGCCGAAAATTTGATACCCGTGCAGCGTGGGATGAAGATGATCAACCAATAAATTATTTCCTACAATATTATCTTTGCTCAGGTTGCTGAAAGCGGTTTCAAAATCAACAAGAGGAATATTATTCTTACTGGAAAGTTTTTTAATAATGTCATTCATTTCTTCCGGTGCGCGGAACCGCAGCGCGTCTAACTCCTTTGCTTTAATAAAGAGTTTTTTTGCTTCAATGGTATTTTCATTTTGTAAAGCATCTTTAGCTTTTTGGAAATAATAATCGGCGGATTCATTTTCTTCCCCGCCTTGCGGGGCAGGTTCATTTAAAGAGATAAACGGAGGCTGATCTTTTAAGTTTGAAGTAAGTGTTCCCATGATAAGCGGAACGTCTTGTTCTTTTATCATCTGAATAATATCCGTCAGCGTATTTTCAAATTGATTTATTCCCGCTTTATATAAAGCCGATTGATAAGGAACCAGATTGTTCTTAGCCATCCGCGCCATCAATGTTCCGCCGGAATCCTTCTCTTTGTCTTTAAACCATGAAGAAATTTCGTTCATACTGTTCCGAATAAGTTCAACTGTTTTAAATTTATTCATATAAAGCATCAAGGAGATCATCTTTGTATTTCCGGCAAATAAAGACTGCGATGCGGCGCCAAAAACTCCGTAGTACTCGTTATGTCCCACGTATAATAAAATTAAATCCGGCAGCTGTTTTAAAATTTCCGGCAGCATATCTTTTATAACAATTGAATTGATGGCAGCCATGCTTACGTTTACAACTTCAATATTTTGCTTTGGATAAACCAACTGTAAACGGTCGCGGATATAGCGGGAATATGAACCGGTCGGCTCAAACGGAAAACCCGCGGCGCTGCTTTCGCCCAGGACAAAAACACGGAATGTTCCCGTTTTTTTTACTGCGTCAAACGGATCAAAGATTGAGGAGGGAATTCCCTTTGTAGTAAAAAAATATTTGTAAGCTATTTCCGTATTTAAGACAATTTTCCCCGGCAGATCAGGGTGATAAGGAATCCATTGTTCAACATTTTTTCCGTAATGAAATAAGCGCAGCGAAAATTCAAGAAGAATTATTAAGACAACCGGAAGAAGAAAGGGAACCGCATAAAACCATTTTGGTGGTTTTTTTGTAGTCGTTTCTTTCGGCAAAGTCCCCGCATTTTTCTTTTCATTTATTTGTTGATTTTTTTTGTAATTTTTTTTCAAACGGACCTCAAAAATTTTGCTTCGGCAATATAAACGTGTTTAATTTGGTAGAGAATTATTTGTAACTTTAGGCAGTTAATCACGAAAGTTAATCAATGATAAAATACATTATTCTTCTTTTTAATTTCATTTTAATTAGTCAAATAAAAGCTCAAACTGATGATGAAGTTATCGCAAAAATAGGAAATATTCCGGTTACCAGGAAGGAATTCGTTCAGCGTTATGAGATGATGCCACAGCTTGATAGACAAATGAAGGGCATTACCGAACAATTGAAAGAGGAATTTCTTTACGGAATAATATTTGAAAAATTATTTGCTCAGGCTGCCCTTGAGCAAAAGCTTGACACTGTGGAAATTACTTCCTACAGTCTCCATGAATTCGAAAAAATGTTTGTCCGTGATGCGCTGTACAACAAAGAAGTGAGTGATAAAGCAAAAGGAAAATCTCAAATGCTCCTTTCGCAGTATCTCTCAAATGCAACAAAAGTTTTTGCACAAGCGTTATTTTCTAAAGACGAAAAAGAAATGAAAAATTATTCAAATCTTTTATCCAAGGGATTGCCGTTTGATAGTTTACTTGTAGAATTGCCGGAGCAATCAAAGGATACAATCACTTTTGAAATTGGAATGGAAGATGAAAATTTGGAAAGACAAATTTTTTCGCTTCCGGAAAATGCAAATACAACTCCAATTCATTTAGAAGATGGCTGGTATATTTACCACATCATAAAAAGATACGAACCGATTCTGGAGAAATCGAAAGGCTGGGAAAGCGAATATCAACAAATAAAAAAAGTTGCGCATCAAAGAGCCGAAAGAGAATTTTTCATTCGTTATATGAAGAAAATTTTCTTGAATAAAAAAGTTGAAGCGAAGGCGTCACTATTAAAACTTACCGGCGAAAAAATGGTTCCTCTGCTTCAAGCAAAAGAAAAAAAGGATAAAAAGGACAAACTCTATTTAAGTTCAGATGATTTTTACACTCTTGAACACACGCTGCTTGCGGATTCAGTTTCTAAAGTTTTTATCAAATTAGAAAAAAAAGAGATTCCACTAAAAAATTTCATACGCTTCTTAAACTTTGATGATCCCGGTTTTACGTCGTCGGAAACGAAGCATGTTCTTTCAATACTAAATGCAAAAACGAAAGAATTTATTGAGCGTGAGGTATTGGCGGAAGAAGGTTACAAACAAAAACTTGAACAAACAAAAGAAGTAAAAGAATCTTTTGGTATGTGGAGAGATTTTCTTTTGCATCAGGCAATGCAAAGCGCTTTTCTTGATTCGGCAAAAGTAAGTGACGACGAAGTTGCCGCTTATTATGCAAAACGGAATGCAAAAAAAGAATCTGAAACCCTCGTAAATATTATTGAAATTCTAACTAACAATCTGGAAACCGTTGATACCGTTCTTCAAAAATTGAAAGAAGGCGTTGATATTAAAATTCTTGCCGGGAAATATTCGCAAAGGGAAATTACAAAAAACAGCAGCGGAGAATTTGGATTCTTCCCAACAACTTCTTTCGGAGATATCGGAAGAATTGCCGGTTCTCTTAATATTGGAGAAACATATGGACCGTTGAAAGTTCCGGAGGGTTTTTCGATATTTAAATTAATTGATAAAAAAAAGCCTAAGTTTCTTGCCGATGAAGAATTTGCCGTTGTTAAGGAGAAATTGAAAAGGGATTTGGCATTTAACAAGTTGAGAAATTCAATTATAAAATATTCAGTTGATTTAGCCCGGAAATATGGGATCACTATTAATGATAATATTTTGCAAGCTACACCTGTTACTAATTTAAATTCAGTGGTTTATCGTTATATTGGATTCGGTGGAAAAATTACTGCTGTTCCGATGATGACTCCGTTTACCGATTGGGTAGAACAATGGAAGAAAAACAGTAATACACCGTAAGAAAGATGAGCGAGGATTAAGCGGTTTGAAATTAGCGAGTGAATGATTGCAAGGCTGAATGATTGAATGAAAAATCGCATAAGAGTAATTAAGTTGAAGCTTTAATCATTCACTCATGCTATTATGTATTTATAGTTCTCTAATTCTTACCAAAGATAAATAAAATTAGTCGTCAATTAAAAACTTATTACTTTATGAAAACACAAATTGAAATAGCGCTGCTTCCTGAAACTGCATTTTCTGATACCGCAATTCGTTCTGAAATATCACGGCAGTTACAAATTTCCGTAGAAGAAATTAAAGCCGTTCGTCTTGTCCGCCGTTCTATTGATGCGAGGAAATCACCTGTTTACAAATTACTTGCCGATGTATTTGTAAATGAAATTCCTTACGAAGAAAATAACTTGATCGATTACAAGCCGGTAACCGGGAACAAAAAAGTTGCCGTAATCGGATTTGGTCCTGCCGGAATGTTTGCCGCTCTTCGTTTAATTGAACTTGGAATTAAACCAATAGTTATTGAGCGGGGAAAAGATGTTCGTGCGAGAAGACGCGATATTAAACAACTTATGGTGGATCGCCACGTTAATCCTAATTCAAATTATTGTTTTGGCGAAGGAGGCGCCGGTACTTTCAGCGACGGAAAACTTTATACGCGGGCAACCAAACGCGGCGATGTAAAAAAAATTTTACAGATATTTGTTCAGCACGGAGCCGAAGAAGATATTCTCATTGATACACATCCGCATCTTGGTTCAAATAAGTTGCCCGATATTGTTTCTGCTATTCGAAATACAATTTTGCAGTGTGGCGGCGAAATTCATTTTGAATCGCTGGTAACGGATTTTATTTTAAAAGATAAAAAAATGCTCGGCGTTGTAGTGAATAATAATCAAGAAGTTACAGCCGATGCCGTATTGCTGGCGGTAGGACATTCAGCCCGCGATATATTTTCATTACTTCACAATAAAAATATTTTACTTGAACCGAAATCATTTGCAATGGGTGTCCGCATCGAACATCCGCAGGCTTTAATAAACGAGATGCAGTATCATTCCAAAGAAAAAAGTGATCATTTGCCTTCTGCAAATTATAGTTTGGCGTGCCAGGTAAATGACCGCGGTGTTTTTTCATTTTGTATGTGTCCCGGTGGAATTATAATTCCGGCTTCAACGGCTCCCGATGAATTAGTTGTAAACGGGATGTCGATCTCAAAAAGAAATTCTCCTTTTGCAAATTCCGGATTTGTAGTAACAGTAGAACCTGAAGATTTTAAGCAATATGAAAAATCCGGTCCGTTTGCCGGATTGATGTATCAACAAGAGATTGAACAC
>Ga0172379_10004383_pt1 | contig 20948 bp, 21 predicted proteins | sample GrowelOW334metaG_FD_119756 | JGI IMG/M metagenome (GOLD analysis project Ga0172379, IMG submission 119756) | Groundwater microbial communities from an aquifer near a municipal landfill in Southern Ontario, Canada - Groundwater well OW334 metaG | ecosystem: Environmental > Aquatic > Deep...
TCCATCTACTCCTTCCGATTCTTTGATTACAACAGATGCGCAACGTTTTGAAGTCTTACAGGAAGTTTCCAATGTCCCTCCGGCAAATCCAAAGATGACAGATGAACAAAGATTAAAGCTTATGAGTCAACCAGCTACCATTATAAAAAAATAACATTATTAATTATTTAACCAAAAAAATATGCAAACATTTAAACAAGACTTTATTCAATCAGCCAAAATAATCATCCTCGCTCTTCTCATTGCCGTCGGAACGAGTTATGTCTCTGCCGTCACCACCTGGACAGCGCCTTCCACCACACCTCCAAATGGAAACGTGGATGCGCCTGTCAATGTCGGCTACAGTCCTCAAATTAAAAGTGGTAATCTTTGGATAAAAGGTCTTGCAAATTCCACCACTGCTGCAGTCAATGGACTTATAGTAGAGAATGGAAGGGTTGGAATTGGAACAACGAATCCATACGGAATATTGGGGGTTAGACCAGCCGCAAATGAAAACCTTATGGTTGGTCCAGGAATTGCTATTACAGGAGCGGTGGCGATATCTGCAACTAATGATAGTAATACGGTTAATACCCCGCTTGAAGTTCGAGCAAGTAAGACTACATTTACTACTGGTGATGTGTGTACTACTTATGGGGGAACAGAAAAGTGTTTAAGCACAGGAGCTTCATCCGGTGAGTTGATAACTAGAACTTGTACAAATGCCCAATCTTTATCTGGAGGTTCGCAGGCTGTTGCTGCGTGTGTTGCGGCAGTTAATTCTAACAATACATGGAGAGCAATTAATTGTAAAAGATCAGGAGTAGGGGCAACAGAAGTTACAACAGGTGATTTTATTAAGTATTCTAGTGGTAAATGGGTTTTTCAAATGCTTACAGGAGGAACCAACTGGTCTGATTTTGATTGTGTAGATGGTAGTGTTGTAGTTGTGAAAGTAAATGCTACAAGTGGTGGAGGAGGAGTTCTTACTCATAGTGCTAGCGCAGAAGGTAGTTGTAATACTCGATGTGCGGCCTTAGGCAGAACTTGTGGTTTTGGTATGTATGAAGCATATTGGGGTGGAATGGATGCCACTTGTGATGCTAATAATCCTGGAGTTAGATGGAGATGTTGGTGTAATTAAAATAAATTATTATTAAATAAATAAAATTATGAATTCACTCAAACAAGACTTTATTCAATCAGTCAAAATAATCATCCTCGCTCTTCTCATTGCCGTCGGAACGAGTTATGTCTCTGCCGTCACCACTTGGACAGCGCCTTCCACCACACCTCCAAATGGAAACGTGGATGCGCCTGTTAATGTCGGTTACACTGGTCAAATCAAACAAGGTAATCTTTGGATAAAGGGTCTTGTAAATTCCTCCACTTCTGCAGTTAACGGACTTATCGTGGAGAATGGAAAAGTTGGGATTGGGACAACTGCGCCAACCCAAAAACTTGATGTCACTGGACAAATTCATGCAACTGGAGATATTTGTACTGATGCTGGAGGAGGAAAGTGTTTGAGTACTGTAGGAGGAGTTCAAGGTAATACTAGTTGTTTTTATGTGTGCGGTAATTCTTCTGTCTGCAACACAAGTGGTGCTGGAACTACTCCTTGGGGTGCTGGTTTATATTATTGTCCTGGGAATTCGGTTGAGAAAGGGGTAGTTATAAATGTGAATGGAGTTGTTGGAGTTTATTGTTGTTATTAATTTTTCAAACAGATAAAACAAAAAACTTGCCTTTTTCGGCAAGTTTTTTGTTTGGAATAATTTTGTTATAATATGGCTATGAAAAAATATGTTATTATTGGATTTGTTGTTATCGTAGGTATTTTAATTATTATTAATTTTAATAGAACAAACACAGCGGAAAAAACCGCAAAAGAAATGACAAAAGCAACACTTAATACAAGCATGGGGGATATAACGATTGAGTTTTTTGATAAAGAAGCGCCAAAAACTGTGGCAAACTTTGTAAAACTCGCAAAAGAAGGTTTTTATGATGGAGTTAAATTTCACAGAGTTATAAAAGGTTTCATGATTCAAGGTGGAGACCCTCTAACCAAAGACGATTCAAAGATGGCTTTTTGGGGCACAGGTGGTCCAGGGTATAGCTTTCCCGATGAATTGGGAAGTGTGAATAAGAACAATAGAAATGACGAAGGAACTATATCTATGGCAAATTCAGGCAAAGATACAAATGGAAGTCAGTTTTTCATTAACGTTGCTCCAAATAATTTTTTGGATACCAAACACGTGGTTTTCGGTAAAGTTGTCTCTGGTATGGATGTGGTAAAAAAGATTGAGAATGTTCCGACAAATGGCGATCCATACAATAGGCCTTTAACTGCTGTGGTGATAAATAGTGTTTCTGTAAAGTAAAAAATAATGACGAGAACAAAGATAATGGTTTTTGGAACTTTTGATGGAGTGCATAAAGGGCATTTGAATTTTTTCAAGCAAGCTAAAAAATTATCTAAGAAATCTTTTTTAATTGCTTCTATTGCTCGTGATGTAAACGTTATTAAAATAAAAGGTAAAAAACCAAAATTTTCTGAAAAAGAAAGATTGATTTTAGTGAAAGAGAATAGATTGATAGATAGGGTAATACTAGCAGGGAAGAATAAATATTTACTACATATTTTAAAGGAAAAACCCGATATTATTGCTCTTGGATATGACCAGAAAGCTTATGTCAGAGAATTAAAAAATGATTTGAAGAATAGAAGTATCTCAATTAAAATCGTGCGTTTAAAGCCTTATAAAAAAGAAGTTTACAAAAATCATTTATTGAAAAAGTAGTTAAAATAAAAAACCGCAGGAGAAGGAGGGTTTGAACCTCCTCTCCCGCAGTCTTGATATGGCCATGTTGGCCTCCTTCCAATACATCACACCCAGAAGCTACTAGGACAGTTGCGGGAGACATCCCGCGCTACTTGATAGGCGGAAGCAACGCTTCCGCCAGCTTGATGATTGCGAGGTTCGGGTATTTCGGTTTGATATACCTTAAGAGCCGACGCACACATCGTTGACACTTAACCCTCTTGTCTGGGGGGTTGTTTCTGTTAGCCATGAGATTGACTGTGCAGTCCCATAGTTCAGCGAGAAGTATGCCTTTGTTGCGCTTCCACATCGCAACATACTTGTCCTCTCCTTTTTTGAATGTCATCTCACGAACGAGCATCTTGACTCTTTGGGGGAGCCAGCGCGGAAACTTTGCTGTGCTATCCTCAATCCTTTCATGAAAGAACAATACCAGCGCTAGTTCAACCCGTTTATTTTCCGGCATGGATTCTTCCCAAGCAAGGACAGCTGTTGCGAGAGAAAGTTCATGAACAGAGGCGGTTGTCCTTCCGTCAAACTTCCGGTTCATATCTTCTGACGTTCTCGCGAATCTCGCGTGAGACATAATGACATCAGTAGCTGTTCTAGCCAGCCCTCTTCCTGTCAATATATACGGTCTTCGCATGTTACCTCCTATTGTTGAATGTTTTACTATGCTTATCAAAAGCCAAAATTTTAGCTCCTAATAGCCATAGTAAAGCACCTATATAAAAGAACTTAATACCTTTATATTCTACACTTAAATAGACAATTTGTCAAACGCTAATTTGATGGCTTCTTTTTCGTCAGGGAACATAGCAATTATGTTTTCGTCTGTTGTGCCAGTAATTCTATCTGATATTTGCAAGTTCGAGATTTTTTTTATTTCGTCTTGTTTGATTATTCTAAATCCTCCGAATGAGGGACTTTTTTGTTTTTCAAGAAGTTTTTTCCAAACTTTTTCTTCCAAAATTCCGCCGTACGTTATCACATGTTTTTCTGGAGTTTCTAGGTTTACTAGCTCTACTAATTGTCCCTTTTTTGAAAGTGTTTTAATAATTGGTACGATTTCTTCACCGAGTTCTTCTTTTGCTTCTCGCAAAAGAGCTTGAATGAAATTTTCACTTTCTTCCAGTTCTCCGTGGATTGTCACTTGGCATGAGCCAGCATATGTTTCTGGAGCATTTTTTTCCGCATTCCATTTTGCGCGGACTTGTAATATTGCCACGAGTTTATTATCTGTGTTTTTCCCGAGAAGCTGTATTCCGACAGATTTTTTCTTTATCATTTTTCTATTATATATCGCTTTTTCTTATTGTGGAAGAAATGTAGACTCCGAGGAGCATTATTGCTCCTAGAATAATATAAATGAAATTAAATGATGGTATGAATATGAAAACTGCAAAAGCGATAAGAGGAGCAAGGATGTATGCAAAAGGGGAGGAGCTACGATAAACTCCTATGAATTCTTCATTTTCAGGTTCTATGTGTTTGAAAAAGTAAGCGTCGCTCATTACCTCAATGGTTGCTGCGCCTATTCTGGTGGCAAATAACAATAAAGCCCAAATCCAAACTTCGTGTATTTGAATAAAGAATAGTGACAAGGTGGCAAGGGAAGCTATTGTAAAACCAAACATTAACATTCTTCTTTCTCCGATTTTATCCGAGAATTTACCTAAAGGAAAATCTAATAGGACAAAAGGCAAAAGCATGACTGCAAATATAATGCCGATTTCTTTCCAAGAAAAACCCAAATGTATGGATAAATATATTGGTGTGTAAATGACCATCCAAGCATAAAAGAACTGAAGTAGAAAACTTATGCTGTAGGCGCGGAATAAATTTTTACTTTTTAAAAATTCAACGATATATTTTTTTGTGCTGATTTTGTCATATCTTGGGTCAGAAATATGATCCAAGCTAAAATATGATATTACGAAAAACAATAGCATTATTAAAAAACTAGTGAAATATATTGTTTTAAAAGAAAATCCGCCTTCAACCGTGCCTAATGCCAGTTGCGCTGTTATCCAAGCGAGGTTGGAGAAGGTGAGATAGCTTCCTCTGATTTTTCCGGTTATAGAATCTTTAGAAAATATCTTAAGGATTTCATCTAGAGAGAAAAAAATCAGAATGTTGAGTGTAAAGACGAAGATGAAAAAGATAATAGCGCTAAATGCATTTTTTGAAAATGAAAATAACAAGATTGATAGTGCATCAAATACTGTTGCCCATAGCAAGAATTTATAAACGCCTATTTTTCTGAATATCTTTGGCGCTGAAAAAAGCGCGAAGATGGAAACAAAAGATGCAAGAGCGTAAATCGTTCCGACGAGTTTTTCATCGACAAAAGAAGAAATAAAACTAGAGTTTATATAAGATATAAGGGCGATTGCTAAAGAGAAGATAAAACTGGCCAGATATATTATTTTTCTTTTTTGAATCATTTTGTTTTAAACGCTTAATATCACAGGGATGACGAGAGGCCTTTTTTCAGTCTTTTGGTATAAAAACTTTGAGACTGTTTCTCCGAGTCCTGCTTTTATATAATCGAAATCTATTCCATTTTCACCAAAATTATCAGTTCTTTGGTGAACAGACATTTTTGCCATTCCGTCTTCTACTGATTTTTTTATGATTATTCTGACTTGGCGCAAGAGTTCTTGATTTTCCTTTAAATAGACAAATCCGCGAGAAATCAAATCTGGAGATTTTTTTAATTTTCCAGTTTTCTGGTCAAGTAAAGCAATGATGACAAACATTCCGTCTTGCGCGAGCATAACTCGGTCACGAATGACTACGTCTTGAGTGTCACTAATAGAAGTTCCATCCACCATCATGGCTCCGGCTGGAGCGCGTTCTTTACGAGAAGTCATTTTTTGTCCATCGGCAGATATTTCAATGATTGAACCGTTATCTGGAACAATAATATTTTCTTCAGACATTCCCATTTCAAGCGCTAGCTCTTTGTGTCTGACGAGCATTGAATGCCATCCATGAATTGGTATAAAGAATTTTGGATGAGTCTTTTTATGGAGCCATTTTATATCTTCTTGGTTTCCGTGTCCGGTAGCATGGACGAAATCTTCTCCTCCGGTGCGATAACTGATGATTTTGACGCCTTGTCTGGTCAGGCTGTCTTTCATTTTCTGAACTTGGAGCTCATTTCCTGGAACGATGGAAGCGGAAAGGATGATAGTATCTCCTTTGTTTAGAGAGAATTTTTTATTTGATTTATTGGCTGCACGATTAAGAGCCGCAAATTCCTCACCTTGTGCTCCGGTCATTAGAATAACGACTTTATTAGGAGGATAATTTACTGCTTCTTCTATTGGTATAATTGTTTCTTTTTTAGGAGAAAAATATTTGGCTTCTATTGCCACTTCAAGGTTTGTTTTTATTGAACGCCCATCAAAAGCCACTTTTTTTCCCAAAGCTTCGGCTGTTTTAACTATGTGCACTAAACGGGTGATATGGGAGGCAAAAGCTGCGATAATTATTCTGCCATTTATTTTTTTTATTAAATTTTCAAGTCCTTGATGAACTTTTATTTCTGGAAGAGAAAAACCTTCGTTTTCAATGTTGGTGGAGTCGGTCATCAAAAGGAGAACTTTCGCTTTATCAAAAATTGAGTATTCTTTTTCTTCTTCTTTTGATACTATGCCGTCTATTTGGTCGAGTTTATAATCTCCGGGGGTTACAATCCATCCGTGCTCGGTCTCAATAATTACTCCCATTGCGTCTGGAATAGTGTGGGTAACACCAAAGAACTTAACTTTTATTTTTCCGCAGGTTATCGTTGAATCTTTTTCTACAACATTTTCTTTCATTTGTGGTAAGTGAGGAAATTCTGTTTGGCGTTTCTTCATTAACAGCATAGAGAAGTTTCTGGCGTAAACAGGCGGATTCCCAATACGTGAAAGTACGAGTGGTACCCCTCCAATGTGGTCCAAATGCCCGTGGGTGATGAATAGGGCGCGGACTTTGTCTTTATGTTCTTCTAAATAGGTGGTGTTTGGAATGACATAATCAACACCTGGGGTTGCTTCATTGGCAAAATGCATACCTGCATCAATGATGATGATATCATCGCCGATTTCTATTGCAGTCATATTCTTTCCGACTTCTTCACATCCACCGAGCGGAATAATGCGGACTACTCCTTTTTCTGGTGGAAGGATTTTTTTACTTGAATTTAATTGGTTTTTTGCGCCGAAAGAACTGGACCTATTTCCTTGTCCGAATCTTTTTTTCTTGTATTGGTAAGTGGAACTGTTTGTAGATCTCTTGCGTTCCGTTTTTCCTGTTTCACCGAGGGGTTTGTGACTTAGTGGTGCCTTTTGCGTTTCACTTGGCTTGGTTGCCGTTTGGGTAGGTACTTTTTTGGTATCAACACTTATTGCGCTGAAAGATAGTCTTTGTTTTCTTTTCATAAATTCATGAGGCGTTAAGTTCGTAGTTAATTAGTTAGTAAATATTTTCCAAACATTTTCTGTTTGAATGAACCATAAATATGCGTTTAGATAACGGTCAGAAGGGGAGATAATATGATTTATTTTAAATTGTTTGAGATTGTTTGACACTATATACAAGAAGTCCGGACTATAGAGGAATACAGCCCCCATATCTTTTTTTATTTCATCTTCAAACTGGATGTATTTCTTTATTCTAGCATTTTCGTCAACGATAACAGACGCATCTTCTAGAATTTTATCTACTTTTGCATTTGTATACATGGCCACATTGAGTCCTGGGTCTTTTCTTTGAGATGAATGCCAAAAAGCGAAAAGATCTGATTCGTGATTTATAATTTCTCCGAATAATAGGGCGTCATATTTACGCGGACGGATTACATTTTGGTTTAAGTTGCCGGTTTCAAAAGTTTTTACTTCAACTTTCATTCCTATCTCTGCTAAGTCTTGTTTTATTAGTTCAGCGGTTTTTACAAGCTCTTCCGCATTGCCGGTGGAAATGGAAAATTCTAGTTTGGTGATTACTTTTTTCTTTTTTATCGTTTCTGTTTTTTCCAAGAATCCGTCTGTGCCAGCTTTCCATCCAGCTTTTGCTAAGCTATCTTTTGCTTTTTTCAATAAATCTTCCCTTGAAACACTGGCTGAGGTGGCTGGTTTTTGATATTCAATCATATTTGGCGGTATTGGGCTGTTGATTACGGTTCCGTATCCTAGAAGTACTTCTTTTACTATTTTATCTTTGTCTATGACTTGATTGATGGCGGAAATTATCACTTTATCAGTAAAAAGACGGTTAACATTTTGATTGAAGAAAAGTCCGAATACTCTAGGGAGAGAAACAGATTCTATTTGATAATTTTCCTCTTTTAAATTCTTGGCATTTAAAGGTGAGATAGAGCTTATTTGATCTACGGATTTATTTTGAAGAGCTTTCACTAAATCTTCTTCGTTTTGATAAAAATGGAGATTTATAGTTTCAATATATGGTCTGCCTAATATAAATTTCTTGAAGGAAACTAATTTATAATAATCTACGATTCCTGATGATTGTTTATTCACAGAATTTATCATATAAGGTCCAGAACCAATAGGATTTATATTTGCGTCATTTAATTCCATCGGAGAGTTCTCCCATAGGTGAGCGGGCATAATGCCGAGTGTGGCATTTTCCAAGAATGAAGCAAAAGGTTGCTTCAGAGTAAACAAAAGAGTCTTTTCGTCTTTTTTCTCTACGGTTACGCCATCCCAATTTATTTTTTGTGGACTTTTTATAACTGAATCTTTTACTTTATTTATGGTAAATAGCACATCTTCAGCGGTAACTGGTTTTCCATCTTGGAAATATATTTTGTCTTTTAAGGTAAAGGTGTAAGTTAGACCGTCTTTTGACATTTCATATTTTTCTGCCAAGTCGGGGATTAAGCTATCGTCACTACTTTTTCTCATTAGGCCGGAATAAATCAGTGAAGTCAGGTCTAAGTCGGCTTCAGAGCTGGCAAGTATTGGATTTATAAAACGTGGAACTCCGACAACACCGATAGAGACAGAACCACCTCGGAGGGGCACAGATACCATGAAATGTTTGTTAATGTTTTGAAGTATTAATATTGTACTTAATAACAAAACTATTAAAAGTCCAACGAAAACCATACATTCTTTTTTTGAGAATGAGTAGAAAATTGTATTAATATCTTTTTTTGAAGGTAATTTTAAATTAAACATGATTTTCAAGAGAAAGAGAATGTTTATAGAGCACGGATATTTTTCTGCTGAAAAATTCCTCGTGCTCACGCCGTCGCGTTCGCAAGTCTCTCTAAACATTCTTTTGCTCTTTTCTAGCTATTTGCTTTTATTATTATACTAAGCAATGCGAATAAAGCAAAGAGTACTCCACAAATAATAGATAAGTAAAAAAGAAACTTTTCAAAGCCTCGGCGAGTGTGATGAAAGCCTTCTGCGCCACTTCCACCTAAAGCTCCGCCTACTCCTGCGCTAGACTGTTGGAGTAAAATTGCTGAGACCAATACGACTGAAAGGATTATCTGCGCATATGGCAGAATTTGGGCTACTAAATTCATTCCACGATTATTGCATATTAAAGCCCGAAATGCAATATGTTAAGATAATCATATGTATATCCATGTAAAAGTCGCAGCTGAGGCAAAGAAAGAATCTTTCAAGCAAAAGTCTGAAGACCATTTTGAAATTTCGGTTAAAGAGAAAGCAGAACGCAATCAAGCAAATACACGTGTTTTAGAACTGGTAGGGGAATATTTCAAAGTTCCTTCATCCAAAGTTCGTATAGTAAACGGGCATAGACATCCGAGTAAGCTTCTAGTAATTGCATTTAACTCATAATATGCTAGTATGAATCCATTATGGTAGTACGAATGAGAAGTACAAAATCGCATACAGGAAACAGGCGTTCGCATCATGCAATTGAAAGCACGAGTTTTTCTAAGTGCGAAAACTGCAAGGTTTTAAAAAGACGCCACACAGTGTGCTCTTCTTGTGGTTATTACAGAGGAAAGAAAGTATTGGATTTAGTTAAAAAAGCAGAAAAGAAACAAAAGAAAGCAAAGGCAAAGAAAGCAGAGGAAGGTAAATAGCGATTAGGCCCTAGGCCCTAGGCTTGAGCAAATACTAAAGTCTAAAACCTAAAGCTTAACGCCTAAAAAAATGGCAAATAGGCACCTTTCAAGATCAATAGTGCTCCAGACGCTTTTTGAGTGGGATTTTCTGCCTGCGGAAAAGAAGAATGTAAATTCCATAGACGAAGAGATAAAAAAAGCATTACATAGAAATTTAAAAGAATTCGCCCCTGGTCTTGAGGACGATGCTTTTGTATTTTCTCTTACAGATCAGATTTTAAAGAAAAGGGTAATGATTGATAAAATCATAGAGGCCTCTGCTCCAGATTGGCCAATAGACAAGATTTCTGTCGTTGATAGAAATATTTTGAGAATAGGACTAACTGAACTTCTTTTTGGTGATAGAACTCAAGTTCCTCCAAAAGTAGCGATAAATGAAGCGATAGAATTGGCTAAAACTTTTGGTGGGGAAAATTCAGGTAAATTTGTGAATGGCGTGCTCGGAGCAGTTTATAAAGAAATCGGCGAGCCGGACAAAGGGCATCAAAAATCTTCAAATCAAAAGAAAAATCATGCTGATATAAAAGAATCAGTAGATGTTTCAAAATTACCGATAGAAAAAAAGGGTGGAGCATTAGTATATGCTAAAAAAGATGGAAAAATTTTCTTTGCATTAGTGCATGATGTTTTCGGTTATTGGACTATTTCTAAGGGAGGTATTGAAGAAGGAGAGAGCGAAGAAGAAGCTACAAAAAGAGAAATCAAAAAAGAAATTGGGCTTGATATAAAAATAGAAGAGAAGTTGGGCGCGAATGAATATGTCGCAAGTCACCCAGAAAAAGGGAAAAGTCTTAAAAAGGTTGTATACTTTTTGGCTTATAGCGAGTACAAGGAATTAGTTCTAGAAAAGTCTGGCGGTTTAGATGGTGCTAGGTGGTTTGAAATGGGAGAAGTGCCAGAACTTCGTATTTATAACGATATTATCCCGCTTATTGCAAAAGCAGTCGATATTATAACTAAACCTGCCCGCACAGTCGGGAAATAAGTTTATGGTTAATTTTTCAAATTTTGAGAAAAAAATAAAAATAATATTTAAAAATAAAAAGCTTTTAGAACAAGCTTTCATTCATCGTTCTTATATAAATGAAAATCCTGCTACAAATTTATCACACAATGAGCGATTGGAATTTTTGGGCGACGCAGTATTGGAATTGATTGTTACTGATTTTCTTTATAAAAAATATCCTAATTATACAGAAGGGGAATTGACTGCTTTGCGTTCAGCGTTAGTAAATGCAGTTATTATTTCCGAGATTGCATCAAATATAGGCATGAATGACTATCTGCTTTTATCAAAAGGTGAAGCGAAAGATAATGGTAAAGCTCGACAATATATTTTAGCAAATACTTATGAGGCATATATTGGTGCTTTGTATTTGGATCAAGGGATAGAAATGGTAGATAAATTTGTGCATAAAACTCTTTTACCAAAAACAGAAGAAATAGTATTGAAGAAACTTTGGCGTGATGCAAAATCTTTAGTTCAAGAGAAAGCGCAAGAATTTGTGAATGTTACGCCTGCCTATAAAGTTCTCCACGAATCAGGACCGGACCACGACAAGCATTTTACAGTCGGTATTTATTTCGGGTCAAGTTTAATAGCCGAAGGCAAAGGTCAATCCAAACAAGAAGCGGAGCAAAAAGCCGCTGAGATGGCTTTGAAAGTAAAGAATTGGCTTGATTAAAATATATTATGCGACTAAAAACATTAGAAATTAATGGTTTCAAATCTTTTGCCCAAAAAACTGTTTTGGATTTTGGAAATCCTATTGTCTCTGTCGTCGGGCCAAACGGTTCTGGAAAATCAAATGTAGTAGAGGCCATTCGTTATGTTTTGGGTGAGCAGTCAATGAAATCAATGCGTGGAAAGTCTGGCTTGGACCTTATTTTTAAGGGGTCAAAGAATTTATCCAAAGGTTCGCATGCTTCTGTTTCAATTTATTTTAATAATTCTGATAAAATTTTTAAACTGGAAAATGATACTGGGGAAGACATAAATCTAAATTACGATACAATCAGTATTTCTCGCGAAGTTTTTTCTGATGGATTGAATAAATATGTTTTAAATGGGACCGAAGTTAGACTGAAAGACATTCATAATCTTTTAGCGTCGGTGAATATAGGTTCGAGTGGACACCACATCATTTCTCAAGGTGAAGCGGATAGGATTTTGAATGCAAATATGCAAGATAGGCGAGAAATGGTTGAAGACGCGCTTGGTCTTAAAATTTATCAATACAAAGTGAAAGACAGCGTCAGGAAATTAGAAAAAACGGAGGAAAATATGAAAGAAGTGACCCTTTTGCGAAGAGAGAATGCTCCGCATTTGAATTTCTTGAAGAAGCAGGTGGAAAAGTTTGAAAAAGGAAAAGTTATGCAGATGGAGTTAACTGCTCTTTATGGTGAATATTTAAAGAAAGAAGATATTTATTTAGAAAATGAAAAAAATAATTTATCCGCCGAGAGAAATAAATTAAAAAAAGAATTAGAAAGTGTTGCTGGTAAGATATCTTTGACTGAAGACCAGAATTCTTCCAAAGGGAATAAAAAGATTGATGAACTCAGGGCTGTTGAAAAGAAGATAAACGAAATTCGCGCAATTAAAAGCGAAATGGAGCGAAAACTTGGAAGAATAGAGGGAATGATAGAAATGGAAGAAAGAAGAGCGGAGCAAAGACAAGATGTCGTGGAGATATCACAAGATGAAGTGAAGAGTGTGATTGATGAGATTAATAAATCCATAGATTTGGCTTTTTTGAAAGAAAGTGTTTCGGAAATTAAAGACATTCTCGGACGAATAAAGAATATCTTGAAGAAATTTTCTCCGGAAAAAGGAGATACAACTTCTAAGAATTTTGAAATACAGAATTTAAAGAAAACTCAAAACGAGATTTTGGCTGAAATGGCGAAGATAGAAGAGGAAGAATCAAAGATAGAACAAACGATAGAAAAACTAAAAGAAGATTTAAATAAAGAAACGGAGGCTTTGCGTGATTTGGAACGCGAAAAATTCACTTATAGGGTCAGACATCAAGAATTGACTTCAGCCTTAGAACTCATAAGTATAAAAGAAGGGAGCTTGAAAGCAAGGAGTGACGCTTTCATAAATGAAATGAAAGAAGGTGTGGCTCTTATCGGGCAGGGAATTTTAGCCTATAAAGATTTTAAAATTGAAGAGAAAAATGGGGGAGAAAACAGCCAAGAAGAATTAAAGAAAAAAATAGAGCGAATAAAAATAAAGCTTGAAGACGCGGGGCTCGGCAGTGGGGCGGAGGTGATGAAAGAGTTTCAGGAGGTTTCTGAACGAGATCAATTTTTAGCAAAAGAAATGGAAGATTTGGCTAAAAGCGTCGAGTCTCTCAACAAACTCATTGCGGATTTAAAAGAAAAAATAGATATTGAGTTTAGAGAAGGTGTAAAAAAGATAAATGTAGAATTTCAGGAATTTTTCTCATTGATGTTCGGTGGGGGACATGGCTCTCTAGCTATTGTTGCTCCTGCAAAAAAGAAGAAAAATGAAGACGTCGAGTTTGATGGAGAAGAAGGAACGGAAGTTGAATTTGAAGATGAAGAAGAAATTTTGCCAGAAGGAATAGAGATAAATGTTTCGCTTCCTCATAAAAAGGTCAAAGAGCTTCATGCTCTTTCTGGTGGAGAAAGATCTCTCACTTCTATTGCTCTTTTATTTGCTATGTCACAAGTCAATCCGCCACCATTTTTGGTTTTGGATGAAACTGATGCGGCATTGGATGAATCAAATTCACGAAAATATGGTGATATGCTAGAAAAGCTTTCAAAGCACTCACAGCTCATCGTTGTCACTCACAACAGGGAGACTATGTCTCGCGCTGGAATGCTTTACGGCGTCACTATTGGCGCAAACGGCGCATCAAAACTCCTTTCAGTAAAGTTCGAAGAAGCTACTCAGATTGCAAAGTAATTTTATTTAAACTTCACTTTTTCTTCTTTTCCTCTAGTTATATTACTTATTTGAAAGACAGAATTTAATTGTGTGGCGTCTTTTTTGACGCTGATGGAACCATCTTTGTATAATTTCATTTCAAGAATCATACCTTGCATTGTCGGCGCGCTCCAAGATTGGTCAAAAATAAAATTACCGAGCGAATAGGCGATATAACCATTTTTGTAAACTTCTGTGTCTTCTGTCACATGTGGATGCGCGCCTATTACTATTTTTGCGCCATCATCTATAGCTTTATGCGCTAGCTTTTCTTGCCTTGCATCGTGTTTTGTCTTGTATTCTTCACCAAAATGAAATGAAACAATCAGGTAATCAACTTGAGTGCTGGCATTTTTTATTATTTCATCAAAATCAGGATCACTGGCTAGGAGGATGCCTGCTTTATCATCTGTGGCTTTCATATATTCCGGTCCTTTATCGGAGAAGCCAAGAAATCCAATTTTCATTCCATATTTTTCAATTATTACCGGTGTTTCTGCTTCTTTTTTTGTATTTCCTCCGCCAGTATATAATATTTCATTTTCTTTTAAGCGAGAAAGCGTATCTATAAAAGCAATTCGTCCCCAATCACCGATGTGATTATTTGCTAAAGACAAAACGCTTATCTTTGCGCCCTTTAAAGCTGGAATTACACTTGGGTCCATCCTAAAGGAATACAGATTCTTTTGATCTGTTCCTTGGTCGGAAACCGTACCTTCCAAATTAGCAAATACAATATCTGATTCTTTTAACAGTTCCGACAAATCTTTTGATTTTTCAAAAAGTTTTGAATAATCATTATTGAAATTTTTTCTGACTGAGTTTTTTACTCCGCGATCAAGCATCAAGTCGCCGGCAAAAGCGAGTTTCACAAAACTTGGATCTTTTATATCAGGTATTCCGACTTTTTCTTGCACCCAATTTGTATTTGCGTCAAAAGCCCCTCCGTAATAGATATTTTTCTTTAAGTATTTAAGGATATTTTTTACATCTTTTTGTCGATCAGAACTTGAAAGCAGGGTTATGGAAATAGGGCGGAGTCCGGATTGTCCCAAGGGTAATAAAAAGTTGGAAACAACTGTTTGTTTTGCTTCGTCCGTATAACCGCTTTTTCCTCCAAAATATCCTTCTTCTCCTAAAAACTGGCTAATATTTGACCAGCTGTGATTTTTAATTGAATAGCTTCGCTTGGTTGTGATTTTTAGAATTTCTGGTTTTTTCTGATTTAAATATCCCGTTAATTTAAAAATATCCGAAGCGGTGGACTGGTTGTTTGGAGAAAGCCCGCTTGGATCTTCATAAGAGGTTCCAGACATTTTCAAGATTTCTGCCTGTTGGTTCATTTTTGCTATAAAACTATCTCTGTCAAAAAATTCTGCCAGCACTTCTGCCGCATCATTACTAGATTCTAAAAGGAGGGGATATAGTAAATCTGAAATTTTTATTTTTTCTCCAGATTTTAATTCTCCATTGGTGCCATTTGTGGACAGAGCTTTTTTGCTTACTTTTGTTGTTTCATCTGAAGACATTATCTCGCTGGTGACGAGCGCAGTCATGAGTTTAGAGATGGAAGCTATTGGCAGTTTCTTTTCTTGGTTTTTGGACAGTATTACTTCTCCTGTATTTAGGTCTCCCACTATATAAGCAAGGGCTGTAACCTTTGGTTCACTTTCCGCTTTATTTAGATAAAAATATTTAGGTTTTTCTTTTATTAGAGAAAGTATTGATGTCGCTACATTTTTTTCTGGCTGAACTGTATTATTGTCGGTATTTTGAAAAGGTAATGAGGCAAATGAAACTAGGGAAACGCCCAAAGCTATAGGAAATAGAGCCCAAAATAATATTTTTATTTTTCCAATCATATTAAGATATAATCTATCGTTTTTCTTTCCAAATCAACTCCTTTTACTTTCATTTTTACAAAATCACCTAGGCGATATCTCTTTTTCTTTTTTTGTCCAAGTAATTCTAATTTTTTTTCATTGAAAATGTAAAAATCGTCTTTTATGTCTCGAACTCGCACGAGTCCTTCACATTTTGTTTCAACTTCTTCTACATAAATACCCCATTCAGTGATTCCGCTTATGATTCCTTCAAAATGTTCTCCTTTACGTTTAGACATATATTCAACTTGCTTGTATTTAATAGAAGACCTCTCGGCATCAGAGGCGCGTTTTTCTTGTTCAGAGGAAATTCTGGCGATTTTTTCATACTCAAGTAGTTTTTCTTTGCCAACTTTTTTGTGCGCAAGGTGGTCATTGAGCAATCTGTGAATCATAATGTCTGGGTATCTTCGGATGGGGGAGGTGAAATGAGTGTAGTATTCAAAAGCGAGTCCGTAATGTCCGATATTTTTTGTAGAATAAATTGCTTTAGTCATTGACCTGATGATTGCTCGGCTTACTGTGTTTTTGATTGTTTCTTTTACATTTTTTCCTCCTAATCCTTTTAAAATAGAATTTATTTCTTGTTTTGGAATTGTTCCATTGATTAGAGATACTTTATATCCCAAACTTCGCAAGAAAAATGCCAAGTCTTCCATTTTTTCTCTACTTGGAAGATCGTGAATACGATATAAAGATATACTATCTTCTTTTTTACCTTTTATTGTTTTTGGTGACAGTGTTTCAGCTACTTTTTTATTTGCTAAAAGCATAAACTCTTCAACTAATCTGTTTGAGTCTCCGCGTTCTTTTTTAATTACTTTTATTGGAACTCCATTTTTGTCTAATACGAATTTTACTTCTTCTTGATCTAATGACATAGCTCCTTTTTTAAATCTTTCGATTGTTAAGAGTTTTGCCAGACTGTTTAAAGTGAATAATTCTTTATGAAGGGGAGCATTAGTTTTTTTGATTGTTTCTTCTGCTTCTTCATAAGTAAATCTTTTCTGGGAATGTATCACTGTGCGTCCATACCACTCACTTTTCACTTTTAAATGATTATTTTTGTCTTTTTCTAAGATAAAAACAGCGCTCATTGTAAGTCTGTCTTTGTGTGGTACTAAACTGCATAAATCATTTGAGAGTTCTTCCGGAAGCATTGGAATCGTTCTATCTACCAAATACACTGAAGTTCCACGTTCACGCGCCTCATGGTCTAAGACACTACCAACTTTTACATAATGCGATACATCGGCGATATGGATACCTATTTCGTATTCACTTGTTCCATTATGGTGTGGGCCTTTATCTAATTCTTGAAAAGAAATCGCATCATCAAAATCTTTTGCGTCTGATGGGTCAATAGTAAAAGTTAGAACCTTTCTAAAGTCACGGCGCCCAACATAGTCATTTTCTTTTATGCCATGTTTTTTTATTTCCTTTGCTTCATCTTCTACCTTTTTTGGCAATTCTGAATCAAAGCCTTTTTCCATAGCGATGGCGTGCATTTCTGTATTATTGTCACCCGGATTTCCCAAAATTTTTATTATTTTTCCTTCAGGAGCTTTTCTGGGATCTTTCCAAGAGATTATTTCCACAAAAACTTTCTGTCCTGCTTTGGCGGAATTTAACATTTCTTTCGGTATCAAAATATCCGTATACATTTTCGTATCGTCTGGATTTAGGAAAAACATATTATTTTCTGATTCTAAGACTCCAGTAAAACGTATTTTCGCGCGATTGATTATTCTTACTACCTCAGCTGTTTGTCTTCCTTTGCTTTTTGGATGTAGTACTATTTCTACCGTATCTCCATGCATAGCTGTATTTAAGTGTTTGAAATCAATTTCGGGGTCTTGTTTATCTTTACTACCTTCAATTGCAACATATCCCGTGCCTTTTGCGGAAATAGAAATGATGCCTTGTAATTTATTAGTATGATAGTTCTTTTGATTTTTCATTTTGTTTTAATATAACATAAAAATCGGCATATTGCTTTTAAAAAATTTTATGTTAAGCTAAGACCATGTTAAAAATAAGATTACAGAGAATAGGCAGAAAGAACGACCCATCTTTTCGGGTGGTTTTGACTGATTCTAAAAATAGCACCAAAAGCGGAAGATTTTTAGAAGTGCTTGGAACTTATAATCCAAAAGCAGAAGATAAGAAACTAAGAGCAAATTTTGTCGCTGATAGAATAAAATATTGGATGTCACAAGGAGCAAAATGTTCTGATACTATGCATAACTTTTTAGTGAATGATAAAACCATCGAAGGCAAAAAAATAAACGTTTTGCCGAAAAAGAAACCAACACAGAAACGTAAGGAATTAAAAGCAAAGAAATAAAAGGAGTTGACCCCTCTGCTCGCGAGCAGAGGGGTTGAAAGCAAAAAAATAGTTCTGTATACTATATAAAGCAGTTACGTCGGAATACTGCACGATTACAAAGATTAATAATGTTTTAATATTATGGAAGAAGCAGACAAGGTGTTTTTGGAGTATGTAGTTAAAGCTCTCGTAGATAATCCGAACGATATAAAAATCGATCGTACTGTCGATGAGATGGGCGTGCTTATCAGTCTTACTGTAAATCCTGCCGATATGGGCAAGATTATCGGAAGAATGGGAAACACTGCAAAAGCTATTCGTACTCTTCTTAGAATTATTGGCATGAAAAATAATGCTCGAGTTAATTTGAAGATTAACGAACCAGAAGGAAGCACAAGACCAGAGCGAGTCGAGAGACCACAGAGCGCTCCTACTACGCTCAAGACTGTAGATCAGGCAATGGAAGATTTGAAAGGAATATAAATAAAAACAAAGTAAAAACACCCTGAGCGAAAGCGAAGGGTGTTTTTACTTAATAGTGTTATAATTATTAAGAATAAATATGTATATAGTACATTGAAAAATATAGTATTGTGGCGTTCCTTGAGTACTTTTCTTGTGAGAGTTTTCAAAGAACGTCGCAACTATTGTCGAACAACTTACGAAAGGAAAAAAATGAAAATCGATCCACCTGTAGATGCTCAGAAACTTCTGAGTGAGTTTTTCAAAAGGCTTGAAGGAGATCAGGCAAGTCAAATCCTTACTTCTCTTGAAGCTTGTATGCATGGAGAGAATGTGTCTCTTATCAACATCGTTCCTGTTCCCGGTAAGGCTACATGGGAAAGTCGTGGTCCTCTGACCATAGTTACGCTTCCGGGGTCGGAAGGGCTAACTGGTCCAGAATTGATTGCGCGTCTTGATGACCAAGGCAAGCGATTGTCAGACGAGGCTCAATTGATTATGCGGTCGGAGAATTTCAAACCGACTCATCCTGGTTTTGTCCATAAGGTTGTTCTTCTTAAAGCTAATTACTGGATGGAGAACGACAAACGGACGATTCAGGTTGTTCAGGCTGAAGGTGTGTTGAGAAAATGGTCTGAACTTCACATGGAAGTCATGCCAATGATCCGAGGGTGTTTCTCGGATAGACAGCTCGAAAAAATGGGTCTTCGATGGATCATGGGAATGCACAAACCCATTGTGGTGAAAAATAGACCGCGCCTTTTACTTGTGTCTAGAGGTTTATTTGGCAGGTATCTAGGCGTGCATTCGGCTTATCCTGACAGTTCCTGTCTCAGTAGTGGCGCTTTTGCTTGGTCTATTCCATGAAGGGCAAGCAACTAACACAGCGGACGAGGTATTTACCTCGTCCGCTAGGGGAATTATCGTAGATTTGGCCACTTGAGGAATCATTCTTCAGTGGTTTTTTCTTTGTTGACAGATGTATTGTTTTGTGGTACTCTCTTAGAGAATTTTCCTCAGCATTTACCTATTGTGGGTGTGTGTTTTGAGGAGAAAACAAGGAGGTTCGAGTTTTTGTGAAGATGAGGTGGGTTCTTTTAATTGTGATTTTGCACGTTGCCTTTCTAGGCGGTGCATGGTGGATTGAACCTTTTATAAAGTAAATAACAAAGGAGGTGTGTTATGGCCTTGAGAGAAATCAAAATAGGCATTGTCGCATTTGCTTGTATGATTTTGCTGGGCTTGGGTGAGCTAATTGTCTCAGCTCATAGGTGGTGGACAGGGAAGAATTACAAACCACTTCAACAGCAGGTTCAGCAACAGCCCAAGTAGCATCCATGTCGGCGAAAGCGGACGAGGTGTCCCCACAGACCTCGTCCGCTTGGAAGAATATCGTGAGAAAAAACTCCACTGGAAAACCCCAGTGGTTTTCTATTTATATAGAGAGTATGCTATAAATAATTTATGCGTTTTCATGTAATTACAATTTTTCCAGAGATGTTTGATTCTTATCTAAAAGAGTCTATTCTTGGGCGGGCGATAGGAAACGAGCTTGTTTCAGTTAAATTTTATAATCCGATGAGCTTTTGTAAACCAAAAGAGCGGGTGGATGGCAGACCTTATGGAGGTGGTCCAGGGATGGTTTTGCGTCCAGAATTGTTTCTTAAAGCATTTTCTAAAATAAAGATAAAAGATAAAAAGAAAACTAAGATAATTTTATTTTCTACTTCCGGAAAAAAGTTTAATACAGCTTATGCAAAAATATCAGCAAAAAAATATACTGATATTATTTTAATTTCTGGTCGATATGAGGGAATTGATGCGCGGGTGCAGAAAATTCTAAAAGCAGAAGAGATTTCAATAGGGGATTATGTATTGACTGGAGGAGAAATTCCGGCAATGGTTTTAATAGATTCCATTTCAAGGCAAGTTCCGGGAGTTTTAGGCAGGTTCGATTCTTTAGAGGAAGAAAGAGTCTCTAGTAGTGAAGTTTACACTCGTCCGGAAATTTTAAAATATAAAAATAAAAATTACAAAGTTCCAAAGGTTTTACTTTCTGGAAATCATAAACTTATTGACGAGTGGAAGGTACGGTTGACAAAAAAGGCAAAATAGAGTAGGCTGTTTGAGATTCATTGATTGAGTATTGGATGGAATCCTGTGTCAGATAAGTGTTTGATTATAAGGGTTTTAACTTAATCATATCTAAATATCTCTATAAGAAGCTAAAAGAAAGCATTTTTCGTCTGTTTTCTTTTTGTGTTTTGTAGCTTTATCTAGATCAAGCAACTATGCATACGATAAGTAAGCGTCCGAAGAAATATTTCTCAAGGTACAAGAAACCCTTGGTAAAATTTCCAAATTTAATCGAAGCTCA
>Ga0172379_10004384_pt1 | contig 20944 bp, 16 predicted proteins | sample GrowelOW334metaG_FD_119756 | JGI IMG/M metagenome (GOLD analysis project Ga0172379, IMG submission 119756) | Groundwater microbial communities from an aquifer near a municipal landfill in Southern Ontario, Canada - Groundwater well OW334 metaG | ecosystem: Environmental > Aquatic > Deep...
AGCTTGAGTCCGCGCTCCTTGCGGCGTTCCGCAAGCAGGCCGGCGGTGAAGATCAGGAGCTTGTCTTTTTCTCGGGGTGTCAGTTCCATTGCATTTCTCCGTGGTTCATCACGTATTCCAGATGCGCGGCGCCTGTGCCTCCTGTCCGAGCAGCGCGGGCCGTAGCACCCGCCACAGTGCGACGAACCAGGCGCGCGCCGCTTCCGACGAATGGCCCAGGTAGCGCGCCACCAGCAGTTGCGGCAAGGCGGTGAGACCCTGCCGTGCACCGCTCTCCGACGCTGAGACAGTGCGGCAGGCCGCCAGTAAAGCCGGTGGTATGTTCTCGCCGGCCGCCATCAGCGTGCCGCAGACCGTGAACCCGGCCAGCCCGACGGTCGAATCCAGCAGCGGCGAACCGCCCGACAACCGGCCCTGTTCGAGCCATAACAATTTGCCATCCTGCTCGATGCGGGTGCTCAATTTCAAGTGACCAGTGGCAAAGCATTCACTCGATGCGCGCCGGCCCAGACACAGCACCTCCCAACCCAGATAGCGCGCGCCGGCCGCCAGGCTGATACGGCTCTGCATATCCGCCAACGCGCCGTCGAAGACGATCGTCTCCTGTGGCAGCCATTCAAGCTTCGCGGTCGCAGCCACTTCGAAGTTCAGTGCCTGGCTGGCCCACGGCGCGGCGGAGCGATACCATTTGCCGGCGCCCGGCGTGGTGAGCAGCGCATGGCTTGCCTCTCCGGCGGCAACCGTGATCGCCAGCTGGTCACCGCCGGCGATGCCCGACGGCGGATGCAGGACGATGGCATGGCAGACCGCCGGACCTTCCGGATGCAGGGCTTTCTGCACGCGCAGCGGACCGCTATGCTCGCGTGCAGCGAGGATGGTGGCGTTGTCGCGGCGTTCGAAGCGCAGGTCGAGGCGAGCTTGCCAGCCGGTCGCCGGTACAGTATCGAATGCGGGCTCTCGTAACATGCACTCACGATCATACCGAAAGCAGTTCCCGCACGCCGTCTTTTTCCATGTCGGCGCCGGCGCCGCGCCGGATGATCTCGCCGCGCTCCATGACCAGGTAGTGGTCGGCCAGCGACTGGGCGAAGTCGTAGTACTGCTCGACCAGCAGGATGGCCATGCTGCCTTCGGCGGCGAGCGTGCGGATGACACGCTCGATGTCTTTGATGATGGAGGGCTGAATGCCTTCGGTCGGTTCGTCGAGGATCAAGAGTTTCGGGCCGAAGGCCAGGGCGCGTCCGATCGCCAGTTGCTGCTGCTGGCCACCGGAGAGATCCCCGCCGCGCCGCCGCAGCATCTGCTTGAGGACCGGGAACATATCGAAGATCGGCTCCGGAATCCTGGTGCCGGCGGGACGGGTGGCCAGCCCCATGCGCAGGTTCTCCTCGACGGTCAGGCGCGGGAAGATTTCGCGGCCCTGCGGCACATAGCCGATGCCGGCCTGGACGCGCTCGTACGATGGGGCATGGGTGATGTCCTGTGTGCCAAAATTGATCTGGCCGCTTTTTGTTGGCACGAGACCCATCAAGCATTTCAGCAACGTGGTCTTGCCGACGCCGTTGCGGCCAAGCAGCGTGGTGACCTTGCCGGTGGGCGCGTCGAAGCCGATATCTCTGAGGATGTGGCTGCCGCCGTAATACTGGTTGAGATGGTCGACTTTCAGCATGATGGTTGGCGCGCCTTCGGCTTATCTACCAAGATAGACTTCGATCACGCGCTGGTCGTTCTGTACCGTGGCGAGATCGCCTTCGGCCAGCACCGAGCCTTCGTGCAGCACCGTCACCTTGCCACCGAGTTGTTCGATAAAGGCCATGTCGTGTTCGACCACCACCAGCGAGTGCTTGCCGGCCAGCGACTTGAACAGCTCGGCGGTGCGCTCGGTTTCCTCGTCGGTCATGCCCGCCACCGGTTCGTCGAGCAGCAGCAGGCGCGGGTCCTGCATCAACAGCATGCCGATCTCCAGCCACTGCTTCTGACCGTGCGAGAGCAGGCCCGCGGGGCGGTCGGCGGCGTCCTCTAAGCGGATCTGTTTGAGGGTGTCGGCGATGCGGTCGCGCGTCTCGTCGTCGATGGCAGAGAACAGGCTGCGGCGCACGCGCTTGTCTATCTTCATCGCCAGCTCGAGATTGTCGAACACCGAGTGGTTCTCGAAGATGGTCGGCTTCTGGAACTTGCGGCCGATGCCGGCGTGGGCGATTTCCGGTTCGGACATTTTGGTCAGGTCGAGCGTCTGGCCGAAGAAAGCCTTGCCGCGATCGGGCCGGGTCTTGCCGGTGATGACATCCATCATGGTGGTCTTGCCCGCCCCGTTGGGGCCGATGATGCAGCGCAGCTCGCCGACATCGATGGTCAACGCCAGCTTGTTCAGCGCCTTGAAGCCGTCGAAGCTGACGGTGATGCCTTCGAGGTAGAGGATCACGTTGTGTGAAAGGTCTACCTCGCCCGCCTCGACCAGATGGCCGAGGTTGACCTGATCCTCGGCGACATCGATGCGGCCGACGCTGAGTTCCACGACCGGAGGAAGCCCCTGTGGGATGCCGCTCATGATCGACGCGCCTTCCACGTCTGACTCAGCCGCTTCCACAAACCCACCACCCCATCCGGCAGGTAGAGCGTCACGACCACGAACAGCGCGCCGAGGAAGAACAGCCAGTAGTCGGGGAAGGCCTGGGTGAAAAAGCTCTTGGAAAGATTGACGATGGCCGCGCCGATCACCGGACCGATCAGGGTGGCGCGGCCGCCCACCGCCACCCAGATGGCGATCTCGATGGAGTTGGCCGGCGACATCTCGCCCGGATTGATGATGCCGACCTGCGGCACGTACAGCGCCCCGGCGATGCCGCACAGCATGGCCGACACAGTCCAGATGAACAGCTTGTAGTGCAGGGGGTTGTAGCCGATGAACATGACCCGGCTCTCGGCGTCGCGGATGGCGGTCAGTACGCGGCCGAACTTGGAGGTGACCAGGTAGCGTCCCAGCAGCAGCGTGAACATCAGCATCAGCGCCGACAGTCCGAATAGCGCCACGCGCATCTCCGGCGCGGTGATCGGGTAGTTGAGGATGCGCTTGAAATCGGTGAAGCCGTTGTTGCCGCCGAAGCCGGTTTCGTTGCGGAAGAACAGCAGCATGAAGGCGTAGGTCATGGCCTGGGTAATGATGGAGAAGTAGACTCCCTTGATGCGCGAGCGGAAGGCGAAGAAGCCGAACACCAGGGCCAGGAGCCCCGGAATCGCCACCACCTTGAACAGCGCCAGGCCGAAGCTGTCGCTGCCGAACCAGTACCAGGGCAGCGACTTCCAGTCGAGGAACACCATGAAGTCCGGCAGGTCGGCGTGGTAGGCGCCGTCGCGGCCGATCTGGCGCATCAGGTACTGGCCGAAGGCATAGCCGCCGAGCGCGAAGAACACCCCGTGGCCGAGGCTGAGTATCCCCGCATAGCCCCAGATCAAGTCCATCGCCACGGCGACGATGGCGTAGCACATAATCTTGCCGCCCACCGCGATGACGTAGGCGGATACATGCAACGGGTGATCCGGCGGCACGGCCAGATGCAGCAACGGCAGCAGCACCAGCGCAATCGAAGCAAAAACGCCAAGCGCCATCCAGCCCTTCCGGGACGTTGCGGTGAAGAAACGGATCACCAAGGGCGTTCTCATGTCTCGACGAACCTGCCCTTGAGGGCAAACAGTCCCTGCGGCCGCTTCTGGATGAACATGATGATGAACACCAGCACCACGATCTTGGCGACCACCGCGCCGGCCCAGCCTTCGAGGAACTTGGAGACAACGCCCAGGCCCAGGGCCGCCCACACCGCGCCGGCGAGCTGGCCGACGCCGCCCAGCACCACCACCATGAAGGAATCGACGATATAGCCCTGGCCCATGTCGGGGCCGACGTTGGCGATCTGCGACAACGCCACCCCGCCCAGTCCGGCGATGCCGGCGCCGAGCGCAAAGGCCACGCTGTCGATGCGCGCCGTCGGCACCCCGACGCAGCCGGCCATGGCACGGTTCTGCGTCACTGCGCGGACGAACAGGCCGAGCCGGGTGCGGTTCATCAGCACCCATACCAGCGCCAGCACCAGCAGCGCAAAACCGACGATGACGATGCGGTTGAGCGGCAGCACGATGCTCGGCATCAGCTCGATGCCGCCGGACATCCATGACGGATTGGCGACCTCGACGTTCTGCGCGCCGAACAACACGCGGGCCGCCTGGATCAGGATCAGGCTCAAACCCCAGGTGGCTAGCAGGGTTTCCAGCGGCCGGCCGTAGAGCCAGCGGATCACCGTGCGTTCCAGGAGCACCCCGACGGCGGCGGCGGCCAGGAAGGCGACCGGAATTGCGGCGACGACATACCAGTCGAGCCAGCCCGGCAGGTAGCTGCGGAACAGGCCCTGCATGAAGTAGGCGGCATAGGCGCCGATCATCAGCAGTTCGCCGTGCGCCATGTTGATCACGCCCATGACGCCGTAGGTGATGGCGAGGCCAAGCGCCGCCAGCAACAGGATGCTACCGAGCGACAAGCCGGAAAAAATACGCCCGACGGTCTCGCCGAGCGCCAGCCGCGACTTGACTTCGGCATGCGCGGCGATGGCGGCGCGGCGCACCGTCACCTCCGCTTCGTTGGCCGGTTCCATCGTCGCCAATAGCAGCAGCTTGATGTTCGGGTCGCCGCTGCCGGCCAGCGCCTTCACCGCATCCAGACGTGCCGCGGCGTCGGCGTGCTTTAGCGTGGCCAAGGCGTATGCCTGGGCGAGTGCCGCCTTCACCTTGTCGTCGCTCTCCTGGTCGCGGGCACGCGCCAGCATGGGCGCCATGCCGGCATCGGGCTCGCTGGCGAGACTCAGCGTCAACTCCTTGGCCGCGGCGAGACGCATGTGCCGCTCGGGACTGAACAACCGCAACGCCGCCAGCGCCCCGGCGAGTTCGCCGCGGACCCGGTTGTTGATGGTCACCGAGTCGGCATTCTCCGGCGGCGGTGTAATTGCCGCGCCGCTGGCTGCATCGACAGCCTGGTCCTTATCCTTGAGAAATACCTGATCGCCGGCGGCGAACAGCGCCTCCTCGTTCATCGCCTTGAGAACCTTGAGGGCCTGTCCGTCGGCGCTCTGCGCGAGCTTCTGGATCGCGGCGATTTTCAGGTCCGAGTCCTCGGCCGCCAGCTGCTGCACCACGGCCGGGTCCAGCGCCGCAAATGACGGCAGCGCGAAGAGCCAGAGCAGCAGGGCGAGGAGGATGGGTTTCATGTTTCGATTGGGCCGGAATACCCTCCGGCCTCGGCCGGAGGGTCTGCTGCATCACGCTGGATTACTTGCTATCCGGCTCGTCCTTCTTCTTGTCGTTGCCGACGATGAACGGGCTCCAGGGCTGGGCCTTGACCGGGCCCTTGGTCTTCCAGACCACATTGAACTGGCCGTCGGCCTTGACTTCGCCGATGAACACCGGCTTGTGCAAGTGATGGTTCTTGGCGTCCATCTGGATCTCGAAGCCGGACGGCGCCTTGAACTTCTGCCCGCCGACGGCGGCGATGACCTTATTCACGTCGGTGGTCTTGGCCTTCTCGGCCGCCTGCGCCCACATGTGGATGCCGACGTAAGTGGCTTCCATCGGGTCGTTGGTGACCACGCTCTCGGCCTTCGGCAGCTTCTGCTTCTTGGCCCAGTCGCGGTACATCTTGATGAAGGCGTCGTTCTGCGGATTCTTGATCGACTGGAAGTAGTTCCAGGCGGCGAGATGGCCCACCAGCGGCTTGGTATCGACGCCGCGCAGTTCCTCTTCGCCCACCGAGAAAGCCACCACCGGCACGTCGGTGGCCTTCAGGCCGGCGTTGCCGAGCTCCTTGTAGAACGGCACGTTGGAGTCGCCGTTGATGGTCGACACCACCGCCGTCTTCTTGCCTTCGGCGGCGAACTTCTTGATCTTGGCGATGATGGTCTGGTAATCGGAATGGCCGAAAGGTGTGTAGTCCTCCATGATATCGGCATCGGCGACGCCCTTGCTCTTCAGGAAGGCGCGCAGGATCTTGTTGGTGGTGCGCGGATAGACGTAGTCGGTGCCGAGCAGAACCCAGCGCTTGGCCGAGCCGCCGTCCTTGCTCATCAGGTATTCGACCGCCGGAATGGCCTGCTGGTTGGGCGCGGCGCCGGTGTAGAAGACGTTCTTTTCCAGTTCTTCGCCTTCGTATTGCACCGGATAAAAGAGCAGGCCGTTGAGTTCCTTGAACACCGGGTTCACCGACTTGCGCGACACCGAGGTCCAGCAGCCGAAGGTCACGGCGACTTTGTCCTGGCTCAGCAGTTGCCGGGCCTTCTCGGCGAACAGCGGCCAGTTCGACGCCGGGTCGACCACCACCGGCTCCAGTTGTTTGCCCAGCACCCCGCCTTTGGCGTTGATCTCGGCGATGGCCATCAGCGCGGTTTCCTTCAGCGCCGTTTCCGAAATGGCCATGGTGCCGGAAAGAGAGTGCAAAATGCCGACCTTGATGGTATCGGCGGCTCGTGCGGCGAATGAAGTGGCGCCGATGGCGGCGATCGAGGCGGACAGCGTCAGCGCCTTGATGAAGTTGCGACGTTTCATGGGAACTCCCTGGTAGTTGAGAAATGGGCCAAACCGGTGCGCGTGGTGACGCGACAGACCAGTATCAGCGAATTGCGTGCCAGGGCTGGCACGAGGATCGGCTAAATGCCACGCCAGCCAAGTGCGGCAAGGCTTTGGGAGATTGGGGAAGTATTTCCAGCGGCTGGATGAAACCCTGGCCAGACCGATCATGGTGCGTCGAAATACTCTATGCACCAAAGCGGCGCAGCTTCCGGAGCGGTTGACGCTGGGTCTTACTTGCGCCCCTGGCTCAAGGCCGCCGACAAAGCCAGCAGCTTGCCGATCAATTTGTCGCGCAGCGTATTGAGATCGACGAAGGCCGCCTGGGCGTCATTCAGTCGATTTGCCGACTTGTGGGCGACGAGTTCCTGGCCCAACTGGTGCACTTCTTCATGGACCGCGTCGATGGCCTGGAACTCCGGCATATGTCCATAGTGGTTGCTGCCTTCGCCGTGATACCAGGCGCCGAAGCGGCAGTGATGGGAATCGAAGGGCGGCGGCCGGTCGGATACGCCGGTCAGCCAGTTGCCCATCCACCTGACCCAGTAGCGATGATCGACCTCGGCATACACCAGGGGCAGTTCGTTGCGGTTCAAAACCAGGTCCCGGCACGCCGCCCAACTCGGATCCTGTTGCCACTCGCGCGTCCACTGGATCAGCTTGTCGGCGGGCATGGGACGGGCGATGCCATAACCCTGGCCATAATCGCAGCCCAGCTTGAGGAGCATCTGTCCGTGCTCGGTCGTTTCCACTCCCTCCGCGATCACGGTGCGATGAAAGGCGGCGGCGAGGCCGATGACGCCCTCGACGATGGAAAGGTCTTCGGTGTCCCACAGCATGTCCTGCACGAAGCTCTGGTCGATCTTGAGGATATCCGCCGGCAGGCGCTTGAGATAGGTCAGCGATGAATAGCCGGTGCCGAAATCGTCCAGGGAAATAGTCACGCCCAGTGCCTGGCAATCCTTGATGACCTGGGAGACATGGAGGACGTCTTCCAAGGCCGCCGTCTCCAGCAACTCCAGTTCGAGGTTCCGCGCCGTGACCGAGCGATGGAGGGCGAGTTTCTCTTTCAGGCCGTCGAGGAAATCATGCTGCTGCAAATGGTGGGCGGCGATGTTGACGCTGACCGCAATCTCGAACCCGTCCCGAGCCCAGGCGGCCATCTGCTCCAGCGCCGTATTCAGCACCCAGTCGCCCAGCTTGGAAATCAGTTCGCTGCCCTCGATCACCGGCAGAAATTCTCCCGGCGCCACCACGCCCCGTTCCGGGTGCTGCCAGCGGATCAGCGCTTCCACGCCAATCACCCTGCCCTCGCGCATGTTGACCTTGGGTTGGTAATAGAGCACGAACTCCTCGTCTTCCAGCGCCTGGGCGATGCGCTGGTAGCTCTCCTGGTGGGATCGCGTCAGCTTGTCGTGTTCCTGGTCGAACAGGTGGTAGCGGTTTTTTCCGGCCTGCTTGGCCTGATACATGGCCTGGTCGGCATGGCGCAGCAAGGTGTCCGGGTCACCGCTGTCGAGGGGGAACAGCGTCACTCCCAGACTGGCGGAAACGCGCAGCGTAATTTCCTTGATCTGCACCGGAGAAGCGGCGGCCTGCAACAACCGGGAAAGGACCACCTCGCATTCACGGATGCTGGTCAGGTCTGTGAGCACCGCGACGAACTCATCGCCGCCGATGCGGGCCAGGGTATCGCCCTCGCGCAAGGCTTCCTTCAAGCGCTGCGAGAGGACGATCAGCAAGGCGTCGCCGGTTTCGTGGCCATGGTTGTCATTGACTTCCTTGAAGCCGTCGAGGTCGAGATAGACCAGCGCCATGAGGTTTTCCCGCCGCCGCGTCTGCGCGGTGGCCTGCCGCAGGCGATCGGCCAGCACCACCCGGTTGGGCAGGCCGGTGAGCGCGTCGTAGTGGGCGATCCGCTCCAGCTGGTTTTGATGCTCCTTGAGGGAAGAGATGTCGGAGAACAGCGCGACGTAGTTCTGCGGCACCCCGGCGGCATCCGTCACGGCGCTGATGTTGAGCATTTCCACATACACCTCGCCGGTCTTGCGCCGGTTCCATATTTCGCCGGACCAATGCCCCTTGGTCTTCAAATCGCTCCACATGCCCGCATAGAATTCCTGGTCCTGGCGGCCCGACTTGAGGATGCGCGGATTCTTGCCGATGGCCTCCACGCGGCTGTAGCCGGTAATGCGCGTGAACGTGTCATTGACGTCGATGATATTGCCTTCGGCGTCGGTGATGGTGATGCCTTCCTGGGCATAGGTAAACACGTTGGCGGCCAGTTGCAGATGGGCTTCGGCCTGCTTGCGTTCGGTAATGTCCGTGATCACGCCCACCAGGGCAACCACCTTCCCCTGGGAGTCCAGTCTCTGGCGGGCGGTCAGGTGCCCCCAGAACTCGCTGCCGTCTTCGCGCCGGTAGCGCCGCTCCAGATCGACGGTGCGGAGGTCGCCGGTCAGCAGCCCCAGCAGGTTTTGCCGACCGGCTTCCCGCTCGTCGGGATGGATGTGCGCCACATATTCGCTGCCGATCAGCTTTTCCAAGGGACAGCGAAACATTTCCGCCATGCGCCGATTGGCGTGAATCAGATCCCCGCTTAAGTCTCCCTCGAAGATGGCGACACTGGCCGTATCGTAAATCACCCGCAGTTCCTCGGCGCTGTCGAAACGCGCCTTCTCCGCCTGGGCGCGCTCGATGGACATGGCCACCTGCTCCGAGACGAATTGCAGCAGCGTCTTGTCCCGCTCGGTGTAGCGGACATGCGCCGAATACGTTTGAACCGCCAGCACGCCGACGGTGCGCTTTTCGGTCTTGAGCGGTACCCCCAGCCAGTCTAGGGAATCGCTGCCCAGTACGATATTTTCTTCCCCGGCTACGGCGGCCTGCGACTCCGGAGTCAGCAGCAAGGCTTCCCCGGTCCTCAGCACTACGTCGGTCAAGCCGCCGGCGCCGAACTTGCGGGGCGAGGGAACCGGGTCATGCTCGTCGACGAAATAGGGAAAGCTGATTTCCCCGGTGCTCTCGTTGTAGAGCGCCACGTAGAAATTCTTCGCCGGCATCATGTTGCCGATGATCTGGTGGATCTGCTCCAGCAGTGTCGGCAGGTCCAGCGCGGAATGCGAAGCTTCGGAAATGCTGTGCAGGGCCAATTGCAGGTTTTCGGCCTGTTTCCTCTCGGTTACATCGGTGGCGATCACGGCAATCGCTGAGACTTCGCCCTGGCTGTCGAGCACCGGGAAATAGGTGGCGAAATAGGATCTGCCATTTCGGTCGTCATCGGTGGTGAAGGGCTTCTTCGAACGGATGACGGCGTCGAAGTAAGCACGTCTTTCCTGTGCCACATGCGCCGGCAGCAGGCGGAATATATTGCCGCCGATGGTTTCGGGGAGCGGCCGTCCGAGACGCTGGGCGGCCGTCGGGTTGGCGCTGATGATGTTTCCCTGCAAATCCGTCAGCAATATGGTTTCGGTGATGGAGAGCTGAATCGCCTCGAATACCTCGATGCTCTGCCGCAAGGCGTCTTCCGCCTGCCCGCGTTCCGCCAGTTCCCGATTGAGAGCGGCGGTCCGGGCGTCTACTTGCCGGCGCAATGAACGGTTGAACAGCAGGACGACGATCACCACCAGCGTAAATAATGCACCCGTGCCCAACAGCAGCATCAAGTTCTGGCGTGTGTTGATGCGGTCGTCGAGCTTGATCCAGCGCCGGTAGATCTCCTGGTGTTCAGCCTCGGTGATCGACGCCAGGCCCTTCGCCAAAATCTGGTTTAGGATCGGCCAGTCGTTGCGCGAAGCAATATGCAAGGCGTTGGAGCGGCCGGAATCGCCCGCCACCCGCAAATTGGCGATGCCATGTTTGCCGATCAGATAAGAGGCAATGGCCAGATTGACCACCGTCGCATCCGAGCGGCCAAACGACACATCCCGCAAGCCCGCCAGGTCATCGGCGACGGCAACGACCCGGATGGCCGGAAAGTTGGCGCGCACATACTCATCCAGCGCGTTGCCGCGGGTGATGGCGAGCCTCTTGCCCGCGAGCCGCGAAAAATCGACGACGCCTTCCACCTGCCTGGGCACGATGACCACATTCGGAATATCGATGATGGCCTGGCTGAAATTCAGGTACTCGCTGCGCGCCGGGGTCTGCTGCGCCGCGCCGAGGATATCCACTTCACGGCGCTTCGCCAGGTTCAGCACTTCGTCCCAGGTGGCTGCCCGGACGAGCTGGAAGCGCAGCCCGAGGCGCGCTTCGATCAGCGGGTAGTAGTCGGCGATCAGCCCGCGGTAATGCCCGGTCTCGTCGAAATATTCTATCGGCGGAAAGTTGGGATCGGGCGCCAGACGCAACACCGGGTGCTCGGCGAGCCAGGCGCGTTCCTCGTCCGTCAGCAGGCTGGCGATTGCGGGCGCGGCGGGGCCGGATAAGTGCAGCCACCAGATGGACAGGCCGAGAGCGCACAGCAGCGCCAACAGCAGCCATAATTTGAATGCCCGCCAACGCGGGCCTCTCATCGGAGGCACCCCTGACACTTCCCTGTTCCCCCTCAAGAGCCTATTCCGTTGCCGGGCCGGCGGCTCATTCGGACATAGCGGCCGCGGGCAGTCTCAAAACAGCTCGATCTTCTTTTCGCGTGGCGTGCTTGGTCCGAGCAAGCTGTTTTCGTAAGCCACTTCCTCCTGCGTTACCTGCGAGGTGATCGCCTGCGACGATTGAATCCGCTTGCAGTATGCATCCCCGGTGGCCGGCTCGAAAATCACCTTGCGCGCCCAGGGACCGCCGAAGTCGGAAGCAACCAGGGTGATGCCCTCGCGCTCCAGCCAGGATCGCGTAAAGCTGATGTTACCATCACCGATCGACTTGCGCAGGGAGCTGACGACGTTGCCGCCGCCGAAAGCCTTGGCGACCATGCGTTGCTTTTGGGCGCCCTTGCCCAGCATGGCATTGACCAATACTTCCATGGCATAGTCGCCGCGCAACAGCGAGTCATACTCGCTGTCGCTCGCCCGGGTGCGGATCGGCAGCATGAAGTGATTGAGGCCGCCGAAGCGCAGCTTCGGATCGAACAGGCACACCGCGACACAGGAACCGAGCAGCGTGGCGATCGGCTGGCGCTCTTCCACCGCCCACTGACCCGGGTGGATGGTCCTGGCCTGTTGTTCGATATCCTTGCTGGATGCGTCGGGCGGCGGGCTCATTGGTAAGCGATAATTTCCCGGGCGATCAGTTCCAGCGGCATGACCTTGTCCGCGGCGCCGAGCTTGATGGCTTCCTTGGGCATGCCGAAAACCACGCAAGTGGCTTCGTCCTGCGCCACCGTTGCGGCGCCGGCCTCATGCATCTCGTTCAGGCCGCGCGCGCCGTCATCACCCATGCCGGTCATGATGATGCCCAGCGCGTTCTTGCCGGCGACCTGGGCGACGGAACGGAACAGCACATCGACCGACGGTTTATGCCGGTTGACCAGCGGACCGTCGACCACTTCGACGATGTATTGGGCACCGCTGCGCCTCAGCATCATGTGACGGCCGCCCGGGGCGATCAACACCCGGCCGGGAATCACCCGGTCGCTGTTGCGGGCTTCCCGCACTTCCATCCGGCACAGGGTATTCAGGCGCTCGGCAAACAGTGCGGTGAATTTCTCCGGCATGTGCTGAACCACGACAATGCCTGGACAGACCGCCGGCAGCATGGTCAGCACCACCTCCAGGGCCTGGGTGCCGCCGGTCGAGGTGCCGATGGCGATGATGCTTTCAGTGGTTTTCGACATCGCCGTGGACGCCGCCGCGCGCGCCGCCAGCATCGCATCGGCGGTCAGCTTGGGCGCGGCCGACGCCACGGTACAACTGGGATGGATATTGCGCACATTGGAACGGGCCGCCGAACGGACCGCCGTGACCAGGTCGTTGGAGGCGTCCTGGAGAAACTGCTTGACCCCCATCCTGGGCTTGGTGATGATCGCCACCGCCCCGGCGGCCAGCGCTTCCATGGTGGTTTCGGCGCCTTTTTCCGCCAACGAGGAGCAGATCACCACCGGCGTCGGATGCTCCGACATGATCTTGCGCAGGAAGGTGATGCCGTCCATGCGCGGCATCTCGACGTCCAGCGTGATCACGTCGGGCCAGTTGTTCTTCATGCGGTCCAGTGCGAACAGCGGATCGGCAGCGGCGCCGATCACCTCGATGTCGACTTCCCTTTCGAGGTTTTCGCGGATCACCTGGCGCACCACGGCGGAATCGTCGACGATCATTACCCGGATCTTAGCCATGGTCCCGCTCTTTCGTAATGTCCACAAAATGCATCTGCACTTCTCCCGTCGCCAGGTCGAATATCAATTTGCGATGCCCGGCGCCGCCGGCATGCTCGGCCAGCAGCGGGATGCCGCGCCGCCTCAGGAGCAGCCGCGCGGCGGCGATGTTTTGCGCCCCGACATCGATGCCGGAGGTTCGGCCGGGAAACATGTTGCCGCCGCCGAAAAGCTTGGCCTGGAACTGTTCAGGCCCGCAGCCGTTGTCCGCCACCGCCCGATCGAACAACAGAAATGCTTCCTCGGCGTATTGGCCATCGAGGGCCGTTTCCGGCCGCTTCGCCCCCCCAGGTCGGCGCGGAACAAGGAAATGGCACATCCCGCCGATCTGCCGGCGCGGCTGCCAGAACGTCACCGTCACGCAGGAGCCGAGCAGGGTGGTGAGCTGTAGCGGGGCGGCACCGAAATAGAAATCGCCGGCATTGAGGAAGATCGGCGATGCCGGCCCTCCCCCCTTGTGACCGCAGGAAACGCCCCGAAGGAAGTCCCCGGGGGGGATCCCCGTGGGAAAGGGGAGGGAGTTAGCATCATGGCTGGTCATGGCAACTTGTAGATGGTCGGTTGTACCGCCTTCACACAATCGGTGATGCCGTTGAGGCTTTCCGAATGGCCGATGATCAGGTAACCGCCGGGCAGCAGTTGCTGGGCCAGCCTTTCGACCACCTGGCGTTTGGTGTCGGCATCGAAGTAGATCATCACATTGCGCAGGAAGATCACGTTGAACTTCCCCAGTTTGGGGAGGGTGGTGTTGAGGTTGACCTGCATGAAATGGGTATGGTTGCGCAATTCCGGCGCGATGATGAAACTGCCCTCGTTCTCCCTTACCCCTTTCAGGCAGTACTTGCGCAAGTAGTCCTTGGGCAGGCCGCGGGTGCGGTCCAGCCAGTAAAGGCCGCGCCTGGCCACCGCCAGCACCGACTGGCTGATATCGGAGCCGGTCACCGTCCAGGTGGCGTTGACGCCCAGCTTGTCGGCCAGCACCATGGCGATGGTGTAGATTTCCTCGCCGGTCGAGCTCGCCGCGCTCCACACATCGAACGGTTGTCCATGGGAATGCTTGGCGAGGATGGTATTGGCGAGATAGTCGAAATGCTTTTCTTCGCGGAAAAAATAGGTTTCATTGGTGGTGAGGAGGTCCACCATGTTCTGCAATTCCTCTTCCGCCCCTGGACCGGAAACGATCCGGTAGTACTCGCTGAAGGTTGACACGCCGTAATGCTTGAGGCGGCGGCCAAGGCGGCCGACCAGCAACACCTGTTTCGAATCGGCCAGGCTGATGCCGGCGATCTTGTAGATGAGCTTCTGGAATTGCGCGAATTCCGCTTTGGTGATGTTCGGGCTATCGATCATGGCGGCATCTTCACAAGTTTTGTCCGGATTTCAGCATCATCGCGAAACGGGCCGCCGGCAGGGGTTTGCTGAAGAAGAATCCCTGCATGACGTCGCATTTTTGCCGCACCAGGTATTCCATCTGTCCGGCGGTTTCGACGCCCTCGGCCACCGTGGTCAGGTTCAGTCCATGGGCCAGCGCAATGATGGACGCGGCGATCGCGGCATCGTCCGGATTGGTGGTGACGTCCCGGACAAAAGACTGGTCGACTTTCAGCACGTCGATCGGAAACCGCCGCAGATAGCTCAGGCTGGAATAGCCGGTGCCGAAGTCGTCCAGCGATATGTGCAAGCCCATCTCGCGCATCTCGCGCAGGATCTGGATGGTTCTGTCGGGGTCGTGCATGACCATGCTCTCGGTCAGTTCGATCTCCAGCACCGAGGCGTCCAGTCCGTGCGCGCTCAGACTCCGCTCGATGGAACTCAACAGGTTCTTCTGGCGGAACTGGCGGGCTGAAATGTTGACCGCGACACGCGGCACCGGTGTGCCTTCGTCGCGCCACAGCCTGACCTGGCGACAAGCGGTGTCGATCACCCATTCTCCGATCGGCACGATCAGCCCACTTTCTTCCGCCAGGGGGATGAACTGGATCGGCGACACCATGCCCAGTTCCGGGTGCACCCAGCGGATCAGCGCTTCCGCGCCGACAATCCGGCCATTGGCGAGGTTCAACTGAGGCTGGTAATGCAGGACCAGTTCATCCCTCTCCAGCGCCCGCCTCAGGTTGGCATCCATGGTCATCCGCTGGGTGATATTGGATTGCATGTCCTCGGAAAAGGCCTGGAAGATGTTCCTGCCATATTGCTTGGCGCGGTACATGGCGAGATCCGCATTGCGTATCAACTCCTGGCCGTCTTCGCCGTCCCTGGGGAAGACACTGGCGCCGATGCTGGCGCTGATGAAGATCTCCTGGCCTTCGACCATGAAGGCCTTGCTCATGCTGCTCATGATCCGTTCCGCCAGCGGCTCGATGTCGTCTTCGCGTTCCAATTCGTCGAGCAACAGGACGAACTCGTCGCTCCCCAGGCGCGCCACCGTGTCGCCGTCGCGCAGACCTCCCAGCAAGCGTTGCGCGGCCTCCAGCAGCACCCGATCGCCCGAATTCCTGCCGAAAGTGTCATTGACCGTCTTGAAATGGTCGATGTCGATGAACAACACGCCGACCATGCGCTCATGGCGGAGCGCGGACGAAATCGCGTGTTGCAGCCGGTCCAGGAACAGGATGCCGTTGGGCAGCCCGGTCAGGCCGTCGTACTGCGCGTTGCGGACGAGACTCTCCTCCTCGCGCTTGCGCTCGGTGACATCCTTGAAAATGCTGATGGAGTGTGTCACCGTTCCCTGGCTGTTGCGCACCGGCGATACCGACAGTTCGTTCCAGAAGACGTCGCCGTTCTTGCGGAAGCACTTCAAGACCACCGTGCCTTCCCGCCCCTCCTTCAGCAGATGCCGCAAGGCATCGGTCTGCTGTTGTCCCACCTCGTTGTCCAGCAGGATCCGGCCGTTGCGTCCCAGCGCCTCATCCATCGCATAGCCGGTCAGGCGTTCAAATGCCGGATTGACATAAATGGTCGGGTGGTCATAGGCCTGCGCGTCGCTGATCATGATGGCCTCGCTCGCCGACTCGATCGCCCGGTTGCGCAGCCGCAGGTCCTCGAGCATTTCGCGGCGCGCCGTCAGATCCCTGAAAAACCCGGCAAACATGTCGCCGTTGGGCAGACGGATGTAATTGACCGACAACTCGACGGGAAATTCCTTGCCCGATTTCTGCAATGCCCAGGTCTCGATGGACTGCCAGCCCTTGTCCAGCACCCCATTCGTCAGGTAACGAATCATCGCGTCGAAGTGAGTCTTGCGGACCCGTTCCGGGTAGAGCATGAAGACTTCGCTGCCGATCAACTCCTCAGGCGTCCGCCCAAAGACTTGCTCCACGGCCAGGTTGGCATAAGTGATCACGCCGCGTGCGTCGGTAACCACCACCGCGTCATGCGAGGTCTCCAGGATGGCACGGTTGCGCAGGTCGCTCTCCCTGGCGATTTCCTCGGCATGAACCCGCTCGTGAAACATCTCCTGCATGGCATCGGCGGTGAGATTGAGCGTGTTGATCAGCTTGCCGACATCGCCCGGCGCCTCTTGCTCTACCCGGGCATGAAATTCACCCTGGGCGAGCTTCTGCGACATGCGCCGGATCAGGGTAAACGGCACCAGGAAACGCTTCAGGATATACAGGTAGGCGCCGACGGCGAAGATGATCCCCAGAACCATCGCCAACGGCAACAACCTCTGCACCTGCTGGTAATCGACGATGCTCCTGGACAGAATGCTCTTGACATTCTCGTCGGCGGCATTGAGCAGGCTCTCCGAATTCTGGTCGATGAAGGACAGGGCTTGCAGCGACTGTGGCGATCCCACCGGCTGTTCGGTGGCGACGATGGCGGCGGCGCGGAAATCCTTCCATTGGCGGCTGACGGTGGCCAGCGACCGGTCGGAAATCGTCGGTCCGCCGCCCAGCTGATTCACCGCATTGGATTGGGCGGTCAGGTTATCGAGGTTCTCGTCGAAACTGTCGACCAGCTGGCTGAGCTTCAGCCGGGCGGTGGTCGTCTGCGCATCGACATGGTGGGCCTGATAGGCAATGCGCTGGGACAGCATGCGCAGGCGTCCGGCGTCGTCGATCAGCCGGGTGTAAGTGATATGCCGATCGATGGCGTTGCTGAAGGCGATCGTCGCAACGATGCCGAGCACGGAATAGAGAAGAAAGATCAGCGCGAAATCCCTGCGGATTCCCGGTTGGAGCAGGGCGTTATTCTTCCAGCGATCGATCATCGTCGTATTCTATATGTTGTTTGCTTCAGGGAGGCTGACGCGCTCATCGATCCGCGGCCGTGGCGCCATGACGGCCCTGGAAGGAAGGGATACCCGGTGCTTTCTCAATTTAGAACAACTCGATTCTCGACGCCCCCTTGATTTCATGGCCTGCCGCGCCCAGCGTCTTGGCATTGATCTGACGCTGGCTGTCCATCACCGAACCATCGAACATGGATTCCAGGTGCGCATCGAGGGGCGTCACCTGGAGATCGCCTTCGAGGCATTGGCGCGTTCCGCTGGCCAGTTCGCCGACATGCGCGTCGAGGCGGTTCAGGCCGTCGGTCACGTGCTCCATCTGCTGCCGGGTGACATCCTGGAATTGCAGGTTGCCGAGCGTCTCCATGACTTCACTGGAGATCTTGGCGGTCGACACATCCAGCGACGCCGTCAACTGATGCAGGTAGCCTATGGTCTGGGTGAAGCGTTCACCCATCTCGCCGAGGCGTACCGCGATTTCGTCCAGTTGCCTGGTGTCATCGTTCTCCCCGGTCGCCGCGAACGTCCGGTTGAGCTCGCTGGTAATCGCCGACGACACCGCATTGATGCCATCCGATATCTTTGCGGCGGCCTGGCCGGTCTGATCGGAGAGTTTGCGCACTTCGTCCGCCACCACGGCAAAGCCCCGCCCCGCCTCGCCGGCCCGCGCCGCTTCGATGGCCGCGTTCAAGGCCAGCAGGTTGGTCTGCTTGGAGATCTGCTTGATCAGTTCGACCAACGGCAACAGCAAGCCGACCTCGGCCACCACATGACTGACCGCCGCATGCTCGCCCTGTAGCGCCTGCTTGCGGTTCTGCTGATAATTCTTCAGGGCCTCCAAGGCACCGAGGTTGCGTTGGATCTGTTCCTGGGACTGCTGCGACAGAGCGTCCGACTCCTGCACCGACGCCTTCACCTCGTTGGCCAGCTGGTCGCTCACCCCGCAGATCCGGTTCAGCCGGTCGGCGATGTCGAACGCGGCGGCTTCGGTCGTCTTGATGACACCGGCGATATGCTCGCGCAACACGTTGTTGAATTTGGCCACGCCTTGCAGGTCATCGGCGATCCGGCCGAAGTTGTCGATGCGCCGCTGGTCGGTCGCCGCCCAGCGTTCGGTTTCGGCGATAACGCCGGAAAACGACTTCCGCAGCACCAAGCGGTTCACCAGCACCTGGCCCGCCGCGAAGATGAGCATGGCCACCGCCGTGCTTGCCACGATCGCATCGTGATCGCTGTTGACCCAGCCGATGGCCCTGAAGATATCCAGCACCGCATGGGCCAAGAGCACGGCGACGAACGAGATCGCCAGCACGGAAAGCACGGACGCCAGAACACCATGCTTCTCCGAAAAGTGCGTCAGCTTGAGATGCCAGGGGCTGTCGGCGGTCATGATGGGGATGCGAGTTAACGAACGCCGCGGCGATTGAGTTCCTGCCCCAGTTGCCGGTCGGTTTCGAGGATGTGGCCGATCCACCAGTGGTTCAGGTATTCGACCAGTTCGCCATTGACCTTCTCGTCCCCTTCCTGGAAGCGCTTCCTGAAGGTCGAGATGATCGACCAGTAGGAACGGTGGGCGACGATGTGCTTGACGGTGTCTTCGTTGGCCTCGACATGTTCACGCATCAGCGCCTCTTCGTTGAGGAAGTGGTAGGCGGCATATTCGTTGAAGCTCTCCAGCAATTGCATGACCTCGCCGGTGCGGGCCGCCGGCACCGACTGTTCGGGGCTCAGCGTGTTCAGCCTGTTCAGCAACTCGAGCAGCCGCTGGTGTTGCGAATCGATTTCGGCAACGCCGACCGAGTATTCGTCACGCCAGTGGAGAAATTGTTGATCCGCCATGGGAAAGCTTATCCTGTGGATTAAGGCAGCGGTGCCCAGTGTTGAGCCTAGGGTAGCACCAGCTTGATGGTATTGAGCAACTCGTCCGCCGTCGCCGGTTTGACCAGCCAGCCGGAAGCTCCCGCCGCCTTGGCCTCGAGGCGTTTGGCCTGCTGCGATTCGGTGGTGAGGAACAGGATCGGCATGAACTTGTAGTTCGGCAGCTTTCTCACTTCCTTGATGAACTCGATGCCGTTCATGCCGGGCATGTTGAGATCGGTGATCAGCAGGTCGATCTTGGTCGCGCCGCTGAACTTCTTCAGGCCATCGGCCGCGCAGTTGGCTTTCTCCACGCCGTACCCCGCCTTGGCGAGTATGTTCGAGATCGACAGCAGGATGGTGGCCGAGTCGTCCACCAGCAGGATGGTTTTCATAAAGATGCGCTCCCGGTCGGTGCTGACCAGCGTAAGAAATTTCGTTCATAAGGGTAACCCAAATTGCCGCTTGGGGCCATGCGCCAAGTCATGCCTCGCTCATGGCGCCCGCTTTCCCGTTCACTTGAAGCGCCAGGTGATGCCCGCCGTCGCCGCGTAGACAGTGCTGCCCGGCGTCGCATCGTCAGATCGGCGCAGGATGCCGAAGGCCAGATCGAGATCCTTGCTGGGCGAATAGATGGCGCCCAGTTCCACGAAGTTCGACCGGGACTTGTTGCCCGCGGCTTCTCTTTCCCATTCGGTGCCGACATCCAGGGCCAGTTTCCACCGATCGTTGAGGTCCCAGACCGGAGCAATCGATAGGGCCACGGTCGAGGTGTCGGGATCGGGGCTGGCCAGGGTGTCGCGATAGCGGTTGCGGCCCGCCGCGAGGTTGGCATGCACGGCGCCGAAGCCGGTTTCCCGGGTCAGGATCAGCGTTAGTCCGTAGGAAGACCGGCCGGTGCCGAGGCCGGCGGCTTCCTTATCGGCACCGACCGGCAGCAACAGTTCCGGTTTGAGGGCGAAACTCATCTTGCTGGCTTCGTTCTCGTAAAAGCGCCACTTCAGCCCCAGCGAGGGATTGCCGCTGCCGCTGGCGTCAGAGCCCGGCACCGACGAACTCAGGCGGGAGTGGTTGACGCTGACAAAGGCATCGAGCGTGTCGCTCAGTCCGCGCGTATAGGTAAACGGCAGGGTACGCGTCGAATTGGTGACGCCGGCGGATTCCTCGCGATCATGATCGACCGAAAATTCGAGCTGGTTGCCGTCCTGGCCTTGCGTCCCGGTGTCGTCGGTGACCAGCGGCTGAAACGCCCAGGCTGTGGGTGACGCCACCAGTAGCAGTCCGCTTAGCAGAGTGGAGATTCGCATGTCGATATCCTTTTCAAAAATGGCGTGTTTGACGGTTCAGTAGCGTTCGAATGCCAGATCGCTGGTCGCCGCGCTGCCCTCGGTCGCCGGCGGCGTCGCCTTGCCACGCGCCGGACTGGACTGCGCGTTTTCGTCGGGCCCGGCTAATTGTATTGCGCCAAGGCCTTGGTCCTGGTCGATCTTGAAGAACGACATCAGCGAGGCGAGTTGCGCCGACTGCCCGCCCATTTCCTCGGCCGTGGCGGCCAGTTCTTCCGAGGCCGAGGCATTCTGCTGGGTGGCCTTGTTGAGCTGGCCCATGGCGCCGTTGATCTGGTCCACGCCGGCGCTCTGCTCCTGGCTCGCCGCCGCAATCTCCTGCACCAGGTCGGAGGTCCTGCGGATCGACGGCACCATTTCATCGAGCAGCTTGCCGGCCTTCTCGGCCACCTCGACGCTGCTGGTGGCCAACTTCCCAATCTCCTGGGCCGCGACCTGGCTGCGCTCGGCCAGTTGCCTGACTTCCGCCGCCACCACGGCGAAGCCCTTGCCGTGCTCGCCCGCCCGCGCGGCTTCGATGGCGGCGTTCAGCGCCAGCAAGTTGGTCTGGTAGGCGATGTCGTCGATGATGCCGATCTTGCCGGCGATCTGCTTCATGGC
>Ga0172379_10004385_pt1 | contig 20944 bp, 14 predicted proteins | sample GrowelOW334metaG_FD_119756 | JGI IMG/M metagenome (GOLD analysis project Ga0172379, IMG submission 119756) | Groundwater microbial communities from an aquifer near a municipal landfill in Southern Ontario, Canada - Groundwater well OW334 metaG | ecosystem: Environmental > Aquatic > Deep...
ATCCCGCTCTCTCCGCCAGAACTAGGTTTCATGGCGTCTCACTGAGACCCACTTATCACGCGAAATCCCCGTAATTTATTGAGCTTGCGGGGATTTTTGCGTTTTGGCGTCCCATGGCGTCCTTTGACAGCCCGGGCAAATTGGAGGACTTAATCGCGGTCCCCCCAGTTGTGGCAGCCAAAAGTCCCCCACATGCCACTGACCGACGCCACTTGCAAGAATGCGCGTTGCCCTGAAGGCAAGGCGCCTGAACGCTATGCCGACAGCGGAGGTCTCTACCTGGAGGCTATACCCGTTGGGGGCAAGCATTGGCGATGGAAGTACCGCATCGGCGGCAAAGAAAAGCGTCTTGCCATTGGCACCTATCCGGCGGTCACGCTGGCACAGGCCCGCCAAGCCCGCGACGAGGCCCGCAAGAAGCTGCTGGATGGCGTGGACCCTGTTCAGTCCAAGCTCGATGCCAGGCTGGTCGTGCGTGTGCGCATGGGCACGACCTTTGAGGCCGTGACACGCGTCTGCTTTGAGCACTGGCGCGGCCTAAAGACGGCCCGCCATGCCGAATACGTGATGCGGCGCCTGGAGGCCGATGTGTTCCCGGCGCTGGGCAACAAGCCCATTGCCGACATCACGGTGCCACAACTGCTGGCCATGGCCAAGGCGATTGAAAGCCGTGGGGCTTTGGACATTGCCAAGCGGGCGCTTCAGACCTGCAATCAGGTGTTCAGGTACGCCGTGGCCCACGGCATCATCGAACGCAACCCAGGGGCTGGTGAAGCCAGGGGATGCGCTCAAGGCGCGCAAGAAGACGAACTATGCCCGCCTGGATGGCAAGGAAGTGCCAACGCTGCTGCGCAAGATCGACTCCTACCAGGGCACGCCGCACACGCGGCTGGCAATGCAACTGATGGCTTTGACCTTCGTGCGCACAGGAGAGCTGATTGCGGCGCGCTGGGGTGAGTTTGACCTTGAGGCTGCCGAGTGGCGGATACCGGCAGAGCGCATGAAAATGCGGACGCCGCACATCGTGCCCTTGTCAACGCAGGCAGTGGAGGTGCTGGCCACCTTGCATGAACTGCGGGGCTTGAGCGATTTGGTGTTTCCGGGCCAGCGCAACCATGAGCAGCCGATGTCGAACAACATCATCCTGCAAGCGATGGAGCGTATGGGTTTCAAGCACCGGATGACAGGGCATGGCTTTCGCAGCATCGCGTCCACCATGCCGCATGAACTGAGCTTTCGGCACGATGTGATCGAGTTGCAGTTGGCGCACCGGGAGCGCAATGCGGTCAGTGCTGCGTACAACCATGCGACGTATTTGCCGGAGCGGTGGGTGATGATGCAGGCTTGGGCCGATCATTTTGCGATGTTGAGGCATGGAGCAAGAGTGGTTCCGTTTAAGACGGCTTGATCAAGGCTTAGTTCACCGGTCATCGCCATGCGAATCATCGGAGAAACGGGCGTGAAGGCGGGTCGCACTTTTATGTTTAAACCGCCGTCGCAACTAGAACCATTTCGTCATAGTGCTTCTTGTCAACCTCCTCCATCCAGCAGAATATATTGCCAACCACGCTATGACTTTCACCCGCTAAGTTTTCCGCGGACTCCTCAGTTATTTCAATCACATCACTATGCGAGTATTTGTTGATGAAGCGGTATATTTTTTCCTTGAGCTCTGGCGTCGTAACGGTGCAATCTTTTAAACCTGCATCCATCAACTGACTAATGTCGCTTCTCCGTTTCGGAAATTTAAAGGTGAAGAATGACTCCATGAGCTTGCGAGCAAGGTTTGCAGTCAAGAAGGCTTCATCACGGTTAAGAGTTGTGTGGGCCTTATACGCATAGAGTTTTTTGAAAATGTAGTGATATTCCGAGCCGTAGTTCTTCAGAGAGTCATCGGCATCTACAAGCAATGAATGACGGGGTGAACCGGGTGGCGCATCCAACCTATAGAAAAAGCAATTTTCAGGTTTTCCCTTGGATCCCCTATTCCGGTTTGTTCCGGTAAACCAATCTCTTACTAGCTTGAAATACGTAAAATTATGGGTTAATACGAATAACTGTAAAGCGTCTGTGCATTGGGTTCTCAAGAATGAATAGGCGTGAAACAGGTGATTTGAGTCAAAGCTTGAAACTGGGTCATCCACAACGACAATCGTGTTCTTGATGTTGTTTCCGTTCTCCTTGAGCTTCGTGATGAAATAGACAAATGCAATTGCTGTCTTCTCACCTTCGCTCAAATTTCCGTCGTGCTCACCCACTCCGTTTCTAATAATTTCGTAGCCTTTCTTTTTCTGATTGAAATTCAAGCATAATTCTGAGCGGCCAATGAATCGATGTAGGATATCGTTGAATTCTTTCGCTCCAACAGTCTCATGAGATAGGAGTGCTTCCATCGCCCCGACCTCTTGATTTAGTTTTTCAATTTCCTTGAAATCATTCTTTGACTCTGCCTCAAGGTCATTGCACTTCTTCTCACTGACGGCATAATCAAACTCTTGAACCTCAGCCGCAGCAAAGTGAAGCTCCAGAGCTACCTTGCTTTTTGAGGTTTCAGTCTTGAAATTTGAAGTTTTATTATTGTGCTTGCCGACAAGCTCAATAACCGAATTCAAGATTTCGTTGAAAATCGCTACATCCTCTTCAATCACATCCGCAATCTTGATGTCGGTCATTGCAGGATGTGTTATTTTCATTTTTAGTGCTTCTCGCCAGCCTTCAATCTGATGATTAATTTTCTTGGCAGCCGCTGCGTATGCTTTCTGGCATTTCTCTGATTCAGCTGAAAACTCTTTGTACAATTCCGTCGCTGCAGGAAGTTGATTGGCCGGAGCACCTTGCGACTCAATCCAGGTTGCTGCATTCTGAAGTCGAGTCTGAAAGTCCGTGAACTCTTTGCTGAAGTGGGCGGCAAGTTCTTCCGCACGAAGCTGAGTAAATGGGGATCCGCAGAACTCACAGGATTGCGAGGCATGGTCGTTGTGAATCTCCAAGCCCGTTTGAACCCAATCGCGGATGTCTGGGTTGTCAGTTAGCCGCTGGATGGCTTGGTTGACTGCGGTAGTTCCAATCAAGTCCCTGATACGACCTGCTGCCTTTTTGAAGTAATCCGATTCGATCGCCGTTGAGGCGAAAGTTATGCTTGGAAGCTGCTCGGGCTTTGCGGCATTTGTCAACTCAATAACTTTCTCATCCGGAAGAACCGAATCGGCTTTGGCGATTGCATCGCCATTGTTCTGGATGAAAGTTGAGAGCTTGCGACGGTCGTAATTCAGGTAGTAATTGTCGCTTGTATCAATCGCCTGAAGTCCCAGCTTCATCTTCTTCGCAGCATTGGTTAGGAATTTCTCTAATGCGTCGCGTTGCTTCTTGGTATCGTTTACCTTGTCGTCATAAGCCTTTTTCTTTGCTTGAAGCTCCCCTTTTAGTCTTTCAAGCTTCTGCAAATCGTCAATCTTTTCTTTGGCAATGAGAAGAATGCTTTTTACAGATTTGTCCCAATTAATGTTTTCATGAATAAAATGTTGATTAAATACATGAATATTCAATGGGGATGCGGGAAGAGTCGCTTCTGTGATGGTGGAGCCGTCTTCTAGTGCAATTGAAAACTGAGCTGTGCTGAAGCGGGGAATCAGCGTACGAAGCTCAAGGCAAGAGAACAAGTTTGACAAGGTTGATTTTCCCGTTCCGTTCCATCCATATACAAGGTTGTATTTACCGAACTTCTGAATCTTTGTTCCATTGAAGTCGGTAAAGATGCCGAACTGACGAAGGCGATTTATGCAGGTAATCACTTGGAGTCTCCCTAAATGGCGGCTCAATCGGTGTGAGCTTCCTCAATTGTTTCTGATTTCTCTATGTGTAAACGATCTGACTGAAATTTTTGTTGAGTCTGGCAGTAGCGTAAACCTTTGACGTTCACATCGCTAAATGACGTCTGACGCCCGCCCGACGCGACGACTGCCCCGCATGGGCGTGACAAAAAAAAATGGTCGGTCAGGGGCTGTTGGTGGCTGGGTGCTGCCGGAGCGCTGGCTTGGATCGAACTTGGCTGAATGGCTGCGTTGAGTCGGAATGGGTGGCGTTTTTGCCTGGAATACGCACTTGACGCATGCACTGGTACGGCGTCAACTGAAACCTTTCTCAAGGCTCCTTGTCCTTGCGCCCATCGTGGGCACCAAAGGCGTAGCGTTACCTGCCTCCATAGTTGTCCTCACCTGAGCAGATCGCGTGTTGGCGCCCGACGCCCACCACGATCATCACCATGCCAAGCCTGTGCCTGCGTGCATGGGGCCTGGTCATCACGAGACCGGCTGTCAAACGCCGTGCGTCGTTACTGGCAGCTTGCTGACAGTGACGGCGCTGTAGCACCGCATGGCGCCTTGTCAACGGGCGTGCTTCGCGACGTGACGGATCGAAGTGATGAGCACATCGAAGGCTTGACCTTCGATGCCTGCGCCGGGCCTTGAGCACGTCCCGAGCGGTGCGGTCTTGAACCGCATCTGCAAAGCGCTGCCACGGCTTGACCGCCGCGGCGTCGCCTGATCCCCGTCAACGGATCACCCCCGAACGTGTGCGACATCAGCGGATTTCTTTCAAATGATCTGGCAACGCTTATAGATATTTGCAACCTGAATAAGCCGCCTTTCGCAAGTGTCGAGGCGACGTCGATTGGTCGTTATTCCGTCCTTGATTCGCGCCCAGCCCATTTCTCAGTCGTAACCTCTGGCATAGCTCAGCGGTGTACGGAAAGGATCAATTATGAGTTGGGCTTTGTCGCGTCGGCGCGATTGGGCGCTACGATGCCGTAGCGCTGCATGCGGCGGTAGAACGTTGCGCGTGGAATGGCGAGTTCGGCGGCGGCGGCCGAAACCTGCCAGGCGTGGCGGCGCAATGCGGCGATCATTTGTTCGCGTGGATTGCGTGCTGCGCTGCCTTCTGCCGTTGATGGTTCGAGGGAGGGTAGGGTGATATCTGGCGGTAAGTGTGCGGGGTGGAGCTGGGCTTCGTCGCAGACGGCGATCGCATAACGCAGGGCGTTGCGTAGTTGGCGAATATTGCCCGGCCACGCGTATTCGCTGAGACATTCCAATGTTGCTTGTGGAAGTGTGAGTTCCGGCCGCTCGGCCAACGTTCGTTCTTCGCTAAACAACTGCTGTATCAGCGCCGTGCGGTCGCAGCGCTCACGCAGTGGCGGTAGGCGCAGCGTTGCGGCGTTTAAGCGGTAATAGAGGTCTTCGCGGAACAGGCCTTGGCGGACCAACGTTGGCAGATCACGGTGGGTGGCGCAAATGACGCTGAGGTCTACGTGTTCGATGTCGGTTGAGCCCAGTGGCACGACTTCGCCTTCGGCGAGTACGCGCAGCAAGCGGGTTTGTAGTGGAATCGGCATATCGCCAATTTCGTCTAAGAATAGAGTGCCGCCGTCGGCCAGTAGAATCTTACCTTTCTCGCCTTTAGCTTTGGCGCCGGTGAAAGCGCCAGCGCGGTAACCAAACAGCTCGCTTTCGATTAGCGTTTCGGGAATCGCGGCGCAATTGAGCGCCACCAGGGGTTTATCGCGGCGTGTGCTTTCGGCGTGGATGGCGCGGGCAAATACTTCTTTGCCGCTGCCGGTTTCGCCGAGGATGAGGATGGGAATGCGTCGATTGACGAGCCGCCGCGCGCGCTCGATGTTTGTCGCCATTTGTGGGTCGGAACAGCGTAGCCCGGCCAATCCGTTGGTGCTGATACCGGCTGCGGTTGGTGCAGCCGGAGGCGGCGCGATCATTGCGCTGGGCTTTGCGCGTGCCGGGTGCTGACGCAGCGGTGCGCGGACACGGGCGTAGTATTGGCGGCGTGTGCCGTCGCCATAGGTATGCAGAATTTGCGGTACGCCGGGATGTTCGTGAGCGCCGCGAATCAAGCTTTCCGGTTGGATATCGAATAAGTCACTCAACGTTTCATGGGTGCGCCCACGCAATAGGTCGGCACGCGCTGCGCGATTGCTGGCGATGATGGCGCCGTTATCGTTGAACGCGATGATTTGGTCTTGTGCGGAGGTGAATAGCGTCGGCGTCGGGCCGAGTTCTAACGTCCAGCAGGCATCATGCTGAGCCAGAAACCAGCTGTTTTCGATCATCGCCGCGGCTTGTACAACCAGGCCGTAAATCAGCGCCTGACTGGCGCGATTTTCCGCGGCGCGGAGGCCGGTGGCGTTGACTACGGCGATGATGGCGCCATCGGCATCGAAGACCGGCGCTGCGCTGCAGGAAATGCCGATGTTTTGCGCGCGGAAATGGTCGTTGCGGTGGACGAGAATCGGCGCGCGGTCATACAACGCAGTACCGATGCCGCTGGTGCCTTCGATGCGCTCGGACCAGCACGTGCCCAGGCATAGGCTCATCCGCTTGAACTCGCGGTCGTGGCCGGCGTCGCCGTAGAAGTCGATCGTCGCGCCATCGCCATCGGCCAGCAGCACGCAGAATTCCGAGGCTAGCAATTGCCGGTGCAGCGGTTCGGCGTAGCTGCGCGCAACGTGCAGAAAAGGTTCGAGCCGGCCGCGCCGTTCGCGTAGATCGGCGTGGCTGAGCGATTCGATTTTGCTGCGGCCGTCGGGCGTTAGCCCATGCGTTTCGAGCGAGCGCTGCCACGATACCCGCAAGCGCGTCGGCAAGTCTTCGATCGCTCGAAGGCCAGATTGCGCAAAGCGGGCGATTCGGGCTGCGTGCTCTCGGTGTTCTGGAGCGGGCATTGATCGCCTCTTGACTGGGTGCTCGTGCTGCCCTGCTCAGACTGGGCGGGGCAGATCCTCGCGCTTAGCATAGGCTTGGCGCCCGTCGGGGACAAACCAAGCGTATGACCGCGTCCGTGCGCGAATTGCTCAAGGCCAGGAATAGACGTATTTCACTTCCAGCGTATTGGTGACTGGAAAATTCTTGCCCTCGACCCCGAATGAGTATTTAACGGCGATTGACTGATTTTTGAACGTGAAGAAGCTTAGTCCAACGTCGGCATCCAGCGCGTGGTTACTTGGCGCGCCGTTACGCCCGGCTTGATATTGGTAGTCGGCACCAATAAACGGCTGCAGCCACGATGTGACGTTGTAGCCGATGCGCTGGTTGGTGTGCAGAATCGTGCCCGGCGTGCGGCCGGTTGAGGCGGCTTTGCCGGTGAATACTGCACCGGCGTCGGCGGTGTAGTCGCCAGCGTTGCCAGGGCCGAACTTTACGGTCCAGAGAAAGCTGGCGAGATCAGCCCAGGCATCGCCGCCGCCGACGGCAGCATTGCCGACCGGCACCGAAAGGAAGTTTTGCAAGCCGAACGTGGCGTTTGATGTCGGTTTAAACCAGACCGCGAAGCCGGTGAGCGGATCGCCGATCCCGCCAGCGCGGGTACGCGTTTCCGGATTGCGCAGCCCCACTTCCGGCAGGATGACTTCATACGCAAAGCCGACTTTGGGCAAGCCGTCGAAGGTCCAAAACCGCACGTATTTCGATAAGCCGACGATGGTTTGGTCGCCGTTGGCATCAACCCGGTTGCCGCCGGCATCGAAGTCTTTGCGCGTGGTGCCGAGGGTGGCGTATTGAACGAAGACGTTGAACGGCTTGAAGTCAACCGGCAGCGCGTATTCACCGGGGGTGATGACATCCAGCGTGATGCCGAGCGCTGCGGCATTTGGCGTCGCCGCAAGACCTGTTAGGGCAACTGCGGCGGCGGCGCTATGTGCCGGTGTTTTTTTATTGATGAACATGGCTCTCCTCCCATTGCATTGCTTTATTTGTGGTGTTGGTGACTTGTTCAGTCGTGTTGCAGGTAAACCACTTGGGTTTCCATGAACGCGTAAAGCCCGTGTTTGCCATCAGCGCCACCGATGCCGGAATGGCGGCGGCCGGCGTGAAAGCCCTGCATCGCCTCGAAGCTCTCGCGGTTGATGTAGGTTTCACCGAACGCAAGTGCGTGCACCGCGCGCATCGCGGCATTGAGATCGCGCGTGAACACGGACGACGTCAGGCCGTATTCGCTGTCGTTGGCGAGGGCGACGGCTTCGTCGAGGCTGTCGACCACTTGAATCGGCAGGACCGGGCCGAAGACTTCGTGGCGCATGACGTCCATGTCGTGCCGGCAATTCAGCAGCACCGTCGGTTCGTAGTGGTAGCCGCGCGCGCGCGCCGCCGGATGGCCGCCGAGCGCGGTGCGCGCGCCCTGCGTCTCGGCTTTACGGACGATGCCGTCGATGCGATCAACCGCGGCGCGGTTGATCAGCGGGCCCATGTCCAGCCCGGTTTCGCGACTCGGGTCGCCATACCGCGTGGCGGCCATGCGAGCGATGATTTTTTCGCTGAATGCGTCGGCGATGCCGCGTTCGACGTAGACCCGCTCGGTGCAGTTGCAGACTTGCCCGGTGTTAATGATTCGCGAATCCCAGATCGCTTTGGCGGCGAGATCGAGGTCGGCGTCGGCGAGCACGATGGCCGGCGCTTTACCGCCGAGTTCGAGATTCACGCGGGTGAGATTATTTGCCGCTGCAGCCATGATCCGGCGGCCGGTTGCGACGCTGCCGGTGAAGGTCACAAGGTTGACGTGCTCGTGCGCGCTGAGTTGCGCGCCGACGGTTGCACCGCGGCCGCCAACGAGATTAAAAACGCCGGCCGGCAAGTCAATTTCAGCGACGAGCTTGGCGAATTCGTAAGCGTTGGCCGGCGTCTCTTCGCTCGGCTTGATCACAATCGTGTTGCCAGTCAGCAGCGCTGGCGCCAGCTTTCGTGCAATCAGGAAGAACGGGAAATTCCACGGCAGCACGCCAGCGACGACGCCGATGGGTTTGCGCAGCAGGAAGATGCTTTCGCCGACGCGGTCGCTGGTCAGCACCTCGCCTTCAAGGCGCCGTGCCCACTCCGCGGTGTAGTCGAGGTAGTCGGCGGTAAAGGCAACTTCCACTTCTGCCAGCGGCAGGATTTTTCCTTGCTCGCGGGTGATGAGCGCGGCCAAGTGCGCTTTGTGCTCGCGAATTTTGGCGGCAATTTTTCGTAAATAGTCAGCGCGTTGTATCGCGGGCAAGCGCGCCCATGCGGGCTGTGCACGCCGTGCCGCCTCGACGGCGGCATCGACTGCCGCCCGGCTGCTTTCTGGAATCCGTGCGACGAGTGTTTCGTCGGCCGGGTTGATCACGTCGATCAATACCTCGGCCTGATTGGTGTCGAATTGGCCGTCGATATAGTTCTGGTAATTCGTGTGCATGGCGTCTCCTTTCGTAGTGTTTTGGGCAGCCGCGCTCCGGCCGGCATCCGTGAAACCAGCGAGCGGGTGCAGCAGGGTGGGGCGGAGGCGCGCGGCCCCCGCCAGTGGAAAGACTTACTTGTCGAGCTTGAACACGAGAATCGAGCCGCCTTGGGGCACGATGGTTTTGTGATCGAGCACGGCATCGAAGGCGCCTTGCATGCGCTGGGCATCAACGCCCCAGCCGGCTTGCACGGCGATGTACTGCTCGCCATCCACCGCGAAGCTTGAAGGCACACCTTCAACGCCGGAACTCGCTGGGTATTGCCAGAGCAGCTTGCCGGTGCTGGCGTCGAACGCGTGGAAGAGGCGGTCGTTGGTGCCACCGCCGAAGACGAGGTTGCCGCCGGTGGTCATCAGCGGGCCCCAGTTCATTTCGGGGTAGTTATGCGTCCAAACTTTCTTGCGGCCGTTGAGATCCCAGGCTTGTACTTCGCCGATGTGGTCGCGAGATTCCACGGTCATGCGGACGTTGGTCAGAATGTTTTCTAACGACACGCCCAAATACAGTTCGCCTTTCGTGTACTTGCTTTCGATATTCGTTAGCTCAGCACAGAGATTGTTATTGGCGGGCACATAGAACAGGCCGGTGATCGGGTTGTAAGCTTCCGGCGGCCAGTCTTTGCCACCCCAAAGCGAAGGGCAAAAGCCCACGGCTTTGCCGATGTGCATGATGTGATCGGGGTCGTAGCTGGGCCGGCCGGTTTTCTTATCAACGCTGGAAAACACGTTTTGTTTCACAAACGGCCAAGCGTCGACGAAATTCACCGTGCTCGACGTGCGTTCCAGCAACCACAGATAGCCGTTGCGGCCAGCATGGACCAAGCTTTTGATTTTCTTGCCATCGCGTTCAACATCGATCAGCAGCGGTGCGGACACCTCGTCCCAATCCCAGCCATCGTTCCAGTGATACTGATGGAAGCCTTCCAGCGCGCCGGTATCGGCGTTCAGCGCTAGCATCGAATTGGCGTAAAGGTTATCGCCCTTGCGGGTGTCCGGCGTCCACGGGCCCGGATTGCCGGTGCCCCAGAACGTCAGATTAGTTTGCGGATCATAAGTGCCCGTAATCCAGACGCTGCCGCCTCCGTGCTCATAGGTGCCGGCTGGCCAAGTATCGCCGCCCGGTTGGTCCGGTGCTGGGATGGTGTAGGTCCGCCAGATTTCTTTGCCGGTTTCCGCATCGAATGCAGCAACAAAGCCGCGAATGCCGTATTCGCCGCCGGAGCAGCCGACTAGGATTTTGCCGTTAATCGCCAGCGGCGCCAGTGTTGTGTAGTAACCAGCTTTCCAGTCGGCAATCGGCGTCTTCCAAGACTCTTTACCGGTTTTTGCGTCGAGCGCGACGAGAAAAGCATCGGTGGTGCCGATATAGACTTTATCGCCGTAGAGCGCAACGCCGCGGTTAGTCGGGTGTAATTGCTGCAGTTCATCTGGAATGGTTTTCTTATAGCGCCAGAGTTCTCGCCCGGTCTTTGCAGCCAAAGCAATAACCTGATTGTTCGGTGTGGTGACGAACATGTAGCCGTTATTGACGATTGGCGGTGCCTGATGGCCTTCCATCATGCCAGTGGAGTATGACCACGCCAGTTTCAACTTGCCAATGTTGTGTTCGTTGATTTGTTTCAGTGGGCTATAGCCCCAACCGCTGTAGTTGGCCCGATACATCAGCCAATTTTGCGGTTCCGGATTCAGCAAACGGGCGTTGGTTACTGGGGTATAGCTCGGCTCGGCCGCGACGGCGGCGAGCGGTAGTACAGCCGCAAGTAAAAATCGATACAGGTGATGTCTTTTCATTGTATTGAGCCCCTCCGGGCACTGATCTTTTGATTTTTTAAGAACCCCGATAGCAGCCGCAGATCTCGCGTTTGCCGCGGGTACCACGCCGCCGTCCTTGGCGTCCCGCTCTAACCCGAGCGCTTGGCGCCGGGTTTGGTATTGAAGGCGCTGGCGATGACCAATTCCCCGCCTTCTGAACGCAACGACAGATATGGCAGATTGCTCGGTGCCGGTCCGGCGGTGACACTGCCAGCGGCGCGGACATCGAATTTTGAAAAATGGCAGAAGCACATCAACGCTTGATCTGCCGGCAACCACTGGCTGACTTCGCAGCCTTGGTGCGTGCAGGTTGCGGAGTAGGCGAACACGCCATCTGCGGCGCGGGCCCGGGTTTCGGCGTCCAGGCTCTCGACGGGCAAGCGCAGCAGCAGCAGTTTGTTAAGGCGCGAGCCATCGCGCACGGTGTTGCTCGCGGTGTCGTAAGGCAGCGCGATGATCGGATTGGAATTTTCCGGAATGTCACTGACTTTCAATGGCGTTGGCGCGCCTTCTGTGGCGGCATTGACCAAGCGGTCGCCGATTGTCGGGCGCTGGTCGTGCGCATTGGTGCCTTCATCGGCGTGAAGGTCAGATAACCGCAGCAAGCTACTGCTACCAATGAGCACTGAGCCGGCCGCCCGTACGAACGTTCTGCGGCTGATGTCGCAGCTGTGCGCGGTACATGCTCCAGCCGATTCCGACGGCCGGGCTACAACGATATCTTTTTCTTTTTGTGCCATCTTCGCTCCTATCCAGAAATGTTCTGCATAGATAAAGAGCGATGACCGTGCCAGTTTTTTTGGCAGGGTTTAAAGCTTGCAAAAATATTGATACAAAATATTTAAAAACAATGTGTTAAATTAAATATTTGGAACAATACTCTGCGTTGTTAATTATTTTATGGAGTGGAATATTTCAAATATTCAAGACAAACGACCGATCACAATGAGACGGATGTCTCACTGTGATCAGATCATCAGTAGGGAAACGCGCCGGGTGCGATGCGCGTGATCAGCATTTGCTGCGGTATCTCAGGGGACCGAAACCGGCACAGGGGGCGATTGCGGCCGCCGAAAAATAACCGAGTGGAGTGAGCCGGCCGGTGCAGATTCGCGTTGAGGTCGCTGGCTAGCGCCGGTTACGGCGCCGGCCAGCGGTGCGTTGGATCAAGCGCTAAACAGAATACCGCGTTGGATCATCAGTTCGATGATCGCGTCGACTTCCTGCGACAAGGTCATTTCGGCAGTTTTTAGCACCAGCTCGGGCGCGTTTGGCGCTTCGTATGGATCGTCGATGCCGGTGAAATTTTTGATCTGGCCGGCGCGGGCTTTTTTATACAGACCTTTAGGGTCGCGGCGTTCGGCTTCGTCGAGCGGGCAATCGACATAGATCTCAATGAAATCCAATCCGCCTTCCTGATGCAGCGCGCGCACGCTGTCGCGGTCAGCACGGTAAGGGCTGATGAAACTCGACAAGACGATGATGCCGGCATCGGCAAATAGTTTCCCGACTTCGCCGATACGGCGGATGTTCTCAGTGCGGTCGGCGGCACTGAAGCCGAGGTTCTTGTTGATGCCGAGCCGAATATTGTCGCCATCCAGGCGATAACTTAAACGGCTGCGGCGCATCAACGCCTGTTCCAATGCCACGGCGACGGTGCTTTTGCCGCTGCCGGAGAAGCCAGTAAACCAGAGCGTGGCGCCTTTCTGGCCTAGCGTGCGGTAGCGGTCATCACGGCTGACTTCGCCGTCGTGCCAATGGACGTTGGTCGCGATTTGTTCGGTCATTGCGGTATCAATTATGCGTTTAGTGGAGAGTTAAAAAGACAGCATCTCGGTTGGTGCGCCCCTTCTAGAAGCGGGCGCGCCAACTGGAGAAGTCAGCATCACGCAGATGCTGGCCGTTGTTGATTTACTCGTCGTCGCCGAGCAGGCCGCCTAAGAGGCCTGCGCCGAGTACTGAGCCTTCGCCGCGGGAGCGACCGCCGATGGCGGGTGCCGCCATAACAATACGATTTGCCATGCGCGATAGCGGCAGCGATTGCAGCCAGATCCGCCCCGGTCCTTGCAGGGTGGCGTAGAACAGACCTTCGCCAGAGAACAGCGCCGATTTCAATTTGCCGACATATTGAATATCGAAGTTGACGCTGGGTTGTAAGGCCACGATGCAGCCGGTATCGACGCGCAAGGTTTCGCCAGGCGCCAAGGTGCGTTCGTGCAGGGTGCCTCCGGCATGAACGAACGCGAGGCCATCGCCATCCAAGCGCTGCATGATGAAACCTTCGCCGCCGAATAGGCCGACACCGAGGCGTTTTTGAAACGCGATGCCAAGCGCAACGCCTTTGGCGGCGCAGAGAAACGCGTCCTTCTGACAGATCAGCGTGCCGCCGACATCCGGCAGACGGATCGGAATGATCGTGCCCGGATACGGCGCTGCGAACGCGACTTTACGTTTGCCCTGACCCCCTTGGTGGCTAAACACCGTGGTGAACAGACTTTCCCCGGTCACCAAACGTTTGCCGGCGCCGACCAACGATCCCCAGAAGCCTTTCGATTGCCCGGAACCGTCGCCGAAGATCGTGTCCATCACGACGCCATCTTCCATGTACATCATTGCACCGGCTTCGCCGATGGCGGCTTCGCCTGGGTCGAGTTCGATCTCGACGAACTGCATATCGCGGCCGTGGAGCTGATAATCAATAATGTCCATCGCCATAATTCGATCTCCTTAGGAGGATTGGTTTTAAACAACTAATACGGCAAGTCTTTAATTTTTGACTTATTAAAGCGATCAATTATTTTCAATCAAAACAACCAGTACGCAGATGTGCGTCGCTAGCGGCGCCAATCGTATCGAGGGGTAGTGTTCTGACCAAAGCATAACAAGACCATCTTTGTTCTGTTCTACTTAGCTCGGAATTCGCCAGTGCCGCGGTGGTGTAGATGCCGGTTCCCAGCTCGGCAGATTAAGGGATGCCGCAGGAGCCCGGTTCCTGGCTGGCGTTGTCTTCCAGCAAATGCGTTAGAACATTGAGTTCAACGTGGTTGGCACAAGCTTAAAACGCACGTTCCGATTAATTGCGGAGTTAATGCGTGATCGCGGGGATTGCGTTGATCGCCGATTCGCGATTGGCCGGATTCGCCAAAGAAGCGACGCCTTGTTGCTCGAATGCTGTCGCCCAGACCTCAAAATCCTTCGCCGGCAGGCCGCGGGTAAAGAAGAAGCCTTGCTGTAACTTACAGCCGAGGATGCGGAGCTGGCGCATTTGCTCGGTGTTCTCGACCCCTTCGGCGACCACTGCGAGATCAAGATTTTGCGCCAATGTTAGCGTTGCAGAGACAATCGCGAGTGCCTGCTTGGAAATGCCCATGCTGGTGACGAATAGCCGGTCGATTTTGATTTTGTCGATCGGCAAGCGCTGCAAATAGCTGAACGAGGAATAGCCGGTGCCGAAGTCGTCGAGCCCGATCCTGAAACCGAGTTTCTTGATTTCGGAGAGTACTTTGAGACTGTAATCGGTGGTGTCGAGTAACGCGCTTTCTGTTAGCTCAAATTCAATCGGCCGCTCGGTTTGGCCGGGGGGGATCGGCAAATTACGCAAAATTTGTAGAATTTTGCCGTCGTGGACCTGCCGTACCGACAAATTCACCGCGATGCGTATTTTGCGATTTTGCGCCGCCCATTGCAGTGCTTGCTCGTGGGCGCGCATCAAGCAGAGTTCGCCGAGCTGATTGATGAGCCCGGATTCTTCGGCAACCTGAATGAACTCGCTCGGTAGCAAAAGGCCGTTTTCTGGGTGCCGCCAGCGAAGCAATGCTTCTGCGCCAACAACGCGACCGCGCTCAACGTCGATCACCGGCTGATAGAACGGTTCGAATTCGCCGCGTTCCAGACCGCGCCGGATATCGCTGGCAACCGCTAGCTGCCGCCGCATGCTGCTGGTTACTTGCGCCCCGGCGAAGCGGACGTTATTACGGCCGCTCTTTTTCGCCGCATACATCGCGGCGTCGGCACTGCTAATTATTTGGTCTGCGGTTTCGCCATCCCCTGGGAACTGCGCGATCCCAATCGAGACCGACATATTTAGCAGGTGATCGCCAAACGGATAGGTTTCGCCGAGGCCGCGAAGCAGGCAGTCCGCCTGCTCGCGCAACTGGCTGTCCAGCGCCGGGCCTGCGTCCAGTCGTTCGACCAGAATCGTGAACTTATCGCCGCCGTACCGACAGAGGAATGCGTCATAAGGCATAAAACGGTGCAGCCGCGACGTCGCTTCGCAAAGATAGCGGTCGCCCGCTTTGTGGCCGAACTTATCGTTGATCGCACGGAAGTTATCGAGATCGACGTAGAACAATGCTAGCGATTCGCCGGTTTTCCGGGCGCGTTCTACGGCGCGCTGCAGGTTTTCTTCGAGCCGCGCACGATTCCCGAGGCCAGTAAGCGGATCTTGATAGGCGAGGCGGCGCAACCGCTCGGCCTGGTCGCGGAATTGTCGCAGCGCGACCGCGATGTCGCCAAATTCATCTTGCGCGATAGGCGGCAGGTCGATTTCGATTTCGCCTGCGTTCAGTTGCCGGATCGCCGATACCGCAGTCTGTAGCGGCTGAATGATGGAGCGAATCACGACTAACGTCAGTAATGTGCCGATCACGCCAGCGCTGATGATGATGATCCAGGCGAGACGAATTGCATGCGCAACGCGTAGCCGCTCGCGGGCTTCGATCTCGGCGGCTTGCATATGCTCGCGCTGCGCAACCGTTTGCAACGTGCTCTCAATGAGCGCGAGGCTTTGCTGCAGCTCGGCGACCGACGAAGTTGCTTCGCTGTGCAGTCCACCCGCTAGCGCGCGCGTGGCGTTTAATACGTCAATAGGGATTTTGGGCAGCGTCTCGCGAATAATCTGCGCACTAGGGTGATCAAACTGCTCGACCACTCTTACGCGAGCTTCGAGCTCGCTTCTGGCCTTGGTGAAGGCTTGCTCGGCCTTTCGTTGACCGTCTTCATCTTTAAGCAAGATTGACGTCGACAGCTGACTTGCACGCTGCCGGAACAGGCTCATCGATTGTTCGGCTGACCAGATCGCTTCAAAGCGATGTTGCTGGTCTTGTTCGATTTTCTGAAATGCCTGATCGCGGTGAATCAAATAGCCCAACAAAACCGTAGCCGAGCCAAAAATGGCGATCAGGCCAAAGCAAAGAACAAACAGGCGCGCGCGAACGCTTAACGAAATTTTCTTCATTCCTGAGAGCGGCGCGTTATTTCATTGCCCATGGCGATTGCGGATTCTGCACGTTTCTAGGTTCGCTGTGAGCCATCATAGTTGAACTTGCTGGCCTTGTGCGCTGGCTTTTTTCACATTGTGAGGCGAAGTGCTGGCCGCGCTGCGAGGCGATACTAGGCTGCGGTCTCATTTCTATAAAATGCAAGACAGCCCCCTAAAACAAGATAAAACACGCTACGAGTTGGAAAATTTAACTAACGAGCGTTCGGCAGCAACGAAAATAAAGCGCTATTTGCTGAGTAGCACAACTCATAATATTAAGTATAAGTCGCAAAGTTAAGCTTGGCATTGCAATTCTGTTTTGATTTATGGCCACGGCGCCCATCTTTCTAAGTCTTGTTTATCAGCGAATAGTTCCGTAGTGTTGAGACATTGAGGTCGAAATCTTATTATTTTTCACCTATGCGCCTGCTGTCCTTATCTTTTTTTCTGGTTCTTAATGCGATACTTCCGGTGATGGCTGAAAAAGGATCTTTATTGACCCAAGCTGAAACGAGCCAGTTCAAGCAAACGGGCCGTTACGAAGAGGTTGAACGGCTGTGCAAGCAGTTTGCCGCGACTTGGCCTGACGCTGTGCATTGCGTTGAGTTCGGCCACACCCCCGAAGGTCGACCGCTCATGGCGCTTGCGATATCGCATAGCGGGGCGTTGACTCCGAAACAAGCCGCCAGTCGCGGAATTCCTGTCCTGGCCGTACAGGGCGGCATTCACCCCGGCGAAAGCGACGGCAAAGACGCGGGATTTATTGCATTACGGGCGTTGCTGAGCGAAAAAAGTCAACCGGACTGGCTAAGCAAGATCACCGTGTTATTCGTGCCGGTGATCAACGTCGATGGGCACGAGCGGTTCGGGCCGTGGAATCGCCCGAATCAAGTCGGACCCGAGGCGATGGGATGGCGGACCACGGCGCAAAATCTGAATCTCAACCGAGATTATATGAAAGCAGACGCACCCGAAATGCGTGCATTATTACGACTGCTTGGTGAATGGGATCCCCTGGTCTACGCTGATTTGCACGTGACCGACGGTGCTGATTTCGAACACGACGTTTCGATCCAGGTCGAGCCGATTCACGAGGGTGCGGCTGAATTACAGCCTGCCGGGGTGCTATTGCGGGACGGCGTGATCAAGGCTTTGGCCGGAAAAGGCGCCTTACCCCTGCCGTTTTATCCGAGCTTGGTCCGGGAAGACGATCCCGCGTCCGGTTTTGCAGAAACAGCCTATTTACCAAGATTTTCGACCGGTTACTGGGCACTGCGCAACCGGTTTTCGATGCTAGTTGAGACCCATTCCTGGAAAAACTACGCAACTCGCGTAGGTATCACTGTTGATACGATTCAGGCCCTAGTTGAGCAGACCGCTGAGCATGGTCGAAGTTGGCTGGCGCTGGCGCATGCGGCAGATCAGGCTGCGGCGAAACTCGGCGGTTCGGATGTTGCGCTTAATCACGACACCGGTCCGCATGTCACGATGATCGATTTCCGTGGCTATGCCTACGTACGTGAGCCCTCGGCAATTTCTGGGCGTTTAGTTACGCGCTACGACGCTAGTAAGCCGCAAATTTGGCATGTCCCGTATCGGGATACGATCATCCCGACACTGACAGCGCGTGCGCCCAAAGGAGGCTATTGGATTCCCGCCGGCTATGCGAGTGAAGTCGCTGCTCGGTTAGAGGCGCACGGCGTACGCTTTCATACGCTGACCCAAGTGAAAACAGCAGTGCCAGTTGAAACGTTGCGGGCTGATGCGGTTTCGTTCAGCACGGTGCCGTTTGAAGGACGCATGATGTTAGATCTCAAAGGGCAGTGGCAGCCGGAATCCAGAGATTTACCGCCAGGCTCGCTATTTGTGCCGATTGCCCAAGCGAAAGCGCGGTTGGTTGTCGCCTTGCTTGAGCCGCAGGCGCCGGATTCATTCACCGCCTGGGGATTTTTTAATGCGGCGTTCGAGCAGAAGGAGTACATGGAGCCTTATGTCGCCGAGCAAGTTGCAACTGAAATGCTCACGCGTGATCCGGCGTTAGCCGCTGAATTCGCGGCCAAATTGGCGACTGACGAAGTATTTGCGCGAGACAGCAAAGCACGGCTCGACTTTTTTTATCGACGGCATCCGTCTTGGGATGAGCGGTTCAATCTTTGCCCGGTGTATCGTACAGAAGACTTTGATTTTAAATAAAAAATAATTCTTGGCTGTGTTGCTGTGTTTGCTTGATTAGGGATTTAGGCGGCCGGCTTGACCGTTTTCGGTAGGCTGTTGGCGGGTGTTGACGCCTGACCGAGCGGCAGCGCGGCGCTAAGGCCGGCCAATTGCGCTGAATGCGCCGTTAAGCGGTCGCCGATGTCACGGGTAAAAGCGCGTACGCGGGCGCTACGTCGGAGGTCCGGGTGCGTAAGAACCCATATCCCAAAACTGCCAGAGCGGCGTATTTCGGAGATGCGTTCCAATTCAGGTAAGGGGTCTGCGGCAAAGCAGGGCAGAATCGCGGCCCCCAAGCCGCAGCGCGCCGATTCGTGCATCGCGGCGCTGGAATCAAAGCTATAGCGGCATCTCTGCATCGGAATTTCGTCGTTGAGCCAGCGCGCTTGCGGCGTCCGCGCGAGCCGTTCGTCAAAACCCAACCATTCATATTGATCAAGTGGGCGTTGCCGCCCAGCGCGATCGAGGTAGTCGCGATGCGCATAAGCGCAGAACGCAAGATCGGCGACGCGGCGACCGACTAGATTATCGGGCGGATTGCTGGTGGCGCGCACGACAACATCGGCATCGCGCCGCGACAAATCGGCCATTTGGTTATCCAAAGATAGATCGATATATATATCTGGGAATAATTTTGAGAACTCGCCGAATAACTTCGGCAATAAAAATAGCCCGAGCAATTCACCCGTACTGACACGGATGTGGCCGGATAATTTCAGATCGGAACCCAATAATTGCCGCTCGACGGCTAACGTTTCTGCCTCGATCCGCTTGGCGGTATCCGCGAGTACCTCGCCCTGAGGCGTTAATCGATAGCCGTTGCGCTGCCGCTCAAATAGCCGTACATCAAGGGTTTTTTCGAATTGCTCGAGCCGGCGATAGACGCTCGATTGATTGACGCACAGCACCTTAGCCGCCCCACCCAGGCTCCCGGCGCGGGCGATGGCGAGGATGTAACGAAGGTCGTCCCAGTCGATACCTGAGCTCATAGCGCTCCTACATTTGTTTGCGAATTTGCAAAAGATATTTTCAATATTGTGGGCTGTTTGTGCGCGCATGCAAAGATTACCGTATGCAACATCTACAGACCGTAATTGCGCTAAATCAACGTGCTATTGCAGAAGCTGGCCGGATCGGCTCGTTAGTTTTCGGCTTTCTCCGGCTGTGTTCGACAAGGAATTTGTCCGAGTGTGCTCGGGCGGTCGGAACGCTCTCAGTTAAGGAGCTGACGTTTCTTTGAACCTATGAATTCCGCTTGCCTAGCTCGTCAGCTAAATCATCCCGTTTAACGCCAATATTGGCTGTTTATGGCGTGTTGTTCTACGTTCCCAATTAGGTTAGTTCATGAATAAAAACCAAGCTGTAGCGCTGATTACCGGTGCTTTGACCGGAATAGGGCGAGCCACTGCGATCACATTTGCTAAGGCTGGATACCGTGTTGTTGTTTCTGGGCGGCGAGAGGTTGAAGGCGCGGCGTTGGTCAAGGAGTTAGCTGGCTTGGGCGCGAGCGCGCAGTTCGTCGCAGCCGATGTCCGGGATGAGGCGCAAGTGCGGTTTTTGGTTGAAGCGGCGGTAAAAGCATTCGGGCGCATTGACGTTGCCGTAAACAACGCCGGTACGGAAGGTAGTACCGGCCCCATTTCGCAGCAAACCATTGAAAATTATGACCTCATATTCGATACAAACGTTAAGGGCGTTTTGCTGTCGATGAAATATGAAGTGCCGGTGATGGTGGCGCAAGGTAGCGGCAGCATCATTAATTTATCGTCGATTGCGGGCCATGTCGGATTCCCTGGGGCATCGGTATACGTTGCCAGTAAGCATGCCGTAGAAGGCTTGACTCGGACCGCGGCGCTAGAGGTCGCGGCGAGCGGAGTGCGTGTAAACGCGGTAGCGCCCGGCCCGGTGGATACTGCGATGCTCGATCGCTTCTCAGGCGGTGGGGATAACAAGGCAGGTCTATTGGCGATGATGCCGAATAAGCGCGCAGCGGCCCCAGAAGAAATTGCGCAGGCGATTTTGTACCTAGCGTCGCCAACGGCGGCCTATGTGAACGGGCAAATCCTTACGCTTGACGGTGGCTACACCGCAGCCTAATTTTTATATCCGGGAGAATGACCATGCTTTTCGAGCGAATCGCCACCGATGATGTCAGCCTAGAGCAGCAACTCGCGAATTATTGCGCTGAGTACCTGAAGCTGCTGACGCCGGAGCAGGCCGCCAGAATCGAGCGGGCTACTGCGGAAATCATCTCTAGCCGGTTCGCTCGTTTGGCGCTCGGAGTGGGTGACGTCGCGCCTGATTTCGCTTTGCCGAATCAACATGGTCGTATTGTTCGTTTAGCGCATCGCCTAGCCGAGGGGCCGGTGGTATTGTTTTTCTACCGTGGCATGTGGTGCC
>Ga0172379_10004386_pt1 | contig 20935 bp, 33 predicted proteins | sample GrowelOW334metaG_FD_119756 | JGI IMG/M metagenome (GOLD analysis project Ga0172379, IMG submission 119756) | Groundwater microbial communities from an aquifer near a municipal landfill in Southern Ontario, Canada - Groundwater well OW334 metaG | ecosystem: Environmental > Aquatic > Deep...
CGAAAGCGAAATCATTCATACCGAAGTATGGAGAAAATACAGCTTTTGCTTTAGCAGTCAATTTTGCAATTAACATTTGAACAAATTTTTACGAGATTATGTTCATGCTCGGTATGCATCAATGACAAATGGCCAACTGTCTATGCCTGGCATCCCCAATATTTGTAGCAGAGCTTCCATCTACCCCTCTCCTTAATAAGGAGAGGGTGCCCTTTAGGGCGGGTGAGGTGCTAGTTTTTCAAAGTTCTGCGAATCTCGCGATCCGTGTCGCGTTTTTTTAAAGTTTCACGTTTATCAAATTTCTTCTTACCTTTGACAAGCGCTATCTCTACTTTAATCTTACGGCCTTTATTATACACTGAAATTGGCACTATTGTCAAACTCTTGTTCTTCTCACTGCCGGCCAACTCATTAATTTCTTTTTTTGTTAGCAAAAGCTTTCGGTTGCGAAGCGGATCATAATCTTTCGGTGCATTTTTCACCTGGTATGGCGGAATATTAGCGTTAATTAAAAACGCTTCACCTCCGCGAACAATGACAAATGCTCCTTCGAGCGACATCTGCCCGCCTCGGACTGACTTCACTTCCGTACCCAAAAGCTCAATACCGGTCTCGTATTTTTCCAAGAATTCATAATTGAAACGCGCTTTTCGATTTTCTGCGTAATTAGCCATTTATACATATTATCACAGAATATCTTCACGGTTGACTTTAGGCCGCCAATAAGCTATTATCTCCTTAGTTAAGGCTTACTTAATATCAATTGCGCGAAAGAATAAACAACCAAATACGAGCTAAGGAACTTCGGGTTTTGGACAGTGAAAACAAAAATCTCGGTGTTTTAAGCATAAAAGATGCTCTAGAATTAGCGCAGAGTAAAGGGTTGGATTTGATTGAGATATCCCCTAACGGCAATCCACCGATAGCCAAGCTGATGGATTTCGGAAAGTATCAGTATGAAGCAAACAAAAAGCTGAAGAAGGCCAAGGCCGGCGCAAACAAAACCGAGACCAAGTCAATCCAGATAAAGATAGGCACCGGAGACCACGACTTAGAGCTAAAAGCCAAAACTGCTTCAAAGTGGATCAAGGAAGGACACAGGATCAAGGTTGAGCTTTTCCTCGCCGGACGCGCGAAGTACATGGATGAAAAGTTTTTAAGGGAACGTTTAGACAGAGTTTTGCATTTAATTACCGAAGATTATAAAATATCAGACAATTACAAAAGAGGGCCAAAGGGATTAACCACAACCATAGAGAAAAAATAATACAAAATTTTATGAAGGGAATGAAAACAAACAAATCATATAGCAAGAGATTGAAGCTTACCAAAAACGGCAAGGTGCTTTCCCGTAAGCCGGGCTTTAACCATTTCAACGCCAAACAATCACGCAACGCCCAGCTTGCTGGCCGAAAAGGCGTGAATTTTATAATCAAAAATAAGCCAAAGAGCCACTTATTACCATTTAGTTAAACCTCTCCCCAACCCCTCTCCTTGCCAAGGAGAGGGGCGAAGGGGTGAGGTGAATCGAATCATATGACCAGAGTAAAAAAAGGAGTACATGCATTAAAAAGAAGGAGAAGCGTCTTGAAGCAGACCAAAGGAATGCGCCACGGACGATCCACCAAGGAACGCCTAGCCAAAGATGCCCTACTGCACGCCGGAAGCTATTCTTTTGCCCACCGCAAAGACAAGAAGTCCCACAATCGCAAACTTTGGAATATCAAGATCAACGCCGGCGCCCGCGAGCTTGGCCTGTCTTACTCCAAGCTGATCGGGACACTGCACAAGAAAAACATAATGTTGGACAGGAAAATCCTCTCCGATTTTGCCGAGCATCATCCGGAAACTTTCGCTAGAATTCTAGAAGCTCTAAAATAAATCAATCCCGCCGATGGCGGGATTGATTTATTGACTATCAGAAACAGAAGCTTTCACGATTTGGTATTCTGTTACTTTATCTTTTTTTACTAGGGCGATGATGTCTTCTACGAGTTTTTTAGGGTCATCTCCGTAAACAATCTTGGCGTTGGGGCGATGCCCTTTCTTGATTATTTCTTCAAGTTCTGTTCCCATTTCCCAAGGACCTTTATAAATACCAATGGGCTTCCCGTCCTCAAAAGCCACAGTAAACTCGTGAATGGTGCCAATGCGCCCACAACCGCAGATCACCGCGTCAGCGCTACGGGTAAGGAGCAAGTCTCTACCTGAATAGCCAAAGCCGGTGTATATAATCAAATCCATGTAGTCAATCGGAAGCTTGTACACCTCCACATGCTCGTGCTCGGAAGCAGCGGGAGATATGCCGATAGAAATCCCACCTTCTTCCTTTGTACCCATAGCCGTCCAAAGCGGGAACCCAGTTGTTGCCCCCGCTACTAGGACCGCGCCCTGGCGAGCAATTTCGCGACCTAGCTCTTTGGCTTTTTCTAGCGCGTTTATCCCGCAGTTTCCCGTCTCGGCTGCGCCTGAAACACAAATTTTTATTTGGTTATGTCCATGCTTGCTCGGAAAATCAATTTTAGAATCCATGGTTTCATATTAACATTTTTAGATCAACAATCCAAAATCACACTGTCCCCTTTAGCCGGAGCATAAGCGTCAATCCCAAGGCAATCCCGAAGCTTCTGGATCAAAAACATTGACGACTTTGGTTCGCCCATCACTACAAAAACTTTTTTTACGGTATCTTGGGTGTCTTGTACGAAATCCAGCAAACCGTCCGAATCTTTATGCCCAGAATATCCGAGGATGGTCACAATGTGCGCCCTGACATCCACTTCTTCTCCGGTGATAGTTACTTTTTTCAACCCTTCTTGGATCAAGCGCCCCGGAGTGCCTACGGACTGATACCCGGCAAGCAACAGAGTGTTGTTTGGGTCCGGTAGGTAATGCCTCTCGTGGTGCACCACCCTCCCACCGGTAGACATGCCCGAGCCTGCAATAACTATTTTAGGGTTCGGTACGCTGTTGATCATCTGAGATTCTTCTGACTTTAAGGTGTTGTGCAGTCCGGGGAAATCAAAAAGATACTTGTCGTGCACCATGGCCTTTTGAGCGTTCTCGTTAAAATAATTTTTATACTGCTTGAAAACTTCAGTCAAACGGATGGCTAGGGGGGAATCAAGGAAGATTGGCATGATTGGTATCCGGCTATTTTCCACCAAGTTGTTAAGCTCAAACAAAAGTTCTTGCGAACGTTCCAAGGAAAAAGTAGGAATAATGAGTGTTCCCTTTCTCTTATAGTTGTCTTCGATAGTTTCTTCTAAAAATTTTCGGCGTTCATCTCTGGATTCGTGGTTTCTGTCTCCATAGACACTTTCCATTATTAGATAATCTATATCCGTCACTTTTTCAGTGTCAGGCAAGATGGGCGAAGGGCTATTGCCCAGGTCCCCGGTAAAAAGAATTTTTTTGCCATTATAGAAAAATTCAACCATCGCCGAGCCTAAGATATGCCCAGCGTTTAAAAAAGCAACTTCTAGACTAGGGGTAATTTTCACTGTTTGATGATAAGTAAAACCTTGCCACAGAGAAAGCGCTAATTTAATATTTTCTTCCGAGTAAATCTTGTCTAAGCCTACGTCTTTATTTTTACCTAAGATGCTGGCCGTGTCTTCCAGCATCGGCTTCGCCAGCCCTTTGGTTGGCTCGGTCGAGTAAATTTTCCCCCGGAACCCTTCGTTGATTAATTTTGGAATCCTCCCTATGTGGTCCACGTGCGCATGAGTCACAAAAAGAATATCTATTTCTTTTGGATCATACGGAAAAGAATCCCAGTTTATATCATCAGCTAGCTTTTCTCCTTGAGTCAGTCCGCAATCAATCAAGATTTTTTGTCCGTCAACTTCTAAAAGAAAGTTGGCGCCTGTCACACTGCCTGTCCCTCCGTGGAAGGTTACGCGAATAGTTTTTTCTGCTGTTTTTTCCATATAATATAAAGAATAGCATATAATCCTCCAGATAAATCGAAACTAATATCATGGATAGTGTCTCGGGCATCAAAAGAAATTTGAGCAATAATATTATTGAATATAATTTCGAACACTTCCCACAAAACTCCAATTAGCAAAACCCCTAAAAATATTTTAAAAACATATTTCCAAGATAGCTCTGAGAATAAATTTTCTGAAGGCAAAAGCCATACCATAAAGAGTCCGGCGCAAATCCCCCCCAGGAAGTGCATAGGCATGTCGATCCACCAGAGAGAATAATATAGATAAAACTTAGAAGCGATGTGATTCAGGACAAAAAGCAAAATAACAAGAAATGCTAGAGTTTTAAAAAGTTTTTTCCTTTCCATCCCAGTATTATATCTGATTTTAACAATAAACTTAAGAAAAAATCCGCCGTGGCGGAGTTCTTCTTAGGACTATTTCAGATGTATTACCATAGCTTAATAGCTAGGTGGGTGTTAGACGTGTGAAACCAAGGTAACACTCGATCGAAACTCCCATAAATTAGTGTTCTAGGTAATAACCGGAAATAACCCTACTAAAAGTATATGCTCTTTAAAAATACTAGCAACTAGACAGAAATAATTTTTTGTTTCTGAATTATTTTTGGTTATTTTCTGTTTAAAATATTAAATTTTTCTTTTAAATTTTCCATAGAAATATAAACATGCGTGTGAATACCAAATTTTTCTGCAATTTGGATATTTTCAATATCGTCATCAATAAAAAGTATTTCTTTTTTACTTATATTATCTAATTCACTAATTATTTTTTCAAAAAAATCACGATTTAGTTTTTTACAACCCAAGTCAGCAGATGAATAAGCTTTGTCGAAAATAGAATCAAAACCAAAATTTATCAACATATGTTGAAAACGATATTTTTCATTGTCGGTTGCCAGAATGCACGATATTCCTTTTCGTCTTAAATCTTGAATATAGTCGACTAATTCTTGGTTCACTTCATGTCACTCCTGAAACCAGATATCCAACAAGGCATCAATCCCCTTTTTCCATCCCCAAGTATTTAAGAACGGTAAAATTGTTTCCTTTAAATTTGCCTTTCCTATTAGGCAATCCTGAAATGGCCCATTGAAAAATGGCAAGGTTTTTTCTAAAGGAATTCCATATTTTTCTGCTAGTAGAATACTGAACCTTCTCTCAGTATTTATTAGCACCCCATCCGCATCAAAAATAATTACTTTGATCATAAAATCCCCAGCCAGCGCCTTAGGCGCTGGCTGATAAATCATCCTCTTCTAAAAGAGACATTTTTCCTCTTTCTTGCTTTACAATTTCCACAATCTCATCACAATGTTTTTTAAAATTTTTTTCACCACCAAACATTTTTAAGATTCTTTTTCCCTCTTCTCTTGAGACAACTTTAAAATTATCATTTTCATATTCAGAATCACTGGCGAAAACAAAGTGCATTTTGTTTTTGGGGATTTTGTGAACCTGATAATTTTTGTTTACATACCCGAGAGTTTTGTTGAAATAATTTTCATTACCAATATGCTGTGATTTAAAAGTTCCTTGAAAGAGTGATCCTGTTCTGGAATTTTTAACATTAAAATAGTAAGTGTATCCTGCCTGTAATTTTTGCATAAACTTAGCTATTCCCCCATCCACTAATTGTTTGAGTATGAGATGAAAATGGTTTGGATTTAAACAACAGGCAATGATTGAAACTAAAGGTTTTTTAGATAGCCTAGCCAGTGCCTTAGGCTCTGTTTTGTTCTTTTTTGCATCCCTTATGCTTCCTATTATTTCTACTTGATTAAACTCACAGATACTTTCTATAAAACGTTCCACATCTTTTTTACTAGTAAAAATATCTCGTTTATCAACTCCTCGATTATAGATATGGTAAGATTCATCTGTTGCAATTGATTGTTTTCTCATCTTGTTAGTATATCATACCAGCCAGTGCCTTAGGCACTGGCTTATGAAAATTCAAAAATTTCGTTCTCCGTTTTGTTTAACCTCTCTACGAACTCATAGAACCCTTCTTTGTCTAACACTTTTAAGCCCAAAGCTTCACACACTTTTCTTATTTTATTTTCCACTTTTTTAAAATCTTCTTTTCCGTGCGCCATTTTTTCGGCCTCAAAGTAATAATTTTTACCAGGCGTTTCAATTAAAGAAAACTCAATGCCTTTATATGTATAAATAAGTCCATCCCGTTTTGCCCGCATGCCTTTAGTAAAGCCAAGTTGTCCGAATATCTCTACGAGAGTTCCAAATTCCCCCTTCCTGCCCATAAAAGAAAGTTCACGCCTGCTTTCAGAACCGCCCCAAGAACCAAGTTTTACTATTATTTCAGGAATATCATTTGTAACCCTTACCCTAATATCCCTTTGCCTACTGCGAATCCCCTCTCCCGGCAAAAATACGGAATAATCAATCAAAACACGACGCTTTTTTTCAATAAATTTAGCTTTCTCCTTGAAGAATTTTTTTGCTTTATTAAATTCAGTTTTGTTTAAAATTCCCCGAATTTCCACTTCAATATTTTTCTTCATAAGGAGATTTTAGGTGGATTGTTTATTCTTGTGCTCCTTTCTGGTTTGGGTGAATTTTTCGTGCGCGGTTTCGTACTCAAAAATTTCATTTTCCGAAAACCAATGCGCTATTTCAATTTTGGCTTCTTCGGCATCGCCAGAGGCATGTAGAAGATTAGGGATCCCGGCATCATTCTCATCTGCATGAGCAAAGCTCATATGGGCATAATCTCCGCGGATGGTACCGGGCAAAGCACTCTTGGGCTCTGTAGCTCCCACCATTTTGCGAGCTAGGGATACAGACTCTACCCCTTCAAAAACAAAAGCAATAACCGGACCAGCATTCATCATCTCGAGGGTTACATCGAAAGCTTTCTGCCCTCGACGAGAAATCATTTTCCCTATATTTTCGTAATGCTTATAATAGTGGTCGTAGTCAGGTCTTAGCATTTTGGCGGCTACTATTTTCAACCCTGCTTTTTCAAAACGAGCCAATATCTCTCCGACTATTCCCCTTTGCACCGCATCAGGCTTAAATATAATAAGTGTTCTTTCTAAATGTGTCATGTGACTATCTTAGCAGAAAAAAATAATTTTGCAAAATTAAATTTTCCCCCCTCTCCTTTACAAGGAGAGGGGTCGGGGGTGAGGTAGCGTTAATTTACTCCATCGACTGATAGCGTGCCATGATTTCAGCTTCCACTTCAGCGCGGTCGCGGCCGTATTTCACATAGGAAAGTTCTTTTAGGTTGTCCACGATGTCCGGATTGCCTTTTTCCGGCGCTAAAGTTTTCAGATTGAATGGTTTCGTGGGTTGGCCCCGCACCAGCATGCTCATGTAGGCATTGTAATTATCCAGCTTAGTGATGTCCTGCGCCGTGAATTGCGGTTTGAATTTTGGCTCCAAAAATGTCGCGTCCTCGGTCCCCACTCGGAATACTGCCATCGAGCCGACGTTGCCGAAAACCGCATTTTTAATATTTTCTTCCAGCTGGGTGATGTATTGGTGCGCAATGTTTAGCGACAGTCTGTATTTTCTGGCCTCAGATAAAATAGAAGCGATGGAGTCAGTCGTCACATTTTGGAATTCATCAATGTAAAGGTAAAAATCATTCATCGGCTTGCCAAACATGTCCACTCGCGACAAGGCGGCCATTTGTATTTTGCCCACCAGCACCAGGCCGATCAGGTTTGCGTTGATGTCCCCGAGACGACCTTTGGAAAGATTTACCAAAAGTATTTTCTTCTCATCCATGATTTTCCTGAAATTAAAAACAGAATTTTGCTGGAGGACCACCGGACGCATGATGTCGTTGCTGATGAAGTTGTCAAATTTTGAAGAAATATAAGGCACAAAGTTCGCCAAGCTTTGGTCCCCAGTCGTCTGCTCGGCAGAAAGCCAAAATTGTTTGATGATTGGATTCTTGCATTTGGCAAGTTTCAGGTCGCGAAATTCCTTATCCGCCAAGATGCGCGTGATCTCTAGTAAAGTAGAGCCGGACTCCGGGTCATCCATCACCAGGAAGGCGCTATTCCTAAAATATTGCTCGAACATCGCTCCGCCGCCTATCTTCATGTCAAAGAGTTTATTGAAAATTCCCATCATTTCATTGACCACAAAAGTTTTCTGCTCAGGATATTTCGGATCATACTCCAGCATGTTGAGTCCCATTGGCCGTGCCGTGTAAGCCGGATCGAAATAGATAACATCGTCAATGCGTTCTTTGGGAATGCGGGAAAGAATAGTTTGGATATCCGTGCCGTGCGGATCAATGTAACAGCATCCATCTCCATTTTTAATATCTTGAGTTATCATGTTGAGCATAATGTTTGTCTTGCCGGTACCTGTCTGGCCGATCACATAAAAATGCCTCATGCGGTCCTCGCGCGCCAAACGTATTTCCGTGTCTTTGCCTCGATAGCTGTTTACTCCGAGCACTATTCCCTCTTGCCCCATCTCTATCGGCGCCGGAGCGATGCCTGCTTTGGCCTCCCTTAGCTGAGGCTGACTGCCGATGCCGACTGGGAAATGAAACACCGAAGCCAGCTCTTTTAAATTCATAGGCAATACTCTGTCTCCCGAGAATGTTCGGTAAGAAAAATCATGAAAAAGTTTCTTCAGCTCACTGCCTGTCGCCTCCTCAAAAACAAAAGAATTGCTGGCCGCTTCGGAGAATTGATTGAAGGAAGATTCTATCTCCCTCAAGATTGCTTCTGCCCGCTCCTTACTCTCCCCCGAAGCAATCACCCGGATGTTTGCCTTCATGATGGTGCTTTTTATTTTGTTGCCGATTTTCTCTACCGCTCCTTCGTCCACAGCCCGCCTGCCCTTCATGTATTTTTCTTTACCTTCTTCTTCCTTTTTTTCTTTAGGCCCGAAAAGCAAATCCTTGCCGACTTTCAAAAATGCTTTATTAAATTTATAAAAATTATCCGCAGCATTTTTGACCGAGTAACCGTCTTTGACATCGTCTAAAATCATATGAAATTCATTTATAAATTTATCCCCAGCCGGCGCTATGACTAGCTGGATCGCCGCTCCCTCACCGGAAGTTTTTAGCTTCGAAAAAACATTGAGAATCGGGTTCATCGGATCATGCTCGATATTGTCGTAAGTTTTGATCGGCATTACCGCGCGCTCGGTGAAGCTCGCATACGCTCCGACCGAGCCTCCTACCTCGTTGAAAATATTATAATCATCAGTAACTTCTTTGATCTTTGCATCGTGATAAAAAGCCAAAATTTGTTTTTCAAATAAAGATAAATGCTTGTTTGGAATGGCCACGTAGACCACCACCTCGTCGCTTTGATTGCCTAAGGCAACCTCGAGAGTAAAATAATTTTCCTTTTCGTTATATTTTCCCTCGCCGATGGATTGCATGCCGGCGTAAAATTGCTCCATCGCTCCGATAAATTCTTTGAAGCCTTTAGACTTATCCGCCTCATCTAAGGGCGGAGGCAAAGTTATTTCAAAAAGCGTCATATTGAGGGATTTGTAAATCGGCGTCCCTTCTTTAAAATCAGATAAGGCCTGATCTGCCTTCAAATACTGGATAAGAATCCGGTGGAAATCATCATCGATATGCGGGTTGTCCATCGCTTCCACTATGGAAAGCGCGTTGCGCACTCCTTTGGTGACGACAATCCCCAAGAGCTCCTCCATGGTGTTGTCGTGAGATTCAGGCTTAAGCTTTAGCACGATACTCTCCGCCTCTTTTTCTCTTATAATATTATTTTTATGAACAAGCTGCTCGGCAGGAATATTTTTATATTCATTTATCACAGAAGATGCGGCATTTTCCCCTGCATGTTCTACGTGTCCAATATTGATCAGTTGTTCTTCTCGAGCTTTCACATGAGCACGCAAATAATTGAGCTCCTCTTCGGGAGACTTGAACTTGGGCATTTCTCTAAAGAAAGATGGTTCCATTAGTATAAGTATACAACAAAACTAGAGTTATGAAAATTTAATTTTTATAACTCTAGTTTTGTAAGGATCTCTGGCTCGTCTTCAGTTATCAAAACTGTATGCTCAAAATGCGCGCTGTTTTTATGGTCCGCAGTGCGAAAAGTCCAATCATCATCATCAATGGTCACATTTTTCGTGCCATTATTCAGCATCGGCTCTATGGCGATAACCATTCCCGGCAAAAGTTTGGCGCCGGTTCCCCTTCTGCCAAAATTCGGAACAAAGGGATCTTCATGTATCGCGTGGCCGACTCCGTGCCCAGCCAAGACTTCCACAATTCCATAATTATTATTCTTTTGAGAACGAACAAACTGCTCTATTGCATATCCGACATCTCCTGTGGTGTTGCCTGCTCGTGCCGAGCCGATCCCGACTTCGAGCGCTCGCTCGGTAATTTCTAGAAGTTTTTGACTTCCCGCGCTTATGGCTCCGACCGGCACGGTGATAGCCGTGTCCGTAAAGAGTCCTTTGTGCTTAAGGCCAAGGTCCAGCGACACAATGTCTCCTTCTTTTAAAATCTTATTTTTGCTGGGAATTCCATGCACCACTTCGTCGTTCACAGAAATACACAAGGAAGCTGGGTAAGGTTTGCTGGCTCCTTCCGGACGATAATTTAAAAAAGCCGGATAGTCGCCCAGATCACGAATCAGCTTTTCTGCATATTTATCCAACTCCCAAGTGGAAACTCCCGGCTTTACCATTTCCTTAACTTTATAAATCACACTAGCTAAATGCCTACCGCCTTCGCGAAGTATTTCTATTTCTTCCGGTGTTTTGATTGTAATCATAATTACGAGATAACTGTTCCTTTAAACTTTTCCCCGTTTAGACATTTCGCCAGATTATCAATCGGCTTGCCGTTCATGATAATAGCCTCTATTCCCTCCTCCTCGGCCATCTTTGAAGCAATAGGATCAAACGGAGAATTGAGCCTAGCAGTCCATTCAGTTGGGATAATCTTCCGATAGTCCGCCCATGAAATCTGCTCAATTTTTTTTGCATTTGGATTTATCCCAGGATCTGAATCATAAACATAATCAGTGTTTGAAAGATTTATTATTTTTTTAGCTCCAACAGTTTTAGCAGCTAAAATCGCATCCCAGTCTGAACTTGCTCCAGGACGATAGGCAGAACCTATAACAATTGGTTTTTCAAAAGAAAATTTATTAGAAAGATTAGAAATTACCTCACTCTCAACATGTTCGCCAAACATTACTCTAACTAATTCTGCGTTAAGTTTTAGAGCAGCTATACCAATCCAATCCAAGTCATCTCGGGAAGGGTTTGAAAGCGCCTGGGCAGCTTCGTTATATTTTTTATTAATTTTTCCTCCACCGGTAATAATCACAAACTTTTTACCCTTAGCCACATGTTCTAGAATTAAAGTTTTGAAACTTTTTAAAAATTCCATATCTAGTTCTTCCGGTATAATCAGCGACCCGCCGAGTGAAATAACTATCGTTTCTTCCATAAAATAATTAAAAGTTTAACGCTTTAATAATATCTTGATGCACCTTTTCTATCCCTTGCTCGCCATTGATAGTAAAAATTTCATAACCTTTTTTTTCTTTAAAATAATTCATCGCGGGGATAACGTTGTTTACGTATTCATTAAATCTTTGCTCTATTCCCTCTTGGGTGTCATCCGTTCTTCCTCGCAACAGATTCCTCTTCATGGCTTCTTCTCGGCCGAGCTCAATATAAATAATTTTTACATTTTCTCGTTTATAAAATTTCATCATTGCTTCAAAGCTTTCCGATTGGGATATCGTTCTGGGGTAGCCGTCGGCAATCAGGCAGGTTTCCTCTTTCATCCCAGAAATTAAGATATTCGTAAATAAGCTGGTGGTAACAAAATTTGGCTGCAAAAAGCCTTTCTCTAGAGTATCTTTGACTATCTGCCCGGTATAACTCCCGCTTTCAATAACCTTTCTAAATTCAGCACCGGTAGAAGTAAATAAAATATCTGAGGCCAGATTTTTGTCTTTTAAATATTCCCGCAGTAAATCCACCTGGGTCCCTTTGCCCGAGCCTATTATGCCAAAAAACACGAATGTTAAAGGTTGCATATGTGTTATAATAGCATAAATTATGAAAAAAGAAATTATTACTATTTGCGGTGGACTAGGAAGCGGAAAGTCTAGCACTGCTAAAAAGGTAGCCGAAATTCTAGGTTTTCAACATTTCTCTTCAGGAGATTTCTTTAGACAAGCTGGTCTAGAACTTGGCTTGTCTATCAATGAAATAAATAAAAGAGCAGAAACTGACCCAAAGATAGATGAAATAACCGACCAAAAACTGCGTGATATGCGAGATAGGGAAAAAATCGTTATTGATTCCCGAACAGCCTATCATTGGATTCCGGAGTCTTTCAAAGTATATTTAGATTTACCGCAAGAAATTGCAAAAGTTAGAATTTTGAATAGTATCAAAGAAGATGCATTACGCAAGCAAAGTGAGCAAGTATCTTCCCTTGAAGAAGTTTATGAAAAAATGAAAGAACGTTTTGAAAGCGAACAAAAAAGATATTGGAGTCTGTATAAAATAAATAATGCTGATAAAAGTAATTTTGATTTAATCATAGACACAAATAAAAACAACCTTGAACAGGTTGTTGATATCATTGTAACTGAATACAAAAAGTGGAAAGAAAACGACTAGGTCTGGCCTAGTCGTTTTAGTATTCCCGCATAGAGACTTGGGCGTCGACTTTTTTGATGAGGTCGAGGACTACGGACACAACGATGAGGATAGACGTGCCCCCCAGCGCAAAGGAGGTGTTGCCGGTGATAAACTGCATGATGAGAGGAAGCACTGCCACAATCCCGAGGAAGACCGCCCCAAGGAGAGTAATGCGAGTCAAGACTTTTGAAATATATTGAGAGGTAGAAGGCCCCGGACGAATGCCTGGGATAAAGGCGCCGTTCTTTTGCAGGTTAGTGGAAAGCGCTTCCGGATCAAAAGTGACCGCGGTATAAAAGTAAGTAAAGACAAAGACAAAAATAAAGTAGAAAATCGCATAAAGAACGGAAGTCTGAGTGAAAGAAACAAGCACTTGAGAAATCTTTGCGATAATTACATTGCTATATCTGGACAAAAAGGTGCCTATCATTTGTGGAAAGAGCAAGATAGAAAGGGCAAAAATTATCGGGATAACTCCAGCTTGATTGACTCGCAGAGGCAGATAAGTAGAGCCACCGCCGTACATTTTCATCCCCCGGACACGTTTCGCATAAGTGACAGGGATAGGCCGTTCGGCTTCGGTAACTAAAACAATGCCAGCTAGAATAATTAACCCAAGCACCAGGAAGACCAAGTAAAGAGGGATCTGAGAAACATCAAAAGTGAAAATATGCTCGCTTACCCAAGATGGAAGCCTGGAAACAATTCCGGCAAAGATGATAAGCGATACTCCGTTGCCAATGCCAAACTCTGTGATCAGCTCGCCGATCCACATGAGCAACACTGAGCCGGCAACAATTATCAGCAAGTTCGTAACTCGGCTGAAAGCGGTCAAATTAAATAAAATATTTTGTTTTTCAAGAATATACAAAAGGCTGAAACCTTGGATGGCAGCCAAAGGCACCGTGAGCAGTCTGGAATACTGGGCAAATCTTTTGCGGCCTGCCTCGCCTTCCTCATGGTAAATTCTCTTTAGAGACGGAACCATGATAGTAAGAAGTTGCATGATAATGGAACCGGTGATGTAGGGGCCAACGCCAAGCATGATGATGGAAAGATTGGAAAGTCCCCCGCCGGAAAAGATATTCAAAATACCGAAAAATTGATTATTAGAAAGGAACCTGGAAAGCTCCAGAGTGTCAATCCCCGGAATGGGAATAGAAGAGAGCAGTCTGAAAACTACCAACGCAAAAAAGACAAACATCACTCTCTTGCGCAATATTTTGTCTGTCCAAATCAACTTTATTTTATTCCAGAAATTTTGCATATAGTTTTGTAACAGTGCTTTAGGCTCTCAGAGAGCCTAAAGCACTGTCTCTTTATCTTATTCTAATTTTTTTGCCTTTGATTCCCAAGCGCTTTCTGATCTCTGAAAACTTTTCTTCTTTGGAGACCAGCTTGTCTTTCCCTAGGACAAAAACTTTTTGAATAGACTTGAACTGGTAACCGCGATTCTTCGGCAGTTTCTTTATGATATCACGAAGTTCCGGACGGCGTTTGTTGCCGGCGCGGGCTGTCTGCCCCTTGCCTCCTCGGCCGGAAGTCTTGGCGTGTTTGCCTCCTCGGCCTACCAGCCTGTCCTTTTTGTTCTTATGGGTTCTTTTTAAATTATGTATTTGCATAAAATTATTTCTTGCAGATAGTGCTTTAGGCGCTCTGAGCGCCTAAAGCACTATCTGCTATTTCAGGGATAATGACTTCTTTGTTGGCAATAACAATGCTTTCAGGGGCTATCTTTGTGTATTTTGAAGAAACTTCGGACAAGGCCAGCATGACCGCCTTAGCATTGTTTAATTTATTTTTACTATTAGATAAAATCTTGCCAGTAATGTCTTTGATGCCGGAAAGTTTCACAATATCGCGGACAACAGAACCCGCCACCAGTCCCCGGCCCTTGTTCGGCCTAAGCATAACGTAAGAGCTGGAAAATTTTGCCGAGAGCTCGTGAGGGATAGACATTGTCTTGGTAAGCTTTAATCTGATCATGTTTTTCTTGGCATTCCGAAGTGCTTTGTTGATAGCCAAGGCAGTGTCTCCGGCCTTGCCCAAGCCTAAGCCGACAGACCCCTTTTTGTCTCCGGCTACGATAGCCACGCTAAAAGAAAATCTGCGCCCGCCAGCCACCACGCGCGTCACCCGGCGAATATTCAGAATTTTCTGATCAAATTCAGGCTTGACCCTATTGAAAGAAGAAGACCTGCGTCCAGTGTTCTTTTTTCCTCTTGTGTTGTCTTGTGTTGTTTTTTCCATTTTTAATTCGTGATTCGTAATTTTTAATTAAAACTCAAGCCCCGCTACTCGGGCTTCATCAGCTACTAATTTTATTCGTCCAGTATACTTGAATCCATTGCGATCAAAAACAACTTTTTTGATTTTTTCTTTCAGGCAAGCTGCTCCTATGGCTCGGCCTACTTCTTTCGCCCTTTCACTCTTGGTGCCTTTAGTCATTTTCACATCGCTAGCCTGTGCTAAAGTCTTGCCGGCTAGGTCATTGATAACCTGCGCATAAATAAATTTATTTGAACGGAAAACAGTCAAGCGCGGGCGAACCGCCGTGCCTTGGATCTTCACTCTTATTTTCTTTTTCAGTCTTATTCTTTTGTCTGTTTTGTTTTGCATATTATTTTATATTTCTGAGCCAGTGCTTTAGGCGCTCAGAGCGCCTAAAGCACTGGCTCTATACTGTTTTCTTCCCTTGTTTTCGTCTGATAACCTCGCCTTCGTAACGCATACCCTTGCCTTTATAAGGTTCTGGCTTCTTTAGGGCGCGGACGGCTGCCGTAAAGCTTCCGACGAGTTCTTTGTCGATGCCGGTAATGGTAATGTTGTTCTTCTCGGCGGTGGCAGTGAGGCCTTCTGGGATAGGAACTATAACTGGGTGAGAGAAACCAAGCGCAAAATGAAGCTCTTTGCCTTTTACCTCAGACTTGAACCCCACCCCTTCTAGGATTAATTTCTTTTGATAAGGAGTAACCACTCCGGCGATCATGTTTTTGACATGTGAAGCATAAGTGCCCCAGAGAGATTTAGAAAATTTATCGTTTCTCTTTATATTTAAAGTAATGTTTTTATCAGTGATGGTAATGGTGATATCGTCTCTGAAAATCTTGGTCAGGGTTCCTTTTGGGCCAGTCACAGTAAAAACGCCCCCGCTCTGCGCTACTTTCACTCCCGCTGGTATTAAAATTTCTTGTTTTCCAATTCTTGACATAAAATTTTTTGAACTGAGAGGTCCTGCCTCTCAGTTACCACAACCTAAACAACGCTTCGCCTCCGACTTGCTCTTTGCGAGCTTCCTTACCTGATAAAATCCCCTTTGGGGTGGAAAGCACTAGTAAACCTGTGCCGTTTCGGACAGAATGAATATCTTTCATACCAAAGTACACTCGTCTGGACTGTTTGGAAATTCTCTCCACTTCGGTAATCTTTGGTTTTTGGTCTTTGTAAATTAATCCTACTTCCAGCATCGGCTGGCCCTTTTTTACTTTTTTTGAAACGTCAGAAACATAGCCGGCCTTTTTCAAACATTCACCAATGGCATTTTTCATTTTAGAATACGGAACCAGCACAGACTCTTTGCCTGCCAAGCTTCCGTTCTTCATTATTATTATCATGTTTGAAATTGAATCCATAATTTTCTTTGAGCCAGTGCTTTAGGCGCTCTGAGCGCCTAAAGCACTGGCTCATTATTATTCTACCAACTCGACTTCCGAACACCCGGAAGCATTCCTTCGTTGGCTAATTCTCTAAAACAAATACGGCAAATACCAAAGTCTCTCATGAAAGCATTCCCTCGGCCACAGCGAAAACATCGATTTTTGGCTCGAGTGGAAAATTTAGGTTTCTTTTTACTTCTTGCGACAACTGATGTTTTTGCCATAAATAAATATACCCATTTATAAGGTGATATCGTGTGTTTTTTCTTAAAATTTCAATCGAAACCTTAAGGAGAAACACAGATCAGACCTAACTTTTGAGCTTTTTCATACTAGCAAATTATACATCAATAGTCAAATTTATTTTACTAAGGATAAACGCAATATCTGGCTTTATCCCCATTTTCACCTTGAATGCCATATAAAGGAAAACCTGAAAAAGTAGATGTTTCGGTGGCAAAAATAATTTCATATGGATATGGATTACCACCATCACATAGACCATAACTCCCTGGGGACATATAGAAATATTCATACGGCCAGATTTGAGTAGGATCCACGGGAATTTGAGCCATTATTTTAGTGTTGATAAAATTATTAGTAAAAAAAACGTTCCAATTAGAATCTAGACTACCGATGAGGGGGCTTGCCGGATAACTACCATTATTATCATAATATAATTCCAAAGCTGTTCGTATTGTTCTTATATTTTCAACCCGTATAGCATCTCGTGCCTTTGATCTGGCAGAATTTAAACTAGCCATAACAACAGAAGAAAGTAACCCGATAATAGCAACGACTACTAGAAGTTCTATTAATGTAAAACCTTTTTTCGAAAAAAATATTTTCATTTTATTTTGGAATAATTTGTGGCAATTGGTCAGGTGGAGGTAATGTTTTTTGTTTGAAATTTCCTCCAAAAATCAAAAACAAAGAGATCCCAATAGCCACTACGACAAAACCAAGTAGCACGTACTCTGCTTGTTTTTGTTCTTTAAAACCAGTCCATTTCATCACCAATTGAACCATCTTAGGAACGTCAGATCCTTGTAAAACTTCCACAGGTTGTTGCCCCTGTTGCTCTTGAGATTTTAACTCAAATTCTTTTAGCGCTTGATTTATCTCTGTATTTTTACTGAGATCTATCTCCCCTTCCATTAGGATAGTATATCTCTAAATCTTTTTAAAAGGAATCCCTAAAAGTTCAAAAAAGGTTGTGCCTTCTTTTTTATTTTTAGCGGAAGAAACTAAGGTAATAGACATGCCAAAAATATCCCGGATGTCTTCATCGGCTGTTTCGGGAAAAATAGTATGCTCTTTTATGCCGACGGTCAGGTTGCCCACGTTGTCCACCGCCGTGCGGTTAATCCCTCGGAAGTCTTTCGTTCTAGGGAGAGCGACATTGATGAGCTTGTCTAGGAACGCGTACATTCTCTTGCCTCGCAGGGTGACTACCACTCCCACAGGATCCCCTTGGCGAATTTTAAAAGAAGAGATGGATTGCTTGGCTCCGCGCAAAGCAGTTTTCTGGCCAGTAATTTTAGCCAGACGGTCGCCCACCGCTTCGTTTTTATTCTTGTCTTTTTTGACCATCGTTCCGGTGCCGACGTTGATGACAGCTTTTATCATTTTTGGAGCAGCCATAATATTTTTAAAACGAAAAGCGCTTTTCATTTTTTCAAAAGCTCCTGCTTCTTTTTCTCTGACTGTTAAGTTTGCGGTTGAATGTTTCATATATTTATTCTACTTTTTTAACATTGGAAACGTGTATCGGCATAGCCATATTGATCATGCTCCCTTTCTCGCCAGACTTTCTGGGACGTTGATGCTTCTTCATCATGTTTAATCCTTCCACAACAACCTTATTCTGCTTGACTAAAACATGGGCAATCTTGCCAGACTTTCCTTTGTCCTTGCCAGTAATAATTTTTACATTGTCTCCTTTTTTGATTTTCATAATTTTTTTTGTGTACAAGGTCTTGCCTTGAATTCAAGGCAAGACCTTGTACACTTTATATTACCTCTTGCGCCAAAGAAATTATTTTTTGAAATCCCTTCTCGGCCAGCTCTCTCGGGATCGGACCAAAGACGCGACCAGCTTTCGGATCTTTCTTGCCCTTTTCTAAACCAACCACCGCGTTGTCATCAAAACGAATATAAGAACCGTCCTTTCTTCGATAGGCGCCCCTAGTTCTAACGACGACAGCTTCTAACACGTCTTTCTTTTTCACCCCTTTTCTAGGACTTGCTACTTTTACAGAAATAATAACCCGCTCACCGAGAGTGGCATATCTTTTTTTTGAAGAGCCTAAAATCTTAAACACCTTTCCTACGGTGCCTCCGGCGTTGTCTGTTATTTTTACTAAAGTTTCATTTTGAATCATAAAATTATTCTTGTCCCGCCTTGGCGTGGGTTACTACTTTAAATCTTTTATCTTTGGAAATAGGCCGGGTTTCGATTATTTCTACCTTATCCCCCACCTTGGAAACATTTCCCTCGTCGTGAGCTTTGTATTTTTTGCTGATCTTGTAAAACTTTCCATAAAGAGGATGCTTTACAAACCTAGACACGGAAACGACAACGGTCTTGTCCATCTTATCGGAAACAACCACTCCTTTTAAGATGTTACCTTTTTTTTCTGTTATTTCTTTTTTTTCTTTTTTCGCCATATATTTTTGCTATATTTTACTGGTTGTGCGCTCGGCTGATAATCCTGACTTTGAGCGGAAGCTTGGACCCTGCTTTGCGCAAGGCTTCATGGGCCACTTTCTCATCCACGCCATCCACTTCAAAGATAATGCGCCCCGGCAAGACATCAAAACAATATCCTTGCGGGTCTCCTTTTCCTTTTCCCATGCCCACCTCGGCAGCCTTGGCAGTATAAGGGCGGTCTGGAAAAATACGGATCCAGTATTTGCCGGTCTTGGTCAGGGTGCGAGAAATAACTTTTCTGGCCGACTCGATTTGGGTTGACTTCACGCGCGCCTGAGTCTCAGACTTTAGGCCAAAGGAACCAAAAGAAAGCTTGATCCCGCGGGTGTCTGCCGTGCGAGCTTTAGGGTTCGTGCGTCCTGTTTGCCATTTTCTAAATTTTACCTTTTTAGGTGTTAACATAAATATTTAATCTGTTTTTAATTTATCCTCTTTTTCCCCTGCTGACCCAGCGCTATAAGCATTGCGAGTATTCTTCTTCTCGGCAAAAATCTTACCACGATAAATCCAAACTTTTATACCGACAACTCCATAGGAAAGAGTGGCGCGCTCACGCTTGAAATCAATGTCCGCGCGGAAAGTCTGAAGCGGGATACTGCCACGCTTAAGCTCTTCCGTACGAGCAATTTCAGCTCCACCTAGACGTCCAGACAAGACAACTCTCGCGCCCTCTACTCCGTGAGCTTGCATAACCTTTTCAATAATCTGCTTGATCACTCGGCGATAAGGCATTCTTTTTTCTAAACCTTCGGCGATCATATAAGCCACGATAGCGGCGTCTGCCTCTGGATTTGAAACTTCCATAATTTCCAGCTTGAAATCTTCCGGTCTGGTTATTTTCAGCTTGTCCATTTTCTTTAAAATATCTTCTTTGAGCTTGGTGGCTCCTTCGCCGGACCGGCCGATGATCAGCCCCGGACGAGAAGTTTTGATGATGAAGCGAGTCGCTTTTCGGCTGCGCTCGATCTCAATACTGGAAATATACATGCCTCGCAATTTCTTCTCTAAATATTGGCGGATTAAGACATCTCCTTTCAGATAAGTGACATATTTCTTAGGATCAGCAAACCAGCGAGACTTCCAGTCTCGGAGGATTATCAATCTATGCGCATATGGGTGAACTATTTTTGACATAAAAATTATTTTTTTACTGTTTTCTTCTTACTTTTTTTAACTGCTACAACTTTTTCGGCTAAAAGAATATTCAAATGACTGGTGCGCTTGTTGATGCGGTGGCCGGTACCCATGGCAGCCGGCATCATTCTCTTCATGGTGATGCCTTTATCCACTCGCAATTCTTTGATAAATAAATTCTCCACTTCTTTACCCATTCCCTTGGCGTTCGCCACAGCAGAGAGGAGAAGCTTCTTGATAGGGGCTCCGGCGCGCTTCGCCAAGAAATCCAGCTCGGCAATTGCTTCCGATACTTTCTTGCCTTTCACTAGTCCAGCCACTAAGCGAACTTTGCGGGGAGACTGTCTGTAATTTTTTAAAAATGCTTTCATTTGTTTTTTTATTTTCCTCCCCTCCTTGTTGAGGAGGGGTTAGGGGTGGTGGTTACTTCTTCTTCGCATCGGCAGCTGCGGCTGTCGCGCCCTTAGCGGCTGTTATCTCTGCTTCCTTTTTCTTCTGTTCAAGCTCTTTCTGCATCTTGCCTCCGTGCTTCATGAATTTCTTGGTTGGGGAAAATTCTCCAAGTCGGTGCCCCACCATGTCTTCGGTGACTAGGACTTCCACGTGCACTTTGCCGTTGTAAACACCAAAAGTAAAACCAAGCATCTCGGGAGAGATCACGCAAGCGCGTTTCCAGGTCTTCACCATCGGGGTTTGGAGCGGGTTCTTGCCGGCAATCTTTTTCAAGAGCCTTTCGTCAATATTTAATCCTTTTTTGATTGATCTGGTCATAAATACGTAAATAAAAAGCTCGTAACGAGCTTGGTTTTATAATAGCAAATA
>Ga0172379_10004387_pt1 | contig 20929 bp, 13 predicted proteins | sample GrowelOW334metaG_FD_119756 | JGI IMG/M metagenome (GOLD analysis project Ga0172379, IMG submission 119756) | Groundwater microbial communities from an aquifer near a municipal landfill in Southern Ontario, Canada - Groundwater well OW334 metaG | ecosystem: Environmental > Aquatic > Deep...
ACAATGACGTGAACAATGCCGACAACACCGATACGACGGGGATATATCAGGGAAATCAATTGGGGACTACGTTTAATTTTAATCCCCACATTTTACGTCCGTCAACAGTTTATTGGAGAGTTGACGAGTTCGATGGCACTGCTGTATGGAAAGGCAGCGTTTGGAAATTAGTGCCGGCATTTTCAACGCCGGCATCATCCTATACTATTAGCAGCAAGATTGTCAGTACAACCGTGTTCGTCTGGTATCCAAACGGTCAGGTTTCCGGCCCGTGGCTACCGCTGGACGGTATAAATAACTGGAATGGATCAGTTGCCTGGTGGAAAAGCCAGATTAAGCAGATGATGAAGGCGAATATCGACTTAATCCTTGTACACGTTGGTTATTCTTATGATGCCCAGCGAACGAACTTATTCTCGGCGATGAGTGAATTGCGAACTGAAGGATATGACGTGCCCAAGGTCGCACCTTGGCCTTGCCCTGTGGCAATTTGGGCAACTCCTTTAGATTTGGCAACTGTGCAAGGTAAAGATAAATTTGTTAATGATGCTTTCATTAATTTTTATAATCAGTATTTCTCCGTTAATACAGATGTTTTAGCAGATCATTATCTGGCAAAAATCGACCAGCGGCTTGTTTTGGATATCTGGTACTGTTCTTCAGATCTTTTATTAAATTTGGATAGTCTTACTCGCAGTGATGTCGAAACCAGGCTCTCAAATGCTTTCGGATTAAAGCATCCGATATTTAATAATGGCATTTATTTAATGGCAATGGAAAATAACGGCCCGAGTTTTACAGATGAAAGATTTTCTCAGTTCCAGGCTCTCGATTATTATAGGCAGACTATTAACGCCAATGGAGTTACAACTACTCATGTCAAACCGGGATATTGGGATCAGAATATTCGCACACCGGGTAATTTTACGCCGCGCAATGGCGGAACCTTTTACAGGGATAGTTGGAATCAAGTTCTTTCACATCCTGAGAATACCCATGTGTACGTCGAAAGCTGGAACGAGTTTTATGAAAGCACAGGTATTTACGCCGCGGACGTTAATAACACTCCATATCTTATCGATGGCCGCACCTATAGCCCGGGTTCAACGAGTGACACATGGTCCAGCACGAACAATCCATTTGAGTATATAGACACTACCGCCGCAGGAGCCCGTCAATTCAACGGTATTCCAGATTATAACTCAGCTATTCTTTGGAACAATATACCTGTTAAGATGAATGCTGGTAAAACATATATGGCGTATGTTTTGGTTCGGAATACGGGCGATTTAAGTTGGACAGCAGCAAACAATTTTAAGCTTGGGCATACTTCGAGCGGGGCACTGTTCGGCTCCAACCGGCATTTGATTGATGATAACTCCAATGAAATTGATTTTTATGGCGGTATTTTCCGAGGCCGTCCCATCATATTCGAAATGACTCTGGTCGCTCCATCTAAAGGTAATTATGTAACACACTGGAGAATGCTTAGGGAATACATCCAGTGGTTTGGCCAGGAACTGACATTGCCGATTACAGTCTACGCCAGCGGTGACTTAAATCAGGATAATTTCGTGAACTTTTTAGACTTGGCGGAACTGGCATCTCAATGGCTGCAATCTGGCCAAAGCAGCGGCAACTTAAACGCTGACGAAATAGTCAATTTTGAAGATTTCGCGATAATGGCCGGATATTGGCTGAAGTAGGCAAGGTTTAGAGCCGCGAAAAATGGAACAGGAAAACTTAAGATGCTCTAATTTCCACTTTTCCCATATAATTATGCAGATGCAAACATAGTCTATATCTATCAATCGCAATAAAAAAAGGCCGGTTTTCATACCGGCCTTTTTTATTTTATCTCTGTGAATTCTATATTCTGTGGCTGTTTTTAGCTGCAGCCCATAGAGTTTCCGCAGTTGAAGCATTTGTAGCAGGAGCCGTTGCGTACGGTAATCGAGCCGCAAATGTCGCAGGCCGGCGCATCATCCTGGAAATGCTCAAACTGGGAATTGAACTGCTGCATCGCAATCGCTTCAGCCTGCAGTGAGCCTGTCGAACCTGCCTGTGTCTCGCTGTCGCCTTTAACTATCGAATTTACCATAGAAACGGCTCTATCGGCAATATCAGCCAATCTGCTTTTCTCAATTCTGCCCTGCGGCTCAATAGCTTTTATAGCAGGCTTGACGGCGACGGCCTTTGCTTCAGCGATTTTCTTGGCCAAATCCTTTGTTTTCTCGACAAGCGTCTTGGCGGTTGTGTTGGTCTTGTTATCCGAAGGGTTGCTTTCGCCTCTGTTCGGCGTGTTCTTTTCCGCGTAGCCGGGGATAAACTCACAGCCCATCCAGCAGAAAATATAGTCAATCAAACTTTTTGCGAATGGGATATTTTTATTCGAGGTCATACCCGATGGTTCAAATCTTGCATGTCTGAACTTGTCAACTAATGTAACTAACGGCACACCATACTGCAATGACATCGAAACGCACGTTCCGACCACATCCATCAGGCCGCCGACTGTGCTGCCTTCCTTTGCCATTGTAATAAATAATTCGCCCGGCTGGCCGTCTTCGTAAAGGCCGACAGTCAGATAGCCTTCGTGCCCTGCGACTGAAAATTTATGCGTAATGCTCTTTCGCGTCTCTGCCAGTCTTCTTCTGAATGGTTTTGCCGGGACGGCTTTCTTTTCTGTTTTGTCTATTTTGGATTCGTCTTTATGTTCGTCGGTTTTGACCGGCTGGAGCATTTTCGAGCCATCTCTGTAAATCGCCACAGCCTTTAAGCCCATCTTCCAGCCTTCGATGTAAGCTGTTTTAATTTCCTCGGCTGTCGCTTCTTTGGGCATATTGATAGTCTTGCTGATAGCTCCGCTGATGAAAGGCTGAACAGCGGCCATCATTTTCAGATGAGCTGCGTAATGAATGCTTCTTGTGCCTTTCTGCGGCTTAAATGCACAATCAAATATCGGCAGATGTTCTCTGCTGAGTTTTTTGCTCGTCTCGATTGTATCGTCTTTGTCAATTTCGTCGCAGATACTCTTAATCTCCTCGGCATTGTATCCGAGTCTTTCCAATGCCATAGGCACGGTTCTGTTGACGAGTTTCAGCATTCCGCCGCCCGCCAGCAGTTTATATTTTACAAGTGCGATATCCGGCTCAACGCCCGTTGTGTCGCAATCCATCATAAAGCCTATTGTGCCGGTCGGGGCAAGCACAGTTACCTGTGCGTTGCGGAAACCGAATTTCGAGCCTGCGTCCAAAGCGTTATCCCACGCATCCTTCGCGCCGCTTAGCATATAATCGGGACACTGTACTTCCGATATATTTTTGCATCGCTGACGGTGCATATTGATTACGTTCAGCATCGGCTCTTTATTTTCTGTGAATTTTTCAAACGTCCCCTTAATTGAGGCTAGTTCCGCGCTGACGGTATAAGCTGTGCCTGTCATAATCGCACTGATTGCCGATGCCCAGACTCTTGCCTGTTCGCCGTCGTAGGGCAGGGCAAGGCTCATAATCAAACTTCCGAGGTTAGCAAAACCAAGTCCCAAAGGCCTGAAATTATGGCTGTTTTCGGTTATCGGTGCGTTTGGATAGCTGCCGTTATCAACGAAAATTTCCTGTGCGATGATGAACAGCCTTATCGCCGCCTTGAATCTGTCAACGTCGAACGAGCCGTCCTCATTTCTGAATTTCATCAGGTTCAGCGATGCTAAATTGCACGCCGAGTCGTCGATGAACATATATTCGCTGCACGGATTGGAGGCGTGAATCGGGGCGCTGTTTGGGCAGGTATGCCATTTATTTATGGTTGAATGATACTGCAAACCCGGATCGCCGCAGACTCTTGTGCCTTCAGCGATGAGGTCGAGCAGTTCGTTTGCTTTGTATTGAGCCGACGGTTTTTTGCTGGTTACTTCGTGTGTTGTCCAGACATCGTCCCTCTCTGCCGCCTGCATAAATTCATCCGTTACTCTTACGGACAGATTTGAGTTTTGGAACATTACGCTGTTATATGCTTCGTTGTTGAAAGCTCCGCCATAGCCGGCCTTAATCAAGGCTCTGGCTTTTTTCTCTTCTTCCATTTTGCAGCAGATGAAATCTTTCACATCAGGATGCGTAATCATCAGCGACTGCATTTTAGCGGCTCTGCGTGTTTTGCCGCCGGATTTTACTACTGCCGCGATTTGGTCATAAACCCTCATAAAACTCAATGGCCCCGACGGTCTTCCGCCGCCGGCCAGTTTTTCCTTGCTGCTGCGAAGCGTTGAAAGGTCAGTTCCTGTGCCTGAACCGTGTTTGAACAGCATAGCTTCGCTTGTCGCCAGCCGCATAATGTCGTCCATCGTGTCTTTTACCGACTGGATGAAACAGGCTGATGCCTGTGGATATTCGTAACTGCTCTTACATGGCACAGCTTTTTTTTGTTCGTTGTCCCAGTGCCAGTTGTGTTCGCTGCCCTTAATGCCATAGACATCCGCCAGCCCGACATTGAACCAGACCGGCGAATTGAACGAGCCATACTGATTAACGCAAAGCCAGGTTAGTTCGCTGTAAAAATTATCAGCATCCTGCTGCGATGCGAAATAACCGTCTTTCTGGCCTCTGTCAGCTACGGTTTTGCAGACGCGATGAACCAATTGTTTTACAGAATGTTCCCTGCTTGCCTCGATATCGCCGTAGAAGTACTTGCTCACCACGACTTTTGTCGCAAGCTGGCTCCAGCTTGCCGGCACTTCGATGTCGTTTTGCTCGAAAACCACCTCGCCGTTGTCGCCGGTGATTTTGGCTTGCCTTGTCTCCCACTCTATTTCGTCAAAGGGATGTACCGCAGGCGTTGAAAAAATCTGGCTTATTTTCAACCCCTTTGATTTGTTTTGTTTCGGACTTTTCCAGTTTTGCAGCCCGCTTGCTTCATTTCTTTCCGTAGAACCGTTTGAGTTGTTTGTCATAGCCATAATATATGTATCTCCCTGAGAATCCTTTCCGGGTTTATAAATCCTTTATTTTGATGCCTAACAGAGACAGTAACGCTCTTCAAATTTTCCTTAATTTCCAACAAATGGGGCAGGCTTTACGCGGTTGTCTGTGCCTCCCTGCAAAATATACCTCCTTGGTGTAAAATACACAAGATATTGTATATACCGATGCTTCCAAAGCAACATATTGGGTTTTATTGCTTTCCAATATACTACGTCTGCGCGATATTTTAATCAACATTAAAAAGCAAAAAAATTGTTAGAATTTCGTTAGTCCTTGTCATTTATAGACCTGTGAAAGAAAAATTTTTCGTCTTTTCCAACAATTTTTTAACAGGGGTTTTATTAGACGTTTTTGGCAAAAACAGTTTTGTTTCGTATCTCTTTTACGCTACAATACTAACGATGAAAAAGCGGAATTTGGCAGACAATTTTGAAAAAATTCGGGAAAGTATAAAATTTTTTCCGACAACTCCCGGCCTGTACTTTATGAAAGACAAGACAGGCTCTGTCCTTTATATAGGCAAAGCCGGCTCTCTCCGTTCAAGAATTGCCAGTTATTTTCAGCCTTCAGCGGATATAGAGGCTAATCGGGGACCGAAAATCGTCGAAATGCTCACGAAAGTCGATGTCGTTGACTATTTGGAGACGAAAGACCAGGTCGAGGCAGTTTTGCAGGAAGCAAGACTGATTAAAGACATTCGTCCACCTTATAATTCCGACCTTACCGATGACAAAACATTCCCTTATCTTGAGATAACAGTCAAAGATGATTTTCCGGGCGTTTATATAACCCGCAGACCGACGGCAAAAAGTCGGCTGTTCGGCCCTTTCGCAAACGTTGGTGATTTAAGGTCAGCCCTGGTGGTTCTCCAGAAAATTTTCAAATTTCGCACCTGTAAGCTCGAAATCTCCGAATCCGACCAAAAACGCCGATTTTTCAGACCCTGCATCCTGCATAGCATAAAACAATGCACCGCTCCCTGTGCCGCTCGGATAAGCAAAGCTGATTATACGCTTATAGTGAAGGATTTAGTCAAATTTTTGAAATCGAAGCGTTCGCTCGTTCTTCGTGAATTGAAAAAGCAGATGGACGAGTCGGCAGGGCGATTGGATTATGAAAAAGCCGCTATGTACCGCGACCGAATCCGCTTGATTGAAAATCTTGCCAATCGGGGCAGCGTCGAAAAAGATGTTCAGCCGGAGGTTTTTGCCGTTGAGCCGACCGAGCCGCTTGAAAAACTGCAAAAACTCCTCGACAGCCCGACTCCAGTGCGGGTAATTGAAGGCTTTGACATTGCCCACATAGGCGGCTCAGAAACCGTCGGTTCGCTTGTACGATTCATTGATGGCAGACCCTTCAAGGCGGGCTATCGCAGATATAAAATCAAAACCGTCAAAGGTATTGACGATTATGCCTGTCTGAAAGAGGTTTTGATTCGTCGATTTCGCCACGCCGCCAAAGGTGAGGAACTTTGGCCTGATTTGGTTTTGATTGATGGCGGCATTGGCCAGCTTCACGCTGCCGAGGAAGCCTTTAAAAAATTAAATGTTTTGCCGCCAAAACTTGTTGCATTAGCCAAGAAAGAAGAGATAATTTATATTGCCGGCAGAGATGAACCTTTAAAATTATCCGCTGCCAACTCTGCCAAAAAGTTATTGCAGTATGTTCGTGATGAGGCGCATCGTTTCGCCCAGCACTATCATCATATTTTGAGAAGTAAAAAAATGTTTAATGAGTAGTAACCTGATATAAGGAGAAAATTATGACCGTAAGAACTTATATTAAGACAATGCTGCTTGTCGGCCTGGTATCGCTTTCAATCGGTGGAATTTTACTTCACACTCGAATTCATCCAATCAAAACTAATTATTCAAACCTTGTGCCTGCTATTTCGTGTATTTTGAGCATTTTGATTGTGCCGACTCTTTTTTGTTTCAGGAAGACAATTGCTTACGGATATGTTTTAAACGGTTTTTTAGTTATTATAGGCACTGTTACAATGACTCATTTTTCGATTGCCCATTGGCCCAATCCTGCGACGTTTCAAAGCATCATTTTGACCACGTTATTAGCGGATATATTGATTTTGTGGGGGAAATTTTTTATTGGAAAGTCTATCTTTGATTTGGAATTTTTCGGCTATGACGCGAACCGTGAAAAAAAGGGTGTAACTTACCGTTATCCAAATATGGGATGGTGGTTTGTCCACCTGGCGGCGGTAAGTATTATTTATTACATTGGTTTTATGTTGTGGAGGTAAATAATGAATCAGTTTAGATGGTTCACATTAAATTGGTGGATACTTCACATTTTGGCAATAGCGTTTTTCCTTTATCTCGGCCATTCGGTCCATTTTTAATTTTATTGTTATTTTACAATGCCCGTCAATTTTACATCTTTGTCAAACTTTTTCTTATCGCTGTGATTTTTTTTGAGACGATTATAGACCGCCTTCATTATTTGTGATGAGGGGACTTTGCCGTTTGCCGCCAGTTTTTTGTTTGAAGTATAGATGATAATTTCATCAGCTAATTTTTGCTTCAAAAACGATGTGATTGTTTTTTCGCCGCCCTCGACAAGCAACTGCTGAATCCCTCTTTTGCCAAGTTCCGCGATAACGGCTTTGAGATTTACGCCGTTTTTATATTTGCCGACCTTTATTATTTCCACGCTTTTTCGTTCTGTCATTGCGAGCAAGTCCTGCGTAGCTTTAGCGAAGCGGGACGCAGCGCGGCAATCTCTTTTTGAAACCGTTGTGAAAATCCACACAGGTGTTTTTTTTGCCGTTTTGATTAAATTGCAGCTCAGCGGAATTCTTAGTTTGCTGTCGAGAACAACTCTTATAGGCTGTTTGCCCTTGTCAGGCCTGACCGTAAGCATTGGATTGTCTTCTATTACGGTATTTACGCCGATGAGAATCGCCCCGACTCTTTGGCGGATTTTGTGAACGTCTTTTCTGCTCGCCGCGTTTGTAATCCAGAGTTTGCCATCGCTGCGGGATAAAAAGCCATCGCAGCTCTGTGCCCATTTGACAATTATGTATGGCCTGCCGGTCTTTGCAAATTTGAAAAATGGTGCGTTAAGTTCCTTTGCCTCTTTTTCACAAACGCCGACTACGATTTCTATGCCTGCTTTTTTAAGAATTGCAAAACCTTTGCCCGCCACTTTTTTTGTCGGGTCTTTTACAGCCGCTACGACTTTTTTTATCCCCGCCGCGATAATTGCGTTGACGCAGGGCGGGGTCTTGCCGAAATGACAGCAGGGCTCAAGTGTAACATACATCGTCGCACCGGCAGGGCAGTTGCCTCTTTTTTTGCAATCCGCCAAAGCCTCAATCTCTGCGTGCGCCCCGCCGAATTTCTGGTGGTATCCTTTGCCGATGATTTTGCCGCTCTTGACAATTACACAGCCGACCATAGGATTGGGTTCAACACTGCCGATGCCTTTTTGGGCAAGGGATAAGGCAAGTTTCATATATTTTTTATCAGCAGTCATTATTTGCCTATTATTTTGAGGAATTGAGTTTCATTGATAATTTTCACGCCTAATTTGCTGCGCCTACAAAACTTTTTATTTCCTAAATGGTACCAAAGTAATATCGTATTTTCAAGTGACCAGAATTAACATTTATAGGCGTATATTTGATTAAACATTTGTTGTTGTACCAATCTCCGCCACGTTTAATACACACTTTGCCGTTTGGAATCTGATACTCGTGTTCGTTATGCTCATCTTCATAAATAGAAATGGTTGCCGCGCCATCGATATATCCAGAAATATAGACCTGAAGACTGCAAACACTCTTTTGCTTATCCTCGTCTGAAAGGAGTAATACTGTCGTTTCTTTGGTAACATTATCAATCGTTGTAATTTTGCTTTTCGCATAGCTACCAATATCACTTGAAATAATAAACAGCGATATAAGTAATGGTAAGGCGGATAAAAATATTCCAATGCTCGCACAGATTTTGCCTTTCAACAGTTCTTTTGCTTTGCCTATCCGATACAGGGCAAGTACACCAACAACAAAAGCAACAAATGGTAATAGCCAAAATAGATCTCTGGCTAATAGTTCGCCAAAAGTAAGAGGATGAAGTATAAGAGCTACCACAGGTATAGGCAGCAAAATACTCAACAGACCCAAGATAAGGGACACTACTGCGAGCCTGCTTCTTCGGATGGTTTTGAATTTTGATTTTTCGTCCAGCACATTCATAGGATTTTGCCCCGATGACACTATTTTCCTATCATCTTTAAAAATTCGTTTTCGGTTATGACCTTCACGCCTAATTGTTGCGCCTTCTCTAATTTGCTTCCTGCTTCTGCTCCCGCCAGGATATAATCGGTTTTCTTGCTTACGCTGGAAGATACTTTCCCGCCGTTTTGCTTGATTGTCTTTTCAATGTCCGACCTGCTGAACTTCTCCAGCGTTCCTGTTACGACAAAAGTTTTGCCTGCCAATTTATTTGATATTGCTATTTTTTCTGTCTGTGGATTTAAATATTCTAACAATTCATTTGTTCGCTTAGCCCACTTATCAAAATAATCACATATGCTTTTTGCAATTACTGGTCCTATTTGTTCAATCTCGGCAAGTTCTTCTTGTTTTGCCTGCATTAACCGTCCAGGATGACCATATCTGTTGGCAAGTATTTCTGCAACTTGAATGCCTACGTGCTGTATGCCGAGCCCTGCAATAACTCTGGCTGAATTTCTATTTTTGCTTTTTGTAATAGCATTGATTAGATTATCGGCACTTTTTTCGCCCATACGATCAAGTTTTAGTAAATCTTGCTTTGTGAGCTTATATAAGTCTGCCGGTACTGTAACCAATTTTTTTTCTACTAATTGATCTATAATTGCCGGCCCTAATCCTTCAATGTCTAATTGGTCTCTGGATGCGAAATATTTAATTTGTTCTTTTGCTTTAGCTGGACAATAATCATTAGTGCATCGAATATAAACGCCGTTCTCGTCCTTCTGCACATTCGACCCGCATTCCGGACAATTTACAGGCGGCGAAAACTGCTTGGCATTTTTTGGCCGCAAATCTTTTTTCACTTCAATAACCTGCGGAATAATCTCGCCTGCCTTTTCGATTATCACACTATCGCCTACACAAACATCAAGCCTTTCGACTTCATCGAAATTGTGCAGGCTTGCTCTTTTTACAGTTGTGCCAGCCAATTGCACAGGCTCGAAATTCGCAACAGGTGTCAGGATTCCCGTCTTGCCCACCTGCACATCAATTGACAAAATTTTCGTCTGTGCCTGTTCAGCGGGGAATTTATAAGAAATGCACCATTTAGGCGACCTGCCCGTTGTGCCGAGAATATCACGCTGATTGAGGTTGTCTATTTTGATAACCATTCCATCAATCTGGTAATCCAATTTGAAGCGTTCAGTCTCCCACTTATCGCAGATTTTTATCACTTCTTCGATATTCGCAGCTTTTTTGATATGCGGATTTACAGGCAGACCGAATTTTTTCAGTTTTTCAAGACCATCCAAATGCGTCTTTGCAAAAGTTCCGTCCGTTTGTCCGATTGCGTAAGCGAAAAAAGCCAGCTTTCTTTGTGATGTGGTCTTCGCGTCAAGCAGTTTCAGCGAACCTGCCGCTGCGTTTCGCGGATTGGCGAATAATGCCTGTCCCTCCTGCTCACGTTTTTCGTTGAGCTGCACGAATGCCTTCTTGGGCATATAAACTTCGCCTCGAACTTCCAGAACTGCCGGAGCATTATCGCCGAGCGAAAGGGGGATAGCCTTTATCGTTCTAATGTTGTTCGTAACATTGTCGCCTTTTTCACCATCGCCGCGCGTTGCGCCAAGAACAAGCCTGCCTTTCTCATATCGCAGACTTACCGCAAGACCGTCAATTTTAAGCTCTACGACATAACTGTAATTTTCGAGTTTTTTGGCGACTCTCTCATCAAATGCCCGAAGTTCGTCAGCGTTATAAGTGTTATCAATGCTCAGCATTGGAATTGTATGTGCCACCTGCCCAAAACCTTCGATAGGCTTTTCACTTACTCTCTGCGTAGGTGAATCGGGCGTGATAAGCAGCGGGTTTTGCTGTTCGAGTTTTTTTAGCTCGCTGAAAAGCTCATCGTATTTCTGGTCGGATATTTCAGGAGCGTTCTGAACGTAATAAAGCTCATCGTGCCTCCTGATTTGTTCTCTTAATGAGCGAATTTTCTCTGCCGGGTCTGTTTTCATAGCAATAGTGTATTACCAGGACGGTTATTTTTCAAGACTTGATTTTCGTGGGAATTCCTATCGACTACTGGCTATTGGCTATTACTTACATCCACGCTTCATCTGGCATTTGATAGTCGAGCATCTCATCAGGGGTGAAATACAGCGGAATCTCACGATTGGCCGATTCTACGCTGTCCGAGCCGTGAACAAGGTTTAAATATGCCATCGAATAATCTCCCCTTATCGTCCCCGACTCAGCGTTAAAACCGAAGGTCGCCCCCATCATTTTTCGCGTAATCTCTATGACTTTTGGTCCTTCCAGAACCATCACCAAAACCGGCCCCGAAGAAATATAAGCTACTGCTCTGTCAAAAAAATCTTTTCCTCTGTGAACTTCGTAATGTTTCTGCGCAAGAGAAGGGCTTAAACGCATCAGCTTTGCAGCGACGAGTTTAAGCCCTTTTTTTTCAAACCGACTGATAATTTCCCCTGCCAGCCTTCTCTGAATGCCGTCAGGTTTAACGATTATCAGTGTACGCTCAATCATTGAAACTCAAAACTATTTACGCACCTGCCGGTACGAGATAAATTTCTACGCGTCTGTTCTTTGCATTGCCTTTCTGGTTTGGTGCGTTTGCTTCAAGAGGTCTGAATTCGCCAAAGCCTCTTACGCTCATTCTCTTGGAAGCTACACCTGCTGTTTCCAGAATCTTCTCAACAGAAATAGCTCTGTGTGCAGACAAATGCCAGTTTGTCGGATGCTGGCTGATTGTGTCAGCTCTCTTGATTGGCATATCGTCTGTATGGCCGGCTACAACAACATCAAATGCTTCAGCCGACTTTCCATTGATAATCGTGCTCAGCTTTTTCAGCATATCCGCCGCATCAGCCGTTACGATATCGCTGCCCAGTTCAAAGAGTAGGTCGCTCTTGAATTTAACAACGCCGGTCTCCGGGTCGAACTCAACCATACCTTCATTCTCAGCGGCAAATTTCTGCAAATCGTTTGTCAAATCCGCAGGCAGTGGTGCGCCGTGAACCAATTGCGATTGCAGCTTTGCAATCAATTCTGTTTTCTTGTCAATGTCTTCCTGAAGAGCATTAATCTTTTCCTGTAATGATTCGGTATCAGCCGAGGTATTGTTCGTGCAGTCAGCCAATTGCTTTTCGACCTGTGCTAATTTAAGTTTGACTACGCTAAGTTCGCTCTCAAGTGCGTCGATTCTTTCCTGCTGATTCCTGTTCTTGAGTTTCAGGTCGTCTAATTTTTCCTGTTTCACGCATCCGCTTAACGCGAGAGTTAATGCTAACAGACAGACAACCGACAGAGTGAATTTTGGGGCTTGCATTTCTATGTCCTTTCCTGACAAAAACTGAAAAATCCATTATTTTTTTAACAAACTTATGAGAATTTACCGCTGTTTTTTGCAAAAGCCAGAGAAAAATTGACTAAATTTCTCAAATTATTTCGCGTATGGTTCGCCTTTTTTGGCCTTCTTTTCCTTTTTAGGCTTGGGCTGAACTACTTTTGGCTGTTTGGGCGGCTTTGGCTGCTTGGCTTTTTTCTCTCCGCCGGACGCAGAGGCAATGATTGCCATCAGTATTACTACTGCTGCCAGACCGCCTGCGACATACCATATAATCGGTTCCACTGACGATAGTATCTTCAGTTCTGGTATGGAGTTATAGCTTGCCGCTACCACGATTGCCGTATAAATTGCCACCAGCATAGGAATAAAAAGAGTTGCCCCAAATGTATTGCTGGCGGTATCCGGCTCCGGCTCAGCGAACATCATTGCCATCGCCGGTGATGCCGCCGGGGCTGCCTGCCCCAAATCTTCCTGTCCGAGCGAATCAGGTGATTCCTGCTCGAATATTTTTTCCGCTTCCGCTGCTAATCCGCCCGCCGGAGTTCCCTGTTTTGAAGCTGGGGCGTTTTGCGTTTCCGGATAAATGTCGTCGAGCACGGCGCCGAGCGAAGTGTCGTCAGCCTGCAACGACAAATCGAGCAATCCTGAGCCGCTGCCGCCGCCGAAACTGTCAAGATTTACATCGTCGTCAAGTTTCGCCACACTCATTTCGTCTTCGCCCTTGTCATCGAGGGCCTTTGACGGTTTTTGGATAAGTTTCGTTTCGCCTAATGTATCATCGCTTATTTTAAATTCGTTTTCTGTAGAACCGCCCAATACGTTGATGGAATCGCCGCTTAACGAGATATTCGTATCATCATTTGTGAGAGGTTCGTCGATGCCTGCCGGCAATTTTGAACTTGCTTTGGAATCTATTTTGGACTTTTGGTTGGTTTTTGTGTCTTCGCTGGCCGCTATTTCGAGGTTAAAATCGTCGTCTTTCGCATCGTCCTGGCCAAGAACTTCATCAGCCATCAATGCGCCGGTTTCATCAAGTTTGAACTTTGACTCGTTTTTTTCGTCTTTTTCATTTCCATCGCCCATAAGCATATCAAGCTCTTCCGGGGCGAGCGAAATCTCTCCTGTTTCGTCAATAGCCAGCTGCATCGAATCGTCGAGAATTGCTGTATCTCCTTTTGGGACAGAGGCTAACGCATCGACATCCTCGGTCTTATAGAGCTGTTTTGCCCCGTCTCTAAACTCGCGGAGCTTGCCATCTCTAACGAGAGCCTTTATTTCAGCCTCATTTTTTCCGAGTTTTTCTTTTGTCTGGTCTAAGCTATAAAACATTCCGGCCATAATCATTCCCCGAACGTAAAGTGTTGCGAAGTAATTTACCTATATTAGCACAATTATACTAATAACACGCCGTTGTTCAAGCTATTTATTCTAATTATTTGGTTTTTGGCTACTGATTTTCCGGTTCATTTGCAGATTCTGCCTGCGAATTATCGTCCAACGGCTCTTCGGACTGTTCCTGGGAATCGCTTTCCGGACTTTCAGAACCTTGTTCTTCTTTGACGACCCGTTCGACGGCGACAACCTTATCATCTTCATCGAGCTTAATCAGGCGAACACCCTGCGTATTTCTGCCGATTTCCCGAACCTGTTCAAGGCCGGTGCGAATAATTATGCCCTTGGCGGTCATAATCATAATATCGTCTTCATCTTTGACAGCCTTAAGCGCGACAACAGAGCCGTTTCGTTCGGAAGTTTTAATATTAATCAATCCGATACCGCCTCTGTGCTGCGGACGATAATCTTTCAGAATGGTTCGTTTGCCATGTCCGTTTTCACAGATAGTCAGCAGCGTCGCTTGTTCTTCAGCGATTACCATATCGACGACAGCGTCGCCTTTTCGCAGTTTGATTCCGATTACGCCCTGCGCTGTTCTGCCCATCGACCTTGCCTGCGATTCTTCAAAGCGGATAGCCATACCTTCCTTCGTGCCGAGAATGATATGGTTTTTACCGTTTGTCAATTCAACGCCGATAAGATCATCGCTTGGCTCAAGCGTTATCGCGATGATTCCGCTTGCTCGCGGATTGGCGTAGAGTTCGAGAGCCGATTTCTTAATCGTGCCGTCTCTCGTTGCCATTACGATATTTCTATCGTCAAATTTATTGACGTTAATAATCGATGTAACTTTCTGGTCGCCTAAATTGAGCAGATTGGCGATGCTCCTGCCCTTGCTCTGCCTTGAAAGCTGCGGGATACTGTGAACCTTCAGCCAGTAGCACTTGCCCCTGTTAGTAAAGACAAGCAGATAATCGTGCGTCGATGCGACGAACATACTTTCGATGAAGTCGCCCTCTTTCGTGTCCGAGCCGATGATACCCTTGCCGCCTCTGCCTTGTCTGCGGTAGGTATCAATAGGCATACGCTTGATATAGCCTATATGGCTTATCGTTACGAGCACATCTTCGTCAGTGATAAAATCTTCGATGTCCAATTCCTGTGCTTCATCGCTGATAACCGTTCTGCGTTTGTCAGCGTATTTATCTTTCATCTCGTGAATGTCTTCGACTATTATATCCAGCACGAGTTTTTCGTCAGCGAGTATCGCCTCGTAGCCGTTGATTTCCTCGCAAAGGTCCGCGTATTCCCTGCCGAGCTTTTCAACTTCAAGCCCCGTGAGCCTTTGAAGCTGCATCGTCAAAATCGCGTCAGCCTGCGGACTTGAAAGGAACTGGTCGCAAATTGCTGTTTGCTTAACAAACGCTTCAGGCAGAATTTTTCGCAGCGTTGCTGATTCGGGCAGACGCAGCGGCTTTTTCATAAGATTTACTTTCGCCGTCGGCGCATCAGGCGACTTTTTGATTAGTTCGATAATCTCATCAATATCGCTCACCGCCAGAATCAGGCCTTCGAGAATGTGCGCCCTATTTTGGCAGCGTTTCAGCAAAAACAGGCTTCGCCTGCGAATAACCTCTTTGCGGTGGTCGATGAATAATTGAAGCATTTGCTTAATGTTCAGCGTTTCGGGCCTGTTATTGACAAGCGCGACATTTGAAATCGCGAACGTATTCTGCAAAGGCGTATGTTTATAAAGTTTATTGATTACAACCTGCTCTTCAGTGTCCTTTTTCAGCTCGACGACGATTCGCATTCCATTGCGGTCGGATTCGTCCCGAACATCCGAAACCTCAGGCAGCATATCCGCGTGAACAAGCTCCGCGACTTTCGTAACGATATTGGTCTTGACGACCATATACGGAATTTCCGTTATGATGATGCTCTTTCTTCCCTTTTTGCTTTCCTCGACCTCGACCTTGCCCCTTACGACAAGATGGCCTTTGCCGGTCGCGTATGCCTGCCTGATTCCGCCTCTGCCGCAGATAATTCCGCCCGTTGGGAAGTCCGGCCCAGGCAGAACTTTCATAATATCCTTAAATCCGCAGTTGGGGTCTTTTATAACTAACAGAAGGGCTTCGCAGACTTCGCCGAGATTGTGGGGGGCCAGATTCGTCGCCATACCGACGGCGATGCCCGTCGAGCCGTTGACTAAAAGGTTTGGCAGTTTTGAAGGCAGAACCAATGGCTCCGTCCTTGTCTCATCGTAGTTTGGCACGAAATCAACCGTTTCCCGGTTAATGTCTTCCATCATCTCCACTGCCTGTGCCGTCATTCGCGCTTCGGTATATCGCATCGCGGCAGGCGGGTCGTTATCGACACTGCCGAAATTTCCCTGCGGGTCAACTAATGTGTACCGCATATTCCAGTCCTGACCGAGCCGAACGAGTGTGCCGTAGGTGGCCTGGTCGCCGTGGGGGTGGTAGTTGCCGCTGGTATCGCCGACGATTTTTGCGCATTTTCGGTGTTTGCTGCGGGGGCCGAGGTTCAGGTCGTTCATCGCGACTAAGACACGTCGCTGTGAGGGTTTAAGGCCGTCGCGGACATCTGGCAAAGCCCTTGCGATAATTACGCTCATTACGTAGTTCATATACGAATTCTTCATTTCGTCGAGAATCCGCTGTTCCACAACCCGTTCGTTCTTTTCCGGCTTTTTTACCTGCTCGTCCATGCTTTTTACCTAATATATTAAAGGATAAATTCTATTCCCAAACGACTTTGAAGTCAAGAAATTATCTTCTCTTGTCATTCCCGACCTGTTCGGGAATCTATTTTTAAAGACTATTTTTTTTAGACACGGATTAACGCCGATTTACACGGATTTTTTTCCTGATAACCGATAACTGACAACTGCGTTTCTGCTTACCAACATCGAATAACGATTCGCCTGTTTCTCTTATACCTTTTTTGAAATGCTGTTGTTTGCAGGCTGATTTTGTTGATAAATTTCTAACAGTTCTCTTAAAGTCAAACCAACTGTTCTAGTGGAGAAGAACAAAGTCTTGAGTGCCCGGCAAATACCATCAACACCAGGGAACAGACTCATTTCATTAATTCCCATAAGATTGAGTTCTTTTAAAACAATAGGTTTCTCTTTGACAGATAATAAAGCTGCATACAAAAATTTCTTATTGCTGTTGGTTTCGCACGAATGTATATGCGTCTCCATATCGTAGACATTAGTTACTGTAAAAATTCCTTGTTGTGGGATAATTCTTGGATTGTATTTTGCATATGGACGGAGAATACTTACATATTGCGATGTCATATCTTTCAGATCCATAGGTTGTTTAAATGACTTTGACCACTCAACATAATCGAAAATATATATTTTGACATTTTCACTTTGAGGTTGGAAGTCATTGACTTCTCTAAATGCAAAATACGCTGCAATATATGGAGATAAAGTCCAATCAAGAAGAGGGGTGGGAAAGCCATAATGTTGAATTAAAGCAAGAAACGCAGCAAATTCAAGGTTGTTACTAAGATCAATTATTTCATCACGAACAGCACTGATGTGATAATGAATTTCGGGTATAATTAACTCAAGATATTGAGGTAATGTAATTTGATTATGAATTGCTTCTCGATGAAAAGATGTTTGCAATTTCCATGTATCATTTGCATGTCCACGGCAATAATAACGTTTGTCATTTTTAACTAGATGACTAATCCAATCTTTGTATTCACCCCAAGTAAGTATTTTTGGTGTTTTTGTTTTTTGGGTCATAATTCTACTCTATTCTATTAAGTAATAATAAATTAAATAAATTAGGAATAAATTAGGGACAGCCACCTATTAAAATTTTTTCCACAATAACAATCAAAAACTCCATCGGCCACTGCCGATTCTACAACTCAAAACTAACAATTAAAAATTCCTTCTTTTCTCCTTGCTCCTGTTTTCTTAAATTTTCAAAAAAATCTATCGGCTATGCCGATTCCACTACGGACTATTGGCTAATGGCTATTTCTCTATGCAGTTTGAAATGGTCCCACAACGAATCGTAAGGACGGCCTCCATTCTGCACTTGCAATTCAAAACAATTTATCAATTGCTTTGAATAACATCTTCGTCTTCCAGCGTTATCTTAATGCCTCCGACAAATTTAGAGCATAGATTATAAAGGGCTGCTATAATAATTCCGCCGACAAAGCCAAGTAATGCATATAGCAACGGGAAAAATATAAAAAATATTATTTTACCTGGGTTTGAGTTTTTCTCAAAAATAGTTGCAACTATCATAAATGGTGCAAGAATTAAGAACAGTAATCCATAAAGAACGGCCAATAGTTTTCCTAACTGTAACGGTGCAATCCTTTTTATTATTTTCATTTTTTTCCTTTCATCAGTTTTAGTAAAAACAAACCAGCGAAATCAGCGTCTAAAAAATCAAACTTCATCGGCACAGCCGATTCCACAACTAAGAACTAAAGACTAATAACTAAACACTAATAATGTGCAGTTTGAAATGGTCCCACAACGAACCTTGAGGACTGCCTCATCCTGCAATATCTTTCACACCTTCACACTTTCTGCTAACTACAGGACATTATCCATCTTGAGCAGGGCAATAGCAACTCGAAAATAAAATTTTCATCCCAACCTCAACGGAAAAATTAGTAGGTAATAGACAATAGCCAGTAGTCAATAGTCGGTAGGCAGTAAAAGAAAGTGAGAATGTGCGAAAGGTAAGAAAAGTGTGAAGGGTGTGAAAAATTCGCTGATAACTGAGTTTCTGATAACTGATAACTGTTTTTCCCTGTCAAATTGACGTTATTTAATACTGAAAATGCCAAAACTGGCAGGTTGGGCAGGCAGTTAAGAAAAGCGATGCCAAATGTTTTATAATTTACTTTGCCTTATAACTCTTGTGTTTAAAAGATGTTATGGCAGGGAAAACTTTCATTGGCTATTGCGACCTTAAATTGGTATTTTCTTTGCTGTACAAAGTCTGTAATTGATAGTTGGATATTGTTCTAATTTTTTGGACATTTAGTAAAAGGAGTACAAGGATTATGGCAGCGAAAAAATTAACATTTAACGCGGATGCCAGAGCATCGCTATTGATGGGCGTGGAGAAATTGGCCAGAGCCGTTCGCTCAACGCTCGGCCCGCGAGGCAGAAACGCAATCATCGACAAAAGCTGGGGCGGCCCGACGGTTACAAAAGACGGTGTAACGGTTGCCGAGGAAATCGAGCTTTTGGACAAGAACGAAAATATGGGCGCAAAGCTCGTTCGCGAAGCGGCAAGCAAGACGAGCAAAATCGCGGGCGACGGCACAACGACCGCAACGGTTCTTACCGAAGCGATTTTCAAAGAGGCTTATCGCAATATCACAGCGGGCGCTGACCCGATGGGCATCAACAGAGGTATTCGTCTGGCTGTTGACGCTGCGACGGAACATCTGAAGAAACTCTCAAAGCCAATTGACATCACCAATAAGGTTGACATCACAAACATAGCTTCCATTTCAGCGAATAACGACACTGAAATCGGCAAGATAATGGCTGACGCTTTTATGAAGCTCGGCAAAGACGGCGTTATTACGGTTGAAGAGGGCAAGAGCCTTGATACTACGCTTTCTTTCGTAGAGGGTATGCAGTTCGACCGCGGATACCTGTCGCCTAACTTCGTTACAGATGTTGACAAGATGGTTTGCGAACTTGAAAAACCATATATCCTTGTCTTTGAAGACAAAATCAGCAGTATTCAAAAGCTCGTTCCGCTTCTCGAAGCAGTCGCAAAGGCCAAAAAGCCGCTGTTTATCATTTCTGAAGATATCGAAGGCGAAGCGCTGGCAACATTAGTTGTCAATAAACTTCGCGGCGTTCTTCAGGTTTGTGCTGTTAAGGCTCCGGGCTATGGCGACAGACGCAAGGCAATGCTTCAGGATGTCGCGATACTCACAGGCGCTGAGCCTATTTTCAAGGATTTGGGTATTGAGCTTGATAAGGTAAAACTTACACAGCTTGGCAGAGCAAAAAAAGTTACAATCAATAATGATAATACTATAATCGTCGAAGGCGCAGGTGCAAGAGAAGCGATTGCAGGCAGGATTAAAGAAATCCGCAATGAAATCGCATCGACCACAAGCGATTACGATAAGGAAAAACTTCAGGAACGTCTGGCAAAATTGACAGGCGGAGTGGCGCAGATAAATGTCGGCGCTGCAAGCGAAGCTGAAATGAAAGAAAAGAAAGACCGCATCGAGGATGCACTTCACGCGACAAGAGCCGCGATTGAAGAGGGCGTTGTTCCCGGCGGCGGAGTTGCACTGGTTCGCTGCATCGAAGTTGTTAAGAAAATTAAAGCCAAGGGCGATGAGAAGACGGGCGTTGATATTGTTGCTCACGCTCTCAAGATGCCTTGCTATTACATCGCGGAAAACGCAGGCGAGGTCGGCAACTTAGTAGTGAATAAGGTTGCTGAGGGCACTGGCGGTTTTGGTTATAATGCTGATACAGATAAGTATGAAGACCTGCTGGCAAGCGGCGTAATTGACCCGGTTAAGGTAACAAGAATCGCATTGCAGAATGCCGCTTCTGTTGCCGGCCTGCTGCTGACCTGCGATTGTATCGTCTCTGAAACACCCGGAAAGAAAAATGCCGGCGGCGGTATGCCTGGTGGTGGAATGGGCGGCGGCATGGGAGGGATGGGTGGCATGGGCGGTATGGGTATGGGTGGAATGGGAGGCATGGGTATGGACGATATGGGAATGTAATTTGAATTGAAAATTTAAGATTGAAAATTGAAAAATTAAAAAATACGGAGATATAAAAATGAAACTTAGACCATTGGATGACAGAATAGTAGTAAAGCCGCAGGATGCGGAGACAAAGACAGCAGGCGGTATCGTTCTTCCCGACAGCGCGAAGGAAAAGCCGTTGGCCGGCAAAGTTATTTCAGTAGGCCCCGGCAGGATGTTAGACAGCGGCAAGCGTGCCGAAGTTGCGGTTAAGAAGGGCGAGACAGTTCTTTTCGGCAA
>Ga0172379_10004388_pt1 | contig 20921 bp, 5 predicted proteins | sample GrowelOW334metaG_FD_119756 | JGI IMG/M metagenome (GOLD analysis project Ga0172379, IMG submission 119756) | Groundwater microbial communities from an aquifer near a municipal landfill in Southern Ontario, Canada - Groundwater well OW334 metaG | ecosystem: Environmental > Aquatic > Deep...
AAGAGAATCATCTTGACGGGCGAGAAAACCACATCCCGATTTATGCAAGAGGCTGCTGAAAATAATGTGAAAGATTTTGTTTCTAAGATATCAGAAACAATGGGGGGCGATGCACTAGGAAAAATGCTGTCTACTGCTTTTAGTGCAGCCGGTATCTCTTTTAATTTGGATAAAGGAGTCCTGGAAAATTTAACAGCGGGGGGTGATTCGGGGCGCGAAGCACAGGAAGAACTGTCTAGGAAATTGCTTGAGGTTATGAAAGGGATGGGTCCTGCACAACAGCGTAAAGTGTTAGCAGGGCTACGCCTAAACGAATTGCCTCCTGATCAAGCACGGGCTTTTGAGAATTTATTGGATGTTACAGCAGCATTAAAGGGGGGACTTGGGAATTTAGCAAAAGGGTTAGGGGGATTGGACCCTGGGGCTAAGTTGGGCATGATCTTAAATCAGAGTTTTGGGTTGTTTGAGAAAACTGTGGATCAGTTGTCGGGGAAATCTCTAGCAGCATTTGAAAATGCTTTTGGTATATCCGGGGAGCAGCTTGAGACTTTACGCCGGGTTAGTCGTGCTGTTTACGGACAATGGGATTCCTTGAAAGATGCTCAAAAAAATGCACCTAAGATGGCTAAAGAGGACCGAGATGCCTTGAATAAACAGTTAGCCAGTGAAATGGGTGCTATGGTAGATGCTCAAGGCAGGATTTTTTCGGCTACGGTTGATGAGAATGGTGTGTTGATTACTAACCTTAACAATGAGATTAAGGATGTAAATGATTACATTATGTCTCAAGGTGAGTCTATGGCCTTGGCAATGGAAAAGCCCTTAACGGAAGTAGAATCCGACGCTAAAATGGTTGCACGCAATACCACCGAAATGACTAAGTATTTGCAAATGGGCGTTGAGCACTTTTTAGGTGGTATTTACAACGTAGTTTCTAGTATCTTGGATTTTATAACGGGCACTAAGTTATCTGACTCCCAAAAGGAAGCCAAGCGTGCTGCTCTTCAGGGGCAGAATGATTTGATTTCATCGTTGATCAGCGGACAGGGGAATTTGATGGCTGACCGTCAAAAGTACCAACGTGCATATGATACTGGAAATGGTGATCAGAAGAAAGCAGCTAAACTTGAACTAGATAAAATTGATGCAGAAATGCAGGCCAATCAGATGGCCGTATCCGTTGCAAAGGAACGAATCAAAATCATTCAGATGATAAGCAAGGGGGAAGGGTTTCAGACAATTGCGGATTTTCTGAAAGAAGCGGATAGGGAAATTAAGGGATATACCATTACCACATCCGGCTCTGGGGTAGCATTGGGGGAAGGTGGTAAGGAGTTCCCTATATCAAGTACCACCAATATACCGGGACGCGAGAAGAGTTTGTTCATGCAAACCCCCGGGGCACAAGCTCAGATTGCTCAGTGGGCTAAGGAATTACAAGGTCAAGCACTCACCACGGTTGATGCAGCAATAGCTGATGCTACCCATAAACTAAGTACGGGGGCTTTGTCACCAGCAGAGTATGATTCCACTATGAAGTCCCTGCTAGGGGAACGGAGTGCACTTGTAGAAAATGGTGTGGATCAGGCAGAACTCGATGCTAAAATTCTTGAAGAGGCAAAGAAGCAACTAGATGCTTCTTTTGATCTGGTTAAGGCAACAGATGCCCAAACTGCCACTATCGAAGATTTACCTGAAAAAATGGCAGACGAGACGGAGGAAAGGGAGGCTGCCAAAATATTAGCGGCTGCCGGATTTGACCCTAATAGTCCCCAATATGCTCAACATATGACTACTATGCTGGGGGGCCTTATCCCTGCTGAGGTTATGCAGAAGTTGGGAGGTCTGAATAAAGGCCAATTAGGGGGTCTGTCTTCAGGCAAGTGGAGTACCCAATTAGCGGGCTTGCCGGGGGCACAGGATTTTCTATTGCAGATGGGGGCGGGTGGAATCAAGGCTTTAATGAAAGTCAATAATCAAGATGTCATATCCGGCATGAAGCCCAACGGGGCATTTGCTATGATGGGGGATGCTGCTAGAGGCACTTCATCTGGTGCCCGTGTGGTAAACCATACAACGGTTATCCATGCTTACAACGATGGTCCGGGGGTTTTACGAACAATTGAGAAGGCACAAGCTGCCGGGAATTTAGACTAATATGCAAGGGGATTCTCCAGTATTCAAGGGTGCTTTTCAAATTTCCGATCCGGGATATTATGAAAGACAACAGCTAGGGATTCGCCCCGTTGTTTTCGATATCCTTGCACCGGATTTGTCTACCAGTATATTACCGGCAGACCTGCGCCTTGTTTTACATACGAACCCAAGGACTATGTCTATTGAATATTCAAAGCTGATTGAGCGCATTCAGACGAATGGTGGTTATGTAGAACAGCATTGGGGAAGTAACATCACCAATATTTCTTTTGAGGCTGCAACGGGCGGGTTCATGCGTTTGTTTTCGGGTTTGTCTAACGTCACGGGAGGCCCCGGATCTATTAGTACAGAAGGTTCCCGACGTGAAACTCTTGCCTATGACAAATATCTTGACCTGTTAGCTTTGTTCCATAACAACGGGAGTATCTATGATCGGGACGGGCGTATTATTTTTCAAGGGGCGATTCAGATAACCTTTGATGAGGGGATATATATTGGTTGGTTTTCCAACTTCAAGAAAGATGAAGTTGCGGAAAAGCCATACATGTTTGAGTTGTCAGCATCTTTCGTAGTGGATAGGGAAATTATCCGTTTCCGCTCAGACCCCTATTATTACAATTCGGATGAGCCTTTGGAATTAAGGTCAGATGCAGGGGAGCAGTTTAACGAATAATGTCATTCACTTTACTAAACTCTAATATTGCGAAGTTTCAACAGGCGGTTTTGAGCCCTCCGAACCCGTCCGCTTTTCGTGGCGTTGCGACGGAACATGACTTATCTGTTATGCACGAGCCCTCAGTTACGAAAGCAATTGAGGGTTCAAACTCCTTATTGCGGCAACTGTCCCCCTTCATGATTCAGTTGGAGCCCCCAAAGTCTTTTATCAGTTATTTAGGGATTGATGCCCAGACTGTATCTGAAGATATGAATATTTTTTCAACTAGTTCGGGGTCGTATACTCGTTATAATGAATACAAGAAATCCCTGTCTGAAAAAGAATTTCTAGGGGCCCTTTCTTTTGCAAATGTCCCTACCTTGCAGGAGTTTATTGTACATAACGGGGTTTCCGTTGCGAACACCAATTATGATCCGACTGGAACTCCTGTAAATGAGTATGGGGATACCGGTTTGGGCAGCCCTGCTATTGCGGATATTAACACGGCATTAGATATCGTTTGGCAGTTACAGACTATCCTAAATGTCCCTCCTTTAGTGTTATTGATAAACCCGACATCTATGAGTATCTCTTACGATAAGATTCAGCAATTGCAGGACCGAACACGTTATGGGTATGTATTTCAAGCTTGGGGTGAAGAACAGCCTAAGATATCCATATCCGCAGTTTGTGGTGCATTTATTACACAGGGGAAGGGTGTTCAGTATGCAAGTAAACGGGATTCTGCATCGTGGCAGAATTTCCAGAACTTGTTTCACATTTTCAAGAGTGGTGGGTATATTTATGATACAATAGGGAGGTCACATGCACACTTACATATTGGTGGGATTTCTATTCATTATGACGGTATCGTGTATACAGGGCATATAGAGTCTTTCAATTTTGCCTATTCTGAGGATAAGCAAAACGGCGGAATGGACTTTTCGATAGAGTTTGTTGCAAATTCTATTTATGATACTACTCAGCCTATTGCATCTATTGGACCTATGCGGTCCCCATTAGGAAACGCATTTTTCACTAGCAATGATATTTACAGCGGGGCGGGTTTGGGCAACTCGACTTCCTTAAGTAGTCCTATCACGGGGTATAATAGGAATTCCCAACAGACAGAGTCCCCTAGTTTGGTAGGGAATGCAGGATCAAGTATTTTACCCCCTAGTGAGGGAGGGTTTGGTGTATCCCTAGAAGAAATGAATATAGTAGATCAGGTTGAGCCTAACGAAGCACAAATATTTGGAACATAACTTATGGGTTTAGAACATCGTCCATATATCGGATCTTTTAGACTGTCCCATCAGAAGGTGGTACAGCATACACCGGATGCTTTGGTTTATCTGAACGGATCTCTATCTCTACCGGGTTGCCATAAGTGTAATGGACAAGTGGATTTCCAACGGTTTGTCAGTGAGGTTTCAACGGACGCGGGGACAGAATCCTCTAGTCTGTCCGCAAGTTTCACCTTATCAATACCCGTTCATTTTCAGGAATCCTTTGGGCGGGATGCTAATTTTATTATCAAGCCGGGGTTAGAAGTTCATATCTATTACCGGGGCTATTTCCCTGTGAAGGGGTTATATCAGCAGGATTCAGACCGTGTAAATGCGGTGTCCTCTTCGGGCTCCCCTTTGAATTTGACAGACGTTTTGGCGTATCCTTACTACCCTGCCTTTCGCGGGGTAGTGACTCAAGTATCCACGTCTTATAGTGGTGGTGTCCAGACGGCATCCATTCAGTGCGCTTCTTTGTTACACTTCTGGCAATATGCCCCTGTGTCTACGAATGCCTCTGTATTCGGTGAAAGGCCCGAAAACTCAGGGCTGCGCACCTCCTATGTGGGTCACAACTTTACAGGCATGCATCCTTATGAGATCGTCTACAAGCTGTATCGGGACACGGCTGGAGCCGCAGGTGGGGTTCGATCCGTACTTGATAACAAGACAAACGTTGGGGCTCGTAATGAGTTTGGGAACACAAGTTATTATCAGTTGCAATTGGAATACTGGAAGAAACGATTCAATGCAGATGACATTCCTTTGCGAATGCATGGGGTATCGGGGGAACTGTTTAATGATTTGCAAGCAACCTATTTAGGTACCACCAACAGCACGAACCTGATGTCTGGTTTCAGTGGAAGGTTTGGAGAGAACAAGGATTCCAATCCGGCTATTCTAGCGAATAGTCCTACAAAATTCCTGTATAACCGTCCTGTCTATGATGCTCTTACCTTCTTAGCACAGGCTGGGGAACGCCCTGGTTTTGACTTGAATATGCTAGAAATTGAGGCATACCATTTAGATATTGGTCAATATGGGGTTAACTTATGGGAATCTACGTATGAGTCCAAAATGGACATTATTCAGCGTGTCTGTGAGTTGACTGGATTTGAGTTTTTCCAAGATGTGGACGGAGCATTTGTATTTAAGCCCCCAATGTATAATCTGGATACCAGCCCTTCCCGGATTTACCGTCTTGAAGATATTGATATTATCAATATTACATTCAATGAGCAGGAACCTCAAGTGACATACATGTCATGTAAAGGTTCTCATTTTCAGAATATTAGTGGCTTAGGGATGGAAAATGAATGGGGTATCCAAGGGCAGTATATTGATTACCGCTTGGTAGCTCAGTATGGGTGGCGTCCCGGCGATATGGAAGTTGCATATTTGAATGATAGTTCAAGTATGTTCTTTGCAGCGGTGAACCGGATGGATATTCTGAATGCCCCTATCAAGTCCGCACAGGTGTCTATTCCGATTCGTCCCGAAATTCGCCCGGGTTATCCTTTCTACATTCCTTACTTGGATTGTTACTATTACTGTAACTCGTTTTCACATTCTTTCAGCTTTGGCGGACAGTGTACCACCAATCTGCAACTGATTGCAAAACGCGCAAAGTTTTTCGCACCGGGGGACGTGACAAAATCAGGGATTGAGTCTATTGATTTGTCTAAAATGAATCTGCCCCCTAAGCCGCTGATTGTATTGGATAACAGTGACCGCCCACGGCTATCTGGGTTTCCGAATGTGGTTATGGCTTTAGACCCCACTGCGCTAAACCCTCTGTTCTTTTTGGTAGGGTCTGATTTGGAGAACCTTACCAATTCTCGCACTTTAGAAAATCTAGTGAAGGCCTGTGTGGATATGCAGACCCTTCAGGATAAAGGGAACGGAACTTACGAATTACGTATTGGAAGTAATACGAGAGGTACATTCTTTTTCAGCCCGGACGGGACTTCAACATTACCGGGCGTAGCTACTGCACTATCCCCTTTGATTGGGCGACACCTTGATCCTGAAGCCACAGCCCCTAGCGGAACTGTAGATTTACAATCTGCGGCTGCTGCATACACACAACGTATGGCTGAGACTTCCCAAACTATTCAGACTTTACAAGGGGATTTGTCTAAGCTAAATACGCAACTGCAAGGTTTATATTTTCAACTACGGCAATCTCAATTTGCACAAAATCCAGATCAGGGATTAATAGTTAAGATACAAGTACAAATAGATGACTTAAGAAAAAAAGTAGGGGATGCTGAATCCCAAATTGCCACGGTTAAGGCCAGTGCTTTTTCCACGTCCACAGAGGACGATGCCAACGGCATTGCATTGTTACGTAGGTTGTTAAACACGACAAGTGAGAAGTTTGCGAAGGACTATAACAAAGTAAGCGGGCTTGATGGGTATGCAGACACGGTTACTTTATTGGAGTTGCTGTCTGATAAAAAAGCCATTTTTACAAATGGTCAACTGCCCGGTGCTTATCGGTACTATTCAGTGTCACATCCAGATCCAAAGAACCAGGGGCAATTTAAGTGTTGCTTTAATCCAGATTCTGGGTTACAAATTCCAGACCCCCTGACAACCGATACAGATATGGGTATTTCTACCAATGGGTATTTGCCAAACCCTCAGACGTCCACTTCTCGGTTTTCGATTGATGCACAGTTCGGGGAAATCCCAATCAAAGCGGGCATTCGAGTTGTGACAAATGAGGGATCAAAAGGTGGGGCTCAGGTTTTACCTACTAAGGACATTCAGACCTTGATGTTTGCTATACATGACTCCGCTGCTAAAAAGAAAGTGGCCTCCCCCCAGGCTACATTGAATTTTGGCATGATTTCACATGCCTTGTTGGCAGGTTTGCAAGACATTTATGATTCGGATTTAGAGGGACAGGCACAGCAGAATAATGCTGTGGGGGTTGCCATACAGACCCCGGATGGGCGGGTGGCCTTTGCTTTGGAAGATACAGGAATAGAGTTCCCGTCCTCTTTAGTTTTTCCGCTGACCGTTCCTATTATGGGGGTGGATGTGTTTGGGGTAAACCCGAAAGATTATAAGTTCTTGGATAATCCGGGGGCAAAAGGTTTGTTATATCCGGGGGCCTATTCCGACCCCTTGAAGGTTTTTTGGGATAAGGTAAGTAAGTCTGCTTCTATGGAAATGTTCTATGCCCTAAAAGCTTTTTTTGATGCCTATGCAACTTCTGTAAACAAAGATGCAGGGAAGTTGTCAATTTTGTATCAAAAGTTTTCCGCGAACTTGAACATTGATTGCAGCCCCGGAACTGGAATTGTCAGTGAGGATAAGGGGACCATGAGTTCCCCTATCTATTCCCCGGTGTTCCCCGTATCTGATGAAAGGGGCTATGAGGTTGTGGGGTCTTACCGTTATGGACGAGGATTGGACATAAGCCCAGACGGAGGTTTGAAAAGCATACTGGACATTGATATTTTCAGTTATTTTACAAAGACGGAATTGGAAACGGTGCTGAAAAGTCTGCAAAACAAAGAGATTCCAGATGATATTTCTCAACAAGTCTTATCTCGGTTACGTACTGAATTTACGGATTCCGAGATCCGGACAATCACTAATTTTGAGGGGGAGATAATTCAAGGTAATCAGTTGGCAACCATGATGGCTACCGCTATTGCAACAAAGGGCAATGACCCCTTGCACAAAATAACAACAGTGAATGCCGGATACTCATTAGCAGATTTGCGGCCCCCCTCTTTGAACCATGTCTGTGATTGTAAGGTAGCTGAAGCCCTTAACATTATCGACATTTTCAGTACACAGGACTTTATAAATGTAGCAAGTTCCTTGCCCGATGATTTTGACCCGGCAGAAACAGATTCTGCTTCTATGTGGCAGATAATTTCTGGCGGGCAGCACACAACGGAATGGCAGATTCAGCGTGAAGCTATTCAGGGGTCCATTCCTCCCGGATCGTCGGGAGTCTCTGAGGCTATTGGGAATCTTACCGAACAATTTGATCAGGCAAAAGCCCAACTTAAACAAGAAACAGATTCCATTGTGGCCCAGGCAGAATCTATTGAGGATATCTTTTAATGGCGAATATTCACAGACCTAACCCAAGCAGCAGGGGATTAACAAAAGTAACACCCGGGATGTTGACCAACACCCCAATGCATGCCAAGAAAATTCTGAAGCGCATGTCTCCAGATAATAATTGGGGATTGGGTATCGCAAAAGTTGTTAATATCAACTATGAGGAATTCTATGTTACTTTGCGAACTGTTATGGGTGCTTCAAAAACATTCAAACGTGTGCCTATCCCCTTGTCTTTTCCGGCAGCCGGGGCTCGCCATTTTCTAGGGGCAATGCCTCAAGTAGGGGACATCTGCATTATTGGATGGATGAGCCAGAATTCGTCCGGTTCAAGTACCCCCGGGACGAAAACCCCTGTAATCCTAAACTGGCTTATTCCCGGCGTATGGCCAGGGAGGGATTGGGCCACCACATCGGATTTTACCGAAGATGAGTTCAACTTAGGTGCCCCCAAATATGACGCCCTCCTACAGGGGGTCTATTCCAGGGTACGTCATAAGTTACGACACTTACAGCCCGGAAACGTTATGGGAATGTCCGCTCAGGGGTCTGATATTGTCTTAGACGAGAGTGTCACACTTTCTAACAGGCGGGGTAATGAGTTCCGCTTACGCGATCAAGATCAGGCTATTGTTGCGCGTTCCTTACAGCAGTTTCACGCAATGGCAGGCATGCGTACTTATTCAGGTATGGTACAGCGGGATGCAAGACTTTTAGCCCCCTATATGGTATCAGACGGGTTCAAATGGGACGGTCCTTTACAAGCTGATAGTTCCGGTCCCGTGCATGAAACTAACTTGCCTCCCGATCCCCATGCCCCCGCCGGGTTTTTCACACCGGATCAGGTCTTACGAAAAGCTAATGTCAATGGCAAGCTACAAGGAGGCATGTTCCCATTAGATAGTCACACAGATCCTTATCAGTTTATGCAGCGTGGGGGTTACATTAACTCCAACGGGTTCCTGATGGATAATAGTTCCATCCCGGATGCTGTCTATGGCGGTAAGCCTATTTATCGGGTTTCCCTACAAAGTAAAGAAAATGCCGCCTTACACCCGGATATTCAAACTTTAACAGAACACCGTATTGAACTGACACATACATCTGATGGAAAGCTACCTGTTACCGAACAGACAGATATGTTTGATGCAGATCGATTACCAGATTCCATGAATGCCGGTCCCGGTCCCAAAGTCCCGTTTATTGAACATGTTTATGGGTCGGTAGTTGGTAATGATCCTTTTTCGGAAAATGGGCGTACCAAATATGGTCTGCCTATAGTCCCGGTTGTGTTCGAGAATGGTCAGCCTGCTGCACAACTAAAAGCTGCTGTTATCACAAGTCCAAACTCTAGTGTCCCGTCTACGGATATTGGGGACCATGCCTGTATGTTGTTTCGCATGTCCCCCCCAATTGACGATAAGAGAGGGGATATATTCTGGTCTGTGAATAAGCGTGGGCAGTTTTTTGCAAATGTCCCAGGTGGCCCTGGGGAATCGTCGGCGGATATCAATCTTGATGGGGATTTCAACTTGCGTATTGGTGGACGTTGGAATTTCAATTCTCAAGGTGCCTTGAATCTCACATCGGATAACCCCGATGGAATTAGCGTTCAGGCTATGAAGGGTCCGGTTAAAATCTATGGTGGTGACACGGTTAAAGATAATGAAACCGTTATGGGTAACAATGGAGATGTTCCCTCAACAGATATTGGGGCGCGAACGAACTTACGGCTATCCGCTAACAAAAAAGTTTTAGTTCAAGGGGAAACCGCTGAAATAAGCTCATCTGTCATACAACTGTCCGCAGGGAATTCCATAGCAATTGACGGACAAAAGCAGATTTCAATGACTACAAATATGTGGACAGCTTTGTGCAATGGACAGGCACAGTGGTCTTTTGGCGGGTATAAAGACTTACTGCCCACGAATGCCCCTTTGCATGAAAGAAATTACACTCCTACATATCCGGGGTTTGATGCTGAAACGGTCAATTACAATTTTGGCAACCGTACAGAGAATTTCTTTTTAGGTAACCATACTACTTCTATTTTGATAGGGGATATGACTTATCAGACGGTTGTCGGGAAATGGCAGGCGGTAGCCTCTGTAAATAGTATGGAAATAAGTAATGCAGGTATCCTCGGTTCCGCTATTATAGGGACCGTGTCTTTAGATGCAGTCACGGGGGCGGTATCCATTTCAGCGATGACAGGTGTATCTATCCAGGCCAGCAGCGGCCCTGCCCGGTTGGCAGGAACTACTGGTGTTAATTTAGGTGCTCCCATTACAGGCCCGGATGCGGGCCCAATCATCTGTGCGGGTTCCCTTGAGCCCTTCACCGGATTGCCTTTTGCAACTTGGGGCATGGGTGCAAAGATGCACAATGTTACAGCATAATGGCACTATCCCCGAACATTATTTATGCTGCATTAGCCGCGAATAGATTCTCTGGAATCTTTCCATTTCCCGGATGGAACTATGACTTGCTCTCCACCGGGATAGCAAATGGTGTATATACCTGGATAGTGAATCCTAGTAATGTCACTTTGTCCGGTATAACTTCTGGGGGGACAGGTGCCGGATCGGTTAACGGTCTATTGTCTGCTGTCCCTAATAGTGATCTACTATATCGTGCCTTATCCGCCGCCGGGGTTGCAGGCTCTTTGAGCCTAAGTCTATCAATGGCTGTTACCATAGGAATCGTGACTGCCATTCAGATGAATGGTCAATATGTGGGGGTGAGTGCCGGTGTTGGTTTAGGGTCGGATATTTCAAAAGTTATCCAAGCGAACCCTGTAACACTGATAGCGGGTCTAATAGAATCCCTATCAGCAACATTAGGTAGGGGTCCTGCGTTATCTCTTATGGCAACGGGATTGGGTAATGGAATTTCCCAATTGATTCTTACTGTTACTGGAGCCGGATCAGTGTTGGCAACAGGTCCGGTTGGAACCCCCGGTACAGGAACATCCGTTTCAACGATACTTTAAGATAAGAAAAAATAATGACACAAGAAAACATTTTTGATGGTTATGTATTAAAATCCCCCAGATTATCCCCAACGAATAGTCCTACCACAGCGGAGCCTAAAGTTGGGGTCTTGCGGGACATTAAACAGTTACCAATCACGTCTAGTTATTATGACGAAACCTTACGATATCTGGATTTGTCCGCTCTTCAGTATAATGCATCGGTATTGGATACCCCCGGAACATCTCCACAGGAATATATCATCTGGGCTGCTAATACAGCACAGTTGGCTACGGTTCCTGGATATTTTACAGAAGCCGGTATGGGATCTATTCCATCAGGTAACTTAGAAGTTACCAACTTGATTGGTCCTATCCTTCTGTATGACGGGACAAATAGGGTCGTGGTTGCGGACGATTCTGGTAAGGCCCTTGGGCAGATTACAGATATCGTTATGCAGCGGGGAGACACCGCTTACGATGATGACGGGTGGGTTGACCCAGCGGACCCGTCTCAGGGGCGTAAAGGCTCTATCCCGTTTTATCACATTCAAGTAGACTCTGCCGACCAAAACCCGCTAAGCGGAATTGTCACCATTGGGGAACCGGATCTGACCAACTTAGACGGGGGTCTGTCCGTTGCCAGGGGGGATCAAATTGCTACTGTCCGGTACACTTTGTCTCCTGCTACTTTCTGGTGGACTCGGAATGATCGGTATGAGAAACGGTTCGGCTGGAATCAGGCACATCAGCGATGGGAACCATATAAAGGCACTCCCCCTGTTAACTTAGGCTACCTGTTGGAAAATATGACTTACAGGATGGACCCTGTGGTTCGTAATCTTCCGATTAACTCCTATTTGCCGGGTACCAGCAGCCGTGACAAATATTCAATGATTCGGTTCGGTACTCATCCGGATGCTACAAGCACTGTTCCGTTCGGCAATGGGTATACGGGGATTCGTGTCAAGTCAGATTCCGAAGTCGAGGAAGGGTTTGATTTCGGTACAGAACCCACATTAGCCGGTGTTATGGGGCAGACCAATGGCATGCTTGTGATTAACCCGGACTTTGTGTTAGAGCATGCCGGAAAAATCATTTGGTATGTCTATAAAGGGTTTCAGGAAGAGGCAGACGGGAATCTTGGGCAGCTACTAGGGTCCGATTTGAACCCCCTATTTCTGTGTCCAATTCCCGGACCAACTGATTTCCCTTTGTTAAGTTTTGGTAATCGCTCTTATCTGGATGTACAGTTGTTTAACACAGATGAGTTGTTGCAAGATGAGGGAGACCCGGTTGCAGGACAGGTGTTTGTCTCTATTTCCACGGGACTGTTGAAATTCAGTCCTTCTGATATTGATAGTTCCGATCCATCTTCAATTGACTTTGATGTCAATTACCTGAATGAAGTTGTCATGTATCATGGGGTTTCTTTGACCCAAAGACCCCAACCCTTATCCGCAGTTCCTCTTAAGAATATCAATGGGGATGATGCTGTTATTGGTTCCGATACAGAATTCTATATCCCGGACAGTAACCAGTTTTTGGGTGGTGGTTTGGGAATATCCGGCATCGTGTGTCTTCCTGACAATACGGGTGCCGATCCTAACTGTCTGAACGTCATCAATATAGAAAATGACTTAGGGTATAGTCTACCGGGTAATACTCGTCCGGGTGGGGATACGTTTGATTGGGACGGGACTGGATATCCCCGTAATATCCATACGGGAAGATTGCGTTCTGTATCTAACGGGATAAGTGATGCCTTTTTGTTTGTAAGTAATCAAGCGGTTAGGGACTTGGTGGAATACAAGTCTCTGGAATCCTTACCTAAGAAAGTAAACAAGTCCACAGCAGCGGTATCTCTCGAACCTACCAGTATTAGTGGGGCATGGGGATCTAAAGTTACTCTTGATAGTTCTATTCTGAAGCAGACGGGCGAAAAAGTATACTTTATGCAGCCCACTTTAAGACCATCCATGTATACGAGTGAATCTATTATGTTCTCTCGTGTACGGGATGTCTTTAGATTTGACGGGACTGAGTCCTTCTATTTCTGTATAGATGGGGATTTCTATACATGGAATTCAAGTTCCTTACCATCTCAAAGTTTTTACACCCCTAAAGAAGTCGCTGATTCTATTCAAGCTCTTTTTGGGTTTGGGGATGAGGGGCAGTGTTATGAACTAAGCGGCAGGATTGCCATTAGGGGATTCTCCTATGTTGAGATAGGGTTTGGTCCAACAGATAATGATTCCCCAGAAATTGACCTTTCGGGGTGTGCAGCTTTAGGCTTTAATCCCGGCTGGCGGGTGGACGACGGTCAAGATAATTGGTTACCGGATTCCGGTATATCTTTTGGCCTGTATCGTAATGTTGTGAACCAAGATAAAAGCAGTTCGGATGCAGACTTTTATAGCAACATACGTGTTACAGATCAGATTATCACAGATAATGTGAACGCCATTCCATATCAGTTCTTAGGACAGGTTCCCTTACAGGATATTGCCGGAATTGATGACGGGGTGTTCTTTCAGATTACAAATACCATAGTGGACATTGATTCCACTACAATCATTAATCGCCCCCTACGGAACTATTCGGATGTTGTCTACCGATTCTCAAAACAGATTCCACAATTTGATTGGGTAGCTGAGAATATCACTACGCATCCTGTTGTGCAGCCTGTTACAAGTATCAATTTTGGCCAGCCTTTAATTGAACCGGAATCCCTTGTCAATGCCCCTGGTGTGGGGGGTTCAGGTCTTTATGTGTCGTTAGATGGTAGTTCTAATGTGTTTCAGACTTTGGATACAGACTACCTGTTGAATACGGATTCTGGCGTTGCCACTTTGATTCAACAGCTAGGGCAGCGTGTGTCTTTTGGTGCAAAGGGTCAGGTTATTTCATCTGATGAGTTCCAAGATGATAGTGTGGATTTTGAGGAACTTGGGGTACAGCCGGGTTATCGTTTAAAGATTGCTTCGCAAGATTCCTACATAGTGGAGTTTGTTAACGGGGATACCCTAACCGTATGGCCGGATTTGCCTGACGATTCAGGTCAGCTTACTTGGGAAGTATTTGTAGGCTGGGGCAAGGATGTATATGATCCGACGCTAGTAGCCGATATGGTTTATGAGAACTTCCGGCTGCTGAATTATGAACCCTTCATTATTCGTTTGTTCGAGAACGTCGGTACTTTTCCGGTAGACCAATCTGTCTCCAGATTACGTGCAAACATGCGGGCAGCCCTAGATAGCAGCCGTCCGATATCTATTCGTTTCGGCAAAGAACATGCTACATCCACGAATGTATCATCTTTAGTAGCCTTACAAAAAATCAATCTGGGAGAACTGGATAATCTCTCCTTGGCTGTTCCGGGTCTAACATCCGACCGGTTTTCAAATGGGGAATTTTCTATACAGGTTGGCCCTACTAAATATGAGCATGGTACCAATTTGGTAGGGGTTACAACTTTCAGCACAAACCCGTTTGGTGGGGTGGGGGTTGAATACCTTACCGAGGATTCTGGAATTTACACTAAAGGAACGATCAAGTTTGGTAGTTCCATTTTAGCAGACTATCCGGGTGCCTATGTTTACTATGTGGAAGAGTTTCAAGCATCCTTGCCTTCATTAACCACAGAATATGATCCAAGTACGGGTCTATTGAATTTCTCGCCTGAGGATATCACAACCTGGAGTGATAGTCCTGTTTATTTTGTTCAGCAGATGATTACGGAACAAAAGAAAGATGTGGCGATTGCTCCTCAATTAGGTGCTTTCTCATTTAATCAAGCGATTCCCGTTAATTCCAGGGTTGAGGTTCAATACTATATTGCGGACTTGTCGGGTAAGAGAGTTGGGGAACCAATCCTAGAATTCTTGCCGGTCTTTATCTCAGATGAGTTGGCTACCCGCATAGGTAACAATACTTACACATTCAATAGTGCTTTACGTACTATTGATTCAGACATACTTCCGGTTGTATACATTGGATCTATTCTGATGAACTATAACCGACAGGACTATGCTATTGATTATCCCCTTGAATTGAATGGTATGGGGAGAATTGTTTTTATCAGTCAGGATATCCCCAGTGACAAGCCGGTTAGGATTACCTATGCCGTTCAGGAATCTGCTGGCGGGGAACGTGCTTATGATACGTCTCGGAATCCAATCTGGCGTCCCCCGTTCTGGATAAATGCAAATGCAAATCAGTTTGGATTGCGTGGGGATCGTTCTACGGAATTCATTCCAGGGCAGTTATTGCGCGTTGGTGGGGATTGTCATTATATTAAAGGGACACGTTATTTCTCTCCTTATCTGGAAAAGGATTCAGAAGGGAATGAAATAGCCAAGGGGGATGTAACCGCTGTTTACATTTTCCCAAACACCACTTTAGAGATTGGTTCCCGTTCCCCCGGAAATGATATAATCAATGTTATTTCTCATGATCCTGTTACTACTATTGTAGACCCGGATGGGGATATTCCGGTTAGCACAAACGCCAATGTCGGATTCATGATGGAACTTGATGCTTCTGTGTTTCCGTTTGAGCCTGTGCTATCGGGGCAGAACAAGATTATCTTCAAGGGGAATCTGACAGAGTTTGCTATTCCAGGGCATATCCTAGAACTTGGGGGTGAGCCTTACACGATTGCACAGACAGAATTGACTTCTGACGGTGCCCGAACAGTATTGACCATGACCGGATTATTCCGCAATATGTTTATTGCCGACTACAATCCTACTATCAAACTTTCCTATCGCCCTGTTTACCCAGAAGGGACTTTGGATTTCGTTGGGAAAGGGTCTGTTGTCCAAGAGCAAGGGTTTGAATTAGTCCGTTTTGATGGGCTGAATCCCGGACAGACTTTAACATATACTGTTGACTACACCGTGGATTTCCTGACAGGTCAGATCAAGCTTTTGTCCCGTTTCCAGGAGCCATTGCAATCCGGGGAATTCTTTACATTCAGCTTTACGAAACAAAAGTCTTTACAGCCTTATATCCAGGACGGCGTCACCATATTGCCGCGTTATACGGCTATGTACTTACATGCTATAACACCCTCTACAACAAATGGCTTACTAAAGGCTACAGTAACAGGGACTTTTACGTTCAGGAACCCCGACACGTTCTATACCCGTGCCGTTCCTATGAGTTCTTATGTGGTGGAAGCCACTGAAGAAGTTTTGGCAGAACTGCAATCCGGTAATCCGGTGGGCGGACCTTTCTTGCCGTCTGGGGGAACCGAGAATTGGGAACAGGGACGTTTAGGGATTTTAGCGGAACGTCAAAAGATATTGGATAAGGATAGAGTTGCACGTACTTTCATAGAATTCTATCAGGGCGCTATTCTGCCCTTTGAGCAAACTCTAGAGACGATTAACGGGGAGTTTATTGGGGATCGAGACGGGAAGTTTAGATTCTATGTAGGGCATAATAACCTGTATCCTACTCCTGGATATGAGGACCTGTATACGGGTAACCTGTTACCCAAGGACTTGTGGTCCGATGTTTATGATGACTATATCCCGCAGAAAAGAATCTTCTTTCAGGATGGAGATTTTGTAGCAGCAGCGGATAAGGTTTCACTACGGGACGGACAGTTGTGGGGCTTGCCTCCTGATCCTGATATTATCACGGGTTTAATCAACAGCCAGCGTGCTTTAATCACCAATGATGTTGACGACAAAGTCATGTTGCGTTTGGGGCAGCCATATCGGGTAAGTTTCCGCACCCCCTTGAATGGATTTATGAGCATTGATATAGGCTTTCCCGGCCAATTCTCTATTACCGGTAAACGTAATCAGTTCAGTCGCTTGTTCCCCACGAAAGCACGTACTTTCTTTGTAACCTCCCCCGGAATCAATGCGGACTTGGGAGACAGTGGCTATCCGGGGTTCTATACGTTAAGCCGAAACATTGAACGCTTGAATCCTGCAACAGGGCTTCTTGAGAAGAAACTGGTGTCCACTTTCAAGACCCAGATCGGACAGTTAAGCAATCCGGTGTTGGGGGACATAACATCCGTCACAGACTACTTATTAGCCCCCAGAAAGGCCCGTGGGCGCGTGTGGGGGGCATTCCCGGATGGAATTCCGGCCAATGTCTTTATTGAGTCTTATCGTTTGTTTAATGGGGATTTGAACCCTGTTGCGGGAGACCCTAATCCTGTAATTGCCTATCCGTGTATTATTGGTTGTTTGACACAAATTGAGGATATGCCGATTGACCCTGAAACGGGCTGGCCTAACAATGCTAAATTCTTGTCGGTAACTGATGGGAGTGATATCCCTGATATTCAATCCGGGGATGCTGAGTTGGCTATTCCGGGTTTCAATCAAAATGATCCCCTGTATTTAGGAAAGCCGGATGGGACTGTTTATCCGTTAAATGTCTTAGTTCGGGATGTTGAATACGGATGTGTTTTATCTTTTGCAGACTTAGACGGCAATCGAATTCAAGACCCGAATCAAGTAACTGTTCAGGTTGGCAGCAGTCCAGTACCCTTATTTGCAATCATTGAACAAGGGGATACTGTATTTGTGCAAGCCCCGTGGACATTCAAGTTAGATGACCCTTGGCAGACATCAAATGATGATTTCTTGGGGGCCTTGGCAACTACTTATGAGATATCTAACCCCTTCTTGGATATTTACCGAAATGGGTTTGATATCTCTGTAACTACCAATGGGGAAATGCTAGACATTACTCTTCCTGGTAAAGACGATGACTTCCCCATTGCCCTGAAGGAATCCCGTGGGCAGAATCCCCCAACACCCCTAACCACCATTGGGGGAACAGTAGACTTCCAAGGGGATAACCAGAATCCCTTACTGATTCCGGCATTGCAGGGATTACCACAGGACGATTCCGGCGATTATCAGATTCCTTACTTGAAGCATGCCAATACTGAATTGGATCAGTTTAACAAAATTCAAATAGGCAGTTCGGATATTATGACTCCAAACTCTAATGGGGGCTATATCTATCCGAATGAGATTTTGGACAATTCGGGAATCATAGACAACGATTCTTTACCTGCTGTCTTGCAATCAAATGTGGATGTTTTCCCATTCTTGAATTCGGGAGCATTTGGAACAGGGGATGCTCGTTCCTTCGATTTGATGTTTGTGGAGTATCAGGGGATGAGTCCTTTTGGTGATGCTTGGGCCCCCCTTGGAATTCATTCTATCGGGGCAGTTAGCCGTGTAGGGTCTGTTTCCTATATTGAACCCCCAAGATTTATTACCCCTGTGCCAAAAGTAGTAGGGAATCCCGCCTTGCGGTACACGCTGACCAACTATGCAGTTTGTAAGGACTGGCGTGCGGATTTCAACAGGGACCCTATTTATTTGTCAGGTCTTTCTGGGTTCGAGATTGAAGAAGTGGAAATTGCACCCGCCACTTTCCAAACTACTTTGCACCTGGAGAATTTCGTCCTTGTCATGAATGACGGGACTTTAGCAGATACAGGGAACCTGCGGGACATTTATGATTCCCATGCAGATAATGAAATCCTTATCCGGTTTATTGCTCGTAAAGATCCGGACATTACGGACGGTTATGGTCCCCCATATCCGTCTACCACAGGTGGGCAGGTCTCCTTTAGTCTCAAAATTAAGCAAGGGATTGTTACATTTATAGACTATATGGGAACTGAAACTCCACATGTGATTACAGGAATTCAGTTTGGTGTGAATCCAACAGGACCAGATCCGCGCTCTGGACAAGACATTGTGATTTTATCGGGGGCTTCGATACTTGATTGGGGAACCCCTGTGGACACCACCGCTTGGTATATTCCGTATACCTACACAGGTGGGGACACAAGAACGGTGCTGTACAGGCATGAATTCTTGATGAGTGTTGACACATCTATCGGGGAATCCCCTAATGCCTTTATTGCAGCGGACAGACTTACCTTTGGGGAGGGGCTGGATTTACGTTGGGGCATGGTTCGGGGTTCCGAATACTCAGAGACAGGGGTTGCCCCTTATCTGAATTTGCAGACGGAATTAATGATTGATGGGACACGGGTTGGTTTTGATGCAGGCTCAAGTTATTGGTCTAAGATCAATTCTTATGCCAACGGGTCGTCCCCCTTCACTTTTCACACGCTAGGGGTATACGGGACGGGATCTGAGCCATATTACTGGACGATAAAAGTTCCGGCATATGAAGGTTGGGATAATGCCCCGATTGCTACGGATACGGACTGCACATTTGCGATTGCACCATCCTCTGAATATAATCGCACAGGGATTATTTGTCAGGGCACGGGGTTAATTGCAAGTCGGTATGAGACAACAACTGATCCGGATGTCTTAGCTGAAAAATTTAACCGGATCTCAGAAGTTGTTTCGTTAGGCGGGGCTCTTTCAAGCATAAACAAGAATGATATTTTAGTCATAACCGAATCAAATAACGCGACCTATCCTGCCACAACAAAAGCAGGCACTTACTTGATCCGATATGCCATTGAGCCGGATTTCGGTTTGCCTTATAAAGAGTACAAAATCAATCCTGATTCCTCATTAGGGGAGATTGGTATTTCTTGTGGGCTAGGGTCTAATTCGGGATGGGTACCTTTTGAATTCCCAAAAATTATCGGGAGCAGTTACAGTGCCCCTACTGTTTTACTTACTATTGATAACCCTGTGTCTTGTGAAGATGGGTACACAATAGGAACGGTAAAGTCCGGGTTTGATCCTACTGGGGGCCAAATCTACATTATCCGGGTTTTGGATGGGTTAAATCAGAAAGCCCCCATTAACGTACCTGAAAATATTAAGGCTGGTGGGCAGATTATGGATGCTGCTGCTATTGCAGGCGAGCCTTTAGATGTGCAGGAATCCTATGCCAACTATGTAGCCCAGTGGACAGCTTACGTTAATAACTACCGCGAGGCTGTCCTTTATGCAAACTACAGTTCCATATCGGAGTCTGATGGGGAATTAACATTTGTACTAGATACAAGTTTCTATTATGCAAATGGGGATCTTTGTGACATAGCAGACTTTTATAACATGATACAAGGGCAGTCCTATTTTGTATCCGGAATGAAAAGACTGCCTCTGAATGTGTCCGGGCGGGGAATGCCTGAAAACAATACCGTTGGACATCATGATCCTACAGGGCCAGTTCCCACATCTTATGGGTTCAGTGCTATTCGGTTGCAATCCCCCTTGCCCCTTACAGCCGGGGTAGAATATACAGATAACGGGGTTGCCTTAATTGCTCCCAACTTCAGCACCATTATAATTTCCGCTTGGGGTACATCCGACGCTATTTTAGGCAATTCTTTTGTAGCGGATCAGTTGGAGCCCCATTATGCAAATGTACCTCATACTCTGATAATGGGACTTGTAGTTAGTGTGGACGACTGGGATTTACTAAACACCCCTGCGGGGGGCATCTTAAATGCCTTTACAGATCCGGCATTTGACCCGGATTGGGCTTCCCCTATATATGCTACTTTGCCTTTAGGGTGTTTGTTGCCTAACACAATGGCGTATCCAAACTTCAAAGCCCAAGGGGGCATATTCTTGGAACCCACTTTCCCGCGCATGGTTCAAAACTTGTATCCTTCGGACATGACGAACCGTGCTCGTTTGATAGATGATGGAACATCCGCAGGGGACCCTACTGGAATTGACGATTGGTTACGTGAAGTTTCTTTACGTGCATCTAATGAATATGCTTATAAGGCATCCGGTGTGGACCCCGATTACCCTCCTGATTTAGATGC
>Ga0172379_10004389_pt1 | contig 20921 bp, 27 predicted proteins | sample GrowelOW334metaG_FD_119756 | JGI IMG/M metagenome (GOLD analysis project Ga0172379, IMG submission 119756) | Groundwater microbial communities from an aquifer near a municipal landfill in Southern Ontario, Canada - Groundwater well OW334 metaG | ecosystem: Environmental > Aquatic > Deep...
ACGCCGCCACGGCGGCTACGGTATGAATCGGCTAACGCCGATTCAAAAACTTGCCAGTTCTTTGTTCAATTCTTTATATATAATGCCTGTCGAAAAGGTAACATTGACTATGCAATCGTACAATACTTGCAAAATAAATAAAATTATGCTATAATATAATTAGTTTTAAGTACTTTTTAAGGAAAATTATCATGCGATGGTGGCTTAATTCTAAGCAAGGTTCAGTGAAGTTCAATGAAGTAAATTCGGAAGAAGATCTGAGTTATGGCATTGAGTCTAACGGCACTAAACCAAGGATTATGAGTCTGGCTAATATCTTTGCCTGGTGGTGTCATCCTATAACTGACCAAGTGATACTAAAGCATCGTTTAGAGCAAACCAAGTTAAGTTTGTCGATGATTAAGGAAATCGCTGATTGTCAAATTTATCGCAAGATTGCGCCAGACGATCAATTGAAACGGTTGATCGTGCTACGAATGGTTGAGATCGTTATTGAGATTGATGACCAGGCTCTACTGCAACGAAAACTTAAACATCTTCCGGAAAGTTCCCAGGAATACCTAATGATTAAGATTCGCCTGAAAGAGTTAGCTGGTTTCATGAATCAAATAATATAAATCCGCCCCAACGGTTATCGGGACGGATTTTTTTTGTCACTAATAGCTAGGATTTTTGGTATTTAGTAATGATTGTTAGCAGTTTAAATAATTTCAAAAAGCCTTTAGGATCTGTTTTATAGAACCAGGGCATCATATATAATAAATGTAACACTGCAAAATATTTAACCTTTTTCAGCTCCACCGACTTATCATTATAGCCGGACAAGATTAATGAAAAGGCTTTGTTGGGTTGCTCAATATATAACTTAGCTAAATCATATTCAATTGGCCCGCAACTAGCATCGCCAAAGTCAATGATACCTGATAATTTATTACGAAATATTAAAATATTATCATTGGTTAAATCAAAATGTAATAAACGTGAATCTTGCTTATTGAATAAAGCGATGTTGTCAATGAGAAATTTTTTTATATGTTGTAATAATTGACGATTAATAATCTTAGTCGCTAACAAGGCGCTTGAGTAAGTGGCTAATAAATGATTGATATGTTCCCTGGCTGTTTGATGTTGACCTTGACCGTTGCTTTGTAATTCACCTAAACCTGACATCTTTATCTGGTGAATTATTTTTATCGCTTGGCCTAACTGAATGTAGATTTTTGGGTGTGTTTTAATTAGGTTATTATTCAAGGCGGTGCCAGCTATAACAGACTCAATTAAATAGTATTTGTTATGATAGATTATTGTTGGTACTAAAGGACTTTTTATTTGCTGACAAGCAAAATGTTCTCGGAAAATCATGATCCGTTTATCTTGTCTTGGTTGCTTGATGATATATTGCCGTTCGACAGTCTGGATTAATTTAACCATATGCTCCAGCCCGTTAGAATGGTCAGTAACGCTAATTATTTTTTCCGGTAATCGTTTCTTAAAAGCGACAAGTAGTTGTTTCTCGGTCATACTACTTACAAATCTTTGTCATTGGTTTGATCATGGCTAGGACGAAGATGGCGCCGTACCAATACCAATCCCAGCTTAGTAAGATCGGCCACAGTTTGGCTACCATGAAGGCGAAGGCGATTAAACTCAACTTGATAAACGGCATATCGCAACCGTTTAATTTCTTGACGGCCCCATCGGACCATGCGCACATGTTCATAATGTGTTGTTTAGTAAATTATTTGTAAAATTCGTAATATTTCTGTATACTTATTATATACCTTTTGAGGTATTATATCAAATATTATAAATATTTAGTAGCCGTTAAGGCTACATTTATACAATTATATGAATAATGCTAAATATGCGTTTTATTACCTGTTGTCACTAGTGGCGCTGGTTTTCGTCGCCATCAATAGTGGCATCGTCATCTTTCAGATAATCAATAAAATGATTCCTGATGGATTGAATAATTATACCGACAGTGTTAATCAGGAAATGCTTCGTTTCGCTATCGCTTCGCTAGTCTTCGCCACCCCGGTTTTCTACTGGATGAATCAATTAATTAGACGGGGTCTGTCTAAGGGTGAAATTAATTTGACTGACGCTATCCGTCGTTGGTTGACTTACTTCATTATCTTTGTGTCTAGTGTAGTGATGTTAGTGTGGTTAATTACCACTATGAATAGTTTCTTGAATGGAGAACTGACTTTGAAAGTGATTCTAAAAACTGTGACAATTCTCATCATCTCCGGTTCCATTTTCGGTTACTATTTCTACGATATCAGGCAGACTGCGGTCAAGGCTAAAGATTTAATTGCTAATATTTTCTGTTACGGTAGCCTGGTTCTGGTGTTAGTAGTTTTCGTAGCCGGTTTATTCTTCATGGATAAGCCATCCATGGTTCGTGATCAACGTCATGATCAGACTGTGATCAATAATTTTTCTCAGATTGATAGCGCTATTAATCAGTATTATCAGGTCAATAAGAAGTTGCCAGGTGCTCTGTCTGAATTACAGTCAGCCAGTGGTATCTATATTAGACAGGAAGATTTAGTCGATCCCTTGACCAAGACCGCCTATGATTATAAGCTAACAGCCGATACCACTTACCAGCTCTGCGCCGATTTCAAATTAGCAACAGACAAAGACGATAACAGAAGTTACGCTGAACCTAAATGGGATCACCAGGCCGGTTACCAGTGCTTGACTTCGGTAGTAAATAAACAGGAAGTTAGACCAGAAACTAAACCGATGTTGGTGGACTAATGCACGTAACACATATCACGTATCACATAACACGTAACATATAATATGTAAGAGAATTCTCCTCTTGAGAGGAGTACCCGAAGGGGGAGGTATGTGTAAAGAAAATAACTCATAACTTAAAATTCAAAATTTAAAACTTAGAAATTAGAACTTTTTTACCAAGAGTTGTTACCAGCTCCGCGTCATCCCGTGCCACGACACGGGATCCAGGAGTTACCTCATATATCGTGATTAATTTTCATTAATCGTCAATAATGAACGTGAATTTCTACCCCTGGATACCGGCCTTCGCCGGTATGACAGGACCGGGTTGTGTTTTGTTATTTATTTAATATTTGTCCGCCAGTCGGCGGATTGGGATTTGTAATTTTTAATTGCTACTGTTATAATATCTTGAGTAAATTACCATGTATCTGTTATGATTATAAAGTTGGACAAATTTGAAGGGCCCTTGTTTTTATTGCTGGAGATGATAGAAGCTGAGAAGATGGATATTACCGAAGTCAGCTTGGTCAAAATTGCCGACCAGTATATCGCTTTTATTAAGCAAAATAAAGCTATTGATCCAGAGGCTATCGCCGATTTCTTAGTGGTGGCCGCCAAATTATTACTCCTGAAATCTCGGGCGCTCTTACCTTATCTCTATCCTCAGGAAGACGAAGAAATCGATGATTTCGAGGCTCAGATCAAGATGTATAAGGAATTTCTGGAGGCGACTAAGACGGTATCCAAGATGTTGGGTCAGGGGCGAATTATGTTCGGTCGTGAATTCAACAAAGCCTCGTTGAAAATCGATGGTTTCGTGGCACCCAAGAAATTGAATATTGCTGATTTGCCCATGGTCTTTACCGACATCATTTCTCGTCTCAAGCCGGTGGAGAAGTTAGGGGAGTCAACTATTCAGGAGGTGATGAATATTGATGACAAGATTAAACAGGTTAGAGAGATTTTGACTAAGAAAATTAATTTCTTCTTCAAGGATTTCATCCGTGAAGCCAAGTCCAAGACGGAGGTGATAGTCGGTTTCCTGGCTATCTTGGAATTAATGAAACAGCGAGAGGTTATGATTGAACAGTTAGCAACATTCGGGGAGATTGAAGTTACTAGAATCTCTTAAATGTCTAATGTCTAATTTCCAATGTCAAATCAAGCTCCAAATCAAAATATTTAAGTTTGACATTCGGCATTAGTACTCTGTTTGACATTGGAAATTGGAAATTTGTCATTAACTTTAATATTCTCGAGAAGTGCCACGGATGGTATGCCAAGAAATGAATATAATCATTAAATTTACTATGAACCAACTTGAATCCCAACTCGAATCACTGCTCTTCGTCAGTGCCAAGCCGATGACTGTTAAGCAATTGGCTGATTTGTCGCAGGCTGAAGAATCCGCAGTTGAATCGGCTTGTGAAGCGCTCAGTAGTTATTATAATGAAGCGAAGTCAGGATTGGATTTGGTCAAGAATAATCACAAATATCAAATGGTAACTCGAGCTGATAATGCTGAGGCGGTCAAGGCCTATTTGGGTAGTGAGATTAATAGTGAATTGAGCCGTCCTAGTTTAGAAACATTGACCATTATTGCTTATCGTGGACCAATTGTGAAATCTGATTTGGATAAAATTAGAGGCATTAATTGTTCTATGATTATTCGCAATTTATTGCTGAGAGGTTTGATCGAGGCCAAGGGTAATCGCAATGATGGGGAAACCAGTTACGAAGTTAGTTTTGATTTCTTGAAATTCTTGGGTGTTAATGATTTGCAAGAATTACCAGATTACCAAAGATTAAATAGTGACCCGGCCATTGGGAAATTCTTGGGTCAGGATTCAGAGGCAGAGACAGATGATACGGAGCCTGATGAAGCTAGAGTTAGTGATGAGGAAACTAATACTGAAAGTTTATGATGTTTTATGCCGTTTTTTTTACCGTCTTCAATGTGGTGGCTCGTGTCGCTTGGGGCGGTTTGATATTAAATAGTGAAATAGTTATCAATAATACCCGGGCTTTGGTACTCCAGCCCTTTATCGTGATGGCTCAGGAACAAGTAGCGCTGACTAAACCTCAACTGATCACTATTGCTCCCGTGGCTCGCTTCGATACTGTGGCTACTCGCCCAACAGCGCTAGCCAGTAACTCGGCTGTCAGTGGAGTCAAAGTCTTGAGTGAAGATGAACTATCTCTGCAATTAGTTAGTGCTATTTTGATTGATGCTAATACTGGCGAGAGACTCTTGGAGCAGAACGCCGACGAGCAACAGGCCATCGCCAGCATTTCCAAATTAATGGCGGCTCTAGTCTTCTTGGATCATAACCCCGGTTGGGATGAGGAGTACACCGTCAGGAAAAGTGATATCAGAAACGGCAATAAGGCTAATATTCATCCTGGTGAACGTCTCAGTGTCAGAGATGTCTTCTATGATGCTTTAGTGGCTAGCGATAATATTGCTGTCATCGGCTTGGTTAATTTAACTGGACTGACTGAGGATCAATTCGTGGACCAAATGAATATCAGAGCTCTGTCCATGGGGCTCAAGGACACCGTCTTCAATGACCCCACTGGTCTGGCCAATGGCAATGTCTCCACCGCTGCGGAAGTGGCAGTTTTCGCCAGGCAGGCTTTCTTGCAAGCGGATATTCACGAAGCGGTTCTGACTAACAGTCATACCTTGACCATCTTGCCTGACACAAAACGACGCATTACTAATACTGATGATATGTTGGACGGCGATCTAGAACAAACCATAATCTTGGGTGGTAAGACAGGTTATATTGAAAAAGCGGGCTATTGCTTCGTGGGAAATTTTATCCGCAATCAACAAGAGGTGATAAGTGTCGTACTGGGTGCTAAGTCGAGACAGGACCGTTTCACTGAGACCGCCAAGATCCTTGATTGGTACTATAATGACAAGCGAGATGAATAGAGGAGAGTCTATAGATAATTTAAAAATTTAATAATAATTTTTTAAATTGTTAGAATAACGATTGTTGTTTATGGCTAGCTCTATGAACTATCACCTGTTTAGAGTCAATAATCTTGATTGATAAGTAATAAAATATAGCATCATGATTTACCCTGCTTTAGCTAAGGCAATCCTGAGAAATCGTTTCTATTTTGTGGATAAATTAAGCCAGTTCGCATCGTCTGTCTGAAGTCAAAATAATATGTCCTATAAAGAATTAATAATTATTTTGACTGAGTTACGATGCGTGGCGAAAATTTATCTTACAAAATAGCCAAGATTGTCTCCGGCATTGCCGTGCTGAAGCAAAAAATAAAAAAATAAATTATAAATAAAGCTCTAATCGTGTTATGAAAAAACTAATCGTCGCCAATTGGAAAATGAACTTAGGCTTTCGTGAGAGTTTTACTTTGGCCGCAGCTTATAAGAAAACTTTTAAACGGTATTCCCTCGACTCTGCTCGGGATAAAAATAACGAAGTGGTGGTTTGCCCTTCTTTTTTCGCATTATCTGAAGTAGCTGATGTCTTGGAGTCAAGCGAAATCTTCTGGGGCGCTCAGGATGTCTCCTGGGAGCTCAAGGGTGCCTACACTGGAGAGGTTTCAGCGGTGAGTTTGCAAGAGTTGGGCTGTCGCTATGTCATCATTGGTCACAGTGAGCGTCGTCAATATCAAGGGGAGTCCTGTCGTCAGGTTAATCTCAAGGCTCGCGCTTTACTGGATATTGGTCTGACCCCCATTATCTGCGTTGGTGAGTCTTGGGAGAAGCGACAAGCGGGCACTAGCGAAGCGTTCGTTAGCGGACAAGTCAAGAGAGCTTTGGCCGGTTTGAAACTGAAGCCGATGCAGGATCTAGTCATTGCCTATGAACCGATTTGGGCCATCGGCACGGGTAAGGCTATCAAGCCAAGGGACGCCGAATTAATGCATGCCGTCGTTAGAAAAACAGTCTTGAAGATATTAGGTTCAGAGACTAGATTAAGGGTTATTTATGGTGGTAGTGTTGATGAACGCAATGCTCCAGAGCTTCTTGGATTACCAGATATTGACGGATTGTTAGTTGGAGGAGCTAGCCTGAAGCCTGACTTATTCTATAAAATAGCTAAAGTTGAATAAGAAATGGTTACATGGTTTAATGGTTGCCTGCCTGCCGGCAGGCAGGAATTGTTTTTCGGAAACCAAAGGTTTTATAATCAATAGCCATTTATCAATTAACCATTGAGTCATTTGATTTTAACATATTCCAAATATTGCTAATATTAGTTATATATTTTGCATAATAGCAATATTTGTGTTATGGTATTGCCAGATTTGAATCTTTAATGTTAAACTATGTCGGCTATGATTTTAAATATTATTTTTTGGACTTTATTGATAGTCAGTTTGGCTGTTCTGGCTTTCTTAGTGCTGAAAAAATTCCCAGTCCTGGCCAGCATTGACATTTCTCAGATTGAAGCCGAACGACAAGCTGATTTGAAAAAGAAAATACTCAATGATAAGTTTCAGAGAGATCTGCATCGTTTCATCAGCCAAATCAACAAATTCTTGATACCACTAATGGGGATTTTCGCCAAATGGGGTCAGGGAATTTATGACAAGCTGATTAATCTCAAGGCGGCTCATAGTCATGTCAATATAGTTACTAAGGAAGACGCTTATCAGAAAATTGAAGTCCTCTTGGCTCAAGCGGACGATTTGACCCGCAAGGACGATCTGATTTCTGCCGAGCATAAATATATTGAAATCATTGGATTAGACGGCAAGAATTTCAAAGCCTTTGAACTCTTGGCTGACAATTATTTCGTTCGTGGTGATTTCGATGAAGCGGAGCAAACCTTGTTGCATGTTATTAAATTGAAACAGCAGTTATTGAAAATCAAGCGTTTCGGATTGACCAAATTGGATTTGGCCAGGAATTATTACGGACTCAGTCTTGTCTATCAGAAGTTGACGGATTACGAGAAGGCGGGGGACTATTTGAAACTAGCCTTGGAGCTGGAACCGGCTAATCCCAAGTATCTTGATAAAACTATAGAAAACTGTATAATGCTCAAGTCGCCCTCGGATGCTATGAATTTTTGTAAGCAATTAGAGGAATCCAATCCATCAAATAAGAAGTTGAGAGAGTTTAAGGAGCAGATAAGAGATTTGGAGGGGAAGGAGTAGAAAATAATTTCCAATTTCCTCCGCCAGCTGGCGGACCAATTCCCAAACAAATCACAAGTACCAATTTTCAAATTATTAGTTAATTTGTAGATTTGTAGAATTAGTAGATTAGTAGCTAATTCGTAGATTCGTAGTAGCGCCGAGATAGCTCAGTTGGTAGAGCACTTCCATGGTAAGGAAGAGGTCACGAGTTCAAGCCTCGTTCTCGGCTCCATAGTTAATTTATCCCCGACCTGATCGGGGATCTCGTTTTTTAGAGAAATTCCCTTCTTCAGAGCCTGCCTGCGCAGGCAGGTGGTGGTCGTCAGACCGGCCTGTCCTGCCTGTCCCGAAAGCATTTGAGGGGAGCTTGCTGAAGGGAAGGGGGTATGTAAGAAAAGGAAATCGTTATATATCAAAAAATCATCCATATGGGTGGTTTTTTATTTTTGCGTAAAATGAACTGAAATGGTATAATAGACAATAATTTCCAATTTTAAATTTAAAATTGGAAAACAATTTTAAATACCCAAATATTACAAACACTTAATTTTTTACATAATTTAGATAGTAGATATTAGACATTTAAAATCCAGCATGTTTATTAGTAAAAACAATAAAAAGCAACCAACTCATAAATTCGCCCTTGCCCCGAGGCGAAGCTTTTCTGGCGTGCCCCGTGACAGCGAAGCTGTTTTACGGGGGTTTACTCTCATCGAGCTCCTCGTGGTGATTGTTATCATTGGCATACTGGCAACCGTAACAATGGTGGCTTTGAATGGTTCCCGAGCTAATGCTCGTGACGCTAAACGCGTTTCTGATTTAAAGCAGATAGCCAATAGCGTTGAAATGTATTACGCCGATCACAATGCTTATCCCACTTACACTACTGCCGGCGTAGCTTTGAAGTCTGCCGACGGAGTTAAGACTTATATGACCAAGGTACCAGCTGACCCTAGTACTAATCTTAGCTACGCCTATGGAGGTAATAGTAATTTCACACTAAGAGCGATACTAGAGAAAGGCGCCAGCGAATTGCCAGCAGGTAATATTATCATTACTAATAAAAGTGGCGTGAAATTGCCAGTTAATACTGACGCCAGACTAGTGGATGATGCCTTGACCTTCGGTGGAGCGCTAGTAGGGCATTGGGCATTAGATGGTAATACCGGCGCTACTGATTTAAGTGGTAATGGTAATACCGGCACAAGTGTGGGAGGTGTTAGTCAAACAGTAGGGCGTTTTGGTGAATCGACCGGCGCCTACTACTATAATGGTAGCGGTCACGTCTTAATTGGTTCTAATATTACGATTTTTAATAATTTAATAAGTGGCAACATGACTTTGTCTGCCTGGGTTAAGACTACATCAGGGGGGCATGTTATTAGTCATGAGAATTGTTCTAATGCTAATAATTATTATCTAAGTGTTTCTAGTTTAACGCCTAGATTTTTATTAGTTAATTCCGCCGCAACTCCCCAAACTGTAGTATCAAGCATAACTGCTCAATCTGATGTATGGACTCACGTTGTAGCTAAAAAGGAGGGTAGTACTTCTTATATTTATGTTAATGGAGTTAGTGGTGGCAGTTTAGCATTGTCAGGTACTTTTACGAGTAATACAAATACCTTTGCAATTGGCGATAGACCACAAAATACCAATGTTCTTTGCCGTAACTATTTTAATGGTTCAATAACTGATGCTCGGGTGTATAGCCGAGCTTTATCCGATGCTGAAGTTTTACAATTATACAACGCCACTAAACCATAAATCATACTTCATTTCCAAGACTTGATTTTCACTACCTATTATGTCAATATATAACTATGTTTGACGCTAATAAATATCGCCAAGATTTTTCTATATTAAATAAACCAGATCAAAAGCTGGTCTATTTTGACAATGCTTGCATGAGCCTGAAGCCTAGACAGGTGCTGGAGGCGATGACTGAGTATTATGCTGAGTATCCCGCTTGCGCTGGTCGCAGTTCACATCGACTAAGTGAACTAGCCACGAAGGCTCATCATCAGGCACGAACCAGTGTCGCTAGATTCCTCAATGCTAAACTAGACAGCGAAATTATCTTCACTCGCAATACCACCGAGTCCATTAACTTAATTGCTAACTGTTTGAATTTGAAAGCAGGCGATGTCGTCTTGACCACCGACAAGGAGCATAATTCTAATCTAGTACCTTGGCTCTTGCTGGCCAAACGTCGTGGGATTGTCCACCGAGTTTTACCGTCTCTAGCTGACAATACTTTTGATTTAGAAGCGTATAGAGAAGCGGTTAAAGGAGTCAAATTAGTCTCTATGGTCTTGACCAGTAACCTCGATGGCGTCAGTATTCCTGCTAAGGAAATTATTGACATTGCTCATGAAAACGGCTCACTGGTACTCTTAGACTCAGCTCAAGCTGTATTACATCAAAAAATCGATGTCCAGGGCCTCGGCGTTGATTTCCTGGCCCTAAGTGGCCATAAAATGGTCGGACCGACCGGAACTGGCGTTTTATATGGCAAAATGGAGTTATTAGACCAATTAGAGCCATTTTTGGTGGGTGGTGACACTGTTTCAGGCACTACTTATGATAGCTATGAATTACTACCAGTGCCAGAACGCTTTGAAGCTGGTCTACAGGACTATGCTGGTATTATCGGATTGGGAGCGGCGGCTGAATATCTGATGACTTTAGATTGGCCAGCGCTCGCAGAGCATGAGGCAATGCTCAATGCCAAAATTACCGAGATTATCACAGCGAGTCCGAAGGTGAAAATTATTGGTCCTGGTGATAGTCGTCTGCGTAGCGGTGTGATATCATTCTATATACCTGGTTTTGATTCACATCAAATCGCGTTGATGATGGACCAGATGGCCGGCGTTATGATGCGTTCTGGTCAGCATTGTGTCCATGCTTGGTTTAATGCTCACGGCATCGCCACCAGCGCTCGCGCCTCCGTCGCTTTTTATAATAATTTAGAAGACGTAGAAATATTTAAAAATACATTTGAGAAAATAATAAAAATACTATAATTAATCTTGACTATTCGTTTTATTAATATTCAGAGTTAGGTCGTTAACTAGTTTCTATTGATAACGATTTAAGATTTATGATTTAAGAATACCTCACCCCTTCCCTCTCCTTGAATAAGGAGAGGGAGATCCTAATTCATAAATCCTAAATCCTAAATCCTAAATTTATGTTTTGTATCGTTGCCTTATTAATATTCTCCATTCTCGGTATCTTTAGTGCTACTCATAGACAGTGGGCTAAGGAGGCTCTTGACTGTGTTCTGCGTCGTGTGACATTTCGCCCTTGTAATACTGGTTTCAGGGAAAAGATCAAGAGTAAAATTTTAATAGCCTTAATAGATCGTAGTCCCTTTGCTGCTAAATTTTTTAATAGACATTTTGAATTATTAGCCTGGCTCTTTATGATCCTGATGATTGGGAGCACTGTCTGGAGTATCCGTGGTGGCTACAATTATTATCTTTACGGTTCTTGCAACGGTTTGAACGAAACTGGCTTCTGTGCCTTTGATCCTAGTGGCTCTAATAATAAGGTTAGTACTGTCAGTAGTGACGCTACTTGCGCTGCCGTGGCTACCACTGAGAAGGATTTGACCTTACAATATACCAATCTATCAATCTTTCCTACTATTAACAATAATTCCAAGGACAAGATTGTCATGGTGGCTTGTTATGCCTGTGAATATAGTCGCAAGGCTTATCCGGAACTAGAAAGTCTGGTTGCAAAATATAAAACCGACTTCACCTTCCTGCATTTTCCGGTCAAGGAAGGGGAGGAGAATATCGCTATGTCGGCTAATGGTCTCTGCGCTTATCGCCAGGATGCGGAGAAATTCTGGGCCTTGAACCGTCTCTTTTTCCAAATTCCGCTAGACAAGGAATCTGATCAGGCCTATCTCAATGGCTTAGCGACACAAGTCGGACTAGATATCGAAGTTCTGAATAAATGTGTCAGCGATCCTGAAACTATCAAGATGGTCAAGGAGCAATACCATCAGATTCGTCAGACCAAATTCTACGGCACTCCGACAGTCTTCATAAATGGTCAAGCTTTGGTTGGACCCAAGCCGTATCGTGTTTATAGAGCGGCGTTGAGGAAATACATTTTATTCTAATTAACTCCCTCAAATCTACAAATCTCATCACTAATTTCACTAATAAAACGAACGGCTGGGGAATTGTTATGATGTGAAAATATCACATTCGTGTATTCGTGAAACGATTAGTTGATTTGTGGGAGATTGTATTCTTAATTCGTAATTATATGAATGAACAAAATGAATGTTGCGGTGGTGGTCACTGCGGTGGCGATCACAAATGGATAGTCATGATTGTGGCTATCTTGGTCCTAGGGACTGTCGTTTCTTTCGCAATTTTGCGTGATCGTATCGTCAGCACTCAATACAGACAGGTAACTGTTACAGGTCAGGGTAAATTGGCTTATATACCTGATATGGCTACCATTAATCTCGGAGTTCAAGTCGACAAAGTGGCTAAGGCAGACGAAGCTCTCAATCAACTCAATAATAAAGTGAAACTGATTACTGAGGCGGTGAAGAGGCTGGGTATCGCAGAAACTGATATCGTGACTAATAATTATAGTCTCTATACTCAATACGATTTTAAAGATAATATCCAGGTTGTTAGTGGCTACAATGCTAATCAGCAATTATCAATCAAAGTTAAGGATCTAGCTAATCAAAAAGATTTGGTTAATAAGGTGGTGGTCGAGGCAACCAAGGCTGGTGCTAATCAGGTCAATGGTGTGGCTTTTGAGAGTTCTGAAATTGAAAATTTGAAACAACAGGCTAGGATTTTGGCTATCAAGGATGCGGAGACTAAGGCTCTTGCCTTGGCTGAGGCAGCTGATGTCAGGTTGAAAAATATCGCCGGTTGGTATGAGACTCTAGTGGGAATGCAGAATCAAGCGATGTATGATGGTAAAGGCGGTATGGGCGGTGGAGCGGTGTCTAATGCGGTGATTAATCCTGCTAACAATGAATTGATTATGGAGATTGGTGTGTCTTATAATATCAAGTAGGGACGAGGAGTGAGGAATAAATATTATTTTGTTAAATATTTTATCATAATTAACCTTTGATAATTTTATGAAGGAATTGTTTTCAAATTCAAATCAATGGTCTGAGGATAAATCTCCAGATCAGGATATTGAAGATTATGAAGAAAATCTGGATGCTCAACACGAAGAAGCTGAGCAATCCAGACTAAAGCAGAAGGAGGAAGAGCTACTCAATGAACACGAACGTGACGAACAAGAAAGATTGACTGACTTAAGGATTAAACATCAAGCTGAGGATCATGAAGAAACTATTGAGATGAATAAAAGGTTTTAGTAAAAAATGATGCGAAAAAAAATACTCCTCAGACTAGATAGTCCGAGGAGTATTTTAATAGTAGAAAGTATTATTTTTTCGCAGTCTTCTTAACGGTCTTGGCTGGTTTGTCAGCTTTAGCCACTACTTTTTTATCGCTAGCTGATTTCTTGACTTTCGCAACTTTGATTTCTGCAACGACTGGTTCAACTACTTTAGCTTTTTTAGTTTTAGCACTTTGCTCTTTTTGTTCCAGGGCTTTGACTATGGTAACAGTTTCATTTTTGTTATTAGTATTCAAGGCTCTGATAATCAAATCGAGCTTGGCGTTAATTTCGTTCAAGAGAGCTGGGTTAGCTGATTCAGTCTTCCTGGGAGCGCTATGACTCATGCCAGTGCTGTCTGATTTCTTGAAACAATGTTCGCAGAAGACAGGTTTACCAGATGTAGGACGAAAAGGCACTTCGCAAGTTTCGCCACAACCATCGCAAGTAGCACTAAACATTTTCTTTTCATCGAATCCACCACGATCACGACCTCTGTCGCCACCACGATCATTGCCACGATCACGACCGCGACTTTCAAATCTGTCTGAACCGCCGGCGTTGTTGCCGAAACATTCACTGCAATACACTGGCTTGGAGCCGGTTGGTTTGAATGGCACTTCACATGACTTGCCACAATCACTGCAAGTTGCGCGGTGCATGGTTGGTCTGTCACGGTCACCAAATGAACTTCGGCCGGCAGATGGTCTGTCGAAACTACGACTACCACCGTCTCTGTTTCCAAATTTTTTAGGACCTCGATCATCACGATTAAAATTTCCCATATTTTTTTAAAATTATTTTAAGCTCCGCTACTTAAGTCAAACGGTAACTTGTCCTCTTGAGCCGGGGGCGCAGGAGTTGTTAAGAATATAGTCTACACTATATCTTGAAAAAAAGCAATGTTTTGCCTGATTTGTCAATTAGGCCATTTTTATTAACATTTTTAGCCAATTATTAGCTTTATGAGGGAGTCGGCTAATTGACAGATTGGGTGATTATGGTATTTTGAAGCTAATTTAGATTATTGTACATTTTCAAGAGGTGTTTAATGGTAAAGAATCCTAATAATTCCTATGAAACTCTGGTCTGGGCTATGGTGTCAGTCCTGGTTATCATAGGGATTAAAATATTAAATTTTCATGATGGATCTGATAATGCGGTATGGTTAATCTTCCCGGCTCTACTTATGCTGTTTATTTTCCTGGTGTATTTTATCAGGGGCAGGTCTATCAATAAGTCTGGATTCAATGTGGTGAAATGGTTATTGTTTCTGACCTTGGCACTTAATGCCATCTCGGCCAGTTTAAATAGTCCGACCAATTATTGGATGCTAATCATGATTGCCTATGGAGCTTTCGTTAAATTTAGCTTTCAGGCTATCAGCGAGAGACGTGAACAGGTGAGTCAGCTCAGGCAAGAACAACTTCGTCAGATGAAGACCACCTATCAGGTTAACTGATTATCGTCAATCTCTATAACTTTATCCCCGATTCAATAGGGGATCTCGTTTTTTTGCAGGTATCATGCAGCCCCCTAGTCACCGATGTAAAATCGGGACAGGCCGACGATATTATTTTGGCTGGGTTTTCTTCTAACAATAAGAGGGAAAAAATATGTAGCCAGAAGGAAATTATTAGTCATCGAAAAACCCGTCGTGTTATGCGACGGGTTTTATTTGTGCATCACCATCAACCAAGTTGTATTAGATAGCTATTGGGATCTGAACTGTCGGTGGCTGGCCAGTCTTGAGTCGCTAACATAAGTTTTAGTTTGCGAATCAAATTCTGTTGAGTTTCGATGACATAATTCTTGTATTCCAGAGCCGCTAATCTAATTGGCGCTTGAGGTAATTGCAAATGAATCTTTAAGGCTTCTGTTAACTCATTGACAATCTGCTCCTTGAAATCAGAATCATCGAAACTCGGGTCAGACCAGCTCATTAATCTGTCGCGCAATAGTCGGCAACGATCCTTGATGGCTAAAACTGACTGAGCCATTTGGTGGTAGACCGAAACGCTATTATTATAATATACTTGAGCTGCTTGATAGGCTTGTTCTCTGGTCCAATTTTTGGCATCAGTCAACATTTTTTTTGCCTGTTGCAAACTCTCGTTACTAACAGTAACTTCTGTAAGACATTCTGCCTGTTCGGGTTGTCTTAGTTTGGCGATGTATTGTTTGAATTTGTGCCAATCCAAGAAATTACTAGGGCGACTCATTAAGAAGCTATTCTTTAAGCTGGAAATGAACTCATCGAAAGTAAGATCATCTCGCGAAATCAGTGGGTAGATGTCATAAGTAAACATGATAGTGCCTATGAATTTTGAAACAACAATATATTACTTATTTAATATCATTATTTTTTTGACTAGTCAAACCATTTGTGTACCCCACGTCATTTAGTTAAGTGAAATGTTAAAAAAACAAACCCTCTAAAATAATTAGAGAGTTTGTTTGAAAATCGATTATTTATTTTGTTCCGAGGCTTGTTCGTCTAGGTATTCCTGTTCCATTTCCTGCCATTGTTCACGTAGGGCTTGGACCAATGAATCCTTAGCGTCTTGAGCTAGTTCTTTGGTACGACTGTATTCGTCAACCGCTTTGTCGACCATGTCGTTGAAATTGTCCTTAGTGACATCTTCCAGTTGGCCGAGATTTTTTCGTAGATTTTTCGCTAGCGCTTTAAAGTCGTTTTGCAGATCTTCAGTTAGCTCTTGACCACTGCGACTGATGGCTAATCCCACTACCGCTCCAGCGGCCAGTAGTCCACCCAACAACAATCCTTTTTTAAAGATATTGTTCATATGATTAAATTTAGTTAATAAAAATTTATAATAACGATTATTGTTAACAGTCAGTTCTACAAACCATCTTCAATCAAGACTAATAATTTTAATTGAATAGTAATGTGGTGTGGTATCGTAATTTACTTGCTTTGGCTAAGGCAATCCTGAGAAATTGTTTCTATTTTGTAGATAAATTGAGCCAGCTCGCATCGTCTGTTTGAAGTCAAAATAATATGTCCTATAAATAATCAATAATTATTTTGACTGAGTTACGATGCGTGGCGAAAATTTATCTAACAAAATAGCCAAGATTGTCTCCGGCATTGCCGTGCTGAAGCAAAATATAAAAACAAATTAACTTAAAATAACGTTCTAATTTCTAAAATACAGTATGTAAACTAGACTAGCATTAGTATGCGCTCTTTGGTGTAGGGCGTCAACTAATCGTTTCATTGTGTCAGTTTAATATTTCCCACTCATTGGTAATGAACATTTTCGTTGAATCATCTCTATTTTTATAGTTTTCCCTCTCCTGGCCAGGGGCCCCGCGAAGCGGGAGGCCAGGGTTGCCTGTCCCGACAGAATCATCGGGAAGTGAGGTTGACGGTTAATAATAGAATAAACATGATTATTTTTATAGGATAATTAGTCAAATTTTTCATCCCTCACCCTGTCCCTCTCCCGTCTGGGCGAGGGGACTATAGCTTTATCCTTGGTAGCGGTGGAAACCCGCTTATAATGTACTGCTCAGCTTCTCTTGGCCCCTTGCTATTATTAAATAATCTGTTAATATTTGGTGAATTGTTCTTTTAATTCAAGGAAGTTACCATGACCCAGATAAATGCCAGAATTTATAGTACCAAACCAACCATCAAAGAGATGGACTCAGCGAAAGTTAAAATCGCTATTGTCGATTATATTAATCGCAATTTGGGAATATACTCTCAGCTGTATGTTGATGTTTCTAGTTCGTCAGCTTTGAAAATAATTGATAAAGTAGCCAGGCGAACTTCTAAACAGGGTTCCAGTTGGTCTTGTCTGATTATTTATAACTGTACCTTAAACGCTAAATCTATAGCAGACTTAATTCGCGATCAACATAAAATTAATATAATCTGATTGTGAGAATATAGCTTTATCCCCCCGATGGACATCGGGGTGATCTCGTAGAAGTAATTTCTAGATATTAAACAAAATCCCGAGGCATAACGCTTCGGGATTATTTATTTCTGTTGGGGTGATATTTTCTTAATAAATCTTTTTCGTCGCCATAGCGGGCGAATTTCTGTCGGACTTGGTCTTCTTGGATTCTGAAGCCGGGCGTTGATTCGTGCATGATTCCGCACCAGTATTTCTCCGTGCGACTGGCAATTTCCTTGAGGTAACGCAGGACGCCGTTGCCATAACCACAGTACATGCAGGCTAATTTCTCTAAGCCATTGAGGTAATCCAGTTTAGCGCGATCCATTACCAGAATATATTCTTTGCGTTTCACTAGCTCGATACCATAAATAGGGAAACAAACGTATTCATAGATAACGCAGGTGAGATCCAATACCAACATGAAAGGTAGGGGAACCCAGACTAGAGGCGCGGTGATTAAACGTAACCAACGTTTGAATGAAATGTCTTTGCGATAATCCATATAATCGTATTTGTAATATCTAAAAGCGTTATTTGCACTTTAATAAATAATATATCCCTGCTTTAGCTAAGGCAATCCTAAGAAATCGTTTCTATTTTATAGTTAAATTGAGCCAGCTCGCGTCGTCTGTCTGAAGTCAAAATAATATGTCCAATAAAAAATCAATAATTATTTTGACTGAGTTACGATGCGTGGCGAAAATTTATCTTACAAAATAGCCAAGATTGTCTCCGGCATTGCCGTGCTGAAGCAAAAAAAGAAATACTGGATAATCAGATGTTATCTGATTACTAAAAACTGTAAACAACGCTAATAATTCTTATATATTATTATAGCAAATTTAAATAAAAAAGGCCAAGGCTAGGAGACTATAAATAAAAAGCCATTCCTTGGGTTAGGAATGGCTTGAAGTGTCGGAAACTATGAGGCAACGCCACTGATAATGAGTTTCACTTCCGAATCAGCATGCTCCAATCTTTTAGTTAAGTTGTTGAACGCTTGGTTTAGTAATTCATTTCTGGTCGTTTCGTTCGTCTCCTGCTCAGCCAAGTGCTTATCGATTTGATAATCACAATAAGCACCAACGATCAAATGTTCTAATTGGTCTTTGGCATTAAGATACATTTGATCAAGCCGTAACTTAAACCTTTTGACGGTCTTGGAATCTTTTGTCCGGTGCTTAGTCTCTAACTCTTGGCGAATATTTCTTAAATCGCTCCTTTTTTGTTTGAGATAATTCCGCAAATCTGGCAATGAATTCAAATCTGGGATGTCCATGGTGAAACCTTTTAAATATTGTATAAGAACTATGCATTTGCCATATCACGAAATATAGTTAATGTCAAGGCCGATTAAACCAAGAACTCAATCTAAAACAAAAATAGGCCAATTTGGCCTATTGATGTATTAGATTGCTCTAGATAGTTTTAGAGGGCGCTGTCTAACTCAGTGGTGTCCAGACCTTGAGTGGCGCTAACTCGGCAGGCTTTTAGTTCGGTGCGGTAAGTTTCGCTAGCCTGTTTGACACTGCTTCGGTGCAGACGGTTAGCTTCATCTCGAGCTTTCTTGTGAGCTTGAATAGCGCTGTTCATGGCCTTGACTCGTTCAGCATTATTGCTGATGTCTAAGGCGGTACTGATGGCTGTCATTCTGGTTTGCATGGCTAGCTTAGCGCTGGCTGTGTAGGTATCGAAGGCTGTGATAATCGCGCTGTCTTTCTTGGTTAGTGCTGTCTTGAGACAGGCCTTGGCTTCGGCAGTCAGGGTAGTAGAGCTACCGGCTTTGGCCGTAATTCTGACGCCATAGAGAGCATTGCCCACCTTACGAATCTTGGTGAAATATTGGACGTCATCCAGGCTCAAAATCTTTTCCTCTGCTCCGCTTACATTTTTCATCTCTGTCTTCTCTTCTTTGTTTGGCTTCATGCCAGGTCGGTCTTCATTATTACTATTTTTTGGCACGCCATACAGAGCATTGCCAACCCTCCTAATCTGTTTGAAATTCTTCATGGACTCAGGGCTAGGAATTCTCTGCTCCTCAACTTCTTCACTATCCTGTGATTCAGTCGCTTGAATGGTCACAGTCGCTTCGACATTAGTTTCTTCGACTTCGGCTCTGACGCTCAGGGCTAGGCCTGGAACTAATATTATTGCCATCAAGATGGCGATAAGAGTTTTTTTCATAAAAATTGTTTGGGGGATTTATTTACCCCTTAATTATAATGTTGTCATTATAGCACAAATGTAGTACGGAGTATATTGACGCAATCATTGGGTTATTACCAGGCTTGTTTTATTTATTTTAGTTTCTGTGCTATAATTAATAATTAATTATAAACAATACCTGGCGTGGTCGGGCCAAGTATTAAATCTTACATAAACTAAGTCTAACTATATGGATTCATATAATTCGCCTAGTACCAAACCTCTCTATCGTGGGATCCAAATTATTTGGTACCTGCTAGGTTTGCTGGAAGTGTTATTAATCTTTCGCTTCATTCTGAAGTTAATGTCGGCCAATCCGACAGCAGGCTTCAGCTCGTTTATTTATAATGTCAGCTATCCCTTGGCCACGCCTTTTCTCAATGTTTTTCGTATCACTAGGATAGAGGGTAGTATCTTTGAATGGACCACTCTGCTGGCGATGGTGGTTTATTATATTATCGCTTGGGGTATCGTGGAACTGTTTTCCATGAGCAAGACCGTCTCTACGCCTCAGGCTGCTGCCAAGTTAGATCAGAAGGAATAATAGTTTTGATTAATTAAATTTAAATATATGGGAATTATTCTGTGGATTATTTTCGGCGCTTTGGTGGGTTGGGTCGCTTCATTAATCATGAAGACTGATGCTCAACAAGGTTTCATCTTGAATATCGTGGTTGGTATCGTCGGTGCTATGTTGGGTGGCTGGATTATGAATCTACTGGGTCAGAGCGCTGGCAATGGCTTCAATATCTACAATTTTCTGGTGTCCTTATTAGGCGCCGTCGTCTTGCTCTGGATTGTCAAGATGGTCAGAGCTTAAGTTAATTCCCCTCTACTTGTCCTGAGCTTGTCGAAGGAGAGAGGGGTGCCCCGACGTCCATCGGGGCGGGGTGTGTCAGTAACTTGAGTCGAATCTAAAAAAACTGGATACACTATATTTTATCTTTAATCTTGTTAATAAAAAAACACTCAATTTTAAACGATTGAGTGTTTTGCTTTTGTTCTAAGATACATTAGCTGTTCTTAGTTAGCTGATTGCTCGGACTTGTAGATGATGTCGCCGATATCAGCTGGCGCTTCTTCGCAGTGGGGGCAGTATGGCGTCCAGATTATTCTGCTTTCACCAGTAGAACATTCTGATGATAAATTATTAAAAACCGGATGATCGACTGTTTTACAGATAATATCTGTGCCACAACTATGAGTATATCCAACTTGAGAGTTTCCTGTACTCTCACTAATAACTAGATAAATATCAGTGAGCGGTTCTTTTTGCCCGCTCGGTCGTTTCTCTTTCTCGGTATTCATCAGCAATCCTTTTATAATGTTAATAATGAACAATTTATCTAGAAGATACAATCAAGCTAGTCTTTTGTCAAGTAAGCGTACCACCCAGTGTTGCTCCTCAATAAATAATTGGCGTTTTAATCTTTTAGATTAGCCATAATTTGAATATTTTGACATAATTATCAATATATAATATTGATAATTATCAAGAAT